>Ga0070714_100002781_pt1 | contig 12896 bp, 6 predicted proteins | sample LARL83metaG_FD_65450 | JGI IMG/M metagenome (GOLD analysis project Ga0070714, IMG submission 65450) | Corn, switchgrass and miscanthus rhizosphere microbial communities from Kellogg Biological Station, Michigan, USA - LAR L8-3 metaG | ecosystem: Host-associated > Plants > Roots > Rhizosphere ... | reverse complement strand
AGGCGGAATCATCACCCGAGCACAGATCGACAAACCCTCAACCAGGTCCTTCGGATGCGAACCATCATGGCACGGGCTGTCATAACGAGCATCGATGCTCCAGCGAGAGCTGACATTCCGCGCACCCCTCGTCTCAATCGCGAGCAGCGTGAGGCGTGGGTGATGGCGCTCTACCTGGGTGGCGCGACGATCGATGAAATTTCCTTCGTGCTCGGCAGCGCGCGGACGTCGATTCGTCAGTGCGTGATGGATGCGGGGCTGGCCCGGCATCGCGGTACGCGCAACATCGACGTCCTCGCGATCCTGCGCGAAGTGCGACGCCAGGGAACGCTGACGCTGCGCGAAGTCGCGGCGCGCATCGGCTACTCCGAGGAGACGGTCCGCCACAGCATCGCGGCGCTCGGTATGGCCGAGTCGGTACGTCGGCTGTTCCGGTTGCGCCGCCGCTCGGCGCGCCGGGTCGCCGCCGCGAACGCCGCGCTGCCCGTCACCGCCCTGTCGCTGCACGAGCACGACGCGCGGCGCACCCAGGCGGCTCGCGTCGCCTAACGACGCGGCGTTCGACGGCTTCGGCGCGGATCGTGGCGCGCGCAGAGGCTGTCCGGGCAGGGTGTCCTCGACGAGCTTCCCGTGCCAGACGACCGGTACGCCTCCAACGAGCACATACTCCATTCCCTCCGAATACTGCGCCGGCCGCTCGTACGTGGCACGGTCGGTAACGCGATCCGGATCGAAGACGACGAGGTCGGCGTCGGCTCCGACCTGGACACGCCCCTTGTGCCGCATGGCGGGGAGCCGCCGCTCGAGTCGGCGCGCCGGCATCAGCGTCATTTTCGCGAGCGCGTCGGGCAGTGAGAGCGCGCGCGTTTCGCGCACGTAGTGGCCAAGGACGCGCGCGAAGCTACCCGCGCTCCGCGGATGACCATGCCCATTCTGCATCCGCGCGTCGCTGGCGACGAACGTGAGCGGACTGGCTATCGCAGCGGCGACGACGTCTTCGGGAATCATGTGAACGATGACGATACCGTGCTGCTTGCGATAGCGCTCGAACGTCTCCGCCGTTAGGCGCTCCCCGGTCGCCGCCCATTCCAGATCGCCGTAGGTGATCCCGAGCGCGTCCTGCCACCCCGGGTCGAACAGCGCCGATTCGATTCCCGAGCTGCCGGCGGTGTATGGATATGCCTCCGTCGTGATGTCGAGGCCGTGTGCTCGCGCCTCGCCGATCATCTGTAGCAAATGCGGTGTGGAACGAAGTCCGTTGCTGTGAACGTGCATGACGTGCAGTGGCGCGCCGGTGACCGTCGCCGCTGCGAGCACTTCCTCGAGCGCGGCAACGCTGCTCGTCGGCTCGTGATCGCCGATGTAGCGCATGTGCACGAATGCCGGCGCGCCGAACGACGCCGCCACGCGGAAGGATTCGAGTATCTCCCAGCGAGACGCTCCGGGAGTGTAGGAGAGTCCGAAGCCGACACCGATTGCACCGCGCGCCAGACCGTCACCGATGGCGGCGCGAATCGCGGCGATCTCCGAGTCCGAGGCCGCACGATGCGCGGCGTCGCCGGTCGCGTACGTCGTGCTCGAGTCCCTCATCACCCGCATTCGAACGCGCATGTGCCCGACCGACACGCCGTAGTTGACGAGTGCTTTGCCGGCGCGCTCCGCGTACCAGCTGTCCACGTCCCCCGTTCCGAGCTCGAGCTCCATCGCCGACGTGACACCATCCATCGCGTAGTACCGATAATTCTCGGCGTCCTGACCGTGGGCGTGGACGTCGATGAATCCCGGCGCGAGCACCAGCCCCTTTGCGTCGATCGAGACGCGACCCGAAAGCGGCGCGCTGGATATGGCGGCGATCTTTCCCTTTGCAATTGCCACATTGCGCGTGGCGTCGAGGTGCGTCTCGGGATCGATGACGCGTGCATTTGCGATGACGATGGGATACACCGCGATTCGAGCGCGGGCGGGCGCCGCGCTCGTGAGGAGCGCGACGCTCAACCCAAATCCGATGGCTCTCGAGAAGTGGCCCCTCACGGAACGAGGGTGACCGCGCGGCCGGCACCGACCACGGGCAGAACAATCGCCGAGGGGTACTGCGCCGTGTGAAGGATGGTGGTGTGCGCGACCTTCATCTCTGTCCCGGAGTCTGAATTTGCCGTGTTCAGATTGCGTGCGAAATTCGGGAAGTCACTGCTGGCGACCTCCAGGCGAACACGATGGCCGGCCTCGAACCAATTGCTCGTCGGGAATACCTCCACGTCGATCTTGTACACCTGTCCCGGCCGCATGAGCTCGGGCGCGCTGTACGAGTTACGATACTTCGCGCGCGCGATGCCTTCCGTCAGGTTGTGGGCTCGACCGTCCGGATACACGTCGAGTAGCTTGATTGCAATATCGGTGTCGACGACGTTCGTCGAGAGGTAGATCGTGGCGTGGACCGGACCGGTGATCTCCATTCCCTCGGTGAGCGGCTCCCCGGTGTAGACGAGGACGTCCGGGCGCTCCTCGTTCTTGCGATTGTCCACCGAGCCTTGCGGCAGGCCGCCGCGGGCGCCCGCGGTGCGACTGCTCAGCGACGGCGTCGGACTCGCCGGATCATAGGTGAACGTGTCGGAGGGCGCACGTCGTGCATTGGCATCGGTGCCTAACGACCCATCGCCATGCGAGGTGTTCGCGCTGCCCCCGCTCCCGAGGTAGTAGGACGTGAAGGTCGTGCCGGGCACCGGCCAGGCCGACGCGCTTCGCCACTCGTTCTTCACGGGAAGGAAGTACAGCACGTGAGGCAGATCGGGCCGGGGCGCGCCACGCAAACGACTGTCGAGCCACGCATCCCGAATACTGTCGAGATTGATGATCGCGTGTGGCCCCGCATCCCGCTCACCGATGACTCTGTTTCGATTGACGCCATGCAACCACGGTCCGATGACGAGCATGTGGGCATCGGGCGTCTTCGAGAACTTCACCGCGTTCGAGAAGTTCTGTACCGCGCCCTTGAGCTGCCCCTCGTACCAGCCGGTGACGTTGAAGCTCGGGATGTCGAACTTCCCGTAGTTGCCGGTCATCTGCGACGGAAGCCAGAACGCGTCGAGGCGATCGTGCAACATGATCTGTCGCCAGAAGGGCATGTTCCGTCCAGCCGCGGTATCCAGCGACGTCAGCGGGAGTCCCTGCATCAACTTGCCCCAGTCGAATCCGACGGCAGGATGTCCCACCCGCCCGTACATGCCCATCATCCACGTGTACATCAGATCGAGCTTCGGTACACCGTTGTATCGCGACTCGTCGTTCCAATCATCAGCCGGTGACACGTAGGACATGATTGCGACGTGATGCGGGTTGCTCTGCTTCGCCATCTCCCACTGCACCTTGCCGAGATACGAGCCACCGTAGGTCGCGATGCGTCCGTCGGACCAGGGCTGCTTCGCGATCCAGTTCATCACGTCGCTGCCATCGGGGCCGTCGCCTCGATTCGGCGTGAACTCGCCATCCGAGTCGTATCGCCCCCGTGCATCGATCGAGACGAACGCGTACCCGTGCCTGACGAATGACCAGGCCTCCTCCATTGGCTGACCGAGATCCTTTCCGTACGGCGTGAGGATCATCACCGTCGGATGCTTGGTCGTTCCGCGGGGCTCGAAGACGTTGATCGAGAGGTGAACACCATCGCGCATCGGCACGCGCACGTTGTAGCGCACGAGCATCGGGTACTTGATCACCGAGCTGTCCTGCGCCCGAGCCGCGCTCGCTCCAATCGAGAGCAGAGCGAAGAGGGTCGCTACGCCGCGAGCTGTCATGGGTGGGTGAAGTTGGGGTTGTTTAGCGTTTCGACATCGGGCAGCGGGAGACAGGTCGTCGTGCCGAAGGGTTGACCCTTGGCGTCGCTTCCGCTGTCGAAGGGAATGCCCAGCCGCAGCATGTCATTGATGCGGTGGCCGGTGAGGAACAGCTCACGGCGGCGCTCCTCGTACACCTGCGCCATCGTCGTCGCCGAGTCGGTGCTACTGAAGGCCGGAAGTCCCGCCGCCGTATGGAGCCGGTTGATGGCATCGACCGCCGCCTGTCCGCCCTCCGCCTCGGCGATGATGAGTTGAGCCTCGCCCCAGGTAGCGATGGGCATCGGCGATGTTTCCGTCGAATACCGGAGCTGCTGCCAGAGAGGCGTGACGCCGTCGTTCCCGAGCCGCGCCGCGTTCTTGGTCGCGACGCGCGGGTCCGCGACGCCGCCGAAGCTCAGATTGCGGAATCGGGGATCGACGGAGGTGTAAAGGTTTACGAAGTTATCGACGTACACCCGATTGCGATGTCGCTCGGCCGCGGCGTCGAACGTCGCGTTGAACACGAAACCTTGCGGGACGAGCTTTGCATCGGCATCGGCGCCCGCCAGGTTGCCCATGTCGAGTCGCACCCGCGCTCGGCCCAGGGTTGCGAAGTTGAGAATGGACGTGTTGGACGCGCTCGTCGCCAGTTGAATCGCGTCGGTAAACCGCGCTTCCGCCATCGCCAACGTCTGCGCCGGCGTCATGGCTGGTCCGCCGTCGACCGCCATCTGGCAGAAGCCCTCGCCGAGCAACGTCAGCGAATATCCCTCGTAGACGGCGGCCGTGGCGAGCAGCACCGTCTTGTTAGGCACTGACGCATCGGGAAATGCCTTGATCCGTCGATAGCTATCCGCCGCGGAGAAGCGCGCGGTCTGCAGCGGCGTGTAGACACCATAGCCCGCGCCGGTGCAGGTATTGCTGCCGAGGCTCGAGTTGCTCGAGGGAATCCGCCGAAGATCCCAGCTGAACCAGGCAATGAATCCTGTGGACTCGATCAATTCGTCCGTGAGCAGGCCAGTCGCCGCTGCGTAGTTGCTGTAGGCGCACTCAAAATCCGCGATGGCGCCCTGCACCATCGTCGGCGCGAAGGAAGGATCGTCCAGAACGCCGGCGGAGACGCGCGTCGGCAGATCGACACTCAGAATTCCCCGGCAGGCCGCCGTGGTAAGCGCGGCGACGATCAGGGCGATCGCCGTACGAGCCGCGCGCGCACCTTCTCGCGAAAGTGACATCGATGCGATCCGAGTTTTCATGATATCCTCGATGCCGTTAGAAGGTGAGCCGGAAGGTCGTCACGAACTGGGAGAGCGGCGGCACCACCGACTGGACGTAGTTGGAGAGCTCACTGCTCGGTATTCCGATCTCCGGGTCCGCGATGATCTCGCCGTAGATGTCCTTCTGCGCCCGCCAGAGCGTGGCGAGGTTGCGACCGGCAACGCTGATCGATGCACCCGACGCACCGACACGACTCAGCGCCCTCGCGCCGAAGGTGTACGTCGCCGACAGCTCGCGCAGCTTCGCGAAACCAGCGTTGAAGAATCCAAGTTGATCGATCGTGCCCAGCTGGTCGTACGCCATCAGAATGGGATCGGTGTGCTCGTTGATCGCCTTCGAGTTGCGAAAGGCCGTGTGCGCGGCGGACACGTCACCATCGTTGATCGTCAAGCCGCCGCGGAAATCGACGAGCGCATACAGGCGCAGACTGCGCCAGAGCGTCACGCTGCTGTTGACGTTGCCGGTCCATCGCGCCGTCGGCGTGCCCCAATACACGAGGGGTGCCGAGGCACAGGGCACCGTTTGGTTGTTCGTCGTCGCGTCACCGGCGCAGATCAGGTTCGTCGGCTTGCCCGATTGATCGAATTGGGCCGACACCACGCGTTTCGCGAAGAAGCCGGCGACCGGATACCCGACGCGATCGAACTGGCTGCTGCCGAGAGAGATCGGGGGCAGCCCGCCTAACGTCACGACCCGGTTCGAGTTCGTCGCGAGCTGGCCGCCCAGGGCCCAGTCCAGCTTCGTGCGACGCAGCGGATGCGTGTCGAGCGTCAGCTCCATCCCATGGTTGGCGACCTTCCCCGCGTTCACATACTGGAAACCCGGGAAGCCGAGTGATGGCTCGACCTGGCGCTGCACGATCGCGTCGTGCGCCACCTGGTCGTAGTAGGTGAAGTTGATCCCGATGCGATCGTCGAACGCACCCAGATCGAACCCGAGCTCCACCTCGCTACTCACCTCGGGCCGGAGATCGGGGTTCCCGATCGCTTGCGGAGTTACGACGGCCGCGTCCCCTGGACCGGTCGCTGGCTGATACAGCCGCTGCGCCGCGAAGACGTCGGGCTGCTTGCCAGCGCGGCCGTACGCGCCGCGCATCCGGAGCGTATTGATGGTGCTCCAACGCCAGAAGGGCTCCTCGTTCGCCACCCAGCTGGCGCTGAACTTCGGATATAGCGCGTGTTTGAAGTTCGCGCCGAAGGCGCTGTTGTTGTCGCCGCGGAGTGCCGCCGTGAGGAAGAGACGGTTCGCCCGGCTCACCTGCTCCTGACCGTAGAAGCCAACGGTTTTATTCTCGATCAGGTCTTCGGTCGACGTCGTGACCGCGGCGCCGCCGATCGACGTCACCGAGGGCGATGGAAAGGACTTCCCGACGGCTTCGGCGGTCGCGTACCGCTTCGAATAGTCCTGGAATCCGAACGATGTCGCCGAGCCGAGCGAGAACGGGAGGGTCGCGGTTCCGGTGGCGGAATAATCGATCGTGTTGAAGGTGGTCGTTAGGCGATCTTCCGTCTTCTGGCCAAGGCTCAACGTGCCGAAGAAATACGCGGCGCCCGTCGGATCACGGGGAAAGAGCACCGAGCTGATGGAGTTGGCGGCATCCGTGCCCACCGTCAGGCGATGGCTCAGCCAGCTCGTGGGCTTGTTGAGGATCTGGATGCTGCCCGTGACGCGCTGCATGTCCTCCATGGACTGGATCTGCGCCGAGGCCTCGGGCGGCGTGCGCAGGAATCCACGCGTCGGCGTGTTGAGCCGCGACGGCGAACCCCACACGATGTTGCTCCAGAGATCCCACCCGGTGGCCGATTGACCGAATCGCGTGAGATTGTGCGTGTAGCCGAGATCCGCGGACACCTGCAGCTTCTCACTGCGCGTCAGGTTCACGTTGGTGCGCCCGGAGTACTTGTCCTGCCAGTTGTACGAGACGATGCCCGTGGAACGATCGTAAGAACCCGAGACGTAATAGCGCGCGGCATCCGCTCCGCCATTCAACCGGCCGGTGTAACCCTGGACGCTGCCCGTCTGAAATGGATCGCGCCCCGCTGCCTTCTCGGCCTGGTAGAGATTGACGCTCGTTAGGCCACCGCTCGCGTTCGTCCCCCACAGCGTCGGTACCTTCTGCGCGAGATCGGAGAGCCAGCTCGTGCCCTGTTGCACGGAGAAGTCGTACGTCTCCACGCCGGCGCGTCCGCGTTTCGTGATGATCTGAATCACGCCGCTCGAGGCCTCGGTACCGTACAACGTTGCCGCTGCCGGTCCCTTGATGACCTCCATCGATTCGATGTCTTCGGGGTTGATGTCGTTGATGCGCGCGACCTGGGCACCGTCACGGATGGATGGTCCGCCCGACGCCGTGTTGTCGACCCGTACGCCATCCACGTAGATGAGCGGCTGATTCGTGAGTGATAAGCTCGCGACGCCGCGTACGTGCATCGTGCTGCCTGTCCCGATATTTCCGGAGCCCGGTAACACGACGAGCCCCGCGACGCGCCCCTCGAGCAGCTGTTGAGGCGTCACGACGGGCGCCGTGCGCACGATGTCTTCCGTCTGAACCTTCTCGAGCAGATTGCCCATCGCGCGCTGTTCCGTGACGCCGGCGGTTCCCGTCACCACCACCTGATCGAGGGACACGGCGACCTCGGTGAGCAGTACGCGCACGGTCGCGTCACCGACATGGGCTGCTGCCTTCGCGGGCTGAAAGCCGATGAGTCGAACGTCGAGGGTGACGCTGTCGCCGGTCACTCCAGTGATGCGGAAGCGGCCGTTTGCGTCGGTCAGAGCGCCCAGGCGCGTTCCGACGACACTGACCTGAGCGGCAGCGAGCGGTCGCAGCGACTGATCGGCAAGGACGCTCCCACTGATGACGCCCGTGGCTTGCTGTGCGGCGATGAAGCGCGGGATAGCGGCGACGAGGACGAACAGCGCGGCGGCAAGTCGCATGGAAGTGCTCCATGGGCGAGAGATCGGCACCACGCGGTTGCGCGTAGGGCCGGCGTCGACCGCGCGGTACACAGATTTGGTATGCCAAACCTTGCGGCGCTATCATGTCCGCGGCCGGCGAGGGTGTCAAGGATTCAGGTCGGGCACTGCACACCCCTGGAGCCTGCTCACGCGTGAGGAATCGCGACGTCGCTGGACCAGTCCAGGTACGAAGGATCAGCATCGAGTCGACGGGCGTGAGATGAACGGCGGCGTCAGGGATCAGAAGGAAACTGACGACTGACATCGCCGTCGATCTGACGCCGGTTACCTCGAGGCTGCCGCCTCGCGCCTGGACTGGTCTAGCGACGTCGGGATCTCTCCTGCGGTGGAGTCAAGACTCGATGCGATTTCGAGGTGTGCGCCTCATCCCTTGCCCAGCTGATGTCCGGCCCTTTAGGTTGCGTTCCATGATCACCGGATTCGCTCGCAAACTTCACCATCACGCGCATCACCACCACGGCCTGACGGGCCGGGGCGATTTGCGCGCGCGGGGATAGCAGAGCAAGCAGAGCCGTCCTGTGTCGTGAAGTCGCACCGGGCCCGTCCATCGGACGGGCCTTTTTCATTTCCCCTGCTTCCCGAAAGTCGTTCGCATGCTACGCATCGCTCTGCCTAACAAGGGACGTCTCGCCGACGACACGCGCGAGCTCTTTGCCGACGCCGGCCTCGAGGCCCGCGCCCGTGGTGAACGCGCTCTCACCGCATCGCTCGGCGGCATCTTCGAAGCCATCTTCGTCCGTGCGCAAGACATTCCCGAATTCGTCGCCGATGGCGCCGCCGACGTGGGCGTCACCGGTTGGGACCTCGTGTCGGAGTCCGATCGAGCGCTCTCCTGCCTGGCGGATCTCGAGTTCGGGCGTTGCCGTCTGGCCGTCGCGGCGAAGGAGGAGATCGGCATCGACGCCGTCGACGACGTGCCCGTCGGTGCACGAGTGGCGACGAGCTTTCCCCGGCTCACCGAGCGTTACTTCGCCGCGCGCGACCTGCCCGTCGAAGTCGTACCGGTCTCCGGAGCAGCGGAGATTGCGCCCCACCTCGGCATCGCCGACATCGTCGTCGATCTCGTGTCGACCGGATCGACGCTTCGCACGAATGGCCTCAAGGAAGTCGCCACCGTCCTCGAGTCGTCGGCTCGTCTCATCGTCGCCTCGGACGGCGGCATCGCCACTCGGGTGCAGCCTGCCACACGAGAGCGCGACCTGGCCGAGCTGGTGGCGGCGCTGCAGTCCGTTCTTCGCGCCCGCGGCCAGCGCTACATCATGGCCAATGTCCCGAAGGACCAACTCGACGCCGTGCGCGCGGTGCTCCCCGGCATCACGGGCCCGACTGTTATTAATTTGCTCAACGGCGGGCATCACGTCGCCGTCCACGCGGTGACGCCCGCCGCTGGGATCTATCGCACGGTGGCCGCGCTCAAGGCGCTCGGCGCGGAGGGCATTCTCGTGACGCGCATCGAGCGGTTGATGCCATGACCACGCTCACCCTGAACGCGGCGTCTCCGAACCGCGCCGCCATGTCTGGCGTGAAGCTCCGCTTTCGCGGATCTGCGAGCCGGCTCACCGACGAAGAGCAAAGCGCGCTCTTTTTCCGTGCGTTGAACGTCGATTCCTCGCTGCGCGCGCGAACGGCGGAGATTCTCGCTCGGGTTCGTGAGGAAGGCGACAGCGCGCTCCTCGCGATGGCGCGCGAATTCGATCGCGCCTCCCTGTCCAGCCTCGAGGTGCCGCGCGAATTCATCGAGCGTGCAGTCACCCTCCTCACCCCCGCCCTCCGCCACGCCCTCGAGCGCGCAGCCGACAACATCGCGCGCGTCCACCGCGCATTTCTGCCGCAGAGCATGGAGACCTCGCCGGAGCCGGGCGTGATCGTCGGACGGCGGCCGGATCCCTTGCAGCGAGTCGGCGTGTATGCTCCGGGCGGACGCGCCGCGTATCCGAGTAGCGTGTTGATGGGCGTCGTCCCGGCGCGCGTCGCCGGTGTTGGTGAGGTGATCCTCTGCTCGCCCCCGGGGACCGACGGCTTGCCACCCTTCACCGTGCTGGCGGCGGCCGCGATCGCCGGCGCCGATCGAGTATTTGCTATCGGAGGCGCTGGCGCCGTGGCGGCGATGGCTTATGGCACCGAGAGTGTCCCGCGCGTAGACCGCATCGTCGGACCAGGGAACGCTTACGTCACGGAAGCCAAGCTGCAGCTGGCGGGGGTCGTCGGCATCGACTCGCCGGCGGGCCCGAGCGAGCTCCTCGTCATCGCCGATGAGACGAGCAGTCCGGAGCTCGTCGCTCGCGAGATGATCGCGCAGGCCGAGCACGATCCTTCGGCGTGCGTCGTCGCTATCGTCGTGGGCGATCGCGTGACCAGTGCAGTCGAGGAGGCGCTCTCTCGTCAGCTCGAGCAAGCCCCTCGCCGCGAGATCGTGGAACGGGCGCTCGCTGGCCAGGGCGGCGTGCTCTCGGTCGAGACCCTCGAGCAGAGCACCGACTTCGCGACTCGTTATGCACCCGAGCACCTCCTCATTGCGCTCGCTGCCGACGACGCGTGTCGCGCCTGTGCTTCGCGAGTCCGTAGTGCGGGCACCGTCTTTGTCGGCGAAAGCGCATCGAATGCATTTGGCGATTACATGACGGGCGCGAACCATGTATTGCCGACACTCGGGCTCGCGCGGGCTTACTCGGGCCTCTCGATCCTGGATTTCTTCCGCTGGACGACGTATCAGCGGGTGGACCGCGCGGCGGCGGCACGACTCGCCGACGATGTCGCCCTGCTCGCAAACGCGGAAGGACTGCCGGGTCACGCCGCCGCGGCCGGTGCGTGGGCGAGCGACTCTGCCCCCGTCGAGCGACGCACCGTGACGCCCGACGCGGCGAGCCTCGTTCGGCGCGATATCGCGTTGCTGGCGACGTATGTGGAATCCAGGGACGCGGACGGCGCGCCTAACGGTGCGGCGCCGGCTTCCTGCGTCGATCTCAGTGACAACACGAACCTGTGGGGCGCGCCCCCCGCCGCCGTCATCGCCTTGCGCGACTCACCCGCCGCACGATATCCCGCGCCCTACTCTGCCGAATTGAAGAACGCGCTTCGACGTTACCTCGGGATCGAAGACGCGGGCATCGTCACCGGCTGCGGCTCCGACGATGTGCTCGACGCAACGATGCGCGCATTCGCCGAGCCCGGTGACCGGATCGCGTATTCCGTGCCGACCTTCTCGATGATCCCGACGTTCGCCCGCTTGAATGGGCTCGTCCCCGTGGAAATCCCACTCCGCGATGAGCGCGACGCGTTCGACATCGACGCCGACCGACTCGCCGCCAGTGGCGCGAAGATCATCTACGTGTGCGCACCAAACAATCCGACGGGGACGGGAGTGTCCCGCGAGTCCCTCGAACGGCTCGTCGGGCGCGCGCCAGGCTTGCTAATCATCGACGAAGCCTACGCCGAATTTGCCCCAACGACGAACGTGGATTTCGTTAGGCGCACCGCGCGCGTGGTCGTGACTCGCACGCCCTCGAAAGCGTTTGGACTGGCCGGCCTCCGCATCGGTTACGGCGTCGGAGCCCCGGAGACGATCGATTTCGTCGAGCGTGCGCGCGGGCCGTACAAGGTGAACGCCGCCGCCGAACGCGCGGCGTTGGCGGCGCTCGCGAATTCATCCGATGCGCTCGGCTGGGTGCGACAACACGCCCTCATCGCGTGTGAGAACCGCGATCGCCTGGCGGCGCGGCTGCGCGATCTTGGTTTCGCTCCCCTGCCCTCGTGCACAAATTTTGTGCTCCTTCCGCACCCAAGGGCCGTCGAGCTGGGGCAGTGGCTGCGGGCGGATGGGATCATCGTGCGCACGCTCACGGATCTCCCGCGTGATTTAGCGTCGCTCGACGCTGCCGCGGGCTGCGCTCTCCGCATCGGCGTCGGTCCATGGAGCATCATGGAGCGTCTGCTCCACTCGCTCGGAGCAGCGCCGGTATGACGAGAGCGATGGCCACTGTCGCGATCTTCGACTACGGCGCTGGCAATCTCCACTCGCTCGCCAAAGCCGTCGCTGCGCCTGGTTTTGACATTGCCATCGTCTCCGACGCCGTCGTCGCTGTGGACAGCCATGCGTACGACTGTCTCGTCCTTCCTGGCGTCGGCGCCTTCGCCGCCGCCGCCGAGCGCATCGCACCGGCACGAAAGGTCCTACGCGCGGCGATCGACGACGGCTTCCCCTTGATCGGCATCTGCCTCGGCATGCAGTTGCTCTTCGACTCGAGCGAGGAAGGCACCGGTCGGGGGCTCGGTATCATCCCCGGTCGCGTTCGGCGGCTCCGCGCCTCGCGAGTCCCGCAGATTGGCTGGAACACCATCGAGGAGTCCGCGGGCTCCGACGACGCAACCCTCGCTATGGCGTACTACGCGAACAGCTTTGTCTGCGAACCGCGCGACGAACGGTGGGTCACCGCCTGGAGTAGCTACGAGAGCGATCGATTTCCAGCGGCCGTCCGCGCCGGCCCATTGGGCAATGTCGTCGGCGTGCAGTTTCATCCGGAGAAGAGCTCGAGCAACGGCGTGAGCTATCTCCGGAGGCTGCTCGTGCGCGCGATGCAGCGCGATGCCGAGGCGTCTCGATGATCGCGATTCCGGCCGTGGATCTGCGCGACGGTGCGTGCGTGCAACTGGTGGGCGGCTCGTACGCCGATGAACGCGTGCGCCTGCAGAACCCAGCGGCTGTCGCGGCACACTGGCGTAAGATTGGATTTCGGCGGCTGCACGTCGTGGATCTCGATGCAGCCACGGGTCGCGGCAGCAACGATTCCGTGATCGACGAGATCCTTCGAGACGGGTCGGGCGACCTGC
>Ga0070714_100002780_pt1 | contig 12900 bp, 9 predicted proteins | sample LARL83metaG_FD_65450 | JGI IMG/M metagenome (GOLD analysis project Ga0070714, IMG submission 65450) | Corn, switchgrass and miscanthus rhizosphere microbial communities from Kellogg Biological Station, Michigan, USA - LAR L8-3 metaG | ecosystem: Host-associated > Plants > Roots > Rhizosphere ... | reverse complement strand
GAATGGGTGGTCGCAGTCATTCCTTCCGATGTATATGATCCAGCTAGTGCCGCGAACCCGAAATTCGCACGATATTTGCCGCGAGTCTGGTTGCGAACTTCGGGTTCAAAAGCGGCACTAGAATGGTAGAGTTGCTAGTGTCCTACGATTCCGAAGTTCGCTACCGAACTAGCTGCAGACTCTGGCGAACTTCGGAATCGGGACACTAGCCATCGCGGTCGACCGGGTTCTCCGCGTCGGTGCCGCCATCCGGAAAATCGGGGTTCAGGTACATGTTGCCATCGTCAGTCGATGTCGTCGTCGTCGGAGCCGGGAACGCGGCGTTCTCGGCGGCGCTTGCGGCCGCGGAAAGCGGCGTCTCGGTGCTCATGCTGGAGCGGGCGCCGGAAGACGAGGCGGGCGGCAACAGCCGTTTCACTGCCGGCGCGATGCGCTGCGTCTACGACGGCGTCGAGGACCTCAAGGCGCTGATGCCCGACCTGACCGAGGAGGAAATCCGCAACACCGATTTCGGCGCCTATACCGAGGACATGTTCTTCGACGACATCGGCCGCGTCACCGAGTACCGCGCCGATCCGGATCTCGCCGAGCTGCTGGTCAAGAAGAGCCGTGACACCATGCGCTGGATGCGCGGCAAGGGCGTGAAGTTCGCGCCGATCTACGGGCGCCAGGCTTTCAAGGTGGACGGCAAATTCAAATTCTGGGGCGGACTGACCGTCGAGAGTTGGGGCGGCGGTCCCGGACTGATTGCCGCCTGGACCGAGATCGCGCGCAAGAACGGCGTCAACCTCGTCTATCAGGCGCGCGGGCTCAGTCTCATCGCCGACGATGACGGGGTGAAGGGCATTCGCGTGCGCCACGCCGGCAAGACCGGCGAGGTCAAGGCGAGATGCATCGTGCTTGCGGCCGGGGGTTTTCAGGCCAACGCGGAAATGCGCACGCGTTATCTCGGACCGGGCTGGGAGCTCGCCAAGGTGCGCGGCACGCGTTTCAACACCGGCGACGGCATCAAGATGGCGCTCGATATCGGCGCGCAGCCGATCGGCAACTGGTCGGGCGGCCACGCCGTCGGCTGGGACCGCAACGCGCCGGAATTCGGGGACCTTTCGGTCGGCGACAATTTTCAGAAGCACAGCTATCCGTGGGGCATCATGATCAACGCCCGCGGCGAGCGTTTCGTCGACGAAGGCGCCGACTTCCGCAATTACACCTATGCCAAGTACGGCCGTGTCATCCTCGAGCAGCCGGGCCAATTCGCCTGGCAGATTTTCGACCGCAAGGTGATCCACCTGCTGCGCGATGAATATCGCATCAAGCGCGTCACCAAGGCGCGCGCCGACACGCTGGAAGAGCTGGTGACGAAGCTCGACGACGTGAACGCCGCCCGCGCGCTCGAGCACATCAAGGCCTATAACGCCGCCGTCATGACAGATGTGCCGTTCAATCCCAACGTCAAGGACGGCCGCGGCACGCGCGGGCTCGCTGTGCCAAAATCGAACTGGGCGAATACCATCGATGAGCCGCCGTTCGAAGCCTACGCTGTGACGTGCGGGCTGACGTTCACGTTCGGCGGGGTGCGGATCGACCCGGACGCCCGGGTGATCGATACCGATGGCGAAGTCATTCCCGGCCTCTACGCCGCGGGCGAATTGGTCGGCGGGCTGTTCTATTTCAACTACCCGGGCGGCAGCGGGCTGATGGCCGGGTCGGTGTTCGGACGCATCGCCGGGAATTCGGCAGGACGCCGCGCCGCGCAGATGCCCTAAAGCAAGCGAATAGTGAGTAGCGAATAGTATCGACGCTTATCTGTTCGCTATTCGCCATTCGCTCTTCTTCAGGCCCTCTTCCGGTGTTCGCCCAACGCGATTAGCGCGGCGGAAGGCGCCGCGGGCTCCGGTGCAGGCACGGGCGCGGCGAAGTTCAGGCTCTTCGGATCGGTAAAGGCGGCAAGCGGCTTCGGCTGGCTGAACAGGAAGCCCTGCACTTCGGTGCAGCCCTGATCGCGCAGGAACGCGAACTGCTCCTCGGTCTCCACGCCCTCGACCGTGACATCTAGGTTGAGCTGGCGGGCGAGCACGAACATGGAGCGCACGATCGCCGCGGAGCGCCGGTGGTTCGGCAAGTCCATCGTGAAGATGCGGTCGATCTTGATGCGCTCGAAGTTGAGCTGGCGCAGATTGCCCATCGAAGTGTAGCCGGCACCGAAGTCGTCCATCGCCACCTGGATGCCGAGCGCGCGCAGCCGCGCGAACATGCTCGCGGTCTGCTCGAAATCCTTGATCAGGACGTCTTCGGTGACTTCGAGCTCGAGGCGGCGCGGATCGAGGCCGGATGATTTGATCATTTCCCGCACCCGGTCGACGAATGCGCTGTTGAGCTGGATGGGCGAAACGTTGACCGACACCCGCACGTCGGCCGGCCACTGGCGCGCAGCGTCGATGGCGTAGCGGATCATCAGATCCGTCAACCCGTCGATGAGCCCATTGTCTTCGGCAAGCCGCACGAACTCGGGCGGTGGGATCGGGCCGAAATCGCGGTGGAACCAGCGGGCAAGCGTCTCGAATCCGCACGCGCGCAAATCGCGCGTGTGGACCAGCGGCTGGAAAAAGGCCTGGATATCGCCATTGTCGATCGCCGTGCGCAGCTGCGCGCTCAGCGCCATGCGGCGCTGCCGCTCCTGCCCCAACGCCTCGGTATATTGGCGGCAGCGGGCTCGGCCCCCTACCTTGGCGTAGTTCAGGGCGAGATCGGCGTTCTTGAGGAGATCGTCGGCGGTGGTGGCGTCGTGCGGATAGACCGCGACGCCGACCGAGGCGCCGACCGTGGTCGTGCGTTCGCCAAGGTCGATCGAGCGGTTGAGCAAACGGCGCAGCTGCTGACCCACCAGACGCGCTTCCAGCGAGTCCTGGAGGTTTTCGTAGAGCACCACGAATTCGTCGCCGCCGAAGCGCGCCACCACGGTGCCGGCCGGCAGCTCGAATTTGAGCTTCTCGGCGACGGTGCGCAGAATTCGGTCGCCCATGGCATGGCCGTGAGCGTCGTTCATCTGCTTGAAACGGTCGAGGTCGATCCAGATGATCGCGCACGGCCGGCCTTCCTCGACGCATTGTGCGAGCCGCGCCTGCAGGACGTCGCGGTTGGGAAGGCCGGTGAGCACGTCGTGATGCGCCAGGAACGAGACGCGCTCCTGCGTCTGTTTGCGCTCGCCGATGTCACGGAGCTCCAAGAGACGCCGCGGCGCGCCTGCGTAGTGGATGGTGCGCGCGCCGATCTCCACCTCGACGGTCCTCCCGTCGCGGGAGTGGATCTGCGTTTCGAGCTGCACGTCCCGCTCCGAGAGAAGCTGCTCGATCGCGTCATTGTCGCGGATGAAGCTGCTGAGCATCAGGTCGCCGACTTCTTCCGCCCCGATCCCGACCTGCCGGCAAATACTCGTGTTCGCGGCGACGATCTGCAGGCCGCTGCACACCAGAACGCCCTCGGCAATCACATCGAACAACGAGGTCAGGCGCTGGGCTTCTTCGAGCGCTCTGCCGGCCCGGCGGTGCAGCAGGAGGCCGGCGACCACCGCGCCCGCCACGATCGCGACGAGCAGCACGGCCGCGACGACGATCGCGAGCACGGGTCCTAGCGCGAAGACGCTTGTGGCCGAATTCACGGGAAACTCTCGGTAAATCCACGGCGCGTGAGAGACTATGGGGTCAATACCGCCAGCGAATCGTAAGGGCGGGCGCGCTCGCGGCGAGAAAACCGAGTTACGCTTAAGATCGTCTGAATTACCGGGTCATGCCGTTGCGGCAGGCCCGCATTCCCGTCCCGGCGATCCGGCGCGATGGCGGCAATTCGGGCGACGCCCGCCCGTGTGGCGGCTTCTCGACGGCCTGATTCACCTTTCCGTTACGCCGCAACCGTAATATTGCGCCCGACTGCTTCAACAAACCCAAGGGATGTCGTCGATGCGCAAGGTCGCGGGCCCGGCTTTGGCCGTAGCTATGGCTTTCGCCAGTCTGGAGGCGCTCGCGGGAGCCAGTGAACTGTCGGTGGTGGGTACAGGGGATGGCATCGAGTTGTTGCGCGCGCTGGGTGCAGCCTACTCGGCCGACAATCCAGATACGAGGATCCTCGTTCCGCCCAGCATCGGCTCGGGCGGCGGCCTCGCGGCCGTGGGCGGCGACAAGGAAGTGCTCGCCCGCGTGGCGCGGCCCCTGACCGACTCCGAACGGGCGCTCGGTCTTGTGTCCACGCCGATGTTCCGCCTGCCGTCGGCTTTCTTCGTGCATCGCGGCGCGAATGTTGCCGACGTGAGTGCGCAGCAGCTCGCCGATATTTACGCCGGCCGGATCGTCAACTGGGCCGAGGTTGGCGGCGCCAACATGCGCATCAAGGTGGTGCGGCGGGAAGAGGCCGACAGCACGCTGACCGTGCTGCGCCAGTCCATGCCGGGCTGGAAAGATTTGGCGATCACGGAGAAATCGAAGACCGCGGTCACCACGCAGGACTGTATGGACACGGTGAAAGACGTGGAGGGCGCAATCGGCTTCGGCCCCTACACCAAGGCGCTCGAGATGGAGCTCGTGGTCCTGAAAATCGATGGCAAATATCCGACGGACCACGACTACCCGAGCGCCGTGACCGTATCGCTCGTCCACAAACAGGCGACGGTCACGCCCGATGCGGCGAAATTCATCACCTATGTGAAAACCACAAAGGCCAAGACCTTGCTCTCAAGCATGGGCGGCGTCCCAGCCCTGGAGTGATGCTTTGCGGCGGCTTTCCTCGCTCAGCACGCGCCTGGTCGTGGCCGTCCTTGCGACGGCCACCATCGCGTTTGCTGTCTCGTATGGCCTGACGTTCATTCGCCTCGGCCAGGGGCTGGAACGCCAGGCGGCCGAGCTCGGCCGGCTCTCGGAAGAGCGGCTCGGCCAACGGCTCGACGGCGAAGCCCGCTTGGCGGGCGCGCAGCTCGAGACCCTGTTCGAAACGATCGCGCGCCGCATCGAAGGCCTCGCGCAACGCGCCGACATCGTGAAGGTCGTGGCGTCCGCCAACGTCGTGCCGATCTGGGACCTGCTCGGGCGCACCGGACGCGCCGCCGACGTCGACGGCATTCTGGTGGTCGACGCCAAGCTGCGCGTGTTCGGCGCCGACAAGGACAGCGTCGACATCGCGGCTGCGTATCAGGCGCTGCACGCGCACCCGCTCGCGCAGGAAATATTGCCGCTGCTGGCGGACAACGACCGCAAACGGCCGCGGGTCATCCGTCGCACGCTGCCGCTCACCGCCGACCTCGCCAAAGCCCTCGGTGCCAAGGAAACCGCGCCGCTCGCGCTCGTCATCGTCGAGCCGATGTTCGACGATTTCGGCGACGTCTTCGCGGCACTGATCGCCCACCGGGCGCTGCGTCCGACCGAGGCGATTCTTTCGGAGTTCTCCCGGCTCGAAGGCGCGGGCCTCATGGTTCTCGATGACGGTCGCCCGATTTCCTCGGCCGGGATCGCCAATCCGGACGTCACGATGGCGCCGGCCGAAGGCTCGTCCTTGCTGCGCACGAGCGACGCCGCCTACTGGTCGCGTTGCACGCCCGTCTTCGAGACCTGGCATATGTGCGCGCTCACGCCGCTCAACGAGCTGCATGTATTGCGCAACGAACTGGTGCGCGTCGGCGAAATGGAGGGGCGCTCGCTCACCACGTGGCTGATCCTCGTCGCGGGCCTCTCGCTGGTCTCGTTCGCGGTCATCACGCTCTGGGCCTCGCGCCGCATCAGCCGTCCGCTGACCCGCATCGCCGAGGCGGTGCGCGCGGTCGCGCGCGGCGATTGGAAATCCGAGGTCCCCGGCGCCGACCGCAAGGACGAAATCGGCGGCATCGCGCGCGCGGTCATCGTGTTGCAGCGCTCGTTGCAGGAGCGCGATCGCCTGCGCTCTGACGTGGCGCAGGCGGAAAGCGTCAAGAAGCGCCGCGAAGCGCTCGAGGACGCGATCAGGCGTTTCGACCGCACCATGCGCGCGGTGCTGCTGAGCGTCAGCGACACGGTCGAGACCATGGATGAAACGGCGCGCGACCTCGCGCGCACTTCGGCGGTCGCGGAAGGGGAGGCGGCGGAGACCGCGTTCGTCTCCGAGCACACCGTTTCCAACGTGGCGATCCTGCGGTCGGCCACCGAGCGGCTGAGCGCCTCCATCGCGGAAACCGTGGACCGCATCCGGCAGGCGACCGAGACGATCGGCAGCAGCAGCTCGATCGCGCAGACCGCCTTTATCAAGGCCGATCACCTGGCCAAGAGTTCGTCCGACATCGAGGCGGTGGTCCGCTCGGTCGACGAGATCGCGACGCAGGTCAATGTTCTGGCGATGAACGCGACCGTGCAGGCGGCGCGCGGTACCGACGCCACCGGTACGCTCGTCTCTGACATCAAAGAACTCGCCGAGCGCATCGCCCGCGCGAACGAAGAAATCGGACGGCGCATGGCCGTCGTCCGCGGAGCCACCGACGAAACCGCGGGCTCCGTCCGCGCCGTCGCCCACAAGCTCGACCTGGTGCTCCACCAGGCCAAGACGATCGCGCTCGCGGTCGAGCGTCAGGACGCAGTCACGCGCGAGATCGCGGAAAATATGTCGGCGGCGGCGACCGGCACCGCCGATGTTTCCTCCAGTGTCGATCGTCTCAAGACCACGATCGAAGAGGCGCGGGGCGCGTCCATGAAGGTCGTCGCCAAGGCGACCGACATGGCGGACGAGGCGCACCGCCTCGACCTGACGGTCAAAACCTTCCTGCGCGAAGTGACGGCTTAGTCGTTCAAGTATTGTCGCCCGATCGCGTCACCGGGCGCGTCGCCACGGTCGAGCGTGCCGGACGCAGGACGCGTCCCGCAGCGGCGGGTTGTCGGGCTCCCGCGCCGGCGAACGGCCGCAACACCCATCCAAGCCGGCCGCGCGGCCGCGGCGAGAGCGCATCGGCATCGGCCGCTTCGCTCCCGGGCGTGCGCAGCATTTGCATCACGCGGTCGACGAACGAGGGCGCCTGCACGCTCGGCAGGAACGCATCGGCATAGCAGCGCGCCGCGGCCGTTCGCGCCTTGCGCTTGACCGCGTCGACGAGCCCGCTGGGGCCGGCCACGTGCACGGTGTCCTCGAGGCCGAGCGAGGGCAGGTAGTGGGTCGGCCGGCCCGGCAGGATCGGGCGCGCCGCATCGACCTCGGTCGTCGCGATCACATCGCGCACGCCGTCGTCGATCAGCCAGTTGAGCGCCGGCCGCATGTACAGATTGTCGGGATCGCGGCTGCCCGCGATGACGACCACGTCGCGATGGCGCTGCTCGTGGCGCGCGGCGCGCGCCAGCGACCAGATCGGCGCCCAGCCGGTCCCGCCGGCAACGAGCACCAGCGGACCCTCGCCCTCGCGCAGGAAAGCATGACCGAAGGGGCCGTGCACCTGAACGCGATGGCCCGGCCGGATGGTGGCGCCGAGCTGAGAAGAAATCAGGCCGCCCGGCAGCCGCCGAATGTGAAAGATCAGTTCGTTGGGATCGAAGGTGCCATCGAGGCGGCAGGTCGGACTGTATTCCCGCGCCGGGAACCCCGCGAATTTCGCACGGACGTATTGCCCGGGGCGATATTCCAGCGGCGACTGCAACGTCACGGCGACTTCCACCACCTCGGGCGACAATTTGCTGATTTCGGTGACGAGTGCCGACACCTTGGCGGTTGCCGGCACCTCATCGAACGCGATTACAGCATCGCCGTCGACGGTCGCCTGGCAGGCCAGCACCGTGCGTCCGTCCGCGGTGCCCTGATCGTCCACGGCGCCCGACACGACGGTGACGCGGCAGGTCTCACATTGGCCGGTTCGGCAGTCGTGCGGAACGACCACCCAGCCGCCGAGACCCGCCTCGACCAATGTCTCGCCGACCCGGGCGGTGATCGGCTGGCCGTTGATGACGAGTTGGCATGTGTCGGACATGGACGCGAGCTCGGTGCTTAATGAGGATGCGATGCCGAGGGCGCTACGCGCAGTCCGCAGATCAGCTTCCGCGGTTTGGTCCGCGGGTGAACGATGTCGGTCATGCGGTCACTCCCCCAGACCCCGGCAATTCCAAATCCTACCACAAAGTAAATATGATAGGGGAAATTGTGGTGAAAATCTATTAAATTGTCACCGGCAATTGCAACATATCGTTAACCACCCGACACCCTCCCGACGAGCCACCCAGCCGGGATCGCCGCGGGGCGGGCGGGAATCGCTTGCGGATCGCTGGCGTTCGGGGGCAATTTAGCCGCGGATGGCGCGGCACAAACCTCATTGGTAATAAGGTACTAGAATGCGCGTTTTCGGCCCCAACGACAGCCCTTTGAACCGTTTTGCCTGTTCCGGCGACTAATTCTACGAGCGACCGCCGCCAGCGATGCAAGCCACATCGGACGAAGCGCTGATCGGTCGGATCGCTGCGGGCGACAAAGTCGCCATGCAGGTTCTGTTCGCGCGACATCACGTGCGCGTCTACCGGTTCGTCCTGCGCCTGGTGCGTGACCAGACCAAGGCGGAGGACCTGATAAGCGAGGTGTTCCTGGACGTCTGGCGCCAAGCCGGGAAGTTCGAGGCGCGATCGGCAGTTTCGACCTGGCTCCTGGCAATCGCCCGCTACAAGGCGCTCTCGGCGCTTCGGCGCCGGCCGGACGAGGAACTGGACGAAGAAGCGGCCGCAGCCATCGAGGACCCGGGAGACAACCCGGAAGTGGCTCTGGAGAAGAAGGACAAGGGCGAAATCCTGCGCAAGTGCCTGACCGCGCTGTCGCCGGAACATCGAGAGATCATCGACCTTGTCTACTATCACGAGAAATCGGTCGAAGAGGTGGCCGAGATCGTGGGAATACCCGAGAACACCGTGAAAACGCGGATGTTCTACGCACGCAAACGGCTCGCGGAGCTGCTCAAGGCAGCTGGAGTCGATAGAGGTTGGCCATGATGACAACAAACGAAACCGAACGCCGGGAAATCGAAGCGCTGCTGCCGTGGCACGCTGCCGGCACGCTCAACCGTCGCGACGCGCAACGCGTGGATGCGGCCCTGGAGCACGATCACGATCTCGCCCGCCAGTTCGAGCTGGTGCGCGAGGAAATGGGCGAGACGATCCATCTCAACGAGACGCTCGGCGCGCCCTCGGCGCGCGCGATGGAGAAGTTGCTCGCCGGGATCGAGGCAGAGCCCAAGCGGCGGCAGCGGCGCTCCTTCGACCTCGCTGCCTTCATCGCCGAACGGCTCACCCTGTTCTCGCCGCGCACGCTCGCCTGGTCGGCGACCGCCGCGGTTCTTGCGATCGTGCTCCAGGCGGGGCTGATCGCCGGCCTCTACCTCGGTGAGCCGGGCAGTGAGTCGCCGGCGGCCTTCAAGACCGCCTCGGCGCCGACGCGCAGCTTTGCGCCGACCGGATCCTACGCGCTGATCGGCTTCGCCCCGCAGGCGAGCGCGGCCGACGTGACGAAGTTCCTCGACGCGCACAAGGCTGCAATCGTCGACGGACCCAAGCCCGGCGGCCTCTACCGGATCCGCGTGTCGGCGGCCGCGCTGCCGAAGGCCGATCTGGCAGCGATCGTGAAGCAGATGCAGGACGAGAGTAAAATCGTGCGCTTCGTCACCGCGACCGAATAACCTCGTTGCTGCATCGACGCCGGCCCGATCCGTTCGGGTCGGCGTTTTTTCGCGTCTCGGGGTGGGCCTGGGACACCAACAGTGGAAGCGTCCCGCGCACTGCTTTGCTGGTCGCCGACGGTATTGTGACGGGCATTGGCAGGTTCATTATCGCCCGCCCCGACGTGGTGGCGGCGACGCCGGATGTGTTGAAGAGCGGCTTTGTCGGTTACGTCCCGCGCGGAGTGACCAACGTGACGGCCTACGTGTTGGATCGAGACGAAAGCTCGGCTTGTCGCATCCCAGGTGACTTGGCGCTGCCGTCCGGATGACACACTCGTTCGCACGCGAGGGGTGGCGCTGCTAAAGGCTGCGAGGAGAGAACACAAGGCGAGAAACCTCGTCGAGAGGGATCATGCTTCCCAGGACGATCTGGTGCCTGTGGTTTCAAGGATGGGAGCAAGCGCCGGACCTCGTCAGGGCGTGCGCGGCATCGTGGCGCCGGCACAATCCGGGCTGGAACGTGCGCCTTCTGTCGGGGCCCACGCTCGACGCTTACCTCGCGCCGTTCCCGCGCCTCGCCGCGGGGGCGAGCCATCTCCCCCCGGAGGCGCGCAGCGATGTGCTGAGGATCGAGCTCCTTCATCGGTTTGGCGGCATTTGGGCGGACAGCACCGTCTACTGCCTGCAACCGCTCGACGGCTGGATCAGCGATGCGATGCCGCGCGGATTCTTTGCGTTCAACCGGCCTATGCCGGATGTCATGCTGTCGAGCTGGTTTCTTGTCGCCGAACGCGGCAGCTACATCGTCGAACACTGGCGCCGGATGGTTCAGGCTTATTGGGAAGAACGTGCGGAGCGCGACCATTACTTCTGGTTCCATCGCCTCTTCGCCGACGCTTACGCGTCGGATTCGGCATTTCGCGCGATCTGGGACGCGACGCCCAAGCTGTCTGCCGATGGTCCTCATTGTTTCGCCCCGTATGAGGAGCAACTTCTCAACCCGGTCGATGCCCGCCAGCGATTGATCGTCGAAACGGCGCAAACGCCGATGCTCAAGCTCACTCACAAGATCGCCCATGCCAGGGGCGGCCGCGGAACGACCTATCGATGGCTGTGCGACCGCGTCATGAACGATTTTGTCCTTGACGACGGGGCGCCGGCGCATCCGCCCGGGCAAGCGACGGGTTGATTGAATGGCCTTGCCCTCGCGCAAAGGGGTCATCATCGGTTCGCTCAAGGCCAGCACCGAGAATCTCGGCGACTATATTCAGATATTGGCGTGCTTGCGCCTGCTTGAAACGCTCGACCTGCGGCCGAGCATCTATCTCGATCGCGACACCGAACTGGCAAGCGCACCAACCGGGGAGTGGGACTCCGGTCCGATCCTCCTGCCTCTCAGCGGCTGGTTCAAACACATGACCGGCAGCGATCCGCAATGGCCGCCCCACGGCAGGATCGTTCCGATCTTCATCGGATTCCATGTGAGGCCGCATCAGTGCCCGGCTCTGCTCGAGCCGGCATCGATCGAGTACATGAAAGCGCACGGGCCGGTCGGATGCCGCGACCCATTTACCAAACGGGTTCTCGAAGAAAAGGGAGTGCCGACCTACCTCAGTCACTGCCTTTCCTTGACCTTCATGCGACGGCCGCGCGAGCAGATCGGTGATAAAGTCGTCGTTGCCTCGCGTGACCGGGAGATTCTGGATTTGCTTCCTCCCGAATACCGCCGCGATCACCTCTACGTGAATCACTATGACGTAAAGGACAATTTCTCGGCCTATATGGCCGCAGCACGCGACCTCCTCTTGTACCGAACCCAAGCGCGCGTCGTCATCACGACCTTCCTGCATTGCGCGCTGCCGTGCCTTGCCATGGGGATTCCCGTGGTCGTTTTTCTTCCGCGCGCGCAAAATGAGTCCCAAAGAACAAGCGACGAAGAGCGCTTTTCCGGGTTAATGCAGATCGCCCCGGTGCATCGATTTGGCAATACGGCTCGGGTGGACTGGAGTCCGCCGCCGCAGGACATCGAGAGCCTCAAGGAGACGGTCTCGCTCGATTTCCAAAATCGCGTGACGATGGCGTTGAAATCGGCGCGTTAGTGTCCCGATTCCGAGGTTCCGCGGCACTAGCGACGGTAGCGAGGTCGCCTTGGCCTTGGCCGTGCGGCCGGGTATGCTTTACGGCTGCGGCCGCTGGAGCCGAAGACGGCCAAAGTTGGCTCGTCAAAGATCCGGCTCGCGCCGATATCGGCACGTTGGGGGCAGCGGATTCTTTGCGATGCGTGATACGGCAGCCGATTCGGACAGTCTGCTCGCGGAGGAATATCGCAAGCGGCTTCAGCGGAGCGAACGCGGCTACTGGGATCCTGAGTACAAACCGGAGATCGTTTCCCTCGATTTCGATCCGGCGTGTTCCAGCGTCCGGCTCATCGCCTATTATCTCCCGCAATTTTACCTCATTCCGGAGAACGAGGAGGCCTGGGGCCGCGGCTTTACCGAGTGGACGAACGTCACGCGCGCGCTCCCACAGTTTGCCGGCCATTATCAGCCGCATCTCCCCAGCGACCTGGGTTTTTACGATTTGTCCAACGAAGAAGCGCTCGAACGTCAAGTAGCGCTGGCGCGCAAGTACGGAATTTCCGGATTTTGCATTCATTATTATTGGTTCGGCGGCAAGCGACTCCTCGATAAACCGATCGCCACGCTGTACCGGCGGAAAGATCTCGATATCCAATTTTGCCTTTGCTGGGCGAACGAAACATGGAGTCGACGCTGGGACGGCTCGGAAGACGACGTTCTCGTGCCGCAAATCCACACGCTCGAGAGCGAAAAGCAGTTCATCGAAGAGGCGGTGCGTTACATGGACGACCCGCGGTACCTCAAGATCGACGACCGCCCGGTCCTGGTGGTGTATCGCAGCGAACTTTTGGTCGACCAGGAGCGGACGATCGAGCATTGGCGCAATGTTGCCCGTAGAGTCTTGGGCAAGGACCTGTTTCTGCTGCGCGCAATGACGTTTACGCCCACCGCGCACGTGAATGGGTTCGATGCGTCGGTTCAGTTTCCTCCGCACTACCTCGAACCAGCGGACATACGCGCATCGAAGGCGTTGTTTAATTCGGAGTTTTCCGGAGGCATCTTCGATTATCCGGCATTACTGCCGTCGCTTAAGCGCCAGCTGCGCGAATACGATTTTCCGTTCATCCCGGCAGTCATGCCGGGTTGGGACAATACCCCTCGACGCGGAGGCGCGGGGACGTGTTTCCATGGCTC
>Ga0070714_100002779_pt1 | contig 12900 bp, 10 predicted proteins | sample LARL83metaG_FD_65450 | JGI IMG/M metagenome (GOLD analysis project Ga0070714, IMG submission 65450) | Corn, switchgrass and miscanthus rhizosphere microbial communities from Kellogg Biological Station, Michigan, USA - LAR L8-3 metaG | ecosystem: Host-associated > Plants > Roots > Rhizosphere ... | reverse complement strand
GCGTCGGTGAACGAGGTGTCGGTGTCGACGATGATGTAGATGATCGTGGGATGCGGGACGTTGAGCGTGGCGTCCGCCTTCTGCAGCAACGTCGGCAGCAGGTCCCAGTTGATGGAGCTCAGATCGATGAGCGTGTCGCTGGAGTCGATCGTGCCGCCGGGGGAGTGCGTGACCGCGCCGTCGTTGTAGTCGACGTCGTCGTACAGGTGGGGATCGGCCGTGGTCGGCGCTTCGGCGCTCGCGTGGTTGGTGTAGATCGTGAGCTGGAGGACCTTCGGGCCCAGGTGCATCGCGGCGATCGTGGCGCGCACACCGGCCGGCGTGAGCAGATCGCCCGGTGTGGCCGGCGTTACGGGTCCGGCGTGCGGCGTCGTGAGCTTCGGCGCGGCGATCAACGTGGTGGTCGGCGCAGTGCCACCTGATGCGCTCGGCGTGCCGCCGGTGTCGGTCGTCCTGGGTATCAGGGTCCACGCGAGTACGCCGGCGATCACCAGCACGGCCGCCGTGACGGCGACCAACGCGACACGCCGGCGACGCCGACTCGGCGGCGGCGCGACGGGGATGCCCACGGTCGTCGGCGCCGGCCAGATCTGGGGCTGCTCGGCCGCGGCCAACAAGCGGTCGAACTCGGTGGCGTCCGGACGTAATCGCGGGTCGCGGGCGAGCATCGCGGACAACGCGGGCGTGAGCGGCCCGGCGTGCACGGGCGGCGGCAACGGCTCGTCGAGCACGGCGGCCAATGTCGCGAGCATCGTGGCCCGGCGCAACGGATGGCGCCCCTCGACGGCGACGTACAGCATCATCGCCAGCGACCACAGGTCGGAGGACGGATTGCCCTCGTAGCCGCGCAGCCGTTCCGGCGCGATGTACTCGGGCGAACCGATCACGGAACCCGACACGGTCAGCGCGGTCGCGTCACGCACGGCCGCGATGCCGAAGTCGGTGAGCACCGGGCTGCCGTCCGGACGTAACAGCACGTTCCCGGGTTTGACGTCCCGATGCAGAATGCCGACGGCGTGCGCGGCCCGCAACGCGGACAGCACACCGCGCCCGATCCGCACCGCCTCCGGCACCGTCAGCCGACCCTTCGCCAGCCGGTCGGCGAGGCTGCCGCCGGTCACCAATTCCATGACCAGCCACGGATTCGGATGTTCCGGAGAATCGACGATATGATGGATTATCACGACATTCGGGTGCCGCAGTTGCGCGAGCGCCCGCGCCTCGCGCAGCACGCGTTGGCGCATCTCATTCGCACCAACCGAATCGCCCTGACCGGCCGGATTGGAAGTACTCAGCACCTCCTTCAGCGCGACGTCCCGCTGCAACGCGGTGTCCCTGGCCCGCCACACCAGGCCCATCCCGCCGCCGCCGAGGCAGTCAAGGAGCTCGAAGCGTCCGTCGACCAGCCGCGATGCCGGCCCTCCCATGGTCACGCGGTCATGGTATTGGCCGCGGTTCGCACGAAGCGGCCGGCCCGGTAATTCCGGGCCGGCCGCGTCGAATGCCGGATTACTGGTTGACGACGAGTGCCGCGCTGTCCGCCGGCACGGTGATCACGACCTTCTGACCGGTGACCGCGACCGAGGTCGGCACCGGGTGGAATGCCGCGCTCACGCCGACCGACGAGCCGGCGATCGTGACAGCTTTCGATGTCAGCGACGGCGCCGTCAGCACGTATTCACTGGCCTTGCTGGCCGTGGCCGTGAGCGTGACGGTCGCGGTGATCGGGGACGTGCTCTCGTTGTTGACGAACACGTTGTTGCCGATGCCCCACGCCGTGACGTTCGAGCCGCCGGCCACGGTCGCCGCGTGCAGCGTGCCGGTGCCGCCGAGCACCCACAGCAGTTCGCCGTAGTACACGCCCTGTACGCCGGTCGGTGCCAGTCCTGAGTAGACGATCGGGCTGTAGGCGAGCGGGAACTGGGTGGACGTGCCGCCGTGGAAGTTGGCGCCGGAAGCGCCGTGCGACGCGAGACCGAACAGGTAGTTCAGCGACCACAGCGACGCCGCCTCGACGTCGCTCACACCCGCCGTGCCGCCGTGGAAGAAGGAGTTCGTCTCGGTCATGCGCCACTGCGGGATCTTGTTCGCCGTCTGCGCCGACCGCATCGCGGCGAACGTGGTCGGCAGCCGGCCGGATGCGGTCGACGCCAGCATGGCCGCGATCGTGCCGGTGGCGGCGTTCCCGATGTAGAGATGCGTCGACAGGATCTGGAGGCTGTTGGACTTCTCGTGCGAGCCGAACGCGCTCACCCAACTCGTCGAGTCGCCCTGGCCCGGGCCGTCGAACACGGCGTTCGGCACCTTCGCCTTGATGGCCTTGACGAAGCTGTTGTACGAGGTCTCGTACTGCGGCTCGGTCTTGTAGAAGTTCGGCTCGTTGCCGATCTCGAACGCCATCAGGCTGCTGCCCAGGGCCTTCGCGGCGAACTGTGCCTCGGACGCGGCGTTGGCAGCGGTGTTGGTCTTGAGGTTGATGCCGTACAGCACTTTCCAGCCGGTCGCCTTGACGAACGCGGCGAGCTTCGTGACGTCGGCCGGGGCGACCGCGGTGCTCGAACCGCCGGCGCCGCTGGGGTTCCAGTTGACGATGTCGACCAGGTTGCCGCCGATCCGCAGCACACTCGGACCGAGCAGCCGGAACAGGTTGACCAGGTTGGTGTCGCTCGCGTCGAACATGCCGGCGCCGACGCGGTCCTTCTCGTAGCTGAAGCCGGCGAAACCGGAGTTGACGGTCCCACTACTGGCGGCGCTGACGGTGACCGTCACGGGCGTGTTCGCCAGTGGCGCCGCGAAGGCCGCCGATCCGCCGAACAGCGCAACGGACGCGCTCAGGGCGAGAACCACTCCCGCCACAGACTTACGCACCACTACCTCCTGAGGTTGTGAGATGCACATGCGTCGTCGTCGACCGTCCGTGGCGGGAGTCGGAAGGCCGCACGGCGATTGTGCCGCAGGAGGTGTACGTCAGTGTCGTTGACAGATGACTCAGCCGGTGGGCGCGTAGCGCACCACCGGCTGACTGCCTTGCTCAGCGGCTGGCCCTCAGGCCGCGTCCCGCTGCCGCCCCGTCGACGGCAACTGTGTGACCGTGGCCGACGCCAGCGCCCGCTTGCGGAGCAACACCAGCGACGCGAGCACGCCGACCGCGGCGAACACGATGCCCGCGGCGAACGCGGCCCGGAACCCGGTCACCGCCGCCGTGGCGGGATCGGCGCCCGCCGCGTTCGAAATGGCCACAGTGGACAGAATCGCGATGCCCAGCGCACCGCCGATGTGGAACGACGCCGTCGTGACACCGCCCGCGACACCGGAGTCCTGCTCGGGAACGCCGACCAGCGCGACGATCGAGGCCGCGACGAAGCCGGCGCCGAGGCCGGGGCCGAACAGGATCATGCCCAGCAGGATGTCGTGCACGAAACTGCCGTGCACCGCGATGTTGGTCAGCGTCCCGAACGCCGCGCCGACCAGCACCAGACTGACCAACGCGACCGGCAGCGGTCCGAACCGGCGTACCAGCGGACCACCGGCCAGGGAGGAGCCGACGATCGTCAGCACCGTCATCACGGCGAACATCAGTCCGAACTGGACCGGCGAGTAGCCGAGGATGACCTGCGCGTACTCGGTCATGACGAAGCCCATGCCGCCGTTGACGGACATGCCGACGATCAGCAGCACGATGTTGCCGCCGAGGAACCCGGACCGCCGGAAGTACTTCATCGGCATCAGTGGCGCGGCCGACCGGCTTTCGATCGCCACGAACACGCCGATCAGCGCGACGAACGCGATGAGCTGCCCGATCGTGCGCGCGCTGGACCAGCCGACGTTCGGCGCGTTGACGATGGTGTACACCAACAGGACCATGGCGACCGTGCTGGTGAGCGCGCCCGCGATGTCGAACGTCCTGGCGCGTTCCCGGTTGTAGCTCTCCCGCAGCACGAGCGGGCTCAGCGCGGCCATCAGCAACGCCACCGGAACGTTGACGAAGAAGATCCAGCCCCAGCCAGGCCCCTCGGTGAGCGGGCCGCCGACCAACGCGCCGATCGTGCCGCCGACGCCACCGGCCGAACTCCACGCGCCCAGCGCGATGTTGCGCTCGCGGACCTCGCTGAACATGTTCATGAGGATCGACAACGCCGTCGGTGTCATGATCGCGGCGGACACGCCCTCGATCACGCGCGCGCCGATCAATACGTCGCCGTTCCACGCCAGGCCGCACAGCAGCGACGAGGCCGCCAGTAAGAGACTGCCGATGATGAACAGCCGGCGGCGACCCAGCAGGTCCGCCATCCGGCCGCCGAGCAGCAGCAGGCCGCCGAACGACAGCAGTTCCGCGCTGACGACCCACTGTGTCGATCCGGGTGTCAGGTGCAGCCCTTTCGCCATCGACGGGACCGCGACGAACACGATGGAACCGTCGAGAATGACGATGAATGTGGCCATGCACAATACCGCTAGTGCCAGCCACCGGCGCGGTTGCGCCCGTCCGATCTGTGTCACAGCAACGGCTGAACTGCCGTTCTCCATGAGTGCTCCTGACATCCACGAACCAGGGAAAACCAGCAGTCCAGATGGTGACATCGTCAGGGTCGCCGGGACTTGTTCGACGTTGCGCGGGTCTTCTTCGCCGCTGCTGACAGTGCAGAATGGGCCGATGGACCGGGACGTGGCCGCGCTGGTGTCGCGGCGGTGGCGGGCGGAACCCTCCACCGAGGACCGATTGCTCACGATCGGCGCGTTCGCGCGGCGGGCGCAACTGTCGTTGAAGGCACTGCGGTTGTACGAGCGGCTCGGCGTGCTGGTGCCCGATCACGTCGACCCGGCCAGTGGCTACCGCCGCTACCGCGAGGGCCAACTGACCACGGCACGGCTCGTCGCGATGCTGCGCCGGCTGGACATGCCGCTGGCCGACGTGGCCCGTGTGCTCGCCGCGGACGGCGACGCGGGCGCGGGACTGGTCCGGGCGTACTGGGACGGCGTCGAGGCGCGGATCGCGGTGCAGCGGGAACTCGCCGAACACCTGCGGGTGCGGTTGTCCGGCGGCGTCGACCGGCCGCCGATGTTCGACGCCGTGCGCACGCGCGCCGTCCCCGCGTGCGTGGCGATGACCGAACGGCGGCACGTGCTCGTCCCGGAACTGGCCGGCTGGCTCTATTCGACCATGTCCCGCATGGCCTGCGCCGCGGGCGATCACGGCGGCCTGCGCGGACCGCTGTTCGTGATCTACCACGGCGAGGTCAACCAGGACAGCGACGGGCCGGTCGAGGTCTGCGCGCCGGTCGACCCGGCTGTCGCCGGCACCGGCCCCGGCTGGCGACGGGAGCCGGCCCGGCACGAGGCGTACGTGCGGCTGCGCAAGGCGCAGGTCGTGTACCCGCAGATCCTGTCCGCGTTCGACGCGGTCGCCCAGTGGCTCGACACCGAGGGCCGGCCGGTCGCCGACTCGCCGCGCGAGATCTACTTCGCGGACTTCGACGCGGCCGGCCCCGGCGACGACGTGTGCGACGTCGCCTTTCCGTTCACGCCAGCCTGAACGCCAGCCGGGTCTCCCACTGCGTCATGTCCGGCTGCACGGCCGGATCCGTGAGGTACTCCTCGAGTCGGCAGCCCCAACTGTCATTCGTCGCGTCCCATTCCAACCCGGCGCGCTCCGCCCACGCCAGCAGTTGCCCGGTCGCCCCCGCCAACCCGCTCGGGTCACCGACGTACATCGCGGTCACGTACTTCCCGCCCGGCAACACACCCGCCATTACTGGTTCGCCGTCCGCGACGGACACCACATCGGCCACCGGCACGCCGACCTCGACCGTCAGTTCGCTCGCCATGTCGACTACGACGTACCGGAAGAACGGCGGCCCGGCCGGCGCGATCCCGTTGGCGCCCAACCACCCGAACACCCGCGGCAGCAGCGGCGGCAGCGTCGCGGGCAGGGCCGCTATCGTCACGTCCGCTGAGATCGCCACGTACGGCTGATCGACGCGTTCGACCACGACCGGTTCGTCCATCACCACTCCTTGTCACATACCTCGGGCCACGGCAGGACTACGGTGCACCCTGCCCCAAGGGCCGGGTCAAGTCGGGGCGCTCTGCGAGAATGGGCGCGTGGCCGAGGGGGACGTCGACGACGCGCCGGCCGAGTGGCGTGCCACCAACGACAACGCGCGCGCCGGCCGGTCGTTCGCGATCGGTGTGTTCATCTGCGGGCTGCCGGCCTTGATCGTGCTGTTCGCGGGTGACATAGCGACCGCGTTCGGCGTCGTCTTCATGCTGACCTTCCTGGCGATCGGCGTGGTCGTCGGTGGCGTCGACTGGTGGCGGATACGCCGGTCCGCGGTGGCGATCCGGATGGCGGGGCCGACCGACTTCGTGGTGGAGCGGGTCGACGGGCGGGTCACGCGGTATCCGATCGCGGCCGTCGAACGGGTCGGCGTGGTCCACCGCGAGGACCTGGACGACTACATCCACACCACGACACTGACGATGCGGATCTCGGTCGCGAAGACCGTCGTGCGTACGCGGCCGGGACCGGCCGACACGGCCGGTACCTTCCTCGCGATGTGCCAGGAGGCCGGTGCCAGGATGACCAGCCGGACACACGCGCCGGACTGATCGATCCGAGCTCTGCGTGTCGATATGCACGATATGAATGCGTCAACATGACGAATACGGTCCTGTGCTAACCAGTCATCGGATGAATCCCGACCCCCCGATGAGGTGAACCATGCGACCGTCCGCGATCGTGGCCATCGCCGGGGTGGTGCTGGCCGCGCTGATGACCGGCGGTGCCAGCACCGCCAACGCGGCCGACCAGCACCACCGTTTCCACCAACCGTTCGTCGACCCGCTCCCACCGATGGGCTGGACGAGCTGGAGCTCGCTGCACGAGAACATCAGTGAGTCGATCATCGAGGCCCAGGCGAAGTCGTTGCACGACAACCTCGAGGCGTTCGGCTACCGCAACGTCAACGTCGACGCGGGCTGGTCCAACGGGACCGACGCCTTCGGCCGTGACGCGCCGAACACCACGAAGTTCCCGAACGGCATGGCCGCCGTCGCCCAGTACGTCCACTCCCTCGGCCTGCGCTTCGGGATCTACCTCGTGCCCGGCATCCCGAAGACCGCCGTCACCGCGAACTCGCCGATCTTCGGCACGAACCTGCACATCAGCGACATCGCCGACACCACCCGCCCCGGAAACACCGCCAACGACGGCTCCGCCGCGATCGACTTCACGAAGCCCGGCGCGATGGCGTACGTCCAGTCACAGGCGAATCTGCTGGCGTCCTGGGGCGTGGACTACGTCAAGATGGACTTCGTCGGACCGGGCGGTGGCCGGGTCGCGGCGGACAACCGCGCCGACATGCAGGCGTGGCACACGGCGTTGCAGCGCAGCGGCCGTGCGATCCACCTCGAGCTGTCCAACTCGTTGAGCTTCGCCAACGCCGCCACATGGGCGCAGGTCTCCAACGGTTGGCGCATCGAGGGTGACGTCGAGTGCTACAGCAAGTGTCCCGGCTTCCTGACCAGTTGGGCCAAGGTGGCGTTGCGGTTCAACGACGTCCCGAAGTGGCTGCCGTTCGCCGGCCCCGGCCACTGGAACGACCTGGACTCGCTGGAGGTCGGCAACGCCGACAAGGACGGCATCACGCCGACCGAGCGGCAGACCCAGATGACGCTGTGGTCGATCGAGGCCGCGCCGCTGTTGCTGGGCACGGACCTGACGAAGATCGACCCGGCCGATCTCGCGATGCTGCGCAACCGTGAGGTCATCGCCGTCGACCAGGCCGGCCAGCCGGCGCACCCGCTGTCCCAGGCGACACCGCAGCAGGTGTGGTTCTCGCACAACCGGGACGGCAGCTACACGGTGGCGCTGTTCAATCTGGACGCGGCCCCGGCGACCGTCGCCGTGACATGGTCGTCGTTGGGCATCGCTGGCCCGGCTTTCGCGCGGGACCTGTGGGCACACACGAATCTCGGCAAGCAGGCGACGGGTTTCAGCGCGAACCTGGCGTCGCACGCCGCCATGTTGTTGCGGGTGTGGCCCGCGCACCGGTAACAGCCGGAAGCCGGGGAGCGATCTGTGGTCGCCGCTCCCCGGCCCATGGTTCACTCAGCTCAGCTTGGCGGCCAACTCGCCCAGCATCTGCCGGCCGAGTTCGGCGTTACGCGGGTGGCTGAGCACGTCGTACCGGCGGGCGACGAGTTGGCTGTGCGACGTGAAGTCCCGTTGGCCACGCGTGGCCCGGTAGCTCATGGCCGCCGTCGCGAGTCCGAACAGGACACCGAACACGAGACCGAGCAGCATCGGGATCAACCCGACACCCGGCGTGACGATACTGAGCAACAGGCCGACGAACAGGCCGCCCCATCCGCCGGTCACGGCGCCGCGACGCAGCACACGGCCCCATGTCAGCCGCGAGTCCACGCGTTCCACGAGCATCGGCTCCAAGCCGACGATGGTGACGTCCTGCACCGGGAATTCGTTGTCCGCCAAGTAGTCCACGGCACGCTGGGCCTGCTCGTACGTGTCGTACGAGCCGATCGGCCAACCGCTGGGGAGTGTCGGTAGAGCACTCGCGACGTTGGGCGCGAAGGCTGTGGTCATGTCATCCTCCAGGCTCGAACTGGTTTCACCCTTGTCAACGCACCGCGACCGGCGAACCGTGCCCGTTGCCGGAAGTGCACAGCGGACTATCAGCCAACTCTCAGGCCGACGCTGTCCAGCACCGCACATCGCGGCGCGATATCGGCCAAGATGGAGGTGACAACGGTCACCGAGTGGAGAGACTGGTTCGATGACCGAGCTGACCCCACGGGACTACCGGCATCTGCTGGAGTTCCGCAGTGCACTACGGCGCTTCGAACGGTGGAGCGAGGAACAGGCGCGCTCGGTCGGGCTCACACCCGCCCAGCACCAGCTCCTGCTGGCCATCAAGGGCCACCCGGACGAGCGCGGCCCGACGATCGGCGAGGTCGCCGAGCACCTCGTGGTACGACACCACAGCGCCGTCGGCCTGGTCGACCGCGCCGAACAGGCCGGTCTCGTGGTCCGCGCCAGGGACGTCAGCGACTCCCGTTCGGTCCGGCTGGCCCTCACCACGACCGGCGCCGAACGCATCGCCCAACTCTCCGCCGCCCACCTGGCCGAGTTGCACCGCATGTCGCCGATCCTGGAACACCTGACCGTCGCACCACTGGACTGACTCAACAGAGCATGCGTTCCACGCCGCACCTGGTCCCGAGCGGTGACTCCTGCTTCGCTCCGATCTCCTCAGTGTCGTAACGGTTGGCGGCACTGCGTCAAGTGCGCCTGCGGCGTCGCTGCGCGATCGGCTTCGCCGACACTTGACCCAGTACCACCAACCGCACGGGAGCTTCGGATCGGAACGGAGCAGGACAGACTGAACGACCCATCTCTGCCCGGTCTGGGCTCGTCCCGCTTTTGTTTACCGGCCCGGTTTCCTGGTGGGTTCTGTTGCTCTGAGATTTCATGTCACTGACGTGACGCCCGCGGATGCGTGAAACTGGGTGGGTGCGCCGCCCGTTGACGTCGTACTGGGTTAGACCTGCACAGTCTGTCTCTGAGATTGACGCTGGAGCCTGCCCGGGAGGCACCCCGGATTGCGCCGTGAGCGCGTGTTACAGCTTCTTGATCATGCTGCGGGCTCCCGGACGGCGCACCCGAACCCATTATCCAGCCTCCAGACAGGAGCGGGGATGGACATCATCCATCCGCGAGTGGCCGGGATCGACGTGCACAAGAAACAGATCTCGGTCGCGGTGCGGCTACCCGGCCAATCACCGGGCGAGCGCAGGCAAGTAGTCCGCAACTTCAAGACGTTCTGGCGCGCGCTGCGGCAGATGGCCGACTGGCTGGCCGAGCAGGGTGTCACCGACGTGGCCATGGAAGCGACCGGGATCTACTGGTGGCCGGTGTACTTCGCCCTGACCGCCACCGGATCGATCGAGGTCTGTGTGGCCAACGCCGCGCACATGCGCAACGTGCCCGGCCGCAAGACCGACACCAAGGACGCCCAGTGGATCGCCCAACTGCACGAACACGGCCTGCTGCGACCGAGCCTGATCGTGTCCCACGAGGTACGGGCCCTGCGCGACCGCACCCGGTATCGCAAGAAGCTCATCGAGCAACGCACCCGCGAACAACAACGGCTGGCCAAGGTACTGGAAACCGCCGGCATCAAGATCGATTCGGTGGCGTCCACGCTGATGACCCAATCCGGCCGGCTGATGATCGAAGCGTTGATCGCTGGACAACGCGACCCCGAACAGTTAGCGGACCTGGCCAAGGGGGTGATGCGCCGCAAGCTGGACGAGTTGGTGATGGCCTGTGACGGGCAATTCACCGACCAGCACGCCGAGATGTGCCAACTGCACCTGGCCGCCTACGACCAGCTCACTCTGTCTATCGCGGAACTGGACGTGCTGGTCGCCCGGCACGCCGCCCCGTTCACGGCGCTGATCACGCGGTTGATGACCATCCCCGGGATCGGCCGCCGCACCGCCGAGGTGATCATCGCCGAAACCGGTGGGGACATGTCCCGCTTCCCCACCCCCGCTCATCTGGCCGCGTGGTGCGGGCTGGCCCCGGCCAACCGCGAATCCGCCGGCAAACGCAAGAAAGCCGGTACCCGCAAGGGCAACGTGCACCTCGCCTCGGCCATGACCGAGGCGGCGTGGGCCACCGTCCGCACCCGCACCCGGCCCGGAGCCCGGCTACGGCGGTTGATCCGCCGCTTCGGCGAGGACCACAAGAAGAAAGCCGCCATCGCGGTCGCCCACACCCTGCTGCGCATCATCTGGGCCGTCCTCACCCACGACACCGACTACCGCGAAGACGGCGCCGACTACTACGACCGCCCCCTCGACCCGGTCCGCCAGACCAACCGCCACATCAACGCCCTGCGCCAGCTGGGCTACAACGTCACCCTCGCCCCACTCGACCCGCCACCACAACAACCCGCAGCATGACCCACCACACCCACACCCGACCAACACATCCACCGGCCGGGAGAACAACCACGCCGTGGCTGAGTCCAGTTTCGTTACAGCCTGGTTGCGCTGCCGGTCGGCAGTTTGTCGGCGGGCTGGCTGAGCGGTCCCTCATGGCTGAGCCGGGGCCGCCAACCGCAACGAAGTTCAACCCGAGCCGACAAGATCCACGGGGAACGCCCTAATCGATGGCCGCCCGCAGCGCCTCGGCCAGCCGCGCGGCCGGTTCCGACAGCGTGCGCGGCAGCCACGCGAGCACGAGGCGCCGCTCCTCCCGTGGCCCGCCGCGCACCGGCAGCGCCCGCACTCCCGGCGGCACCGAACCCGCCAGCACGGTCGGAATCGTGGTCAGGCCGCAGCCGGCGGCCACGAGTTGCAGCTTGGCCAACCAGTCGCGGGCGGTGTGCGCGATCTCGGGCCGCTCGTCCAGTCCCGGCCAGACGCCCATCAACCGCTCGTCGCCGACGTTCGGGCTCGCGATCCAGCGCTGGCCGCGCAGATCGGCGATGTCCACGGCGTCGCCGCGGGCCAGCGGGTGCGTTGCCGGCACACCGACCAGCAGGCCGCGTTCGGTCAGCGTCTGTAGGCGTAGCGCTGGTGTCTCGCTATCGGGCGGCCGGTACGGCGGCGCGGCGCCGAGCAACGCCAGATCGAGGCTGCCCGCCCGCAGCGCGCGCACCAGGGCCGGCGTACTGCCCTCGCGGGAGACCACGGTGATCGCCGGGTGCGATCGGCTCAACGCGGCCAACGCGCGGGGCACCACACCGGCGCCGGCGCTCGTGAACCAGCCGAGCCGGACAGTGCCGTGCTCGTCCGGCATCCCGGCCAGTTCCCGCGCCGTGGCGTCGATCTGGTCGATCACCGACGCCGCGCGCCGCACCACGACGTGCCCGGCCGGGGTCAGCCGCACGCCGTCCCGGCGCCGTTCCAGCAGCGGCGCGCCGGCCGCGCGTTCCAGCGCCGCGATCTGGCGGGACACGGCGGACTGGGTGTACCCGAGGGCCGCCGCGGCCGCGGTGAGCGTGCCCCGCTCGGCGACCTCGCGGAACACCCGCAGCGCGGTCAGGGAAGCGTCGGAGAAGGCCATGACATCGACGCATACCAGGCTTGCGGTTCTTTCGCTGTTCGCATGGCCGAAACGGTCCTAGCTTGGCGGGATGACCCCGAAGATCGCCCTCGTCACCGGCGCCACCCAAGGGCTCGGCCTCGCCCTGGTCGAAGGACTCGCGCGAAACCTGTCCACGGCGGACACCGTCTACCTCACCGGCCGCGACGCCGGGCGCGTCGCCCGGGCCGTCGAGGCCGTACCCGCCGGTGGGGCCCGGGTCCGCGGGGAAGTCCTCGACGTCGCCGATCCCGGCGCCGCCGGCCGGCTCGCCGCGCGGCTGGCGGAGCGGCACGGCGGTGTCGACGTCGTGTTCGGCAACGCCGTCATGCGGGTCGGCCCGGACGACGACCCGCGCGCGATCGTCGGCGCTTACGCCGAGGTCAACAACTTCGGCACCACCCGGCTCCTCCGCGCCTTCCTGCCGCTGCTGCGCGACGGCGGCCGGTTCCTCGTCGTGGCCAGTTCCTTCGGCACGCTGAACCACCTGGCGCCGGTCCTGCACGACCGGTTCGACGGGCTGTCCTCCCTGGACGAGGTGGACGCGCAGGTCGCCGCCTGGCGCGACGCGGTCGCGGACGGCAGCGCCCGCGCCGGCGACTGGCCGGGCTTCGTCAACATCCCGTCCAAGATCGGCCAGGTCGCCGCCGTGCGCGCGGCCGCCGCCGCCCGGCGCGAGGACGACCTGGCGCGGGGCATCCTGCTCGCCGCCGTCTGTCCCGGGATGATGAACACCCCGACGTCCGCCCTGTGGTGGGACGTGCGCGACGCGCCCAGCCCCGCCC
>Ga0070714_100002777_pt1 | contig 12903 bp, 17 predicted proteins | sample LARL83metaG_FD_65450 | JGI IMG/M metagenome (GOLD analysis project Ga0070714, IMG submission 65450) | Corn, switchgrass and miscanthus rhizosphere microbial communities from Kellogg Biological Station, Michigan, USA - LAR L8-3 metaG | ecosystem: Host-associated > Plants > Roots > Rhizosphere ... | reverse complement strand
TGGCCGTGCTGCACGCCGGCTGGCAGGGCCTGCTGGCGGGGATCGTCGATGCCGGCGCGGCGGCGGTCGGGGGACCGGCGCGGGCGGCGGTCGGGCCGGGCGCGGGTCCATGCTGCTACGAGGTGCGCGACGACGTTGGAGACCCGCTGCGCGCGCGCTTCGGCGACGACACCGTGCGCGACGGCAAGGCCGACCTCTGGCTGTGCGCGGAGCGTGCGCTGACCCGGGCGGGGGTCAGCGAGGTGGAGGTGGCCGGCGAGTGCACGATCTGCAACCCCGATCGCTACTTCTCGCACCGCCGCGAGCAGGGGCGTACCGGCCGTCAGGGAGTGGTGGGGGTGCTGGGTGCTTGATCCCGACGCCGTTCGGGAGCGCCTGGCGGCGGCCCGCGAGCAGGTGGGGGACGGGGTCGAGATCCTGGCCGCCACCAAGTACGTCGAGGCGGCCGACCTGCCGGCGCTGGCGGCGGCCGGGATCGCCCTGGTGGGCGAGAATCGAAGCGACGCCCTGGCCGCCAAGCAGGAGCTGCACGGCGACCTCTTCACCTGGGACTTCATCGGCCACCTGCAGAGCCGGAAGGCGCGCGACGTGGCCGGCCGGGTGCGCCTGATCCACGCCCTCGACTCGCTCTCCGCGGCGCAGCGGCTGCACGAGCACGGGCCCGTCGACTGCCTGCTGCAGGTGAACGTGGCCGGCGAGGAGTCCAAGTCGGGCGTCGAGGCCGGTGCGGTGGACGCCTTCCTGGCCGATCTCGAGCCGCTCTCCGGGATCCGCCTGCGAGGATTGATGACGATGCCGCCGCTGGTCAGCGACCCGGAGCAGGCGGCGCCCTGGTTCGCGGCGCTTCGCGAGTTGCGCGACCGGCTCGCCCCGGCCTGGTCGGGCCGGCACGAGCTGACCGAGCTGAGCATGGGGACCAGCCAGGATTTTGCCGTCGCCGCCCGCGAGGGAGCGACGATCGTGCGGCTGGGCAGTGTCCTCTACAGGGAGTAGAGTTTCATGGTCATGGCGCTCCGGGATATGTGGAACTCGACACTCGTCTACTTCGGCGTCCGCGAGGAGGAGTGGGAGGACGAGTACTACGACGACGGCACCGCCGCCAACGAGGACCTCGAGCGCTCGTACTCGGAGCGGCCGAACGTCCGCCGGCTCTCGCCGCGGCGGCGGGCCGGGGCCGAGTTCGACGAGATCTTCTCGGACGAGCCGCCGGTCAGCGCCCGTTCACGCCCCCGCGGCGGATCCGGCCCGGCGCCGGTGCCGAACGGCGCCCGCACGGCGCCGCAGGTGTCGCTGGTCGTGCCCAAGACCTTCAACGACGCCCAGACGGTGGCCGACAAGCTGAAGGCCGAGGTGCCGGTGATCATCAACATGCAGTCCGCCGACGCCGACCTCACCCGCCGCCTGATCGACTTCGCCTCCGGGCTCACCTATGCGCTGGACGGGTCGATGCAGCGGGTCGCCGACCGCGTGTTCCTGCTGACGCCACACGCCGTGTCCGTGTCGGCCGAAGATAAAGCGCTTCTTATGGAACGCGGCTTCTTCAACCAGTACTGACGGCCGCCGCGGCGATAGGCTAGGCGGCCACAGTGGATGCCTCGTCGACAACCGTCGGGCTGCTCGGAGCCGGCAACATCGCCTCGGCCATGGTCAGCGGCTGGGTGCTCGCCGACCCCGACATGGCCTCCCGGATCCTGGTCACCGACCGCGGCTCCGGCCGCGCCTCGGCGCTCGCCGCCCAGCACGGCATCCAGCACCTGCAGCGAAACGAGGAGCTGGTCGAGCGGGCCGACCTGGTGGTCATCTGCGTGAAGCCGATCGACGTCGAGCGCGTGTTGCGCGAGGTGTCGGGCCTGATCACGACCGAGAAGGCGATCGCCTCGGTCGCTGCAGGCGTCCGCACCGCCACCCTGGAGACGATCATGAACGTCGACGCGCCGGTCTTCCGGCTGATGCCAAACGTTGGCGTCCGGGTCGGCAAGGGCACCCTGGCCTACTCGGCCGGCCGCTTCACCGACACCGCGGCCGAGGAGACGGTGCGCGGGGTCTTCTCGCTGCTCGGTGAGGTGGTGCCCCTGGACGAGCGGCTGTTCGACGCCGCCACCGCCCTCTCGGGCAGTGGTCCCGCCTTTCTGGGACTGGTCCTGGAGGCGTTCGAGGACGCCGGGATCGTCAGCGGCCTGGCCTACGACGACGCCCGCCGGCTGCTGCTGTCGACGGTGATCGGAACGGCCGAGCTCTTGCGCGCCGAGCAGCTGTCCTGCGGTTCGCTGCGCCGGATGGTCACCTCGCCCGGCGGCACCGCCGCCGCCGGCCTGGCCGAGATGGAGCGCCAGGGAGTGCGGGGAGCGGTGATCGACGGCGTCCTTGCGGCGATGCGCCGGGCCGGGGAACTGGGATGAGCATCTCCCTCGTCGAGCAGTTCATCGTCTCGCTGGGGCTCGTCTACACCGGCTTCATCTTCCTGCACATCATCCTCGGCTACCTGCAGCTCAGCTACAGCCCGTGGCTGGGCCGGCTGCGGGCGCTCACCTACGACACGGTCGAGCCCTATCTGCGCTGGTGGCGGAACATCATCCCGTCGGCCGGCGGCCTCGACTTCAGCCCGATCGTCGGCATCGTCGCCATCAACGTCGGGGTCGGGATCGTGCTGACCCTCCTCAGCGCCTTCTCGTGAAGGAACGGGCGGGCGGGCGTCGAACCCCGCCGCCATGGCAATTTCTCCCGTAGAACTCCGGCACGAACGTCCCTCGCTTCGGCTCTTCGGCTACCGCCGGGCCGAGGTGGACGAGATCCTCGGCGAAGCCACCAACGCCTTCGAGTCGGTCTGGCGCGAGCGCGCCGACCTGGATGACCGCGTGCACGCGCTCGAGAAGGAGCTCTCCCGCCACCGCGAGGCCGAGGAGGCGATGCGCGACGCGCTGGTGACCGCCGAGCGGGCTGCCGACGAGCGGCGCGCCCAGGCCACCCGGGACGCCGAGCTGATCGTTCGCGAGGCCGAGGCCAGGGCGCGCGACATCCTGCACGGCGCATACGCCGAGCGGGAGCGCGTGCGCCAGCTGAGCCATCGCCTGCGCGACGACGAGGCCGCCTTCCGAATGCGCCTGCGCTCGCTGCTGGGCGCCACCCTGCAGGGGCTGCGCGACCACGAGGAGGCCCTTGCCGGCGCCGAGCCGGCGCCCGCCGGCGAGCCGACGCAACCGCCGCAGAACGCCGCATAGCCCGCAAAGGCGCATGGCTATACTCGACGGCGTGAGTGCACGCGCCGGCGAACGCCAGGAGGAACGGGGCTGATTCAGGAGCTGGCGGCACCCGAGCCCGCGCCTCGCGCGGGGTCGCTGCAGTGGGCCGGGATGCTCGCTGTGGCGGTCGCGGCGTTGCTCGCCGATCAGCTGACGAAGCGGCTGATCGAGAGCCAGATGACGCTCGACGAGTCGCACCGGATCCTGCCCGGTGTGAGCATCACCTACGTCCGTAACAGCGGCATCGCCTTCGGCATCTTTCCCGGCCGGCTCGGCCTGGTGACGGTACTGACGGTGATCGCGGTGATCTGGATGCTGGTGCACTTCGCGCGCTCCGGATCGCGGCACATCCTCTTCCCGGTGGCGCTCGGCCTGCTCGTCGGCGGCAGCGTCTCGAACCTGGTCGACCGCGTCCGCGACGGCCACGTCACCGACTTCATCCACATCACCCACTGGCCGACCTTCAACCTGGCCGACAGCTTCATCGTGATCGGCGTGGTCATGCTGCTGATAGGCCTGGCGAGGACCGACCGGACGCACTCGGATCCCGGCCAGCCGTCGGCCGAGCCGGGTGCCTGAGCTGCGCGTCGAGGCGGCCGACGGCGGCATCCGCCTCGATCGCTTCCTGGCCGCCCACGAGCTGGTCGCGACCCGGGCCCGGGCGGAGCGGCTGATCGAGGGCGGCAGCGTCCTGGTGGACGGGCGGTCACGGCCGAAGTCGTACCGGCTGGCGCCGGGCTCGCTGGTCGCCTTCCCGGAGCCCCAGGACGAACTGGGGCGCTTCGAGCCGGCGGACATCCCGGTGCCGGTGGTCTACGAGGATGACCGGCTGCTGGTCGTGGATAAGCCCGCGGGTCTGCTCACCCACCCGGTCGCGGGCGGCGCCGGGCCGACCCTGGTGCACGCGCTCGCCGGCCGCACCGGCGGCGGCGACCGGGCCCGGCCCGGGATCGTGCACCGGCTCGATCGCGACACCTCGGGACTGCTCGTCGTCGCCCGCGACGAGCTGACGCTGGGGAGGTTGCAGAACCTGCTCCGCCGCCGCCGCATCGAGCGCCGCTACCTGGCGCTGGTGCGCGGCCGTCCGCCGTCGCTGCGCGGCCGGATCGAGGCGGCGCTCGGCCGCGACCGTCGCGACCCGACCCGGATCTCGCTCGACACCGACGCCCCGCGCGACGCGGTCACCCACTTCGAGACGGTCGAGCGGCTGCCGGCCCACACGCTTCTCCGTGTCCAGCTGGACACCGGGCGCACGCACCAGATCCGCGTCCACCTGCAGGCGATCGGACACCCGGTCGTGGGCGACCCGACGTACGGCCACGGGCCGGAGCTGGGGCTCAACCGCCAGTTCCTGCACGCCGCCGAGCTGCGCTTCCCGCATCCCTGGACAGGCGAGACCGTGGAGGCGTCGGCGCCGCTGCCAGCCGACCTGGCGGCGGCCCTCGACGTGGCCCGCGGCGGCTGAACCCGCCGCCTACAGTGGACTGACGGGCGCGCGGTAGAGGATCCCCTCACCGCCATCGAACTGCACGCCACGAAAGGACGGCGCCCGCGTCACCTCCTGGAAGCCGAACCTGGAATGGAGGGCGATCGAGGCGACGTTGGCGGCGTTGGTGAAATACCACGCCTCCTCGGCGCGGCGGGCGATCCAGCGCATCCGGGCCTGTGTCAGCGCGAGTGCGACGCCTCGCCGCCGTTGATCGGGGTGAACGGAGACGCCTGTCAGGTAGTACCCGTCACGTCCATCATCGGGCACGACCGTCCACAGAGCAGCCCGTCCGTACCCGATGACGGCGTCGTTCTGCTCGGCGACCAGCAGCAGCCGCTCCGGCTCTCGAAGATCCCGGTCAAGGCTGGTCGGCCGGTCGCTCGGCAGATCGCGCGAGATCGCGTAGCAAGCCGCGATATCAGCCGCCGTGGCAACTCGGACGCCGCTCACAGCTCGGAGGATACGGCCGCCTGGGTACGCCCGGAGGGCAAGTTCGGTTAAACTCAAGGCGGTTCTGTCCACTTCCGACCCGGCGGACCTGTTCCAACGCGCGCGCCGGCGGTGTCCCGACGGGGATTCCGGTGCGCACCCGCCGGAATCCATCCGTAACCGATCAGGAGGAATGCGCGTGCCCAGCGTCACCATGCGCGAGTTGCTCGAGGCCGGGGTGCACTTCGGCCACCAGACGCGCCGCTGGAACCCCAAGATGCGTCGCTTCATCTTCGGTGAGCGCGGCGGCATCTACATCATCGACCTGCAGCAGACGTCGGAGCTTCTCGACGAGGCGTCGCAGTACCTGCAGAACATCGGCGAGCGAAACGGCAGCGTGCTCTTCGTGGGCACCAAGAAGCAGTGCCAGGACGCGGTCGAGACGAACGCCCGGCGAACCGGCCAGCCGTACGTGAACCACCGCTGGCTGGGCGGGCTGCTGACCAACTACCGCACCATCCAGGACCGGATCGGTGCCCTGCACGAGCTGCGCCGGCAGAAGTCGGAGGGCCAGCTCGACCTGCTCCCGGCCAAGGAGCGGCAGGTCGCCCTGTCCGAGCTGGAGAAGCTCGAGACCAACCTGGGCGGGGTCGCCGACACCCGCAAGCTGCCCGATGCCGTCGTCGTCATCGACATGAAGAAGGAGGCGCTCGCCGTGCGCGAGGCGCGTCGCCTGAACATCCCCGTGGTCGGGCTCGTGGACACCAACTGCGACCCCGACGAGGCGGACTTCGTGATCCCCGGAAACGACGACGCGATCCGCTCCACCAGCCTGATCGTGCGCGTCCTCGCCGACGCGGTCGCCGAGGGCCGCAACAAGGGCGTCACGGTGGCCGACTTCGAGCAGTCGGAGGACGGTGCCGAGGGCGAGGGGGCGGCCGAGGCCGAGGCCGAGGCAGCGCCTGACGAAGCTCCGGCAGAGCCCGCAGAGCAGGCGGCCGAGGCGGCCGAGACGACCGCGGAGGAGCCGGCTGCCGCGCCGGCCGCGACCGAGGAGCCGGCATGAGCACTTCCTACAAGCCAACAGCCGCCGAGGTGAAGCAGCTCCGCGACGCCACGCAGGCTGGGATGATGGACTGCAAGCGGGCGCTCGAGGAGACGAGCGGCGACCTCGAGGCGGCCACCAAGTGGCTGCGCGAGAAGGGCATCGCCTCAGCCGGCAAGCGGGCCGGCCGCGGTACCGGCGAGGGCCTGATCGAGAGCTACGTTCACGACGGCAAGATCGGGGCGATGGTCGAGGTGGGCAGCGAGACCGACTTCGTTGCCCGCAACGACACGTTCCGGGCATTCGTTCGCAAGGTGGCGATGCAGATCGCGGCCGGAGAGCATCTGCGCGTCGTCTCGGAGGACGATCTGACGGAGGAGTTCCGTGCCTCGGAGCTGGAGATCTTCCGGGCCAAGGCGGCCGCCGAGGGAAAGCCGGAGGCGATGCTGGACAAGATCGCCGACGGCATGTGGAAGAAGTCGCTGATCGACTACGTCCTGCTCAACCAGCCGTCGATCCGGCCCGAGGACGACGGCAAGACGATCGAGACGCTGCGCGCCGAGCTCTCCGGGACACTGGGGGAGAACATCCAGATCAAGCGATTCGCGCGCTTCCAGGTCGGGGTGGAGTGAGCGAACCTGGCCCCGGACCGGCGTTCCACCGCGTTCTGCTCAAGTTGTCGGGCGAGGCGCTGATGGGCGACCGCGACTACGGCCAGGATCCGGAGCGGATCCAGGCCGTGGCGCGGGCCGTCCACGAGGTCGGGAACATGGTGCAGACGGCGATCGTCGTCGGCGGCGGCAACATCCTGCGCGGCACCCAGGAGGCGGCGCGGGGCATGGACCGGGCGACCGCCGACTACGCCGGAATGCTGGCCACGGTGCTGAACGCGCTGACGGTGCAGGACGCGCTGGAGAAGCTGGGCACCCACACCCGGGTCATGTCGGCCATCGACGTCCACGACGTGGCCGAGCCGTACATCCGTCGGCGGGCGATCCGGCACCTCGAGAAGGGCCGGGTGGTGATCTTCGCGGCGGGCACCGGCAACCCGTTCTTCACCACCGACACCGCCGCCGCGCTGCGGGCGCTGGAGCTGGGCGCGCAGGCGATCCTGATGGGCAAGAACGGGGTCGCGGGCGTGCTCGACGCCGACCCGCGGACGCACCCGGACGCCACCCTGATTCCCGCCCTGACGCACATCGAGGCGATCGAGCGCGGCCTCAAGGTCATGGACATCACGGCGCTCTCGCTCTGCATGGACAACCGGCTGCCGCTCTATGTATTCAACCTGGATGACGAGCGGAACATCTGCAGGATCGTGACCGGCGAGCGGATCGGCACGATCATCTCGTCGCCGCCCCCCGACCCGCGACCGTCAAGTGGTGACATCCCCGTCGAGGTGACCCATGATCGATGACGTACTGAGCGATGCCAACACGCGGATGGACAAGAGCGTCGAGGCCGCCAAGCACGAGTTCACGAGCATCCGCACCGGCCGGGCGTCGGTGGCGCTGCTCGACCGCGTCCAGGTGAGCGCCTACGGCACCACGATGCCGGTCAATCAGGTTGCGACGATCTCGGTGCCGGAGCCGCGTCTGCTCTCCATCACCCCCTTCGACAAGGGCACCATCAAGGACATCGAGCGGGCGATCCAGGAGAGCGACCTGGGCCTGACGCCGGCCAACGACGGCCAGGTGATCCGGCTGCCCATCCCGCAGCTGACCGAGGAGCGACGCAAGGAGCTCGTGCGCCAGGTGCGGCACATGGCCGAGGAGGGGAAGGTGGCGGCGCGGAATATCCGCCGCGACGCGATCCACCACCTGAAGGAGCTTGAGAAGGACGGCGACGTGGGCGCGGACGACATCCGCCGCGCCGAAGATCGGCTTCAGAAGTTGACCGACCAGCACACGACGGCGATCGACGCCGCGCTGAAGGCCAAAGAAGCCGAGATCATGGAGGTCTGACGCTCGCCCCGCTGGCACAGCGGGTCCGCCGCTTCCGGATGCTACGGCGGATGCGCGCTGGCGACGAGGGCGGGGCGCATGAGCTCCCGGTTTCGGCCGCCACGGTCGCCATCATCATGGACGGCAACGGGCGCTGGGCACGCCGCCGCGGCCTGCCCACGGCCGCCGGCCACCGCGCCGGCACCCGGGCGCTGCGGCGGACGGTCGAGGCAGCGCCCGACCTGGGCGTGCGCAGTCTCGCCGTCTACGCCTTCTCGACCGAGAACTGGGGCCGGCCGGAGGACGAGGTGGCGGAGCTGATGACGCTCTTTGCCGACACCATCCGGCGCGAGTTCCCGGATCTGCACCGGCAGGGGGTGCGGGTGCGCTTCGTCGGCCGCCGCGACCGCTGCCCCCCCGAGCTGCTGGAACAGATGCGCGAGATGGAGGAGCGCACCGCTGAGAACCAGCGGCTCGACCTATGGGTGGCATTCGACTACGGCGCCCGGGACGAGATCGTGAACGCCATCCGCGGCCTGATCGCGTCCGGCGTGCGGCCGGAGGATGTCGACGAGCTGTCCGTTGCCTCCCATCTGTACGCTCCCGAGATGCCCGATCCCGACCTGGTGATCCGCACCTCCGGCGAGCTGCGGATCTCGAACTTCTTCCTCTGGCAGGCCGCCTACAGCGAGCTCCACTTCACCCAGACGTTGTGGCCTGACTTCGGCGAGACCGACCTGAAGGAAGCGCTGGACGCCTACGCAACGCGCCGGCGCCGGTACGGGCGGAGATGACCCCCCTGGCGTCGCGCGTCCTGATCGCGATCCCGCTCCTGGTGGCCGCGATCTACGCGGCCTATGTCGGCGGCTGGGTGCTCGCCGGCGGCGGCATCGTGGTCGGCATCCTTGCCCTGCACGAGTTCTACGCGATGACCCGCCAGTACCGGCCGCTGATCCCGGCCGGCTTCGCCGGCCTGGTGGTGGCGATCGCGGCGATCCACCTGGGCGGGGTGCAATGGGCGGGCGTCGCCATCCCGGGCGTGCTGCTGCTGGCGTTCTGGCTGTCCGCCGTCTCGGAGGTGCGCCAGAGCGCGACCGCGCAGCTGGCCGTGACCGTCCTCGGCGTCGTCTGGATCGGCTACGGGCTGGGGTTCCTGGTCGCGGTGCGCGACATTCCGGGGCCCGACGACTGGGGCCGCGAGCTGCTGCTGGGTGTATTGATCGGCGCCTGGGTCTCGGATACGGCGGCCTACCTCTTCGGGCGCATGTTCGGGCGCCGTCGGCTGGCCAGCCAGATCTCCCCCAACAAGACGGTGGAGGGACTCGTGGCCGGCCTCGTGTTCGGCTTCGCGGCGGTCTTCTTCACCGTCTACCACGAGCCGACCGCGGTTCCCCTGGCGCCGATCCACGCGGTCGAGCTGGCGCTTGCGGTGACGATCGCCGCTCCCCTCGGCGACCTCTTCGAGAGCTACCTGAAGCGGGACATGGGGGTCAAGGACACCGGCACCGTGCTGGGCGGCCACGGCGGCGTCCTCGACCGCATCGACGCGCTCCTCCTGGCCGGCGCTGCGGCCTACTTCGTCGCACTGGCGATCGGGCGGGCCTAAGGTTCCGGTGTGACCCCGGAACGTCGCTGGAAGCTTCTCAATCCGCTTCGCGGCGTGCGCACGCTGACCGAGGCGGGCTCGCAAGGGGGCCCGGTCGAGCGGGCGCTGGCGGTGCTCCAGAAGCAGCGCCCCGATCTCGAACTGGACGGGAAGACGTGGTTCGGCTGGGAGATGCCCGAGCAGCCGAGCGGGCGCTACCTGGCGATCGGGAATGACGAGCGCGGCTACGTCGTCGACGCCGTCTCCGGCCACGTGCTCTGGGAGCGGCCGATCGAGAGCCGACGCGACCTTCCGCGCTCGGTCGCCACCCTGCACTGACCCGCCCGCAGCCGGTGGGACAAAGGGGCCAGGCCCCCTTGTCCCACGGTACGGATTTGTTGGCGAACCGTGACAGCCTGCCAGGAGCCGCCAATGCCCCTGAGTACACTGGGAAGGATGAGAAGCGTGTGCGTCCTCGGCGCCACCGGCTCCATCGGCCTGCAGGCGCTCGAGGTGGTCGCGGCGAACCCCGAGCTTGAGATCTGCGGCCTGGCCGGCGGCTCCCGCGTCGACGAGTTGCTGGCGGCCGCCACGGCCTGCCGGGCGCCGGCGATCGCCCTCGCCGACCCGGCCGCCGCTGCCGTTGCCCGCGAGCGCTTCGGCGGCCGCGTCGAGTCCGGGCCGGAGGGAGTGCTCGAGCTCGTCCGAAGCTGCGGCGCCGACATCGTTTTGAACGGCGTCGTCGGGGCGGCCGGACTGGAGGCGACCCTGGAGTCGTTCGCCGCCGGGGCCGACGTCGCGCTCGCCAACAAGGAGTCACTGGTCGCCGGCGGCGACCTCGTCATCGACGCCCAGCGCCGCTCCGGCCGGCGCCTGATGCCCGTAGACAGCGAGCACTCGGCGATTGCCCAGTGCCTGGAGGGGGCGCCGCCGGAGACGATCGCGGGCCTCGTCATCACCGCCTCCGGCGGGCCGTTCCGCGGCCGCAGTCTGGAACAGCTGACCGACGCCACCCCGGCCCAGGCCCTCCAGCACCCGACCTGGCGGATGGGCGAGAAGATCACCATCGATTCGGCGACGCTGATGAACAAGGGCCTGGAGCTGATCGAGGCCCATTTCCTCTTCGACCAGCCGTACCCGGCGATCGAGATCGTCGTCCACCCCCAGTCGACGGTGCACGGCATGGTGCGCTTCCGGGACGGCGCCCTGATCGCCCACCTCGGGCACCCGGACATGCGGGTGCCGATCAGCTGGGCGCTCACCCACCCCGACCGCTCGGCGACCCCGGCGCGTACGCTGGACATGTCCCAGCCGTGGTCGCTCGACTTCGAGCCGCCCGACCCGGAGAGCTTCCGTTGCCTGGCCCTCGCCCGAGCGGCGGGTGAGCGGGGCGGCACGGCGCCGGCGGTGCTGAACGCCGCCAACGAGGTGGCCGTCGCCGCCTTCCTGGACGGAGCCATCCGCTTCCCCGACATCGCCGCCGTCGTCGAGCAGGCGCTGGAGCGCGTGCCCGCCGAGCCGGCGTCGTCGCTGGAGCAGGTGCGCGACGCCGACGCCCGCGCCCGCCGGGCCGCCGGCGAGCTCACGGGAGCCGCCGCGTGAGCTATCTGATCGCCATCGCCGGCCTGCTCCTCCTGGTGCTCATCCACGAGCTGGGGCACTTCAGCGGCGCCAAGGCGACCGGCATGTGGGCGATGCGCTTCTCGATCGGCTTTCCGCCGTTCGTCTTTCGCCGCCGGCGCGGCGAGACCGAGTACACGCTGGGCGCGATCCCGCTCGGCGGCTACGTCAAGATCCCCGGCATGCTCCGCCCGGAGGCGGACGATCTGTATGCGGTCGACGACGTCCTGCTTCGTAACGAGGACCTGCCGACGGCCGCGGCGGCGGCGCTCGGCGAGTCGGCCGACATCACCCGCGGCCATCTGCGCGCGGGGCGCTGGGATTCGGCGCGGGACTCGATCGGCGGCGTTCGCGAGGCGCTCGCAGCAACCGGCGACGCGCTCTCCGCACGCGACAGGGGGCGGGTGGCGAAGAACCTCGACCGCGTCGAGGAGTCGCTCGACCCACGGGCCTACTGGCGCTCCAGCCGGATCCGCCGGCTGATCGTGATCCTGGCCGGCCCGGCCACCAACATCGTCGCCTGCTTCCTGATCCTGGCCGTGGTGGCCGTCATCGGCCGCCCCGAGGGATACATCGTGCCGACGGTGCACGCCGTGTTCGCAAAGACCCCGGCCGCCTCCTCCGGCCTGCGGGCCGGTGACCGGCTGGTCTCCATCAACGGCGTCCACGGCTCGGTCAACAGGCTGCGCCAGGCGATCGAGGGGAGCGACGGCCACGTCGTCCACGTCGTCGTCCGCCGCGACGGCAAGACGGTCGCCCTGAAGCCGGTGCACAGCAAGCTGGTGGACGGCTCGTACAAGCTCGGGTTCGAGTTCAACGCCCGCGTGATCGAGCGCTCGCACCCGATCTGGCAGGCGCCGGGCCTGGCCTGGGGGGACATGTCCCGGCTGACCACCGGCACGATCAGCGCGATCGGCAACGTGGTCACACCGGCCGGCCGGTCGCAGCTGCACAGCGTGGTCGGCATCGTCTCCGTCTCGGCCGACGAGGTGCACTACGGGGCCGGCTACTACCTGACCATCCTGGCCGACGTGTCGCTCGCGCTGGCCATCTTCAACCTGCTGCCGTTTCTGCCCCTGGACGGCGGCCATGTGCTCATGATCCTGCTCGAGAAGCTGCGCGGCCGGATGGTGTCACGGGCGACCTTCGAGCGCGTGTCCGTGGTCGGGATCGCGCTCATGGCGCTGCTGTTCGTGACCGGCCTGCACAACGACATCGGCCAGCTCATCTCGACCCCGTCGCCGTGAATCGGACGCCGCCGATATCCTGCCTCTGATGGCCTCGCGACACCAGATCAGCGTCGGAGGTGTGCCGATCGGCGGCGGGGCGCCGGTCGCCGTCCAGTCGATGACGACGACCCAGACGGCGGACGCCGAGGCGACCCTGGCCCAGATCGGCCGGCTGGCCGAGGCGGGCTGCGACCTCGTGCGGGTGGCGGTGCCCGGCCGCGCCGACGCGGACGCGCTGCCCCGGATCGTCGCCGGCTCGCCAGTGCCGGTGATCGCCGACATCCATTTCAACGCCTCGCTGGCGCTGCGGGCGATCGATGCCGG
>Ga0070714_100002776_pt1 | contig 12906 bp, 12 predicted proteins | sample LARL83metaG_FD_65450 | JGI IMG/M metagenome (GOLD analysis project Ga0070714, IMG submission 65450) | Corn, switchgrass and miscanthus rhizosphere microbial communities from Kellogg Biological Station, Michigan, USA - LAR L8-3 metaG | ecosystem: Host-associated > Plants > Roots > Rhizosphere ... | reverse complement strand
CGCCGAGGCACCCAGCGCCGACGACGATGACGAGGACTCCGCCACCCGCCGGCGTCGGCGCCGCGGCCGTCGTGGTCGCGGCCGTGGTCGCGGTACCCACGACGACGATGCCCAGGGCGACGAGGACGGCGACGAGTCGGCCGACACGACCGACGAGCCGGCCGCCGAGGCCGAGCCGGACACCGAGAGCGACGAGGCCGAGGACACGGCCGACGACGGCGAGGGCACCGGTACCCGGCGTCGCCGGCGCCGTCGCCGCCGCAAGGGCACCGGTGACGCGGAGTCCAGCGGTGACGACGACCCGCCGAACACCGTCGTGCACGTGCGGGAGAGCCGGGACGAGAAGACGGACCGGCACGAGTCCAACGGGCAGGACGAGGTGCGCAGCGTGCGCGGCTCGACCCGCCTGGAGGCCAAGCGCCAGCGCCGCCGGGACGGTCGTGAGGCCGGCCGGCGCCGCGTGCCGATCCTGTCCGAGTCGGAGTTCCTGGCCCGCCGCGAGTCGGTCGACCGCAAGATGGTCGTCAACCAGCGCGGCGACAGCGTGCAGATCGGCGTGCTCGAGGACGGCGTGCTGGTCGAGCACTTCGTCACGTCCGCCGGCTCGGGTTCGCTGGTCGGCAACGTGTACCTGGGCCGCGTGCAGAACGTGCTGCCCAGCATGGAAGCCGCGTTCGTGGACATCGGCCGCGGCCGCAACGCCGTGCTCTACGCCGGTGAGGTCGACTGGGACGCGGCCGGCCTGGAGGGCAAGGCCCGCAAGATCGAGCAGGCCCTGTCGACCGGTGACAGCGTGCTGGTGCAGGTCACGAAGGACCCGGTCGGGCACAAGGGCGCCCGGCTGACCACGCAGATCAGCCTCCCCGGCCGCTTCCTGGTGTACGTCCCCGGCGGCGGTGCGACCGGGATCAGCCGCAAGCTGCCCGACACCGAGCGCAAGCGCCTCAAGGACGTGCTGAAGCGGGTCGTGCCGGAGGACGCCGGCGTGATCATCCGTACCGCGTCCGAGGGCGTCAGCGAGGAGGAACTCGGCCGCGACGTGCGCCGGTTGCGCGCGCAGTGGGAGGTCATCCAGGAGAAGGCGAGCCAGCCCAACGCGAAGTCGCCGCAGCTCCTCTACGAGGAGCCGGACCTGCTGATCAAGGTCGTCCGCGACCTGTTCACCGAGGACTTCTCCGCGCTCACCGTGTCCGGTGCCGCCGCGTGGGAGACCATCGAGGCGTACGTCACGCACGTCGCGCCGGATCTGGTGGACCGATTGAAGAAGCACGTCGGCACGAGCGACGTCTTCACCGACTACCGGATCGACGAGCAGATCCTCAAGGCGCTGGACCGCAAGGTCTGGCTGCCCTCAGGCGGTTACCTGGTCATCGATCGCACCGAGGCGATGACCGTGATCGACGTGAACACCGGCAAGTTCACCGGATCGGGTGGCAACCTCGAGGAGACGGTGACGCGCAACAACCTGGAGGCGGCCGAGGAGATCGTCCGTCAGCTCCGGTTGCGCGACATCGGCGGCATCATCGTCGTCGACTTCATCGACATGGTGCTCGAGTCGAACCGGGACCTGGTGCTGCGTCGGCTGACCGAGTGTCTCGGCCGCGACCGCACCCGCCACCAGGTGGCCGAGGTGACGTCGCTGGGCCTGGTCCAGATGACCCGCAAGCGCGTCGGCACCGGACTGCTGGAGGCGTTCAGCACCACGTGTGAGCACTGCCGTGGCCGCGGCATCATCGTGTCCACGACACCCGTCCACATGCACGGTGCGACGCCCGCCACGCCGGCCCAGGCCGCGCCGCCGCCACCTCCCGCCGCACCGGCTGCGGAGCGCAACGGCGCGCCGGCCGGCAACGGCCAGCACGGCGACACGCGGCGCACCCGGCGCCGCGGCCACCACCAGGACCCGAAGCCGGAGCCGGTCGACACCACGGAGACCGTGGAGACGGTTGAAGTGGTGGCGAGCGAGCCGGTCGACCTGGTGACCCCGCCCGTGGACACCAGTTCGACCAACGGCCACCAGCCAGCCGAATCGACGCCAGAGGCGGAGCCCGAGCCGGCCGAGCAGCCCGAACCGGAAGAGCTGGTAGTCAGCGAGCCCGAGCCCGAGCCAGAGCCAGAGCCGGAAACGGAGGAGGCCCAACCGGCCGTCGTGACGCATCCGACGCCCGCGGTCGCGATGGCCAACCCACCGCGTCCGACCCGGCGCCGGTCCGCGACCCGGCCCGCCGGTCCGCCGGCGCAAGGCGAACAGACCCCGGTTTGACCCGTGTCGAGGCTGTCGCTGTAGACTGATCTGCAGCCCGCCGCCCGGTGGGCTCTGTCATGCGCGAGCCCCCGCCTCGTGGTCCGAATCGGTGATTCGTCCTTCGGCGGGGCGCGCGTGGCCCCCGTCATCGTCGAGTAGCAGGAGACTTCCGTCCCGATGTACGCGATCGTCAAGACCGGCGGAAAGCAGTACAAGGTTGCCGTCGGCGACGTCGTCGAGGTGGAGAAGATCGAGGGGGAGCCGGGTACCGAGGTCACCTTCCCCGCCCTGCTCCTCGTCGATGGAGCCGACGTCACCTCGGACGCCGACGCGCTGGGCAAGGTCTCGGTGACCGGCAAGGTCGTCGAACAGACCAAGGGCCCCAAGATCCGCATCCACAAGTTCAAGAACAAGACCGGTTACCACAAGCGCCAGGGTCACCGGCAGAAGCTGACCCGCGTCGAGGTCACCGAGATCACCAAGTAGTCGAGGAGCTGACCAGCCATGGCACACAAGAAGGGTGCGTCCAGCTCCCGCAACGGCCGTGACTCCAAGCCGCAGTACCTGGGCGTGAAGCGCTACGGCGGCCAGGTCGTCAAGGCGGGCGAGATCCTGATCCGCCAGCGCGGGACCAAGTTCCACCCCGGTGTGAACGTCGGCCGCGGCAAGGACGACACGCTGTTCGCGTTGGCCGCCGGTGCGGTCGAGTTCGGGTTCCGGCGTGGCCGCAAGACCGTGAACATCGTTCCGGCCGAAGCAGCGGCCTGACCAGACGTTCGTAGCGAGGGGCGGGCCGGGTGAGTTCCGGTCCGCCCCTCGCTGTGTCTTTGAGTGAAAGGTTGATCGTGGTGTCCCGTTTCGTCGACCGGGTGGTGATCCACGTTGCCGCCGGCGACGGCGGGAACGGCTGTTCGTCCGTGCACCGGGAGAAGTTCAAGCCGCTGGGCGGGCCGGACGGCGGTGACGGTGGGCGTGGCGGCGATGTCGTGCTCGTCGTGGACCCGAACGTGCACACGCTGCTGGACTTCCACTTCCGTCCGCACGCGGCCGCCGGCAACGGCAAGCAGGGCCAGGGGTCCAATCGGGACGGCGCCAACGGGCCGGACCTGGAGCTGCACGTGCCGGACGGCACGGTCGTGCTCACCGAGGACGGCGATGTGCTGGCCGATCTGGTCGGCCCCGGCACCCGCATGGTGGCCGCGGCCGGCGGCCGGGGCGGGCTGGGCAATGCCGCGCTCGCGTCGAAGGCCCGCAAGGCACCAGGGTTCGCGTTGCTGGGCGAGCCGGGGGAGACCAGGGACCTGGTCCTGGAGCTCAAGTCGGTGGCCGACGTCGGGCTGGTCGGATTTCCGTCGGCCGGCAAGTCGTCGCTGATCGCGGTGCTGTCCGCGGCCCGGCCCAAGATCGCGGACTACCCGTTCACGACGCTCGTGCCCAACCTCGGCGTGGTGACGGCCGGCGAGTCGGTGTTCACCGTGGCCGACGTGCCCGGCCTGATTCCGGGCGCCAGCCAGGGCAAGGGGCTCGGCCTGGACTTCCTGCGGCACATCGAGCGGTGCGCCGTGCTGGTGCACGTGGTGGACTGCGGAACGGAGGAACCTGGCCGCGATCCGGTGTCCGATGTGGACGCACTGGAAGCCGAACTCGCGCAGTACACGCCGTCGCTGGGCACCGATCTCGCGACACGGCCGCGGATCGTGGCACTCAACAAGATCGACATGGCCGACGGGAAGGACCTGGCCGCGATGGTCCGCCCGGAGTTCGAGGCGCGCGGCCTGCCGGTGTTCGACGTGTCCGCGGCGACGCGCGAAGGCCTGCGCGAGTTCACGTTCGCGCTGGCCGCGATCGTCGAGGAGGCCAGGGCAGCCCAGCCGCCCGCCGCGCCGACCCGGATCGTGCTGCGGCCGACCGCCGTCAACGACTCCGGTTTCACCGTGACGCCGGTCGAGGACGGCTTCGTGGTGCACGGCGAGCGGCCGGAGCGCTGGGTGCGCCAGACCAACTTCGACAACGACGAGGCGGTCGGCTACCTCGCCGATCGGCTGGCCCGGCTCGGCGTCGAGGACGCGCTGGCCAAGCAGGGCGCCGTGCCCGGCACGACGGTGACCATCGGCGACGTCACGTTCGACTGGGAGCCGTCGACGCCGTCCGTCGTGGCCATGACACGCCGTGGCACCGACCCACGCATCGACGTCGACCATCGCGTCTCGGCCGCCGAACGCAAGCAGGCCCGCCGGGTCCGCCGCGGCCAGGTCGATTCGGATATGGATGCCGAGTGAGTACCGCCCGGGCGGCCGTGATCGCGGCACGCACGCTCGTCGTCAAGGTCGGCTCGTCCGGCCTGACCACGGCGGCCGGCGGCCTCGCGCCGCAACGGCTCACCGCACTGGTCGACGTGCTGGCCGACCGGCGGGCGCGGGACACGCAGGTCGTGCTCGTGTCCAGCGGTGCCATCGCGGCCGGTCTGGCACCGCTGGGCCTCGCCCGGCGGCCCCGGGACCTGGCCACGCAGCAGGCCGCCGCGAGTGTCGGACAGTTGGCGCTGGCGCACGCGTACGCCGAGGCGTTCGCGAAACACCAGATGACGGTCGGCCAGGTGCTGCTGACCGCGGACGACGTGATCCGCCGCGCGCACTACCGCAACGCGCAGCGCACGCTGTCCCGCCTGCTCGCGCTGGGCACCGTCCCGGTGGTGAACGAGAACGACACCGTGGCCACGGACGAGATCAAGTTCGGCGACAACGACCGGCTCGCCGCCATGGTCGCGCACATCGTCGGCGCGGACGCCCTGGTGCTGCTGTCCGATGTGGACGCGCTGTACGACCGCGATCCGCGCCAGGGCAACGCGACCGCCATCCACGAGGTCCACGCCGAGACCGATCTCGTGGACGTGCGTGCCGGCGCGACCGGTGCGTCCGGCGTCGGCACCGGCGGCATGGCATCGAAGCTCGCGGCCGCCCGTCTCGCGTCATCGGCCGGCATCCCGGTCTTGTTGGCCGCGGCCGAGCAGGCCGAGCGCGCCCTCGGCGCGGCCGACGTGGGCACGGCGTTCGCCGCCACCGGCAATCGCCTGTCCGCGCGCCGGTTCTGGCTGGCGTACGCGGCCGGCGCGGCCGGCCGGTTGCGACTGGACGACGGCGCGGTCACGGCGGTCGTCGGGCGGCGCCGGTCGCTGCTGGCCGCCGGTATCACGGCCACCGAGGGCCAGTTCGAGGCCGGTGACGTGGTGGAACTCGTCGATCCGGCCGATCGCGTCGTCGCACGAGGCGTCGTCGCGTTCGACGCGCGCGAGATGCCCGGCCTGATCGGCCGGTCGACCCACGACCTCGCACCGGAACTGCGGCGCGAGGTCGTGCACGCGGACGATCTGGTGCCCCTGACGCGGCACTAGCGTCAGCTCAGGTAGAGCACCGCGTAGCACGCGAGCCAGTGCTCGACCATGTAGTCGGTGCCGCTGGCCCGGTCGATTTCCGGTTCGGCGTGCGCGCTCGCGGCCGCCAGCATGATCGGGACGCGTGGATCGTCGGCCGGCAGCGTGTCGGCCAGTCGGCGCCAGCACCACGCCCGGCTCAGGTTCAGGCCGTGCAGGTGCGCGATCTGGCCGTCGCTGTCGTCGGACACGACCGCCGGTGTCAGCAGCGCGTTCGGCTTCCCGTCGGCCAGGCCGGGCAGGAACCGGTCGAACCATGCGCGGAACTCGTCGGCCGGCAACAGGTCGGCCATCAGCACGGCCTCGCACAGCGCGGGGGAGAGGAAGTCCGCGCCGTCGGGCTCCCAGTCGCCGGGATAGTCGACGTCCCGGCCGAACCAGCGCATCGCCGTGTCCGTGATGACGTCGAGCAGCGCGGTGTCCGGCAGCGACCGCGCGTAGGCGAGGCAACGCTGGAGGCCGAACGCGCCGTTGAAGTGCGCGCCCTGCCGGATCGGGTAGGTCGCCTTCGGCAGCCAGGACAGGAATCGCTCGGTGAACATCTCTGCCAGCGGCCGCAGGTTCGCCGTCCACCGCCGCGCGTCCGGGTCGTCCCATGTGGACAGCTCGTGGGTGAGCGTGAGCGCCCAACCCCAGCCGTAGGGCCGGGAACCGCCGCCGTACGTGCTGATCGTGGCCGTCTCGATGACGATCGCGTCCTCGGCGATGTGCTCGTCGAGCACCGCGCGGATCTCGTCAGCGGGGACCGCGTCCGGGATCACGCGCAGCAGCCGGACCAGCAGCCAGTGCATCTCGACCGCCGAGTGCCAGTCGTAGCAGCCGTAGAACGCCGGGTTGATGTCCCGCGGCCGGGTCGGCAGCGTGATCGGGCCGTCCAGGGACATCCGGAAGTCGCGCGGGTACTCGCGGCGGACGTTGGTCAGTGTCACGCGGGCGAACTCGTCGGCACGTGCGAGCAGGAGCGCGTGGCGGTCGGTCATGCGGATCCCTTCGGTCGGATGAGCGGATTGTGACGACATCGCGGGCTCCCGTCAGCGCGTTACGGCTCATTGAGGTGTCGGATTGTTCAACATTCGGACAGTCCTTCGACATTCGGCGCGCCAGGTCGTAGGCTGCCGTCATGACCGCGATCGCCGAAACGCCCGTCGATGACCTGCGCGCGCGCGTGCACGACGCGGCCAGGGCCGCACGTGTGGCCGCCACCGTCCTCGCCCAGGCCACGCGCGAGACCAAGGACGCCGTCCTGCTCGGGATGGCCGATGCGTTGACCGCGCGGGCCGGCGAGATCCTGGCTGCCAACGAGCAGGACATCGCGACCGGCCGGGCCAACGGCACGTCCGACGCGATGCTCGACCGGCTGGCGCTGTCGCCGAAACGGATCGACGCGATCGCGGGCGGCCTGCGCAAAGTCGTGGGCCTGCCCGACCCGGTCGGCGAGGTGTTGCGCGGCGGGCTGCTCCCGGGCGGCCTGGAGGTCCGGCAGGTCCGCGTGCCGCTCGGCGTGGTCGGCATGGTGTACGAGGGCCGCCCGAACGTCACCGTGGACGCGGCCGGACTCGCGCTGAAGTCCGGCAACGCCGTGTTGCTGCGTGGCTCGTCGTCGGCCGAGCGGTCGAACACCGCGCTGGTCGCCGTGCTCCGGGACGTTCTCGTGGCGCACGACCTGCCGGCCGACGCCGTGTGCCTGCTGCCGTGTCACGACAGGGCGTCCGTGCGGCACCTGATCACCGCGCGCGGCCTGGTGGACCTCGTGATCCCGCGCGGTGGCGCCGGATTGATCAACGCGGTCGTGGCCGAGGCGACCGTGCCGACCGTCGAGACCGGCGTCGGCAACTGCCACGTGTACGTCGACCAGCGGGCCGATCTCGACCGGGCCGAGCAGATCGTGCTCAACTCGAAGACCCGCCGCACGAGCGTGTGCAACGCGGCCGAAACCCTCCTCGTGCACGCCGACATCGCGTCGGCGTTCCTGCCGCGCATCCTGCGTGCCCTGGCCGAACACGGCGTCACCGTCCACGCCGACGACACGACGCTCACGGCCGCGGACGGAATGTCCCACGTCGTCCCGGCCACCGACGCCGACTGGGACACCGAGTACCTCTCGCTGGATCTCGCGGTCGGCGTGGTCGGCTCGCTGGACGACGCGATCGCGCACATCGCGGCGCATTCGTCCGGCCACACCGAGGCGATCGTCACCGACGACGTGTCCGCGGCGCGCGCGTTCACCGCGCGGGTCGACTCGGCGGCCGTCATGGTCAACGCGTCGACCGCGTTCACCGACGGCGAGCAGCTCGGCATGGGCGCCGAGATCGGCATCTCCACGCAGAAGCTGCACGCGCGCGGCCCGATGGGCCTGGTCGAACTCACGTCGTCCAAGTGGCTGGTGTGGGGCGACGGCCACATCCGCCCCGCGTCCTGACGCCCAGAACTGCCGAAATCGGCCGCCCGTGGGTACGCTCCGTGCCGTTCTCAGCGGTGCGAACGGGAGGTGAACGGTGGCCGACGACGAGGCCGGCCGGCCGCGGGGCGCCGCGGCGACCAAGGCCGCCCTGCTCGGCGCGGCCCGCGAGCTGTTCATCGAGCGCGGCTTCGACCACGCCACGGTCCGGGACATCGCCACGCGGGCCGGGGCGAACCAGGCCCTGCTGTTCCGCTACTTCGGGTCCAAGGAGGCGCTGTTCCGCGCCGCGATGATCAGTGAGGGCCACCAACTGCTGGCCGAAGCACCGCCCGAACAGCTGGTCGGCCGGATGCTGTCCCGGATGCTCGCGCCGGATGCCAAGCCCGCCAAGGACAATCCGCTCTACGCGCTGCTGCGCTCCAGCGCGAACGAGCACGCGGCCGCCGTGTTCCGCGACGATCTGGGCGCGCCGTACCGGCAGGCGCTGGCGTCGCTGACCGACGCGGACGACGCGACGACCCGGGCGGATCTCGTACTCGCGTGGCTGCTGGGCATCGGGCTGCTCCAGTCCGTGTTGGACATGAGCCAGTTCGCGGGCGCGGACACCGCCCGGATCACCGAACACGTGCTACGCGCCGTCGCCACGCTGCTGGAACGCGTGGACACCGTCCCGCCGGTGGATTGACCGAACTATTCCTTTCACCGGCCTAGGCTATTGACCGTCCGTGAGTGTTTCCCTACCGTCGGCCTGTAAGCGCTTGCTTACAGCGAACTGAGGGGAGAGCTTCATGACGGTGACCGGCGACCACGTCCGGAGTTACCCGTTCGGTACGAACCACGGCCTCGACCTCGATCCCACGTACGCGCAGGCGCGGGCCGAGGGGCTGGTTCGGATCGAGATGGCGTACGGCGGACCGGCGTGGCTGGCGACCCGGTATGAGGACGTCAAGACTGTGCTGGCCGACCTGCGGTTCAGCCGCGCGGAGACGTTGGGGAAGGACGTCCCGCGCATCCTGCCGGCGATCGTGGACGACCCGTCCATCCTGAGCATGGACCCGCCCAACCACACCCGGCTGCGCCGGCTCGTGGCCACGGCGTTCACCGCTCGGCGCACCGAACAGCTGCGGCCGCGTATCCAGCAGATCATCGACGAACTGCTCGACGACATGATCGCCAAGGGCTCGCCGGCCGACCTGGCCGAGTCGCTGGCCTGGCCGCTGCCGATCGTCGTGATCTGCGAGCTGCTCGGCGTTCCGGTCGAGGACAGGGACAAGTTCCGCGAGTGGACCGACGTGTCGCTCGCCACGGACGGCGTCGACATGGCGACGATCGACGCCGCACGTGACGGACTGCAGGGCTACCTGGCCGAACTGGTCGCCAAGCGGCGCGTCGAACCCACCGACGACCTGCTCGGCCAGCTCGTGGTCGCGCGGGACGAGGGTGATCGGCTGTCCGAACAGGAGCTGATCCTGTTCGGCATCACGCTCCTGGTGGCGGGCCACGAGACCACGGCCAACCAGACCGGCAACTTCGTGTACCTGCTGCTGCGCCAACCACAGCTGTGGCAGAAGCTGGTCGACGACCCGGATCTCGTGCCGGCCGCGATCGAGGAACTGTCCCGCTTCACGCCGCTGGGCGCGGCGGGCGGTTTCGCCCGGATCGCCAAGGAGGACATCGAGGTCGGCGGCCAGCTGGTCCGCAAGGGCGAGGCCGTGATCGTGCAGATGGGTGCGGCGAACCGGGACGACGCGGTGTTCGAGCGTCCGGACGAGATCGACTTCGCACGGGAGACCAATCCGCACATCGCGTTCGGTCACGGCGTGCACCACTGCCTCGGCGCGCCGCTGGCGCGGATGGAACTCCAACTCGCCGTCGGTACGCTGGTGCGTCGGCTGCCGGGACTGCGGCTCGCGGTACCGGCCGACGATGTTGCCTGGCGCGCGGACCGGCTGGTGCGTGGCGTGCGGGCGTTGCCGGTCGCTTGGTGAGGAGGCAAGGGCGTGACGGAACGGTGGCGGATCTCCGTTGACCATGAGGTGTGCATCGGTTCGGCGGTCTGCGCCGGGTCGCTGCCCAACCGGTTCAAGCTCGTGGGGGACAAGTCGGTCCCGATCGAGCCCGAGATCGAGCCGGACGACGACGTTCTCGGCGCGGCCGAGTCGTGCCCGATGGAGGCGATCCTCGTCGTGAACGCGGAAACGAGAGCGGTGCTCGCGCCAGAACTCTGAGCCGTTCGTCGGAACCCGGGACACGTGACAGAGCACACGTTCCCGGGTTTCGTCATTTTGCCGAAGGCCGTGCGTCTGTACCGGTGAGGCGACCCCCACGTGAGCGGTCGCCGCGGCGCGTGCGGGTGACCCCCAGCACCGGCGCGCCGAAGAACGGGGCGTGGAGCCGGCGATTGTGGATCGGCGACCGCCGGCCCACGTCCCGTTCGCAGGTACGCTGTGCTCCCATGTCAGCGCCTCGGCGGATCGGTGTCATGGGTGGCACCTTCGATCCCGTGCACCACGGCCACCTGGTCGCGGCCAGCGAGGTCGCGTCCCGGTTCGCCCTGGACGAGGTCGTGTTCGTGCCGACGGGGGAGCCGTGGCAGAAGACGGACCGGGCCGTCAGCCCGGCCGAGGACCGCTATCTGATGACGGTCATCGCGACCGCGTCCAACCCCCGGTTCACGGTCAGCCGCGCGGACATCGACCGCAGGGGCCCGACGTACACGGTCGACACGCTGACCGAGATGCGCGCCGCCTATCCCGACGCCGAACTGTTCTTCATCACCGGCGCGGACGCGCTGGCCCAGATCCTGTCGTGGCACAAGGCCGACAAGATCTTCGAGTACGCCCACTTCATCGGCGTCACACGTCCGGGGTACCGGCTCAACGGCGAACACCTGCCGGAGGGCGCCGTCACCCTGGTCGAAGTCCCGGCGATGGCCATCTCGTCCACCGGATGCCGCGACCGTGTGGCGGCCGGCGAACCGGTCTGGTACCTGGTCCCCGACGGCGTGGTCCAGTACATCCAGAAGCGTGGCCTGTACCGCCCGGCATGACCAAGTTGTCCACAAGCCCAACGAAATCCGGTCGCGCCCCCACCCATGATCAACTAGACTGGAAAACGGGGGCGCCCCGCGAGACTGGCCCGTTTCGTAAGGTTCGTCGCGGTGCTGCCGAGCGTTCGGCCGCGTCACAGGTACCCTTGTTCGGATTCCGTATCGGAACGGTTCGGCGAGGAGGCACGTGGCAGCCACCGAGAGGTCGCGTGAGCTGGCGTTGGTCGCGGCGGCGGCGGCCGCGGACAAGAAGGCGCACGACGTGATCGTGCTCGACGTGTCCGACCAACTGGTCATCACCGACTGCTTCGTCATCGCGTCCGCGCCCAACGAACGCCAGGTCGGGGCCATCGTGGACAGCGTCGAGGAGAAGATGCGCGCCGCGGGCACCAAACCGGTTCGCCGCGAGGGCGCCCGCGAGGGCCGTTGGGTGCTCCTGGACTTCGTCGACGTGGTCGTCCACGTGCAACACGTCGAGGAGCGCACCTTCTACGGCCTCGAACGCCTGTGGAAGGACTGCCCGCGCATCCCGTTCGACCCCGGTCCCGTGACGGCGGACGCGTCCGCCGCCGAAGGCACCCGCACGTGACGTTGCGTCGGCTCGTGTTGTGGCGACACGGCGAGACCGACTACAACGCCACCGGCCGGATGCAGGGGCATCTGGACTCCGAACTGACGCCGACCGGCCGGAACCAGGCCCGGTTCGCGGTGCCGGCGCTGGTCCGGTTCGACCCGGACATCGTCGTCACGTCCGATCTCCGGCGTGCCATGGACACCGCGACCGTGTTCACGGACGCGTCCGGCGTCCCGCTGCGCGTCGACAAACGCTTGCGCGAGACGAATCTCGGCCGCTGGCAGGGCCTGACCGGCGACGAGGTCGAACGCGGCTGGCCGGGCGGCATGACCACGTGGCGGGTCGACTCCACATGGTCGCCGCCGGAGGGCGAGAGCCGGGTCGACGTCGCGAAACGGGCCGTCGAGGTGATCGCCGGGCTGGACGCCGAGTTCGACGGCACCGCCCTGCTGTGCGTGCACGGTGGCGTGATCATCAGCGCCACCGCGAACCTGCTCGGCCTGCCGGTCGACCTGTGGCCGAAGTTGGGCGGCATCGCCAACTGCCACTGGACGGTGCTGAACCGCCGCCCGAACGGTGACGGCTCGTGGCGGCTGGCCGCGTACAACGCCGGCATCACCGGATGACGCTGCTGCTCGTCCTCGCCGACTCGCTGGCCTTCCACGGACCGGACGATCCGATGCCTGCCGACGACCCGCGCCTGTGGCCCAACGTGGCCGCGGCCGCGCTCGGTGGGCGGGCACTGCTGTTCGCCGGTGCCGGCTGGACCGCGCGGGACGCCTGGTGGGCACTGGTCGGCGACCCGAACGTGTGGGCGTCGCTGCCGAAGATCGACGCGGTCGTCCTGGCCGTGGGCAGCATGGACACGCTGCCGTCGCCGCTGCCCACGTATCTGCGCACCGGTCTGCGCTACCTGCGCCCGGACCGCCTGCGCCGCACGGCGCGCACCGCGTACACGCGAGCCCAACCCGTTCTGTCCCGCCTGACGCACGGCCATCCGGTCGCGTTGCCGCCCGCGCTGACCGTCCGCTACCTCGACGACTGTCGCAACGCCCTGCACGCGCTACGCCCGGAACTGCCGATCTACGGCATCCTCCCGGCCACGCACCGATCCGCCGCGTACGGCCGCGTCCACACGGGATACGCCCCCACCGCTGCGGCTCTGGCCGACTGGGGCCGTCGGTGCAACGTCCCGCAACTCGATCTC
>Ga0070714_100002775_pt1 | contig 12906 bp, 9 predicted proteins | sample LARL83metaG_FD_65450 | JGI IMG/M metagenome (GOLD analysis project Ga0070714, IMG submission 65450) | Corn, switchgrass and miscanthus rhizosphere microbial communities from Kellogg Biological Station, Michigan, USA - LAR L8-3 metaG | ecosystem: Host-associated > Plants > Roots > Rhizosphere ... | reverse complement strand
TGGAACCCTAGGACGGGGAGCAGCGGAGAGGCCGCGAACGCCAGGAGGATCAACGGGTCGCGTGCAGACGAACCCGGGTTGTGCGTGAGCACCGCGTAGAGATTGCCTGCACTCAGGACGCTGAAGAAGGCGGACCAGCCGAGGAAGGGAACGAGCAAGGGATTCCGTGCGCCGAGCCATGCGCGCAGCGACGGTGGCAGGGCAGGGCGCACCTCCGGCGCCGGCGCGAGCGCTGACGCCATGGACTCCGCGTCGCTGAAACGGAGCGACGCGTCGCGCTCGAGGCAGCGGTCGATCACCTTTGCCAGCGACGCGGGAAGGCCCGGCGCCACCTGCATCACGTTCGGCGCCGGCGTAGTAGCCTGACGCACCAGCAGCGCCGGCAGGTTCGGTGAGTCGAAGGGAAGCCGGCCGCTCACGGCGAGGTAGCCAACCACGCCGAGCGAGTAGATGTCGCTGCGACCGTCCACCGGCTCGCTTGCGGCCTGCTCCGGGCTCATGAAGTGGGCTGTGCCCATGATCCTGCCCGGGTCCGTCACCGGGCGCGGGTCGTCGCCGCCATGCGCAATGCCGAAGTCGGTGACGAGCGCGCGCCCCGTCCCCGCCTCGAGCAGGATGTTGTCGGGCTTGATGTCGCGATGGACGACGCCGCGCCCGTGCGCGTAGGCGAGCGCCCACGCCACCTCGCGCATCACGCGCGACGCGTCCGCGGGCGACAGCGGCCCGTGCGTGCGAAGTCGTTCACCGAGCGTCTCGCCTTCCACGTAGCTCATGACGAAGAAGACGAATCCCGCCGCTTCGCCGACGCGATGGATGGGGACGATGTGCGGGTGCGAGAGTCGCGCCGCCGTGCGCGCTTCCCGGACAAAACGCGCGCGCGACTCGGCGGTGCGGGCGAGGTGCTGCGGCAGCACCTTGATCGCCACGTCGCGATCGAGCTGCACGTCGCGCGCGAGGTAGACGATGCCCATTCCGCCGCGGCCGAGCTCGCGCTGGAGGGAGTACTCGCCGGCGAGCGCCGCCTGCAGCTCGAGGAATTCGTCGGTGGGGGAAGCCATGCGGGTATTACGAACGTCCGGAAGGGGCGTTTCAGCAAGTGGGCGCGACAACGTGTGACAACAGTCACGTCGACGCGAGACGGGCATGCTAGCCTCCGCAGGATGAGCATCCCCCTCGCTGCGGCAGGCGCCGACTCGCTCCCCGTGATCATCCAGGGGGGCATGGGTATCGCGGTCTCGAACTGGACTCTCGCTCGCGCCGTATCGCGCCTTGGGCAGCTCGGCGTGGTTTCGGGCACGGCCATCGACACGATGCTCGTGCGACGACTGCAGGACGGTGACCCAGGCGGTGACCTGCGTCGCGCCATGGCGCACTTTCCGATACCCGGCGTGAGCGAGCAGGTGCTCGAGCGCTACTTCCTCCCTGAAGGCCGCGCCGAAGGTGCGCCGTATCGCACGCTGCCGATGTACAAGAAGGTCGTGAGTGCGGCGCGGCAGCAGGTCACCATGCTCGCCAACTTCGTGGAAGTCTGGCTGGCCAGGGAGGGACACGATGGCGTGGTGGGCATCAACCTGCTGACGAAGGTGCAGATGCCGAACCTCGCGTCGCTGTACGGCGCGATGCTCGCCGGCGTGGATTACGTGCTCATGGGCGCCGGCATTCCCCGCGAGATTCCTGGTGCGCTCGACGCGCTGGCGCGCCACGAGCCGGCGCGGCTCAGGCTGGACGTCGAGGGACCCTCGGAGACGGAAGCCGAGTGGCTCGACCTGGATCCCGCCGCGCACTGGACGCCCGACGTGGAGCTCGTGCGCCCGCGCTTCATCGCCATCGTGTCGGCCAATTCCCTCGCCGCAACGCTCGCCCGCAAGGCCACGGGGCGCGTCGATGGGTTCGTGGTGGAGGGCCCCACCGCCGGCGGCCACAACGCTCCACCGCGCGGCCAGGCGCGCTTCAACGAGGACGGCGAACCGATCTACGGCGAGCGGGATCTCGTGGATCTCGAGAAGATGCGCGAGCTGGAAGCGCCCTTCTGGCTGGCCGGCGGCACCGGCTCCGCTGAAGCAGTGCGTGCCGCACGCGCCGCAGGCGCAGCGGGGGTGCAGGTGGGGACGCTGTTCGCCTTCTGCCGCGAGTCGGGACTCGCACCGCAGCATCGGCGCGACGTGCTTGCCGGCGTGGCCCGCGACGCGGTACGCATCCGCACCGATCCACGCGCGTCACCCACCGGCTATCCGTTCAAGGTCCTCGAGATCGACGGCGTTGCGCGCCAGGACGACCGGCGCACGCGCGTGTGCGATCTCGGTTACCTGCGTACGGCGTATCGCACGCCCAGCGGGAAGCTCGGCTACCGCTGTCCCGCCGAACCGGTCGATGCCTACGTCGCCAAGGGTGGCGACATCGCGGACACCGTCGGCCGGCGCTGCCTGTGCAACGGCCTCACGGCCAACGTCGGACATCCGCAGCGGCGCGAGGATGGTGACGAGCTGCCGCTCATCACGAGCGGCGACGACGTGGCGTCCATCGCTGCCCTCGTACGCCACGGTGACGACTATTCGGCCGCCGACGTGATCGACCACCTGCTCGCGGGCGCGCCGGCCTGAGCCCGGCCGCCCGCGACGAGTGACCGTACGTGGAACACGCATCCAATAAAGGAGGGCCATCCATGTCCAGCACACGACTGATCACCTGCGCAGTCATCGCCTTTTCGGCGACCACGATCGCACGATCGCAGGTCGCTGCCCAGCAGCACGCACACGGCACCGTGCACGCGGAGATCCCGGCCTCCATCCGCGAGGAACACGCAGCGATTCACCAGGAGCTCGAGCAAGCCACCGCCGCGCCCGGACGCGTCGGAGCCGCGGCGCGCGCCGCCCGGAACCCCCGGGCCACGCGTCTCGCGGAGCAACTCGCCCTGCACGCGAAGACGGAGGAGGAGGTGTACTACCCGGCGGCGGTGCTGGTCGGGGACGTCGTGCGCGCGACAGGTGCGGCCGGCGGCGCGCACTGAAGCGCAGTCACGGAGTGAACGCCTGAGGCGCGCGCTGCACGCCGTCGCAGCCCGTTGAGCCGGCCCTTCACTCCTCTGCAGCGAGCATGACCCGTGCATCGAGCGCGATTCCACCTTCAGGCCCGACCGTCAGCGGATTGATGTCCAGTTCCGCAATGTCCGGATGTCCGGAGGCGATCATGGAGACGCGCACCAGGATGTCCTGGATGCGCTCGATCGGCACGGCGGCCTGGCCCCGCACCGCGCCAAGTATCGCGGCACCGCGCAGCGAGAGCAGCATCTCGCGCGCGTCCTCCATGCCGATCGGCGCGATGCGGAACGCGACGTCGCGGAGCACTTCGACGTACGTGCCGCCCAGCCCCACCATCACCATGCCCCCGAAGCCCGCCGAACGAGTCACTCCCACGATGAGCTCGCGGCCGGCCTCCGACTGTCGCTGCACGAGGACCCCGTCGATTCGCGCGCCGGGCACGGCGTCACGCACGCGCGTGAGGATGCTCGCGTAGGCCGCTCGCACGTCCGTGGCGTCGTGGATGCCCAGGCGAACGCCTCCGACGTCGGATTTGTGGACGACCTGCTGCGACACGACCTTCAGCGCCACCGGGTATCCGATCGACTCGGCCGCGCGTACCGCGTCGTCGGCCGAGGCAGCGACCGCCGACTCGATGATCGGGACGCCGTATGCCTCGATGACCGCGAACGCGTCCCGCTCGGTGAGCTTGAGTCGCCGCTCGCGGCGCGCGCGGGCGATGATCTCATCGGTGCGTCTCCGCGCCGCGGGAGGCAGGGCGGGCAGCGCCGATGTTACGCCGCGGCGCGCGCTCATCTCGCCGTAGCGCGCGAGCGCGCCGAGTGCGCGGGCAGCGGATTCGGGGAAGATGTACGCCGGCACTCCCGCCCGCTGCAGCTCGCGCCTCGCCTCGGGTAGCCGCTCGCGGCCCATGAGTACGGCGAGCACCGGTTTGTCAGGGTGCGCCTGCGCCACCGACCCGATCGCGTTCGCCACTTCCGAGGAATCCACGCCCAGCGGCGGGGTGAAGATGGCGACGGCGGCGTCCACGCGATCATCGGCGAGCACCGCGTCGAGCGCGATCCGGTAGCCGGCGGGATTTGCCGACGCGATCATGTCGAGCGGGTTGCGGATCGACGCTTCCGCTGGGAAAAGCGGCTGGAGGCGCCCGACCGTGGCGGGCGTGAACTCCACGAGGTCGAGGCCGCGTTCCTCGAGGGCGTCGGCGGCCAGCACGCCGGGTCCACCCGAATTCCCGACCACCGCCGTGCGTCGCGAGCGCGGAGGCCGGAGCACGCTGAACGCCATCGCCATGTCGAACAGCTCCTCGATGGAGCCCGCGCGCAGTACGCCCGCCTGCTGCACCAGCGCATCCACTGCACTCTCGCTCGCCGCCAGCGCGCCGGTGTGGCTCGACGCCGCACGTGCGCCGACCGCCGACCGTCCCGCCTTCACGACGATGATCGGCTTCTTCCGCGTGATGCGCGACGCGACCTCGAGGAACCGGCGCGGGTTGCCGAAGTTCTCGACGTACATGAGGATCACGCCGATCTGCGGGTCGTGCTCCCATTGCAGCAGCAGGTCGTTGCCGCTGACGTCCGGCTTGTTGCCCATCGAGACGAACTGCGCGATGCCGATGCCGAACTCCGTGGCGTAATCCAGCACGCTCACCCCCAGCGCGCCGGACTGCGAGACGAACGCGGCTCTCCCGAATGGAGGCATCGGGCTGGCGAACGTTGCGTTCATGCTGATCGCCGGGTCGGTGTTGATCATCCCCATGCAGTTGGGACCGACGAGGCGCATCCCGTGGCGCCGTGCGATCGCGACGAGCGCACGCTCGCGCTCGATCCCCTCGCCGCCAATCTCCCGGAATCCCGCGGACACCACCACGAGCGCCCTCACGCCGCGTCGCCCCGACTCCTCGGCCACCTCGAGCACGCGCTCCTTGGGCACGGAGATGATGGCGACGTCCGGCGTGTGCGGCAGATCGAGGATGCTCGGCCAGGCGGGGAGCGCATGCACGGCGACGGCCCTGGGGTTCACCGGATAGACGGCGCCCGAGAAACCGCACCGCACCAGGTTGGAGACGATGCGGTGCCCGATCGTGTTCGGCGTTCTCGACGCACCGACGACGGCGATGCGCTGCGGCTTCAGGATGGGGTCGAGCGACCCGATGGGGGAGTGCAACGCAGAATCGGAAATGCCGGATCCCTTTCCCTCCTGCATGAGCGGCGAGAGCGTGGATGAAGCGGCGGGAATGGCCATGACCGATGTCCGGGGCGGGTGCGAGTAGAAGCGAAGAGGAATTCTGCTCGAATCCGCGGTGCGGACAGTCAGGCTTCCCCCGGGCTACCGTCAGGGATGTCCCGCGCAGTGGGTGACGACCTGCCGATGTGCGCTTGCTCCCCCGCAGGCCTCAGGTGTCCTGCCCGTCAGGCGACGACAACCGCTCGAGCAGGTCGAGGGCATTCGGCAGCGCCGCACCGCTCGCCGTGTTGTCGAAGATGCACCAGACCTCGTCCGCGCCACGCGTCGCCTCCGCCACCTGCCCGGCCAGTGCGTCGAGCCACGTGTCGTCGTAGCGCGACCAGTACACGCGCGGGGAGCCGTGCAGCCGGAAGTACGCGAGATAATGCGCGCCGCCGGGCACCGCAGCCTCCGGGACTCGTGCCGGATCCGCGGCCACGCGGGCGACGGCGTACTCCGCCAGCTGGCCGGCGGCGTCTGCCGTGAACCAGGTGGCGTGCCTGGGCTCGAGCGCGACGGGCCCGTCGTGCAGCGCGCGCAGCACCGCGAAGAACGCGCCGGCGAGGGACGCATCGTACTCGAGGCTGGGCGGGAGCTGCACGAGCAGGGGGCCCAGTTTGTCGCCCAACGCGGACACTTCGTCCAGGAAGGCGGCGAGGGGCTCCTCGCAGTCGAGCAGCCGGCGCTCGTGCGTCACCGACCTGGGCACCTTGACGGAGAAGCGGAAGTCGCTGGGGACTGCGGCCGCCCACCTGGCGTAGAGCGCCGGGCGAAGGGATCGGTAGAAGCTCGCGTTGATCTCGGTACCGCGGAGCACGCGGGCGTAGCGCTCCAGGTGCGTGCCGACGCCGGGAAAGCGCGGCTGCTCGGCGCGAGGCAGCGACCAGCCGGCAGTCCCGGCGAAGACGAGGGCACCCACGGCCGGAATCTAGCCGGCGGAGCCCGCGGCGTCCGTGACGCGCGTGAGGACCTCGACGTTGCGCCGGCTACCGGCGTTGCCGAGACGACGAAGCCCCTGGCCGTACCGACCTCGGCACACCCAACTCCGGGGCACTAGATTGTAAGGTGCTGGAGGGCGCCGGCCTCGACGCCCCCTTGGCGCCCTGTCGCGACGTCGCGTAGCGCGCTTCAGTCGTTCCGGCCAGCCTGCTTCGACGTATCAGAAGGCACCATGGATCGGCTCCCACCTGCCCGCGCAGCCACGCGTACGGTTGCCCAGCACAACGACGCCCGCGACCTGCGGGCGGTGATCGTCGACGCGCTCGCCGCCACTCCGGTCGGCGAGCAGGAACTGCGCGACGGAGTGTGGACGTACGTGCGCGGCGAGCAGGAGGTCGGCGTGGCGCCAGGCGTCGTGATCCTGGCCCTCACGGACATGATCGAGCGCGCGAAGATCGTCCCGGACGACGCCCGCATCGCGTGGACACGAGAGGTGATCCTCTGGGGCGTCGAGGCATACTTCGGACAGCTCGGTGGCGTGGCCCTGGGCCGACGCGAAGGATCGTCGCGTGACGCGCCAGCGGACGCGTCCGCGCAGGAGACAGCCGGGAACGGCAAGTGAGCATGGCGCCACTGAGCCCGCTCCCTCCGGCGCCGCCTGCACACCAGGACGCGCCGAGGCTCTCGAGCTTCATTCGCGACAACCTGGAACCGATCCTCGCCGAATGGGAAACGTTCGCCCGCAGCCTGCCGGGCGGCGGCGAGATGAACGTCGCCGCGCTACGGGACCACGCGAGGGACATGCTGCTCGTCATCGCGGACGACCTGGAACGGCCGCAGTCGGATTCGACGCAGGGTGAGAAGGCGCGCGGGGAGCGCGACGCCGACAACCTGCGGAGCGCAACTGCCGCGCAGGAGCACGGCGCCGGCCGCGCCGACAGCGGGTTCACGGTCGGCCAGATGGTCGCCGAGTTCCGCGCACTGCGGGCGAGCGTCACTCGTCTGTGGCTCGCCGAGGATGCGGGTGGAGCGCGAACGGACTTGAAGGACCTGATCCGGTTCAACGAGGCCATCGACCAGGCCATCGCCGAGTCGGTGTCGCGCTTCAGCCAGTCGGTTGGGCAAACGCAGGAGCGGTTCCTCGCGATCCTCAGCCACGACCTGCGCTCGCCGCTTGGGGCCATCATCATGGCCACGCGCTTCATGCTCGATGCGGGGGGCCTGGAGGAGCCGAATCGCACGCTCGTGACACGCGCGTCGAGCAGCGCGCGACGCATGAACCGGATGGTGCTGGACCTGGTCGAGTTCACGCGCACGCGGCTCGATGACACCATCCCGGTCGTCCGAAGCGCGGTGGATGGCGTGCGGCTCGTGCACGACGTGGTGGTGGAGATCGCGGCCGCGTACCCGGACAGTGTCGTGCAGGTGGAAACGAGCGGCGACCTGTCGGGCCTCTGGGATGCGGACCGACTCACGCAAGCGCTGACGAACCTCGTGGCGAACGCGGTGCAGCACGGCGCGCGAGGGAAGCCCATCCGGGTGACCGCCCACGGTGAGGCCGACGAAGTGACGCTGTCGGTGCACAACGAGGGGCCGCCCATCCCCGAGGAGCAGCAGGCGGCGATCTTCCAGGAAGGACACAGGGTCGGGGTGCCCACCTCGACGCCCGACCGGCGACACCAGGGGCTCGGGCTCTACATCGTGGAGCGCATCGTCGCGTCGCATGGCGGCAACGTGTCCGTGCGTTCGTCAGCGGAGGAGGGGACGACGTTCACCATTCACCTTCCCCGCAAGCCGTGAAGCTGCTCCGGGCTCTGGACGGCTGAGGGCAGGGCACCGCCTTCGCCCGTCAGCGTGACGACGGATCCGGACTACAGCGGCTCTCCCGAAGCCGAAGGTCGCGATCGTCACGATTCGCATGGCGCCGATCGCGCCTGGGTTCTTCGATCCCTGATCGGCCTTCCGCGCCGCGCGCCCGCTGGCGATCGTGCGTGGTCCCGTTGTCCGCTCGCCCTGTCTCGTCCTCGACATGCCACTGCGCGATCCCGCCCGCTACCTCGTCCGATCACTCACGATCGCCTGTGCCGCGGCCGGTCTTGCCGCCTCCGACCACGTGCTGCATGCCGGCGAGGCGGGCATGGCCACGCACGGGAGCACCCGCGGCATCTCGACCGCACTCTCCGGGGTTCCAGCGGACACGGTGGACTCGCTCATCGCGGCACGCCGGGCGACGGTGATGGACAGGACTCCGGTCGGCCGTCGGCCCGCGCCGCGCGCGATCGCCGACAGTACCGCAGCGCGCGACAGCGCCGCGCCCAGGGCACCGTGGCGCATCGGGCCGAAGTCAGGCGATCGTCATCCCGCCTTCCGCGACACGGGAAGTCCGCTGGACTCGCTGTGGCCCGTGAAGGGACCAGCCCCGCTGCCGGGGAGCATCCTTCCCGGGAAGCGCATCGTCGCCTTCTATGGCAACCCCAAATCGCGGCGCATGGGGATTCTCGGCGAGTTCGATCACGAGGAGATGCTCCGCAAGCTCGACGCCGAGGTGGCGGCGTGGAATCGCATCGATCCGGCGACGCCCGCGATCCCCGCGCTGCACATGATCGTGCTCGTCGCCGACGCCACCCCGGGGCCGAGCGGCAAGTACCGCACGCGGCACGACAGCGCGACGATCGAGATGGTGTATCGGTGGGCACGCAGCCGGAATGCGCTCATGTTCGTCGACCTGCAGGTGGGACAGAGCACGCTGCAGGCAGAGCTGCCGTGGATCGAGAAGTTCCTGATCCGGCCGGACGTGCACCTGGGCATCGATCCCGAGTTCGCCATGAAGGGCAAGGCCATTCCCGGCACCCGGGTCGGCACGTACGACGCCGCGGACATCAATTACGCGTCGCGGTTCCTCGCCAACCTCGTGGACAAGTACAAGCTGCCGCCCAAGATCCTCGTCGTGCATCGTTTCACCCCCAAGGGCGTCACGCACGCGGACAGGATCCAGCTCGATCCCCGCGTGCAGATCGTGATGGACATGGATGGCTTCGGCCCACCATGGATGAAGCGTGACACCTACTGGCGCGACATCAAGGAAGAGCCGGTGCAGTTCACCGGATGGAAGCAGTTCACCAAGCTGCGCAACGACAAGCCGCCGACTCCGCGCGGCGACATCCTCCGGCTCTGGCCCGTCCCGCTCTACATCCAGATCCAGTAGCCGACGGCGCTGCCCCTCCCGAGATCCACCCCACCGACCCTGTCCATGACGTCGCGGCGACTCTCCCGCCCATGAATCGCGCATGAACATCCGGGAACAATGGTCCATGCTCGACCGACGCCAGCGCAGCGCCGTCGTCGCCAGCTACCTCGGCTGGACGCTCGACGCGTTCGACTTCCTGCTGATGGTGTTCATGTTGCGCAGCATCGCGGCCGAGTTCCGCACCGACGTGAAGGCCGTATCGGTGGCCGTCACGCTCACGCTCGCCATGCGACCGCTCGGCGCGCTGGTGTTCGGAATGCTCGGCGACCGGTTCGGCCGCCGACGGATTCTCATGCTCGACGTCCTGCTGTTCTCGCTCCTCGAGCTTGCCTCCGCGTTCGCACCGTCGCTGGCCGTACTTCTCATCCTGCGAGCGCTCTTCGGCTTCGCGATGGGTGGCGAGTGGGGACTCGGCGCGTCGCTCGCTCTGGAGACGATTCCCCGGCGCACACGCGGCCTGGTTTCCGGCCTGCTGCAGGCGGGGTATCCGTGCGGGTTCCTGCTCGCGTCCATCACCTACGGCCTGCTCTTCGACCACGTGGGATGGCGCGGGCTGTTCGCGGTGGGCGTGCTCCCCGCGCTGCTCGTGCTCTACATCCGGCGCAATGTCGCGGAATCGCCCGCCTGGCAGCGCATCCGCACGCGGCCGAGGGTGACATGGGGCTCGCTCCTCCGCGGCCATGGCGGGTTGTTCGTGTACGCGGTCGTGCTGATGACGGCGTTCAACTTCTTCAGCCACGGCACCCAGGACCTCTATCCGACGTACCTGCAGGGACAGCGTGGCCTCCCCACGCACGCCGTGAGCCTGATCGTCATCCTGGCGAACGTCGGCGCGATCATCGGCGGCATCGTCTTCGGCACGCTGTCCCAGCAGGTCGGCCGGCGCCGTGCGATGATCGCTGCGTCGCTCCTGTCAGTGCTCATGATCCCGCTCTGGCTGCTCAGTCGCAGCATCCCGACGATCGCCGTCGGAGCGTTCCTGATGCAGCTCTGCGTGCAGGGGGCGTGGGGCGTGGTGCCGGTGCACCTGAACGAGCTGTCGCCGGACTCGATCCGCGGGACGTTTCCGGGACTCACGTACCAGCTCGGGAACCTGCTCGCCTCCGCGAACGCGACGCTGCAGGCGGGGTTCGCCGAGCGGCATGACGGCAATTACGCACTCGCACTCGCGGCGGTCGGCGCCGCGGCAGCGCTGTCCATCGCCGTGCTCCTGTTCATTGGGCCTGAGGCGAACGGCGTCGAGTTCGGGTGAGTCGGAGGATGTATACGCGGGCGCGGAGCGGATCGCGCTCGAGTGACCCGCCGTCGGTACTCAGCCGCGGCGGTGGGCGACCACGACCGGTGGCCGCAATCCTGCGAAGCGCCCGGGCATGAGCATCGCCCTCACGATTTTCGGCGTCACCATCCTGCTGATCGTCGGTGGATTCGTCTACATGACGGCCGCAGTGAACGCGGATGCCGACCGCCAGGATAGCGTCAACGCCGCGCCGCCGGTCGGCGAGGATCCGGCCACGTTCCTGCGCGCGCTGCACGGTGGCGCCGGCCAGCCGGTGTGCGCGGGCAACCAGGTGGACTTGTTCCAGAATGGCGACGAGATCTTTCCGGCCATGATCGCCGCCATCCGTGCTGCGCGCGAGACGGTCCACTTTTCCACGTATGTCTACTGGGCCGGCGCCATCCCGGATGCGTTCGCGGCGCTCTTCTGCGAGACCGCGAGGCGCGGTGTGATGGTGCGCGTCGTCATCGACAGCGAGGGCGCGGATCCGATGAATCCGGCGCTCGTCACGCAGATGCGCGAGGCCGGTTGCCAGGTCGGGATCTTTCGCGAGGCGCGCTGGTACAGCTGGACGCGCTACAACCATCGCACGCATCGCCGGCTCCTCATCGTGGATGGATGCGTGGGATTCACTGGCGGCGTGGGGATCGCCGACGAGTGGGCCGGGTACGCGCAGTCGCCGGCGAACTGGCGAGACACGCACGCACGGATCACGGGGCCGGCGGTCGCGAGCCTGCAGGCGGCCTTCGCCGACAACTGGAACCACTGCACCGACGATCTGCTCCTCAACGCGCGTGATTATCCGCCGCTGGAGCCCGCGGGAGCAATGCAGGTGACCGTCGTGACCAGCACGCCGTCCAACGGCTCCTCTGGGGCACAGCGGACCATGGCGGCGTGCATCGCCGGCGCGTCGCGCACGCTGCACATCACCAACGCGTACTTCGTCCCCACGCCGGCATTCATCCGCAACCTGTGCCGCGCCAGCGAGCGTGGCGTCGACGTGCAGGTCATCGTCCCCGGACCGCACATCGACATGCGCGTCGTGCGCTGGGCCAGCGAACACATCTGGCCGCGGCTCCTCGAGAGCGGCGTCGCGATCCACGAGTTCCAGCCGACGATGATCCACTGCAAGACGCTGGTGGTGGACGGCCAGGTCAGCCTCGTGGGCTCCATCAACTTCGACCCGCGCTCGTTCGCGCTCAACAGCGAGGCCGCAATCGTGGTGGCCGACGCGGCCCTCGCGGCGGAAATGGAGCGTGTTTTTGCAGGGGATCTGGCGCGCTCCCGTCGCGTCACCCTCGACGAGGTGCGGTCGCGCGGCGTGTTGGCGCGCGTCCGGAACGCCGTCTGCTACTGGTTGCGCGCGCAGTTCTGATCCTGGGATGTCTGTCGGCACAGCCATCCTGAGATCCCGCCTGGAACGGGATCCGGGATCCTCGAGCGGCCCAGCAGTCAGCGGTCATCAAGCCGGCGGGCCGGCGCCGGTGATGATCGAGTTCAGAGCTCGAGGGGCCGAGGACGTTCAGTGGCGCCGGCGCGTGATATCGGTGTCTTCCGAAGTGACCGCGCATCTTGCGGCCGACGTATCGGCATTTTCCGAAGCGTTATGCGTTCGAAGGCGCATCCGCGCCCTTTCGAGGTGCGTCCGAGTCCAGCGGAGGTCTGTCATATCGGAATAATCCGAACTGTCAATCGCTCGGCGACGGCCCGGCCGTGTTTCGAGGCGGTCGTCGCCAGTGAAAAAGGACGATCATATCGGAGCATTCCGAAGTGTTCAGCGTGAAAGGGGCGCTCGGGGCTGGACGGCGTCGGCTAGCGATCGGGCGAGCACGCTTCACATCGGAATTTCCCGAAGTATCAGGGCATCCGGATGGAATATCCGCGGCGACGGCGTGAAACACTTCGGGGTTTTCCGATATGTTCGGGCAATTACGTCGAATCGCTTCGGGAAAATCCGATATGTCAGTCGTCTCATCGCGGTCCGTCGGCGGATCATCCCGCTCGGGAGCTCGAGAACAGCCGATTCCTTCGGGTTTTTCCGATGTGACAGCGTCGACTGAGGCGCTGGTCGGCGCATCAAGGCGGCTGGCAGTGGCGGACGGTCGCCTCACTTCGGAACATTCCGAAGTGTTCGCTCCGCCCGGCCGCCTGGGAACCGCGGACCGTCGAACGGGACGGGC
>Ga0070714_100002774_pt1 | contig 12908 bp, 16 predicted proteins | sample LARL83metaG_FD_65450 | JGI IMG/M metagenome (GOLD analysis project Ga0070714, IMG submission 65450) | Corn, switchgrass and miscanthus rhizosphere microbial communities from Kellogg Biological Station, Michigan, USA - LAR L8-3 metaG | ecosystem: Host-associated > Plants > Roots > Rhizosphere ... | reverse complement strand
CGAGCGTGATGCGTCGACAACCGGGAGATGGTCGGGAACCGTGATCGGCCATGACACCGGCTTCACATGAAGCGGCGCCGGATCGATGGACGAGGAGCCAGTACTTCCAGCGTCACTCCGCGCGCGATGGTGCTCGGCCGGAGGAGCTGGAGTGTTCGGGGCGTAGTGCACGACTGGCGGTGGCGTCGGCCGGTCGGGTGAGACGGCCGCATGCGCAGTCGCATGCACCGCAACCAGGACGATCGCCGCGTGCACGGCGATGCTCGGCACTGCACCGCGAACCGAGCGGTTGCGCTTCCCAGAAGACTCCAGCGGGTGAACGATCATCGTACTCCTCGCGAGTGAAGTGTTTCTCTCGCGAAGGTAGGACCGCTGGATTACGGCTTCGTGTCGCGCGCATTACGCGTGCGACAGCAAATCATTAGAAGAGGATGAAGCCCAGGAGGACGATGCCGAGCATCATCCCCACCAGAACGCGGCCGCGACGATCCCGTACAATCCGATGAGCGCCGCGCCCTCGAGCCACATCGATTCGCCATCGAAGACGATGAAGGCGACCAGGAGTGCCGCGAGCGCCAGCGCCACGATGAGGAGCGGCGGAACGACGAGCGTCAGGACTGCGCCACCCAGGAAATAGGAGACCAGCACCAGGATCGGGACCAGCCCGATCGCGACCTGCAGCGAGCTGTTGAGGATCACGCTCATCGCGTATTCCGGCTTGCCGTGCACGGCGAGTCGGATGCCGACGACGTTCTCGATGGCGTTCCCGGCGACGGCGACGATCACGAGGCCGGTGAACGCTTCCGAGAGGCCGAGCACCGCGACCGTCGGGCGGAGCGCATCGACGAACCACTCGGAGACGAACGCGGCGCCCGCGCCCGCGAACGCGAGCACGACAACGGCGAGCATGAGCGACCACTCGCTCGTCGACTCCGGGTCGTGCGTCATCTTGCCGCACTCGTCACCCGGATCACCGTCAGGCGTGCGTCCCGAGTGCACGAAGAACGGGATGCTCGCGACAAAGAGGACGAGCAGGATGATGGTGCACGCGATGTCGAGCGCGTCGGTGTGGCGCGAGGCGGGCGTGTGGATCTCGTTCGCGATCGTCGGGATCGCGAGGGCGCCGATCGCGAGGAGGAGGAGCGTCGCGATCATGCGCGGTGCGCGCGACGAGAAGCGCTGCACGCCGTTCCGGATCCCACCGGCGAGGATCGCGAGCCCGAGCACGAGCAGGAGGTTGGCGAGGATCGACCCGATCAGCGCCGACTGCACGACCTTCATCAGTCCCGCGCGCAGCGCGAAGATGCTGACGAAGAACTCGGGGATGTTGGAGAGCGACGCCTGCAGGACGCCGGTGGCACCCGGGGAGAGCCGAGCACCGACCTGCTCGACCGCGCGCGACACGATGGCGGCGAGGATCGCGAGCGCGACGGTGCTCGCGGCGAAGGTGACGACGGGGCGCACCCCGAAGATGCTGAGTGCGCCCGCGGCCGCGCTGCTCACGAGCGCCGCACCCAGCAGAATGACATCGCGGCGCGTGAGCCCCCACAGCACCGGTGGTGCCGCCGTGGTCGCCCCCGCGCCGCTCGCCATGCTGGTCAGCGCCCCGACACTACCGATCCGACATCACTGGAAGGTGATGAAGACCGGCGACGGATCCAGCTTCACGACCTGCTCGCGCGTGAGCATGGGGTGGTCGTTCTTGTAGAAGAGCTTGAACCCGGTGAACTGCACGGGCTGCATCCGCTCGTACGCCTCGTACGAGTCGCGCTTGAGCCACGGTGCGCCGAAGCCGTCCATGTTGATGACGACCTGCACCTCGGGAACCGGCTTGATGTCACGATAGTCCGTGAGCATCCCCTGCGTGAATCGGTGCACGACGAGGACCTTGGGCGGGAGATGGTTCTGCCGCACGATGTCCTGCAGCGTCCGGATCGCGTAGTTCACCTCGGCCGCATCCATCACGCCGATCTTGCGACCGGGAACCACGCCTTCCTTCGCGTGATGCATCGAGAACTCGGGATCGAGCGCGAGGTGCACGTACGGGCGCTTGAGATACGGGATGAGCGGCTGCAGCTCCGACTGCACGGTGCTGTGCCCCACCTGCACGTCGAGGAACATGACGTAGCCCTTGGACTGGGCGAGGTTGCACCACCAGTTGATGAGCGAGTCGCGCATGCGAAGACGGTAGCCCCCGTCCCGCCCGGGCGCGCCCTGCGCGACCGAGACGATGAGGTGCAGTCCCGGCTGGACCGGCTTGGACGGGTCGGCCTTCGCGAAGGCCTGCACCTCTCCCTGCAGCCGGGAGAGCATCTCCGGCACCGGATACTCGCCAAGAACGCCCATCCGCTTGGAGAGCGGATTTCCATAGTAGACGACGATGCGATGGCCGGGGAGGAGCGATCCCGGGAGCGGCGTGACCGAGAAGGCGGGCGCGGGCGCCTTCTTGTGCGCTGGCTCGCGGTCGAGCGTGTCGGCCTTGTTCGCCGCGCTGACCTTCTTCTTTTTCTTGGCCGTCGCCGGCTTGGAGCCGGTGTCGGCGACGATGACCGGCGCGACCGCGTGCAACGGGATCGCTGCCGGGATCATTGCCGGGGTCACGGCGTCGGTGGTGGTGGCATGCGCTCCAGTCAGGAGCGCGAGGACGGCGAAGAGAGGCGCGAAGCGATGCACGAGCGAGCTACAGCGAGAGGAAGGCGAAGCGGCACGAGGCCGGCGATGGTCCGAGTTCCGGAGACGAATGCGAAAGGCGGTGGCAACGTGTGAATCGCCACCGCCCCGCGCACGAATCTACTCATGCGAGCATTGTGCCGGCACGGCCGCGTCCGGCGAGCGGCGCGGCGCACAATGCGATTCCCAATGCGACCCGCGCCGCCGAGCAGTCGGTGCCTACGCCCCTTCGATCGGCGCCCCAACGGCCTGCCACTCGCGCCAGCCGCCAGCCATGGACGCCACGTTCTCGTATCCCATCTGCTGCAGCGCGTCGGCGGCGAGCACCGATCGGAAGCCGCCACCGCAGTACAGGATGAGCTCCGTGGACTTGTCGGGCACCTTCTGCTCGATGTCGCGTTCGATCACGCCCTTCCCGATGTGCTCGGCGCCAGCGGCATGTCCCTTCGCCCACTCGCTGTCCTCGCGGACGTCGATGAGGCGAGCGTTCGGATTCGCGCGCAGACGCTCCTGCGTCTCACTGATGCTGACCTCGTGAACGCGTGCACGCGTTTCGTCCACGATCGCGAGGAATGCGGGAGAGTGATGAGCCATGAGAAGTCAGGGGCGAGAGGGATCGAGCTGATCAGGGTGAACACTCGGGACGACGGCTCGCGGCACATCCGTTGCCGACTCTCCCGGTACCATCAACGACAGGCGGGAGCAGACACATGGGAGTGACGCGGAGAAACGGCGGCCACCAGAAGGGGGCGCAGAACCACGACGAAGGGCAGCACGGCGACAAGACGCTGAAGCGCATTGCGGAGTCGCACAATCACCCCGACCGCAACGAGACCAACGGCGGCGCGGCGCCGAACCACCCGGACGAGAACGCCCGCGGGCCAAAATACACGCCCGAAGAGATCCGCGTGCACGCGCCACCGTCCAAGACCCACCTGTTCGACCGGACGCAGCATGACGAAGCCGACCTGAACGCCGAGAAGACGCGGCTCGTGCAGGATTCGGAGCGTCACGATCACATCGCGCACGACGAGTGGTCGGAGCGGAGTGCCCGCGCGAGCGCGAAGCGCAAGAGCTGATCAGAGTTCCATGCGACGACGGTGACGTGGGGCGCAGTCGCATCCAGCGCTTCACGTCACCGTCAGCGTTTCCACGCCGGTCCATTCCGCATTCGGCTCCAGTCGCACCGGCGATTCGACGCGAGCTGCCTCGACGCACAACATGCGTCGATAATCGTCAGCTGGCATGTCGCCGAGTGCTCCTGCGCCCTCGCGTCCCGGATTCCAAACCACCCAGTCGCCGAATCCGTCGGCGGTGATCTGCGTCGCGGAGCTGCCGACCGCGTTCTCGATCGCGACCGAGCGTGGGCCGCCGACGTACACGCGGTCCATCTCGCCATCCACCGTCAGGAGCTCATCGCGCTGAACGCTGGTCACGCCGCGCGTACTCGACGTGATCATCGCGGGCTTGGTCTTGTCGTGATACGGCACGCTCGCGAGACCGCGCACGGCCGCGGTCGCGACATCGTCCACGAGGAAGTAGTTGTGCAGCGCCGCGGTGAAGTCGAACGGAGAATCACCCGTGTTGCGTGCGACCATCCGCACGGTGAGCGCCTCGCCCAGCTCGACGTGCAGCTCGAGCGTCCACCGATGTGGCCAGAGTGCGCGCGACGTCTCGTCGTCGCTGATGCGCAGGCTCACGCTCGCGGGGCGATGCGCGATCACCGACCAGTCGCGCGTCCGCACGAAACCGTGCTTGGGGAGTGGCCCAACCCCGAACTGCGGGAAGATCACCGGGATGCCGCCGCGAATCGATGCGCTCGGACCGGTATGCGTCTCGCGGCTCAGATAGAGTCGCTCTCGACCCGTGGTGTCCGTCCAGCTCACGACGTGCGCGCCGTGATGCGCGACGCGTACGGTGCTGCCCGCGGGGTGCTCGAGGAGGAACGCCGTGTCCAGGAGCGAGCTGTAAGTCACGAGCTCACCATCGCGTCAGTGCCGCTTGAAGAACTGGACGGCGCGCTCATGCTTCTCCGCGGCAGCTCGCGACTTGAAGGTGCCCAGATTCCGCCGCTTTCCCGTCTTCGGATCTGCCTTCTTGGAGTAGAGTCGATACTCGCCGCTCTTCAGCTTCCGGATCATCGGATGGCCTCCTGAGGGTGATTGGCGCTGCGTCGCGTATGAAAACGTTGGTCCCCGCTCACGCCGCAGGCGGTCCGCTCGCCATTTCATCGTCCGGAAGGCGTTCCGTGACCGGCGCTGGTTGGTCGAGGACGTGAAGCGCGCGCACGGCATCGACATGACGCACGTACAGCCTGATCCCGTGCGCGAACGTGAGCGCCGGGTGCAGCCCGCCCGCGTCGTCCCCGAGCGCGAAGGCTGGGATGTCGTGCGCTTCGAGCGCCGCCCGCGCGATCGCCGCGGAGATCCCGTCGGCGAACGTGCGGATGACGATCAGCTCGTGATGCGAGTCCGAGTGAGAGGCCGACATTGCGATCAGGGCGAGGGGCGCTTGACCGAGGGTGAGCCCATGCGCCGCGTGATCGGCGTGTCGACGCCGGTCGCCTTGCCCGCGGCACCAGTCGAGCTCGGCTGGCCGGCTGGGCGGTTGGTCGTGGTATCGACCGCGGCAGGCGGGACGGCGATCGTGTCCGCGCCGCTCTTCGGAATCGGCGCGAGTGCGGCCGCTGGCGTGGTCGTGTCGGATCGGGCCGCGGAGGTATCGGAGCCAAGCTGCGGCGGCGTGCGCTTGCACGCGGCGAGCGAGACGGCGGCAACGGCGAGCGCGAGAGCGGGAATCGGACGCATGGCGATGGGGACGAGCTCGCATCCTCGGCGCACCCTGCGCCGTGCGGACCGCGTGCTGGACGCGAGCGTCACGTTGCCGGATTCGTGCCGGAGCGACCTGTTGGAATCCCGCCTTCTGCTGGATCCGGGAGGGCGCAGATGATCTGCTGCAGGTGCATCGCCGACGGGTTGTAGCCGGGACGGGCACTCTCGAAGCGTTGCGGGAGCGTCTGCGCGGCCCACATCCGTTCGAGCACGAATGTTCGCCATCCGCCATCCGGGTCCGAGCGGCTGTAGCCCGGGAGCATCCAAGCGCTCAGCACCACGTTGCCCGCCGAGGTCACACCGCAGAGGTGCGGCTCGACGACGCGCACCGCATCCGCATACGCGAACATCATCAGCAGCCGATCGCGAATCGCTCCACAGATGAGCGGCTGCAGAATACTCGGCTCCGCCATGCTCGACTCTCCCTGTCAGAATTCTCCGATGAAGCCGATCTCCGGGGTGAGCTCGTGACCGGTCTGCTCACGCACGCGCTGCTGGGCGAGCGCGATGAGCTCGCGCACGTCCCGGGCCGTCGCGTTCCCCAGGTTCACCATGATGTTGGCGTGGATGTGCGAGATCTGCGCCCCGCCCAGGCGATACCCCTTGAGTCCGGCCTGATCGATGAGCCGCCCCGCGCCCACGCCCTCGATCTTGCGGAAGATGGAGCCTGCCGACGGGTGGAACTGCAGCCACGGATGCCGTGCGCCGCGCCAGCTCAGATTCTCCTGGAGGATGCGGTGCATCACCGCCGGGTCGCCAGGCGTGAGCCGGAAGGTCACCGCGAGCGCGTAGTCGGCGCGATGGTGAAAGACCGAATCGTCGTAGCCGAACTGCAGGTAATCGACGCCGACCGTCTTCCGCTCCCCTTCCTCGCTCAGGATCTCGCACGATTCCACGACTTCGGCGATGAACATCGTGCGCTCGCGCTCCGGAGCCGGGCTCAGGAAGTGAAGGTTCTGCCAGACCGCCCCGCCGACGGTGCTCGGGATGCCGACGTAGTGCTCCAGACCGGACCACCCGCGCTCGACCGCCATCGGAATGAGATCGGCGATGACGGCGCCGCTCTCGGTCCAGAGGCGGCCGTCGTCGCCGAAGGTGAAGTGGCGCGCCCGGTTGTGGATCACGATCCCTCGGAAGCCGCGGTCGCCGACGAGGATGTTGGCGCCCAGTCCAAGGACGAAGAACGGGACCTCGAGCTCGCGAGCAGCGGTGATCGCGCGCGCCAGATCGTCCGCGGAGTCCGTGGTGTAGAAGAGGTCCGCCGGCCCGCCGATGCGGAAAGTGGTGTACGGGGCGATCGGCTCGTCGCGCACGAGACGTGCGGAGTCGAGCCGCGCCGCGAGCGCGGCGTAGCGGTTGGTCCGGTCCTCGGTAACGCGGCTCTCGGGCCGATCCGTTTCCTGATGCATGCGCTCGGGTGACGCCATACCTTTCGTGCCTCTGATGCGAGTGATGCGAGCTCTTCCGAAATATACGAACCGCGGATGCTGACTCTTTCCAAACAATCGTTACGATGGCGTGCGCGGCTCGTGAGCGCGGCGCTCGCCGCACTCGTGGTCCTGCCGGCGGCGTTGCACGCGCAACGCGCGGAGCTCGAGAAGATCATCAAGCGCCGCGTCCTTCCGAACGGCCTCGAGGTCATCGTCGTCGAGAACCACGGCGTCCCGCTCGCGACGGTCGAGGTGAACGTTCGCAACGGCTCGTTCACGCAGACGCCGGAATACGCGGGGCTCGCGCACATGTACGAGCACATGTTCTTCCGCGCGAACGCCGAGTACCCGCGAAGCGAGCTGTATCTGGATCGCGCCTCGCAGCTCGGCGCCGTCTTCAACGGAACGACGCAGGAAGAGACGGTGAGCTATTACCTCACCGTGCCGAAGGATTCCGTCGCCGCCGCGGTCGCGTGGCTGACACCCGCACTGCGCGCACCGCTCTTCCTGCCCAGCGAGCTGGACGTCGAGCGACAGGTGGTGCTCGGCGAGTACGATCGCAACGAGGCGAGCCCGTTCTTCCAGCTGCAGCGGCAGATGGACATGAAGCTCTACCCCGGCAACTACTCGCGGAAGAACGTCATCGGCGACCGGCAGGTCATCGCGACCGTGACGCCGGACAAGATGCGCTACATCCAGCGCAAGTACTACATCCCGAACAACTCGGTGCTCATCGTCGCCGGCGACGTGAATCCCGACAGCATCTTCGCCGTCGCGGCGCGGCAGCTCGGAAGCTGGCCGCGCGGCGACGATCCGTTCGCGACCGATCCCATCCCGCCGATTCCGCCGCTCAGCGGCAACGACGGCGTCGTCGTCGAGGGACCGGTGAACGCGGTGACGGTCCTGCTGCAGTGGCAGGGACCGAGCGTCGGCAAGGATCCCAAGTCGACATATGCCGCCGACGTCTTCTCCGATCTGCTCAACGATCCCCGCTCGCGCTTCCAGCAACGGCTGGTGGACAGCGGGCTGTGGCAGGCGATCGGCGTCAACTATTACACGCTGAATCACACGGGCCCGATCACCATCAGCGGCCAGACGACGCCGGAGAAGCTGCGCCAGGCGCTCGCCGCGCTGAACGCCGAGATCGTGAAGCTCGACGATCCCGGCTACTTCGATCCCGAGGAGCTCAAGGCCGCGCAGGCACACCGCGCGGTGAGCTCGGCGTTCGACCGTGAGCGCGCCTCCGGCTTCGCGCACACGCTCGGCTTCTGGTGGAGCGTCGCGAGCCTCGAGTACTACATGGGATACGTGGACAACATGGCGCAGCAGAACATCGCCGATCTCCGCGCCTACGCCGACAAGTACATCGTCGGCAAGCCGCACATCACCGGCGTGCTGATCTCGCCCGAGGGACGTCGATCGATCAATCTCACGACCGCCGACCTCGGAGGCGCCAAGTGATGCGCGGTCTCTCCGTGCGACTCACGTCGCGGCTCGCGACCGCGTTCGCGCTTCTCGTCACCATCGTCGCGCCATCGCACGCTCGTGCGCAGAACGGCGCCGACACGCTCACGTCGAGCTTCACCGTCGACGGCATTCCGGTCATCCTGCGGCGCAACACGTCCAACAACGTCGTCGTCGCGAACGTCTACCTGCTCGGCGGCGTGCGCGAGGCGACGCCGGCCACGGCCGGGATCGAACCGTTCCTGCTCGCCGTCTCGGAGCGCGGGACGCTGCACTATCCCAAAGCGGAGCTGCGCCGCAAGACGTCGCTCCTCGGCTTCGACATCGTCGTCGCGCCGAGCGTGGACTGGACGCTGTTCGGCGCGCGCACGACGACCGCGATCCTGGATTCGACGTGGGCGATTTTCGCGGATCGGCTCATGTACCCGGCCATTCAGCCCGCCGAGGTCGATCTGGTGCGCTCGCAGCTTCTCTCGGCCGTGGAGCAGGAGCGGGACGACCCGGACCAACTCGCGTCCGATCTCGCGGACAGCGTCACCTTCGCGGGGCATCCGTACTCGATTCCGGTGAACGGAACTGCTGCATCGATCCAGTCGATCACGCCGGCGGCGCTGCGCGCCTTCCAGCAGTCGCAGATCGTGCGGTCGCGCATGCTCATCGTCGTGGTGGGCGACGTCACGCGAGAGCATCTGCAGTCGCTCATCCACGGGACACTCGCGAAGCTCCCGGCCGGGAGCTACAAGTGGACGCTCCCGCCGCCGGTGCCCGTCACCCCGAGCTCCGCGGTCATCGTCCAGCGCGATCTGCCGACCAACTATCTCCTCGGCTACTACGCCGGCCCGCTCGCGTCGTCCGCGGATTACACCGCGCTGCGCATCGCGACGACGGTGCTCACCGGGCAGATGTTCGCGGAGATCCGCAGTCGGCAGAACCTGACGTACGACGTGCACGCGCCGTTCCTCGAGCGTGCCGCGAGCGCCGGCGGGTTGTACGTCACGACCGTGTCGCCCGACACGACGCTCAAGCTGATGCACTTCTTCGTGAACCAGCTGCAGCAGGAGATCGTGACCAACGACGGGCTCAAGCGGCTCGAGCTGCAGTTCATCACACAGTACTTCCTGGACAACGAAACCGACGCGTCGCAGGCCGACTTCCTCGCCCGCTCGCAGCTGTATCGAGGCGACTACCGATACGCCGATGCCTTCGTCGCCGATCTCAAGTCGGTGACCCCCGAGGCGGTGCAGGCCGCCGCGCGGAAGTACATGCACAACATGCACTGGGCGTACGTCGGTGATCCGAGCAAGGTCGATCGCCGGCTGCTGGAGAGCTTCTGAGTGACCGATTCCACTGTCGCACGCACGCTGACCATTCGTCCCATCACCCCGGCCGATGACGCGGCAATGGCCGCCGTCATTCGCAGCGTCATGACCGAGCACGGCGCGTATGGCGAGGGCTACTCGATCAACGATGCCGAAGTGGATCACATGGCCGAAGCGTATGCGGGGCCGCTGGCCGCGTACTTCGTCGTGACCGATAGGGAGCGCGTCGTCGGCGGCGGTGGTGTCGCGCAGCTCGCGGGCGGCGCGCCCAACGTGTGCGAGCTGAAGAAGATGTACTTCCTTCCCGAGGCACGCGGCGTCGGGATGGGACGCGCGCTGCTCGCGCGCTGTCTCGATGCCGCGCGCGAGCGCGGCTACACGCTCTGCTATCTCGAGACGCTCAGCGCGATGCAGGACGCACGTCGCCTGTACGAGCGCGCCGGCTTCACGCAGATCGACGCGCCGATGGGCGCGACCGGCCATTTCTCCTGCGACGTGTGGTACGTGCGGGCGCTCTGACGCGCCGCGCCGTGCCACGCCTCTCGATCAGGATCTCGCCACGACTCCCGCGCGCGTCGCGAGGACGCGGCGCACGTCGTCGAGCGACACGCCGGCCGCGCGCAGTGCGACCAGCGCGTGATAGATGACGTCGGCCCCTTCCTCGCTCGCGCGCACCGTGTCGCCGTCGGCGAGTGCCGTCACCAGCTCCGCCATCTCCTCGCCAAGCTTCTTGAGGCGCAGGTTGCGGTCGTCGAGAAGACGGCGCGTGTAGCTCGAGCCACCGCTCGCATCGGACACACGCGATTCGATGGTAGCGGCGAGTGCGCTGAGCGTGTCGCCGTTGGCGACGTTCGCGCTCCCGCCGTTGGCGAAGCAGGTCCCCGCACCCGTGTGACATGCAGGGCCGGCCGGAATGACGCGCGCCAGAATGGCGTCACCGTCGCAGTCGGGAGCGAGCGAGACGACGCGCTGCACGTTGCCGCTCGTCGCGCCCTTGTGCCACAGCCCGCGCGTTCGCGATCGATAGTGCATCTCGCCCGTCTCGATCGTGCGCTCGAGCGCCTCGCGATCCGCGAACGCCACCATGAGCACGGCGCCAGTCAGCGCATCCTGCGCGACGACGGTGACGAGCCCGCCTCCCTTGTTCCAGTCGAGCGCGTCGAGATCGAGCGTCACGTTCCGTTCGCTCACGGTGTGAGAATCCCACGCACGACCGCGTCGAGCGCGCCGTTCGTCGCGATGACATCGTCGCCGAACGCCGTGCGATCGCCGTTCCACGAGGTGAACACGCCGCCCGCTTCGGTGATGATGGGATAGAACGCCACCGCGTCCCACGGCGCGACGACGTCGTCCACCATGACTTCGGCGCGTCCGGTGGCGACCAGCAGGTAGCCGAAGCAGTCGCCCCATGTCCGCGTGATCCCCGCGCGACCTGCGAGCTCGTTCCACCGCTGCCGCCGCTCCGGACGCTCGCCGAATCGATCGTCCGTCGTGACGACCAGCGCGCTCTCGAGTGAGCTGGTCGGTGACACGTACGACTGACGCCCGTTCCACCAGCACCCCTTCCCCGGCGCCGCGACCAGGATCTCGTTGACGCCCGGATAGTAGGCGGCACCCGCGATGACCTCGTCGTCCTCCACGACGCCGACGAGCGTTCCCCACAGCGGCACGCCACGAACGAAGCTCTTCGTCGCGTCGATGGGATCGATGAACCAGCGCCGACGCGCGTCCGGACGCACCATGCCGAACTCCTCGCCCACGATGCCATCGCCGGGAAAGCGCTTTTCCAGCCACTCGCGCGCGAGCTGCTCCGCGCGTCGATCGGCGATGGTGACCGGCGTCCCGTTCTCCTTCTCCTCGACCGTCACCTTGGTGCCGTAATAGCTGAGCGCCCGATTCCCCGCTTCGCGCACGAGATCCGCGACCGCGTTGAAGTAGACGTCCCGCTCCGCATCGCTGCTTCGTTCCTGCACGCCCGTCACGCTGCCTCCCGCACCGCGAGCGCCGCCGCGGCCATCGTTCGCTTGATCTCGCCTACCGTGGTCGTCCCGTCGTGCACGATCCCCGCAATGAGCGCCGCATCGGCGCGCGCTTCCGTGATCGCGTCCACGACGTCGCGTGCCGAGCCCGCGCCGCCCGACGCGATCACCGGTACATTCACCGCCTCCGCCACCGCGCGCGTCAGCTCGAGGTCGTATCCGATCCGTGCGCCATCGCGATCGATGCTCGTGAGGAGGATCTCCCCGGCGCCGCGCGTCACGCACTCGCGCGCCCACTCGACCGCCTCGAGCCCCGTCGGGGTGCGACCACCGTGCGTGAACACCTCCCACCGGTCGCCGACGCGCTTCGCGTCGATGCTCGCCACCACGCACTGCGCGCCGAACAGCTCGGCCGCCTGCGTCAGCACTTCGGGCGTGCGCACGGCCGAGGAGTTGAGGCTCACCTTGTCGGCACCCGCACGCAGCGCGCGCGCCACGTCGCTCGCGCTCTGGATTCCACCGCCGATCGTGAGTGGGATGAACAGCCGCTCCGCCGTCGCGCGCGCCACGTCCAGCAGCGTCGCGCGCTCCTCGGCGCTCGCCGAGATGTCGAGGAAGACGATCTCGTCCGCTCCCTCGCGCTCGTACCGCTCCGCGAGCTCCACCGGATCGCCGACATCGCGCAGCTGCACGAACTGCGTCCCCTTCACCACGCGTCCGCCCTTCACGTCCAGGCAGACGATGACTCGATGCGTCAACATCGCGCTACTTCACCGCGAGCGAGACGGCACCCTTGGTGCTGAACACCGAGTCGCCCTCGCGCATCGCGTCGCGGATCGCGAGTCCGAGCGCCTTGAACGCCGCTTCGACCATGTGATGCCGGTCGGTCCCGCGGAGCACGCGCAGATGAACCGTCGCGTGCGAGTTGTCGGAGAACGAGCGCATCCAGTGATCGTACAGCGAGCTCGGAATCGGCCCTTCGTAGAACGGACGGCCGCCGAGATCGACGCACGCCTGGACGAGCGCCTCGTCCATGGGAATCGTGCGCTCGCCGTAGCGCGCCGCAGACGCCGGTGTCACCTCCTGCACCGCACGTCCCATCGCGATTCCCACGTCCTCGATGAGATGGTGCTTCAGGTCGCCCGTCGCGCGCAGCGTCACGTCCAGCGACGCATACCGCGCGAACGTCACCATCATGTGATCCAGGAACGGGAT
>Ga0070714_100002773_pt1 | contig 12909 bp, 8 predicted proteins | sample LARL83metaG_FD_65450 | JGI IMG/M metagenome (GOLD analysis project Ga0070714, IMG submission 65450) | Corn, switchgrass and miscanthus rhizosphere microbial communities from Kellogg Biological Station, Michigan, USA - LAR L8-3 metaG | ecosystem: Host-associated > Plants > Roots > Rhizosphere ... | reverse complement strand
GGGTCTGGACTTGGAATCAGTTCATGCCGTGTCAGAATGAAGGCTGCGGCTCTTGACGTGAACGGGCCCTGCCGCGCCCGATATCCGCAGTACGAGAGGTAGTTCGTGTCGTCGAGCACGTCCCGGAAGCTCCCCGCCGAAGTCCTGACCCATCCCGACGTCGTCGCCCTCATCGACCTGGGCAGATCCGCGGGTCAGGTCACCTCCGACGACGTACGCAGCACCACTGAGGCCGCCGGGATCACCCCGCAGCACCTCAAGGGTCTGCTCCGGCTCCTGAGTGAGGAAGGTGTCACCGTGGCACTGTCAGCCGACGACTCGGCCGGCCGCAAGAAGGTTCTCGCCGCCGCCAGCAGCAGGACCACGGTCAAGGCCAGCACCAACAAGACCGCCGGCAAACCGGCTGCGAAGTCCGCCCCCAACTCGACGGCGAAGACCGCTGCCAAGCCGCCCGCCAAGAAGGCGGCTGCGAAGACCGCGGGCAAGGACGCCGAGCCGCAGACCGCGGAGTCGCCGGGCGCCGAGGCGAACGGTGCCCCGGTCATCGGCCCAGACGGCAAGAAGGTGCTGCCGGACCTGCCCGACGAGCAGTTCGAGAAGGACCTGGCGGACGACCCGACCCTCAAGGAGGACGAGTCCAGCGGCTTCGTCGTGTCGTCGAGCGACGAGTCCGACGAGCCCGAGCAGCAGGTGCTGGTGGCCGGTGCGACCGCCGACCCGGTCAAGGACTACCTCAAGCAGATCGGCAAGGTGCCGCTGCTCAACGCCGAGATGGAGGTCGAGCTCGCCAAGCGGATCGAGGCCGGCCTGTTCTCGGAGGAGAAGCTGGCCCAGGGCGGGAAGCTCACCCCGAAGCTCCAGGAGGAGCTCGAGTGGATCGCCGAGGACGGCCGCCGCGCCAAGAACCACCTGCTGGAGGCCAACCTGCGGCTGGTGGTGTCGCTGGCCAAGCGCTACACCGGTCGCGGCATGCTGTTCCTGGACCTGATCCAGGAGGGCAACCTCGGGCTGATCCGAGCGGTGGAGAAGTTCGACTACACCAAGGGCTACAAGTTCTCCACCTACGCCACCTGGTGGATCCGTCAGGCGATCACCCGGGCGATGGCCGACCAGGCCCGCACCATCCGGATCCCCGTGCACATGGTCGAGGTGATCAACAAGCTGGCCCGGGTGCAGCGGCAGATGCTGCAGGACCTCGGCCGGGAGCCGACTCCGGAGGAGCTCGCCAAGGAGCTCGACATGACCCCGGAGAAGGTCATCGAGGTGCAGAAGTACGGCCGCGAGCCCATCTCGCTGCACACCCCGCTCGGCGAGGACGGCGACTCGGAGTTCGGTGACCTGATCGAGGACTCCGAGGCGATCGTGCCTGCGGACGCGGTCTCCTTCACCCTGCTCCAGGAGCAGCTGCACGCCGTGCTGGACACGCTGTCCGAGCGGGAGGCGGGCGTGGTCTCGATGCGCTTCGGGCTCACCGACGGCCAGCCGAAGACGCTGGACGAGATCGGCAAGGTGTACGGCGTGACCCGCGAGCGGATCCGCCAGATCGAGTCCAAGACCATGTCCAAGCTGCGGCACCCGTCGCGCTCCCAGGTGCTCCGCGACTACTTGGACTGACAGCCGGCTCCGGACCGGCTAGCCGCCGGCGACGAGAGCGATGGCCAGGGCGCACAGGGCCAGGCCGACCGCCTGCAACCGGTGCACCCGCTCGTGCAGCAGCAGGACGGCGAGCAGCACGGTGGTGGCCGGGTAGAGCGCGGACAGCACCCCGGCCACGCTCAGGAATCCCCGTTGGCTGGCCAGCAGGAACGCTGCGGTGGCCGAGGCCCCGAACGGTCCGGCCGCCAGCGCCCACCACACGCCCCGGTCCCGGGGGCGCCAGGGCGAGCGCAGCGCGGTGGCGAGCAGGACGACCGTGGGCACCGAGACCGCCGACGAGGCCAGCAGCGGGAACAGCCCCGCAGACGCGGGCACCTGGCCGAGCGCGGCGAAGAGGGCCCCGAAGCCGAGTCCGGACAGCACGCCGTCCAGCAGGCCCTCTCGCAGCGTGCCGGCGCGCCGCCCAGGATCGGTGTCCCGGGCCGGGTCCGGGACGGCGGAGACCGCCCAGATGCCGGGCAGCGCGAGGACGATCCCGGCCCAGACCATCGGGGAGGGACGCTCGCCGGTGGCGGCTCCCACCAGGACCGGCACGGCGGCCGACCCGACCGCGGAGACCGGGGAGACCACGCTGATCCGGCCGGCTGCGAAGCCGCGGTACAAGAAGCCGGTGCCCAGGCCGCTGCCCACCCCGGCGAGCGCCCCCCAGGTCAGGTCCGCTCCGGTCGGGGAGCCCGCGAACACCAGCGCGACGACCAGGACGCACAGAGTCGAGGAGCACTGGGCGACCACCGCCACCTGCCACGCAGAGGTACGACGGGACACCGCGCCCCCGATGAAGTCGGACACGCCGTAGGCGATCGCGGAGCACAGCGCGAGGACGACGGCCACGGCGACACCCTTTCACGCGGTCACAGACGTACCGAGGCCCCGGGCAGGTCGCCCGGGGCCTCGGTATCGCTCTTGGAGAGGCGGGTCAGCGCTCATCCTCCGCCGCCGTGGCCGGCGTGGTGCTGAGCTTGTCAGTCTCGTCGTGCACGCTCACCGCGATCTCCCGGAGCCGGTCAGCGTGCTCCCGGGCGTGGTGGGCGCAGAACAGCAGCTCACCGCCGCCTCGCAGCTCCACACGCAGGTAGGCCTGGGCACCGCACCGGTCGCAGCGGTCCGCAGCGGTCAGCGGTGTCCTTGAAGCAACTGCAGTGGTCACTTGTGCCTCGTTTCCTTCCCTCGGCGTTCTGGCCAACGTAGCGAGGTGATCATGCCCTGCTGCGTCTCACCTGAACAACATCCAATCACGCGATCTCGTTCCCCGCCGGAGAGGGTTTCCCCCAGTGAGACCGGTGAGCCTCCCCACATTTGCCTCCTAAGCCAGAGTCAGGTCTGCCCTTGGACTTGGTTAGTTGCCGAACGGCCCGACTTGAAACCTCCTTGGTCCCTGTCGCCGGGCGGCCGACGTGCGCCGTGGTGCGCGCCTCAGGATCATCGTGCCGCCTGCCGCGCGCGATCCCCGGTAGGCGTGGCGTTTCCGGCGGCCGGGCGTGTCGCGGGTAGATTTGGGCGGGAAAACCCCCTCACCCAAGGAGTCACGTGCCAGCCCGGAGCGCCGGAGGGACCAAGATCGACAACGCCTACAACGCCCAGCACCTGCTCGTCCTCGAGGGGCTCGAGGCGGTGCGCAAGCGTCCCGGCATGTACATCGGCTCCACCGACACCCGCGGCCTCATGCACTGCCTGTGGGAGATCATCGACAACGGGGTCGACGAGGCGTTGGCGGGCGCCGCGCATCGCATCGAGGTCACCCTGCACCCCGACGGGTCCGCAGAGGTGTACGACGACGGGCGTGGCATCCCCGTGGACAAGGAGCCGAAGACCGGACTGCCCGGCGTTGAGGTGATCTTCACCAAGCTGCACGCCGGTGGGAAGTTCGGCGGCGGCTCCTACGTCGCCACCGGCGGTCTGCACGGAGTCGGCGCCTCGGTGGTGAACGCGCTGTCGGTCCGGCTCGACGTCGACGTCGACCGGTCCCCGGCCACCCAGGGCATGTCCTTCCGACGCGGCGCCCCCGGCGTGTTCGGCGGGGACGGCCCGGACGCGGAGTTCACCCCGAAGTCCGGGCTGACCCGCAAGGGGGGCCGGGTCAAGAAGGGCGTCAGCGGCACGCGGATCCGGTTCTGGCCGGACCGCCAGATCTTCACCAAGAACGCCACGTTCGTCTACGACGAGCTGGTCACCCGGGCGCGGCAGACCTCGTTCATCGTGCCGGGCCTGGAGCTGGTGATCCGCGACCTGCGGGGTGACGAGCCCCGCGAGGAGAGCTTCCGCCACGACGGTGGAATCAGCGAGTTCTGCGACTTCCTGGCCGCGGACGAGCCGGTCACCGAGGTGCTGCGCTTCGAGGGCCACGACACGTTCACCGAGACCGTGCCGCTGCTCGACGACAAGGGGCACATGACCCCGCAGGACGTCGAGCGCGACCTGTTCGTGGATGTTGCGCTGCGGTGGGGGACCGGCTACGACACCGAGCTGCGCTCTTTCGTGAACGTGATCGCCACCCCGAAGGGCGGCACGCACGTGGCCGGCTTCGAGCAGGCGCTGACCAAGACCTTCAACGAGGTGCTGCGCGCCAGCAAGACGCTGAAGTCCGGTGACGCCGACGTCATCAAGGACGACGTCCTGGAGGGCCTCACCGCGGTGGTCACCGTCCGGCTCGCCGAGCCACAGTTCGAGGGCCAGACCAAGGAGGTGCTCGGCACCCCCGACGCCCGACGCATCGTCCGCAAGGTGGTCGCGGCCCAGCTCAAGGCGTTCCTGACCACCACCAAGAAGCAGCGGCCGCAGGCTCGTCAGGTGCTGGACAAGGTGGCAGGGGCGTCCCGCACCAGGATCGCGGCGCGCCAGCACCGGGAGACCCAGCGGCGCAAGAACGCCCTGGAGTCCAGCGCGCTGCCGGCCAAGCTGGCCGACTGCCGGTCCAACGACATGGACCGCAGCGAGCTGTTCATCGTCGAGGGCGACTCCGCCCTGGGCACCGCGAAGCTGGCCCGCAACTCCGAGTTCCAGGCGCTGCTCCCGATCCGCGGCAAGATCCTCAACGTGCAGAAGGCCTCGGTCGGCGACATGCTGAAGAACGCTGAGTGCGCGGCGATCATCCAGGTGGTCGGCGCCGGCTCGGGTCGGACCTTCGACATCGACGCGCGGCGGTACGGTCGGATCATCTTCATGGCCGACGCGGACTCCGACGGGGCGCACATCCGCTGCCTGCTCGCCACGCTGTTCTTCAAGTACATGCCCGGGCTCATCGAGCAGGGCCGGGTCTACAGCGCGGTGCCGCCGCTGCACCGGATCGAGCTGTCCAACCCGAAGAAGGGCATGGACAAGTACCTCTACACCTACTCCGACCCCGAGCTGCAGCGGAAGCTGGCCGAGCTGTCCAAGAAGGGCATCCGGTGGAAGGACCCGGTGCAGCGCTACAAGGGTCTCGGTGAGATGGACGCAAACCAGCTCGCCGAGACCACGATGGACCCCCGACGTCGTACGTTGCGCCGGATCACCGCCGACGACGCCGAGGAGGCCGCAAAGGTCTTCGAGCTGCTGATGGGCTCCGACGTGGCTCCCCGCAAGGAGTTCATCGTGCAGGGAGCCTACGAAGTGGACGCCGACGCCATCGACGCCTAGGGCGACGTCATCCGCTGGGACGCTACGGGCAGTGCACCCGCGGGTTCCACGGCGTGAACATGCCCGATGGGTTGTTGAACCAGATCCAGGCGTGCAGCGAGTAGAACGCGGGCAGGCCGAACCGGTTGCCCGCCGGGGTCAGGTTGAACCGGTGCCCGTAGAGTATCGGCCGCGGCGCCATTGCGCCGTGCGCCGCTCGCCAGTCCTTGCGGAGCACGACGTACTCCAGGGCCACCAGGCGCAGGCCCATCGCGGTGGGCCGGTAGACCAGCGCCTCCGGCTGCCTGAGGTGGATGGCCGGGTCACCGACCAGGCTGCCCTTGACGTAGTGCACCCCCATCCCGCCCATGCCCGGCATGGCGATGCAGGCGATGCCGTTCGTGTCGACCAGCTTGGTGTAGCCGGCTTGCTTGGCGACGGTCAGCTGGTGGTACTTGTCGGTCGCCGCCCGGGCCGCCTTGACCTGCTGCTGCACCCCGCCGGGTGCCCGGGTGGTGTCGGCGTGGCTTCCGGCCACGGCCACACCAGGAACCTGGCTTGCCGCCAGCACGCCGACTGAGCAGACTGCGGCGGCAAGCATTCGCGCGGACCTCATCACGAGCCCTCCTCGACCTCGCGCGCGGGTCCGGTCAACTGGCGCTCGACCAGCCGCGCTCACCGGATTGTGCGTGGCCCAGGTGAGCGTCGTCCATGGGTCACACGACCCGGTCCAGCCGCCCGTTCTCGACGTCATAGAGGAACCCGCCCACCGCGACCGAGTCCGGAATCCACGGATTCTCACGGACGGAGCGGACGTCGTCGGCAAGGGCCTGCCGCTGGTCCTCGACCACGCTGAAGGTCAGCGACGAGGCGTCGGCACCCGCGGAGTCTCCGACCCTGGTGCGCATCTCGTCCTGGGTCGAGGAGGCCATCGCGCAGCGGGTGTGCGGGACCACCATGATCCGGTCCACCCCGAGCAGGTGCACGGCGAGCACGAGCGCCTCCATGGCGACCGGGGTGACCCGACCTCCGGGATTGCGGACCACCTTGGCATCCCCGAGCCGGAGCCCGACGATCTCCAGGGGCGCGATCCGCGCGTCCATGCAGGTCACGATCGCGACACCCGCGCGGGCCACGCCTTGGACGTCCGCGTAGGGGAACCGGGCGGCGAACTCCTCGTTGGCGGCAAGCAGGTCATCGAACGGCGTAGTCACGTCGGCAGGGTACCGAACCGTCAGGCGTCCACGTCGGGCAGTGTCACCGCGACCGGGCCGGAGCACGCGACGATGGGCTGGCTGCCGGCCGTGCCGGAGCCGTCGCGTCGGCCGACGGGGTCTGGGAGCGGCACCGCCGCGCCGCTCGAGGCGGCGGCTCGCGCCGGCCCGCGGCCGGCCCAGGCGAACACCAGGGTGTCCTCGCCCTTGAGGAACCGGTGGCAGCGAACGCCACCGGTGCCGCGGCCCTTGGCGGGGTACTCGCTGAAGGGTGTCACCTTGACCGAGCCGGGCTCCGTCCCCGGCAGCGCCGTGCCGCTGCCGGACACAGTGACCACCTCCGCGTCCGCCGTCGGCGTGAGCGCGCCGAAGTGCAACACGCGTTCGCCGGGGGTCACCCGCACGCCGGCGATCCCGCCCCCGGCGCGGCCCTGCGGCCGGACCAGCGACGCCGAGAAGTGCAGCAGCTGCGCGTCGGAGGTGATGAAGCACAGCTCCTCGTCGCCGGTGCGCAGCTCGACCGCGCCGACCAGCTCGTCGCCCTCGGCGAGCCGGATGACGTCCCAGGAGTCCTTGTTGGCGAGATACTCCGGCGTCAACCGCTTCACGACGCCCTCGCGGGTGCCCATCGCCAGCCCGGGGGAGTCGGTGTCGAACGTGGTGAGGGCCAGCACCCGTTCGTCGCTGTCCAGGGACAGGAACTCGCTGACCGGCGCTCCGCCCTGCAGGTGCGGGGCGTTCGCGGTCGCGGGCAGGGTCGGGAGGTCGAGCACCTCGAGCTTGAGCAGCCGGCCGCTGCTGGTGACCACGCCGACCTGGCCCCTGGCGGTGCCGCGCACCGCGGAGACCACCACGTCGTGCTTGGTCCGGCCGCCCTCGGTGCCCGGCGGGTCGGCGTTGGCGGTGCGGGCGAGCAGGCCGCTGGAGGACAGGTAGACCAGGCAGGGGTCGTCGGCGACCTCCAGCGGAACCGCGGCGCTGACGCTCTGCCCGGCGGACTCGAGCAGCACGGTACGACGCGGGGTGCCGTAGGTCTTGGCGACGTCCGCGAGCTCGTTGGAGACCACCTGGCGCAGCAGGGTCTCGTCGGCGAGGATCGCGTCCAGCTCCTCGATCGTGCGCTGCAGCTCGGCCCGCTCCTTGTCGAGCTCGAGCCGGGAGAACTTCGTCAGCCGCCGCAGCTGCATCTCGAGGATGTAGTTGGTCTGCAGCTCGGTCAGGTCGAACACCGACATCAGCCGCTCCCGGGCCTGCTCGGCGTTGTCGCTGCTGCGGATCAGCTGGATCACCTCGTCGATGTCGAGGATAGCGACCAGCAGGCCCTCGACCAGGTGCAGCCGGTCGGCCGCCTTGCGGCGGCGGTGCGACGAACGCCGGCGGACCACGTCGTACCGGTGGGAGAGGAAGACCTCCAGCATCTCCTTCAGGCCCAGCGTGCGGGGCTGCCCGTCGACCAGGCACACCGCGTTGATGCCGAAGGAGTCCTCCATCGGAGTGAGCCGGTACAGCTGCTCGAGGATCGCGTCCGGGTGGAAGCCGTTCTTGACCTCGATGACCAGGCGCAGCCCGTTCTCCATGTCGGTGAGGTCCTTGACGTCGGAGATGCCTTGCAGCTTCTTGGCCTGCACCGCGGTCTTGATCCGCTCGATGACCTTCTCCGGCCCGACGCCGTACGGCAGCTCGGTGACGACGATGCCCTTGCGGCGCGGGGTGATGCTCTCGACCCGGGCGGTGGCCCGCATCCGGAAGCTGCCGCGGCCGGTCTCGTAGGCGTCCCGGATGCCGTCGAGCCCGACGATCTTGCCGCCGGTGGGCAGGTCGGGGCCGGGCACGAACCGCATCAGGTCGTCCACCCCGGCGTGCGGGTGCTTGATGAGGTGCCGGAGCGCCTGGACGACCTCGATGAGGTTGTGCGGCGCCAGGTTGGTGGCCATCCCCACCGCGATCCCGGACGCGCCGTTGACCAGCAGGTTGGGCAGCGCCGCCGGCAGCACCGACGGCTCGAGCTCGCGGCTGTCGTAGTTGGGTCGGAAGTCGACGGTGTCCTCGTCGATCGACTCCGTCATCGGGAGGGCGGCCGGCGCCATCCGGCACTCGGTGTACCGCATCGCGGCGGGACCGTTGTCCGGCGACCCGAAGTTGCCGTGCCCGTCGACGAGCGGCACCCGCATCGACCAGGGCTGCACCATCCGGACCAGCGCGTCGTAGATGGCGCTGTCGCCGTGCGGGTGCAGCCGGCCCATCACCTCGCCGACGACGCGGGCGCTCTTCACGTGCCCGCGGTCGGGACGGAGGTTCATGTCCGCCATCGTGTAGAGGATCCGCCGCTGCACCGGCTTGAGGCCGTCCCGCGCGTCGGGCAGGGCCCGGCTGTAGATGACGGAGTAGGCGTACTCGAGGTAGCTGGTGCGCATCTCGTCGCCGACGTCGATGTCGACGATGTGTTCCTCGAACTCCTCGGGCGGGGGTGCTGCCTTCTTGCCGGGTGCCATGGGCACATTGTGGCAGGGCGATAGATTCTCCCGCGTGAGCGACGCCGCGCAGCCCGCCTACCCGAAGCACTGGGAGGCCGACGTGCTGCTGCGCGACGGCGGTACGGCGCACCTGCGGCCGATCAGCCCGGACGACCGCGACCTGCTCGTGGAGTTCTACGCGGAGGTGTCCGCGGAGTCGAAGTACCTGCGCTTCTTCGCGCCGATGCCGCGGCTGTCGGACAAGGACGTGGAGCGGTTCACCCACGTCGACTACGTCGACAGGGTCGCCTTCGTGCTCACCGTGCGCGGGAAGATGATCGCCGTCGGCCGGTTCGACCGGGAGCCCAGGCGACCGGACGGGACCGGCGGCGACGAGGCCGAGGTGGCCTTCCTGGTCCAGGACGCCCATCAGGGCCGGGGCATCGCGCAGCTGCTGCTCGAGCACCTCGCGCAGGCCGGCAGGGAGCGTGGCGTCGGCAAGTTCGTGGCCGAGGTGCTGCCGGAGAACCAGCGGATGATCCAGATCTTCCGGGAGGCCGGCTACCGGGTCGCGGGTGGGTTCCAGGACGGCGTGATGCGGCTGGAGTTCCCGATCGACCCCACCGACACCGCGATCGCGGTGATGCAGGCCCGCGAACACCGTGCCGAGGCGGCCTCGATCGGGCGGTTCTTCTCGGCCCGGAGCGTCGCGGTGATCGGGGCGTCCCGGCGGCACGACACCATCGGACAGACCCTGGTGCGCAACCTGGTCCTCGGCGACTACGCCGGGCGGGTCTACGTGGTCAACCCGGCCGCCGGCTCGGTGGCCGCCATGCCGGCGTACCCGTCCGTCTCCGACATCCCCGACGACGTCGACGTCGCGGTGGTGGCGGTGCCGGCGGAGGCGGTGCAGGACGTGGTGCTGGACTGCGCGGCCAAGGGGGTCGGCGGCCTGGTGGTGGTCTCCTCCGGCTTCGCCGAGACCGGCCCGGAGGGCCGGCTGCGGCAGCGCCGGCTGGTCGGGCTGGCCCGCAGCTACGGGATGCGACTGGTCGGCCCGAACGCCCTCGGCATCATCAACACCGCGGGCGGCGTGTCGCTGAACGCGTCGCTGTCCCCGCTGATGCCGCCGCGCGGCCGGGCGGGGTTCTTCTGCCAGTCCGGAGCGCTCGGCGTCGCGATCCTGGAGAAGGTGGCCCGGCGCGGGCTGGGGCTGTCCACCTTCGTCAGTGCCGGCAACCGGGCCGACGTGTCCGGCAACGACCTGCTGCAGTACTGGGAGGAGGACGACGACACCGAGGTGGTGCTGCTCTACCTGGAGTCGATCGGAAACCCGCGCAAGTTCAGCAGGATCACCCGGCGGGTCTCGCGCCGCAAGCCGATCATCGCGGTGCGTTCGGGACGCACCACCCAGGGCGTGCCGATGGGGCACTCGGTGCGCTCCATCGCGGCGCCCTCCGCGGCCGTGGACGCGATGTTCCGCCAGTCCGGGGTGATCCAGGTGGACACCCTGGACGAGATGTTCGACGTGGCCCAGATCGTCGCCCACCAGCCGCTGCCCAAGGGCCCGCGGGTGGCGGTGGTGGGCAACTCCGACGCCTTGGGGCTGCTCGCCTCGGACGCGGCCGTCGCGGCGGGCCTGGAGGTGCAGCGGTCGGTGGCGCTGGGCGCGGACGCCACGGCCGAGGACTTCGAGAGCGCCCTCGACGCGGCCATCGACGACCCCGACGTCGACTCCGTGGTGGCGGTGTTCATCCCACCGCTGAACACCACCGGTGTTGAGGTGGCCGACGTGCTGGCGGCGGTGGGGGAGCAGTCCGACAAGCCGCTGGTGTCCACGTTCCTGGCGACCGAGGGGGTCCCCGAGCTGCTCCGGGTGCCCGATGTCGCCGGCAGCTCGGCGGGTCGCGGCTCGGTCCCGTCGTACGCCGCGCCGGAGACCGCGGTGCGGGCGCTGGGCCGGGTGGTGGAGTACGCCGCCTGGCTGCAACGGCCCGAGGGCGACGTGGTGGAACCTGAGCAGGTGGACGCCGCCCGCGCCCGCGCACTGGTGTCCGGGTTGCTGGCGGAGGCGCCGGACGGCCGGGCGCTGACCCATGAGGAGCTGCGGGAGCTGCTGGCGACGTACGGGATCGACCTCTGGGAGCGCACCGAGACGCACAGCCTGGAGGAGGCGCTGGCCGCCGGCCAGCGGTTCGGCTGGGACGTGGTGCTCAAGGCCACCGCCGACCACCTACGGGACCGGCCCGACCTGGCGCACGTGTGGCGCAACATCGACAACGAGGCCGAGATGCGCGACGCGTGGGAGACCATGCACCAGATCATCGACGGTCCGGAGTCCGCCGGGTTCGTGGTGCAGAAGGTGGCGGCGCCGGGGATTCCGGTGGCGATCGGGGCGATGGAGGACGCGCTGTTCGGCCCGGTGATCTCGTTCGGGGTGTCCGGCGCGGCCACCGAGCTGCTGGGTGACAAGTCCTACCGGATCCCACCGATGCACAGCGGGGAGGCGGCGGCCATGGTGCGCGAGGTCAAGGCCGCGCCGCTGCTGTTCGGCTACCGCGGCAGCGAGCAGGTGGACGTGGAGTCCATCGAGCACCTGCTGCTCCGGCTCGCGCAGCTCAAGAACGACCTGCAGCAGGTCAGCTCCATCGACTTGAACCTGGTGCTCGCCGGTGCGCACGGCGCGACGGTGCTCAGCGCCACCGGCCGCGTCGACCCGGTCACCGACCCGCGGTCCGACTGGTTCGTGCGCCGGCTGAGCAGCGAGGTCGAGGACACCCTGGCCGACTGAGGCGCCGCGTCCGGTAATTGAGTGGCAGCGAAGTACCTCTTACGGGGAGAATGACCGTTGTGAGCAACTCCCTCCCTTCTGCCCTCGGTGACACGTCGGCGCCGGTGCCGATGAACCCGCTGGTGAAGCGGCTCTTCGTCGGTCTCGCGCTGTCCGCGCTGGGCAGTGGCCTGACGATGCCGTTCCTGTACGTGTACCTGGCGGAGGTCCGCGGCATCTCGACCACCATGGTCGGCCTGCTGTTCGCCTGGATGGGGCTGCTCGGGTTCATCGCCTCCCCGCTCGGCGGGACTGCGATCGACCGGCTGGGTCCGCGCCCGGTGATGGTGGTGGGCCTGTGCACCGAGGCGCTGGGGACCGCCTCGCTGGCGTTCGTGCACGACACCGTGCAGGCACTGGTCGTCGCCACGTTCCTGACCCTCGGCACCGTCGGGCTGTGGCCGGCCGGCACCGCGATGCTGACCCGGCTGGTGCCGGAGCAGCGCCGCGAGAAGGTGTACGGCCTCCAGTTCATGCTGATGAACGCGGGCCTGGGCATCGGCGGACTGATCAGCGCCGCCGTCGTGCGCCTGGGTGACCCGGCCTCGTTCCAGCGGATCTACTACATCGACGCGTTGTCCTACCTCGGCTACATCGTGATCGCCCTGACACTGCCCCGCGGCACGGGGGCGCACCGGCCGGCGGTTGCCCGCGACCCAGAGGTGAAGCCGCCGGGCTGGGGCATGGTGCTGCGGGATCGCACCCTGCTGCGGGTGGTGGCCACCTCGGTGGTGGTGGTGACGTTCGGGTACGCCCAGTTCGAGGCCGGGCTCTCGGCGTACGCCGTCGACGTGGCCGGCATCCCCGCCCGAGCCCTCGGCCTGGCGTTCGGCGCCAACACCGCGGCGATCGTAGTGGGCCAGCTGGTCACGCTGCGACTCGTCAAGGGTCGGCGGCGGACGTCGATGCTGGCGCTGTGCGCGGGCATCTGGTCGCTGTCCTGGGCGGTCATCGCGCTGTCCGGAGCGGTGAGCGGCTGGCTGGCGGTGGCCTGCGTGGTCACCGGGCTCGGGCTGTTCGGGGTCGGGGAGACGTTGTGGGCGCCGCTTGCTCCCGCGCTGGTGAACAGCCTGGCCAAGGAGGAGCTGCGCGGGCGCTACAACGCGCTGCAGGGGATGACCTGGACGGTGGCGATGATCATCGGGCCGGCGCTGGCCGGGCT
>Ga0070714_100002772_pt1 | contig 12911 bp, 14 predicted proteins | sample LARL83metaG_FD_65450 | JGI IMG/M metagenome (GOLD analysis project Ga0070714, IMG submission 65450) | Corn, switchgrass and miscanthus rhizosphere microbial communities from Kellogg Biological Station, Michigan, USA - LAR L8-3 metaG | ecosystem: Host-associated > Plants > Roots > Rhizosphere ... | reverse complement strand
GGATAGAACTGAATCCAGGTCATGTCGGTCTTTGCAACATTGGCCATGTGGCAGTTAGCGCAGACAGTCGCCGGGGCCTCCGCGGCCGTTTGCTCATACGGCAGGGGATGGTGACCGAATGTAAAGAAACCCCATCCGTTCGTTTTGGCGAAGCGCTTACTGTCCTTCACAGTTAAGTCAATGCCGTTGAACGGGCCGTTGAAGAAGCCGCGCCCGGACGGCTCGGTGCGGGATCCGTCGGGAAAGGTCGGACTCAACAAGCGGGTCAATTCCTTCACGAAGACTGTGCCTTCTGGGAACTCCCCCGTCTTCATATACGCGTCAATGTTCTGCGCCTGGACGTACACGTTGTGGTATTCGGGAAAATTAGCTTTTCCGCCGTTCAGCGCGTTGGGTGTCAACGGCGCGCCAACGTAGACCCACCGGCGAAATCCCTCAGGTATCTTGAGACGGCCGTCCGGAGTGAACACCGCCGCCGAACCTTGTGCCTGGGCGACCACGGGTTGCGCCTGGAACAGAGCGACACTCGCTCCGATCACGGCAATCCCGCCAAAAATTGCTGTTAGACATTCTCTCTTCTGCATTGTGTATTGTCCTTTCAGATTTGTAATCGAATGATCTACTTGGAGTGGAGAACCGGATAACCTTTGACGTAAATCCAGTCGTCTGCCTTTGCGGGAATATGGCAGCCCAAACAATCCTTTTTGTAGTCGGTTGCGACCTGCTTTTCGGGTGCGTCAGACTTGAACAGCGCCCAGCCCCAGCCGTCGCCCCATAGCGAATTGTTCTTGTACCGCCCCTTGGAGTCTTTGATTAGAACGAACCAGACCTTGATGTCTGCACCCCAATGAGCATCACCGGTGGTCATGGCCGCGTGGTCTGTTCCACGTACTTCCTTTACTAGCACCGTTCCGTCGGCGAACTTCTTGTTCCGCCGATAGTACTCGGCAGCTCCTGGTGATGCGTACGTGTCATGCATCTGGTTGCCTTTCGGATCGAGGACGGTGTAAGCACCGAGCATTTGGTAGGTTTCGCGATAGTCGTCGGGCTTGCGAATATTTCCCGTTTTGTCGACGAGCTTGAATCCGTCGGACGAGTTTCTGTTTTGCGCGGCGGCGCCGAAGAAACTTCCCAGCGCCGGCAGCCAAAGCAGAAGTAATAGTGTACGATGCATCTGAATCACTCCTTGTCTTTAGAACGTTAGATGGTCATTTATTGACGACACTTACTGTCCCTCGAAAAGCTCCGTGTGAGGATGCCATGCCATCAATTACTCGCACTTGCAGAGGGCACGAATGTCACCAAAAGAGAGGCGAGACGCGATTACACAAAACGGCCTTTCTTCTCTGCGCATTGTCGATGAGCGCACCATCAATTGCAAACGCGGCGCGCCGTTCTTGATCGTCTACAGTTCGACAGCTCGTCGGCTGTTCAACAGCACAGCGGTGGGTTCAAACGAAGTAAACAGACGCAGCTGCTCGAGGGGCGCGGATACGACTATCTTTGTGCACCGCGTGATTTGCGACGTTTACCAATCGAGGCCGAAGGGTGTTCAAAGATCATGCAAGCTCGCAACATACGAAAGTCCAGTGATTCGCCCACACGTCAGTGGTACCGGTCCAGCAGCATGCAAAATCGAGTCGGCACAGCAGCAAGTTAAACAGCTCGCCTAGAGACTCCGCAACGCATGGGGTGACGAGTTCGGATAGCGCGGTAGCCGACGTGCTGCGAGCATGGGTGCAGAAGTACTGGTTTCCGCGGTCAATCTATACCGATTGGACTCCCGCTAGATCGGTCTATTAATCAGGAACGGCCCGATACCGGGCATGCAGGCAAATTTGTGCCTGGAAGGGAAGAAAACGTATGTCTCGTTCTTTGTCTGGGTTGCGAGCCTTAACACTGGCTGCGAGTTTGCTGGCCGGTTCGGCTGCGGCGCTCGGCCAAGACCAGAAACCCATCGAGGAGGACCATGGGCCGCACCAGCAGCAGACTGGTAACGATCCCCAGGACCACTCCCAGGACGACATGTCAAAAATGGCGGGCATGGACCACTCTGCCATGGGGCACTCCGGAATGAACAGTTCCGCCATGTTCCTGATGAACGAGAGTTCCGGAACCGGGATTCAGCCCGCGGCTTGGCCGATGCCGATGCTCATGACTCGCGCTGGCGACTGGCACCTCATGTGGATGGGACAGGCCTTCATCCTTGACACACAGCAATCAGGGCCGCGCGGTGGCGACAAGCTCTACTCAGTCAACTGGGGAATGCTGGGCGCGGTGCACAAGCTCGGCCGGGGCAGTTTTATGTTGCGCTCGATGCTCAGCCTGGAGCCCGCCACGGTCACAGACCGCCGCTATCCCCTGTTGTTTCAAACCGGCGAGACGGCGTACGGCACACCACTCGTCGATGCACAACATCCGCATGATTTCGTTATGGAGCTGAGCGTTGAGTATGCGCACTCTCTGGGTGAAAAGGGAACCTGGAACGTCTACTACGCTCCGGTCGGCGACCCGGCCTTGGGGCCTGTAGCCTTCCCGCATCGAGCGAGCGCGCTGGAGTTACCGCAGGCCGGCATCGGTCACCACTGGGAAGATTCCACTCACATCGCCAACAACGTCCTCACCGGGGGTATCACCTACGGCAAAGTGCGACTGGAGGCCTCGGGATTCTACGGACGTGAGCCTAATGAAGCACGCTGGAACATCGACTGGGGTGCCATGAACTCCTGGTCCAGCCGCCTGAGTTTCTTTCCGAGCCAGAACTGGACGGCGCAAGTCTCCGTGGGCCGGCTGCAAGATCCCGAATCGTCGCACGCAGGCAGCATTGTGAGAACCACGGCCTCGGTTGAATATATCAAGCCGACTGCTGGAAAGAACTGGTGGGCGACGAGCTTCGTCTGGGGGCAGAACTACAAGCTCGATGAAAAGCGGCGAACACACGCCGTGCTGGCCGAGACCGTCGTCCCGTTCTCGCGCAAGAACTTCGTAACCGGAAGATTCGAGTGGTCCCAACGCGACGAGTTGTTCGAGGACAACCATGAACTCGGAGAGCAGGTGACGCGGGCCACGGGCCAGGACGCATTCAACGTGACCGCATACACAGCGGGCTACACGCGTGACATCGGCACGTTCCGAAACCTGCAAGCTGGCGTCGGGGCGAATGTCACGGCGTATGGCATCGACGCCGCACTCAAGCCGTTCTACGGCAACCGTCCGTGGGGTGTGAACGTGTTCCTTCGGTTCCGGCTCAAGCCCGGAGCTTAATCAGTAAAGAAAGAGGTGAATCAAATCACAGCTGGCCATGACGGTGAACAAAGCTGCCCCGTTGTCTATCGTTCTCCGGTCCGTCGTTGGTTGCTCTGGCCCAACATAGCGCCGCGCTTCGGGTGTGGGGCGATGCAAGCACCCGGCCCGGCACAGCGTCAATATACCGACATAGAGATCGAATAGCATCGCGGAAAAGCTTCTGTTCGGTGGTATCAGAACAGCGCCCAATTCATTCGTCCAGCCTAAACGCTTGTTTCACTAGGATTGCCGGGTAAAAAAGTCAAAGCCTTAATATTGGCCCCGCTCTTGCATTCAACCCAGCCGGAAGAAACGAAACGTCGCAACGATAATTTTAAGGAGATGAGATGAAAGCAGCACGAGTCTTGCAATTCGGTCCACCGAACGTGATCATGACTGACGACTTGCCTCGGCCGGAACCCTGCGCTGGGCAATTACTGGTCCGCGTCAAGGCGGCCGGGGTTGGCAATTGGGATTCGCTCGTTCGTGGAGGCAAGATACCCAACGAACACTTACCTCTCGTTCTAGGTTACGAGCTATCCGGCATCGTTGAAGCAACCGGAGCAGGGGTTTCCGGGTTTAAGCCTGGCGACGAAGTGTACGGGGCTACAAACGAGCAACTCACCGGAGCATACGCAGAATATGCGTTGCCTTCGGCCAAAATGATGGCACAAAAGCCGAAAACTCTGAACTTCATCGAGGCCGCCTCCGCGCCGGTTGTGACCGTAACAGCCTGGCAGATGCTATTCGACTATGCGCGCGTGACCGTCGGGCAGGCAATTTTGGTCCACGGCGCCGCTGGCAACGTTGGCGCCTACGCCGTGCAACTAGCCAGGCAGGCTGGGCTCCATGTGGTGGCGACCGCTGCGTCTGCCGATGTGGACTACGTCAGGGGTCTGGGTGCTGAAAAAGTTGTCGACTATCAAAGAGAGCGATTCGAAGAATACGCAACGGGAGTGGCGGTTGTCCTTGACACGGTGGGAGGAGACACGCAGCAACGGTCCCTTCAAGTCCTGAAACCAGGTGGGATTCTCGTTTCTGTCGTGTCACCCGTCTCCGAGGCAGCACAGGAGCGTTATGGCATTAGAGCAGCTTACTTTTATGTGGATGTCACCACAACGCGGCTCAACAAGATCACAGAACTGTTCGAGAGCGGAAAATTAACTACCGATGTCGGAACCGTGCTTCCGCTGGAGGAAGCTCGTAAGGCCCACGAGATGCTTGGCGGTGCGCCGCATAGGCGCGGAAAGATCGTGCTTAGCATCGCTGCGTGACGCCCAGGGAGCCGCCTTCCGTATCTCATCGACACGAGAGCCGTAGCCCGTATGGATGATGGCGGATCCGTGGCGGGGGCGGGCTGGTTTAACCACGCTGCCGGAACTCCGGAACTTTGCGGCGTTGGTCAGAATGGCAACAAGGATCGACTGCACAGTTGCCGGAGCTTCATGGAAAGACGTACACCTGTGCACCATCGGACATAACGATTTTTTACTAAGGAGCGAATATATGAAAAAGATGTTGGTGTTTGTCTTCTCACTGCTTCCACCTTTGCTGCCTTTATTCTTTCCGTCGGGCAGCGCAGATGCTCAGATCGCAAAGGAGAAGCCACTGATGACCAAGGTTCTTCCTGACATATCAGGGAAAGAGGGCTTGATCGAAACAGTCGTTCTCTCTCCGGGCGAGGCCGTTCCGGCGCATCGACATAACGCAGATGTCTTTGTCTATGTGTTAGAGGGAAGCATCGTTACACAATTGGAAGGCCACAAGTCTCAGACAGTTCACACCGGCCAAGCGTTTTACGAATCGCCTGGGGATGTGCACATTGCAAGTCACAACGCAAGTGCGACGCAACGCGCGAGGCTTCTCGTTTTCTTTGTGAAGAAGATAGGTGCTCCGACAACAGTGGCTGTAACGACAGCGAACGCTGCCCGCTAAGCGCCGTGAACTTCCTCATTCGAACGGAGGGGTCACTTGCTTAGGCGAGAGGGTGGCAATAAGCGCGGGTGAAGGGTTTTGATGGGGATTGCGGTCAGCGCTTCAGCCGAACTTGAACTGGCTTTTGTTGATGTTCAGGGTTTTGATTCTGTGAGCAAGAGTGAACGGTGCAATTTTGAGCTTGGCTGCCGCCCCGGACGGCCCGGAGACCCTACCTTTGCTCTCGGCAAGTGGCCCTCGATACCTAATCGGATACGGCGGGTATGCCCTGGCCGGGCGGACGGTCACAAGTCCCACTGTCGGATTTTGTCCTGTCGGCCATTGGTCTCCGTCACAACCACGACAATGGAATGTTCTTTTAAGTCATCGTAAATACCTGTTGTCGCTTAGTATGCGCGTTCTCCACGCTCTGCATGCTGATAGGTTCCAGAAGTGCGACTGCTCAGCTCGGTGAGTGAGCCGAATGCTTCCGAAATCGTAGGTGATCCAAAGGAAAGATTTCTAGTTGACGGAAGGAGTGTCTGTCCCTAAATGATCTGGCCGTTACTCGCGTATTTCGTGCTTGTGGTTGTCCTGGCGGCTGCCGTCCTGTCTGTCTCTTACCTGTTGGGGCAAAGACATTCCGAACCCGCTACCGGCGATCCTTATGAAGGCGGGATCGTTTCGGAGGGCTCGGCGCGTGTTCGCTTTTCTGTCCGTTACTACCTGATTGCGATGTTTTTCGTCGTCTTTGATTTGGAAGCGGTCTTCGTGTATGCCTGGGCCGGAGCTGTTCGCGAGTTGGGCTGGTCTGGTTATTGCGCAGTTCTATTGTTTATTGCCCTTCTGGCCGCAGCCCTCTTCTATCTGTGGAGAGTTGGCGCGCTGGATTGGTCGCGGGAGACGCACCGTTCAAGGTGAGAATTATGTGGTCACTAACCAAACCGGACGTTACGAGTCTGATAGCAACTCCGGACTCTGAGCCATTCGAGCAAACCGTGCGCCGCAGCGTGGTCCTCTCCCGGCTGGAAGATCTGGTCCAGTGGGGTCGCAAGAATTCCGTGTGGCCCTTCAACTTCGGGCTTTCCTGCTGCTTCGTGGAGATGGCCACTAGCATCACCAGCAAGTTCGACCTGGCCCGCTTCGGCGCTGAAGTGATTCGCGGCACCCCTCGCGAAGCGGACCTCATGGTGGTGGCCGGCACTGTCTTCCTCAAGATGGCACCCATTGTTCAGCGCCTTTACGAACAAATGATGGAGCCGCGCTGGGTCATCTCGATGGGCTCCTGCGCGAACTCGGGAGGCATGTACGACATCTATAGCGTGGTACAAGGCGTAGACAAGTTCCTTCCGGTAGATGTTTATGTGCCCGGATGTCCTCCGCGTCCCGAGGCATTCCTGGAAGGACTGCTCTTATTGCAGAAAGCTATAGGAGCGGAAAGGCGGCCACTGAGTTGGGTAGTGGGACCGCAAGAGACCGTTCGCGCGCCTCTCCCATCTCTGCGCGACCTGATGCAGCCGGCAAGGCAGAAAGCGACTGTGCTGAGGGAGCCTGACGAAGTATGATCGCCTCCCCGACCATCACGCAGGAGATTACCGATCGGCTCGGTGCAGCCGCTGCGCCACAGGACACGCTCGATCAGATACCCACGTTTTGGGTGGCCAAAAACCTCCTTCTCGGCTTGCTCCATTTTCTCAAAGAAGAAGTGGAGCGCCCGTACAAGATGCTCTACGACCTCTCTGCGATTGATGAGCGCATGAGGGCACATCGTAACGGCCAACCAGCCAGCGATTTTACCGTTGTTTATCATCTCCTTTCCTTTGAGCGGAACGAATACGTGCGGATCAAGGTGGCTCTTGCGGAAGATCGGCTTTCGCTGCCTAGCATCACGGACATTTGGCCCGCTGCCAATTGGTACGAGCGCGAAGTGTGGGACATGTTCGGAATCGTTTTCGAAGGTCATCCGCACCTCCGTCGCATCTTGATGCCGGAGAGTTGGGTTGGTCACCCGCTTCGCAAAGAGCATCCGGCACGAGCGACGGAGATTGGGCCGTATCATTTGACTCCGGAAAAGGAAGTGGCGGAGCAGGAGGCGCTACGGTTTCGCCCGGAAGAATTCGGTATGAGCCGCGAACGCGACGGCTCCGATTTCGTTTTCCTCAACATTGGTCCTCAGCATCCTGGCACGCACGGTGTGTTGCGCATCGCTCTTCAGCTCGATGGCGAGGAGATCGTCGACGCGATCCCCCAAATCGGCTTCCATCATCGTGGCGCCGAGAAGATGGGCGAGCGCCAGTCCTGGCACAGCTACATCCCTTACACCGATCGCGTGGACTACCTGGGCGGTGTGATGAACAACCTGGCCTATCTCACTGCGGTGGAAACGCTGGCCGGCATTAAGGTACCGCCGCGCGCGCAGGTGATTCGCGTGATGCTGTCGGAGTTGTTCCGCGTTATCAGCCACTTGGTCTGGTACGGCACATTCGCTCAGGACGTCGGACAGATGTCGCCAGTCTTCTTCACGTTCAACGACCGTGAGCGCGCTTTCAGCATTGTCGAGGCGATCACTGGCGCGCGTATGCATCCGTCCTGGTTTCGCATCGGCGGCGTCGCAGAGGACTTGCCCAAAGGCTGGGACAACATGTTGCGGGACTTCATTAAGTACCTTCCGCCCCGCCTAACCGAATACGACCGCACCGTCATGCGAAACCGGATCTTCAAGTCGCGCACGCAGGGCATCGGCAGCATCACGGTGGATGAGGCTGTCGAATGGGGCGTTACCGGCCCAAATCTTCGTGCCTGTGGATTTGAATGGGATTTTCGCAAGCGCCAGCCCTATTGCGGATATGACCAGTTTGAGTTCGACATTCCAACGGCGCAACACGGCGATTGCTATGACCGCGCCGTGGTACGCATCGAAGAAATGCGGCAGAGCCTGCGCATCATCGAGCAATGCGTGAAGAATATGCCTGAAGGCCTGTATAAATCGGACCACCCCTTGAGCACGCCTCCCGTGAAGGAGCGCACCATGCACGACATCGAAACGCTGATCACGCACTTCTTGAGCGTGAGCTGGGGACCAGTGATGCCCGTTGGTGAAGTGCTCGGGGCTATCGAAGCTACCAAGGGTAACAACGGTTACTACCTGGTGAGCGACGGTAGCACCGATTCGTATCGGACCCGCATAAGGACTCCTTCCTTTGCTCACATACAGACTTTGCCGTTGTTGTCGCGGGGATTGATGATTCCGGATTTGGTTGTCATTTTGGGCAGCCTGGATTTTGTATTGGCGGATATCGACCGTTGAGGAACTTGACTGATGTTGACCGCAGAAGAGATTAACGAGATTGAGACGGAGGCCGCGCACTATCCCAGGCGCGACGCCGTTTGCATCGATGCGCTTAAGATCGTGCAAAGGCACCGTGGCTGGGTTTCTGATGAGAGCGTTCACGACATTGCCGGGCATATCGGCATGTCTCCGACGGATGTGGATAGCGTAGCCACGTTTTATAACCTGATTTTTCGCAAGCCGGTGGGACGCCACGTAATCATGATCTGCGACAGCGTCAGCTGCTGGATCATGGGCTACGAGCGCGTACGCGAGCATCTCCAGAGGCATCTGGGGATCGGGTTCGGCGAGACAACACCCGACAATCGTTTCACGCTGCTGCCCATCGTTTGCCTGGGGTGCTGTGACCATGCTCCGGCCATGATGGTCGACGGCGATCTCCACAGCGATCTGGATCCGCAAAAACTCGACTGGGGACTCGAGAAGTACAAATGACAGCGACGAACGAAAAACCACTGACCGAAAGAATGCGCCCGGACGGGTCTTCCCTGGATTTGCGGAGTTACGAGCAGGCCGGGGGATACCAGGCAATCCGCACGGTCCTGAATCGCGGGATGACGGCGCACGCGGTTACATCCGAGGTGAAGAATGCAAACCTGCGCGGCCGAGGCGGCGCGGGTTTTTCAACTGGTTTGAAGTGGTCTTTCGTGCCGCTTGGTAAAGACGCTCCCAACCCGACATACCTGATCGTCAACGCCGACGAGATGGAGCCTGGAACGTTCAAAGACCGGATGTTGATGGAACGAGATCCACACCAGCTCATCGAAGGTGCGATCGTTTCCGGATTCGCCATCGAGGCAGACATTGCATACATCTTTCTCCGCGGAGAATATACGCTGGCCGCCGAACGGCTTTCGCGCGCCATCGCGGAAGCTTACGAACGGAACTACCTTGGGAAGGATATCCTGGGTTCCGGCTACAGCCTGGATCTTTACCTTCACCTGAGCGCCGGCCGTTACATTTGCGGGGATGAGACCGGGTTGCTGAATGCACTGGAAGGCAAGCGTGCCAACCCGAGAGCGAAGCCGCCGTTTCCACCGGTGGTGGGTCTGTTTGGCAAACCCACCGTTGTAAATAACGTCGAGACCATTAGCTGCGTGCCCCACATCATCAACAACGGCGCCGAGTGGTTTCGCGCGTTGGGCCGTACCAAGGACGCTGGGACCAAGCTGTTTGGCGCGAGTGGAAAAGTAAAGCGGCCAGGCCTGTGGGAACTGCCCATGGGGACCACAGTCCGCGAAATTCTCGAGGAGCATGCGGGGGGAATGCGCGAGGGCGTGAAATTTCGCGGCTTACTGCCCGGCGGGGTATCTACCGACTTCATCATCGAAGAACACCTGGACACGCCCATGGATTTCACCGAAATGGCCAAAGTCGGAACCCGCATGGGCACCGGCACCATGATCGTGCTCGATGACCAGACCTGTCCGGTCGGCGTGACGTGGAACCTCACACACTTTTTTGCGCAAGAATCCTGCGGTTGGTGCACGCCCTGCTGGAGCGGGCTGGGCTGGGCGGATCGGATTTTGAAGTCTATGGAGGACGGCTGTGGCCAGCCAGGCGACGTGGCCAAGCTCGCCTTTCAAGCCAAGATGTGGAATCCCGGCAACACATTCTGCGCGCTGGCGCCCGGGGCGGCAGAACCCTTGCAAAGCGCATTGAAATACTTTCGCGATGATTTCGAGCGGCACATTAGCGAGCACCACTGCCCCTGGAGATAGGTATGGCGATCGTCTACGTTGACAAAAAACCGTACCAGATGAATCCAGATGAGAACTTGCTCCACGGCTGCCTTTCGCAGGGCCTCAAGCTGCCGTACTTCTGCTGGCACCCGGCGCTGGGATCGGTAGGAGCCTGCCGCCAGTGCGCCGTCAAACAGTTCAAGGACGAGCACGACGAACACGGCAAGATCGTCATGTCCTGCCTGACCCCGGCCAAGGAAGGCACGCGAATCTCCATCGATGACCCCGAGGTAGCCGCTTTTCGCTCCGCCATTATCGAGGGGCTCATGCTAAATCATCCGCACGACTGCGCCGTGTGCGATGAGGGCGGCGAGTGTCACCTGCAGGATATGACCGTAATGACGGGTCACGACTACCGGCGTTACGAATTCGATAAGCGAACGTTTCGCAATCAGAACCTGGGCCCGCTGGTAAATCACGAAATGAACCGGTGCATCCAGTGCTACCGCTGCGTGCGCTACTACCGAGACTACGCGGGCGGAGACGATTTGAATGCGTTCGCGATGCGCAATACGGTTTTTTTCGGCCGCCACGAAGATGGCGCGCTGGAGAATGAATTCAGCGGTAATCTGGTCGAAATCTGCCCGACGGGCGTGTTCACCGATAAGACGCTAAAGCGCCATTATGCCCGGAAGTGGGACCAGCAGTTTGCTCCCTCGGTTTGCGTGCACTGCGCTCTCGGCTGCAACATCGATTCCGGCGAACGCTATGGGACGCTGCGCCGCGTCGTCAACCGCTATAACCACGAAGTAAACGGCTACTTCCTGTGCGACCGTGGAAGGTTTGGCTATGAATTCGTCAACAGCGACCGGCGTTTCCTTTACCCCCTGCTCAAAGGCCAGCTCACTTCAGCCGTGCAGGCCCGATTCCATCTAACCGAAAGCGTCACGAACGGCAGAGTGATCGGAATTGGTTCGCCGCGCGCGTCGTTAGAAGCCAACTTTGCTTTGCGCAATCTAGTGGGCCCGCAGTGTTTCCACTCCGGCATGGCCGACGGCGAAGCAAAGTTGGTTGGACGCATGCTCGACATTCTGCGGCAGGGTTCTATGCGGACGCCCACAGTGTGCGAGATAGAGGACTGCGATGCTGTCTTCATCCTTGGCGAGGACATAACGAACGTCGCTCCCAGAATGGCTCTTGCCGTGCGCCAGTCCGTGCGCCAGCAGCCCATGGAGATTGCCGATGAGCTGAAAATCCCGCTTTGGATGGACTATGGCGTGCGAGACGCGATGCAGAATGCCAAGGGCCCGCTCTATATAGCGACGCCGTATCGCACCCGCCTGGACGAGATCGCGACGGCCACGTTCCGAGCCGCTCCTGACGATCTGGCTCGGCTGGGATTCGCCGTGGCCCATGCGCTCGACTCAAGTTCGCCCTCGGCGGAAGATTTTCCACTAGCCGGTGAGATCGCGCACGCCCTTAAGGCTGCCAAAAAACCGCTGGTGATTTCAGGGACCAGTTGCGCGAGCGAACCTATGATTCAAGCGGCCGCGAACGTGGCTATGGCCGCACACGCCGCGCTCAGTTTTACGGCTCCCGAATGCAACACGGTGGGCGCGACACTCATGGGCGGAAACAGCTTGAGCGCCGCGTTTCAAGCGGTCCAGGATGGGCAGGCCGACACAGTGATCATCCTGGAAAATGATCTCTACCGCCGCGCGCCTGCGGCCGAAGTGGATTCCTTCCTCGAGACTGCGGCGCACGTGATCGTTCTCGATCACCTCTCCAATCCGACCGCCGAGAAAGCTGAGCTGGTTCTGCCCGCCGGAACCTTCGCTGAATCCGACGGCACTCTGGTCAGCAGCGAAGGCCGCGCCCAGCGATTCTTCCAGGTGTTCGTCCCACGCAATGATGTTTCAGCAAGCTGGCGCTGGTTAAAGCCGGATCACTGGCATAACCTTGACGATGTGCTCGGGGCGATGGCAACGGCGTTGCCCCAACTAGCACCTGTACGCTACGCCGCGCCGTCCGCCTCATTTCGCTTAGCCGGAGCGAAAATTCCACGCTCGCCGCACCGCGAGAGTGGACGCACGGCCATGCTCGTGAACATCGATGTATCCGAGCCCAAGCCCCCGGACGATCCCGATTCGGCGCTTTCGTTTTCCATGGAAGGTACGCCGGACAAGCCCCCCGCTGCGCTCATTCCGTTTTTCTGGTCACCGGGTTGGAACTCCATTCAGGCGGTCAACACTTATCAGAAAGAGATCGGCGGGCCCTTGCGTGGCGGCCATGCGGGCGTGCGGCTGTTCGAGCCCGCGCCTGTAAACGGCCAGTGTTATTTCAACGCGATTCCGCCGGCATTCGCGCCGCGTGAGGGCGAATGGCTGTTGGTTCCGATGTTTCACATTTTCGGCTCGGATGAGCTCAGTCTTTCGGCGCCAGGAATTGCCGAACTCGCGGCGAAGCCGTTTGTGGCGATGAATACCACGGATCTTCCCGAGGGTGCGGAAGTCGACGTGATCTGTGCCGGCACAACGCTGCGGCTGCCGGTTCGCCTCCGTCCCGATCTCCCACCCGGGGTTGCCAGTCTGCCCGCGGGCGTGGCAGGGATCACTCTACCCATCTGGGGAAAGATAGCGAGGACGACATGAACAGCTCATATCCGATCCTCTCGATCCTTG
>Ga0070714_100002770_pt1 | contig 12916 bp, 10 predicted proteins | sample LARL83metaG_FD_65450 | JGI IMG/M metagenome (GOLD analysis project Ga0070714, IMG submission 65450) | Corn, switchgrass and miscanthus rhizosphere microbial communities from Kellogg Biological Station, Michigan, USA - LAR L8-3 metaG | ecosystem: Host-associated > Plants > Roots > Rhizosphere ... | reverse complement strand
ACCCGTTCCCGGAACTTGTCCCGTTCGGCGGGGCTCATGCGCGCCCAGCGATCCGCCGCATTCAGCAGCTTGTGCTGGCGCGGCGCCGGCAGGCCATCCCACTTGTCCTTCTGATAGCGCAGCAGTTGCTGCTCGGTCGGGGTGAGGGTGTCCCAGGCGATGGGACTCGCGGTCGTGACCCGCACGGAGGCCGTGGCCGGCGCGGCAGTCGACGCCGCGGGAGCAGCATTGACCGTGGCCGTGCCGAAGGCGGTGGCGAGGAGCAGGACAGAGAACGCCGCTCTCATCGGACGTCGCGGACCTCGGCGGTGCCGGCGGCCGGCGCCGCCTTGCTGGCCGCGGCGGGCATGGGCTTGCCATGGCGGCGGTCCGCGTCGGCCTTCACCTTGGCCGGATCGATGCGGGCGAAAGTCATTGGGTCCGTCCATTGGCCGTCATCACCCTGCCAGTCGGCCATGAAGTCCAATACCTTGGTATCACCCGGAGCGAGCGGCGCGGTGTCGGCGTGGACCGGCAACGCGGTGATCATGAGGGGAAACGACAAGCCGAGCCCCAGGAAGAGGGCGCGCATGGGGACGAGGCTCATCCGCCCACGCCGGTATCGTCTTCGTCGTCGGAGTCATCGTTGACGGTCTGGGCGGCGGGCGCCTGGGCCGGCTGGTCCTGGCTCTCCAGCCACTGATAGAAATCCAGGTCCGCGTACATGTCCAGGTTATCGTTGGTCATCATCATGGGCGCATCGGCGTTGGCGGCGGCGAAAGACGCCGAGGGAGCCGGGGCGGAGCCGCCGATCCAGAGGGCGCCGCCGATGACCGCCACGAAGGCGAGCGCCAGGGCGCCGGCGGGCACGCGCCAGCCCAGGGAAAACCCCGGATGCCGCTGCTCGACCGCCTGCACGGCCTGGCGGCGGGCTTCCCTGAGCCGCGCCAGGACTTCAGGGTCCAAGTGGCCGGTGCTTTCCAGGAACAGGTCCCGGGCACGTTGTGCGAAGATGTCGTCTATTTCTTGCTTTTTCATCACCAATGCTCTCCCAAACTCTGTCGAAGGCTATGCATCGCCCTCGATAGGTGGGTCTTCACGCTGCCCTCGGAGCAGCCCATGGCCTGGGCCGTCTGTTCGACGTCCAGGCCCTCCAATATACGCAGCATGAAGGCTTCCCGTTGACGTCCGGGAAGACGGTTTAACGCGTCTTCGAGAGCGCCCATGGCCTCGGCCTGGGCCACCTGTTCGGAAGGATCGCGCCCTGCGGTGTCGGCCGCGCTGGCGATGGGGTCCGGCATGGCGTCATCGTCGTCGTCCTTCTGCCCGCCGAAGAAGGACAGCACCCGATTACGCACGGCCCGCCGGCGCTGGGTATCACGGATGCGGCTCTGCAGGATCTTATAGAAGAGGGGCGTCCATTCCTCCTGGGGGCGGGCGGAATAGCGCTTGGCCAGTTGGAACATGGCTTCCTGGACTGCGTCCTGGGCATCTTCGACGCTGCGCAGTTGCACCTGGGCGATGCGGAAGGCCCGCCGCTCCACGTCGGCCAGGAACCGGTTCATCTCTTGGGCGGTGTCCAGAATCAGGTCCCTGCAGATGGCGGGCGTCCAGGGCCCGCTCCAGGGCCGAAAGGGTATCATGCGGGCTCGCTTCGAAGCCCGGCTCGCCCCGATGTGTCAGGGACACGCGCAAATTTTCATCAAACCGAAACACCCGGCCTTGATCAGCGGTGTGAGCGCCGTCACATCTCTTTCATCCACATGGTTATCCACAAGAACTGTGGATAACATCCGCGCGTGAAGCGCGCCTCGCTCTTTCTCAAGGTCGCGGTTCCTTCGCCCTTGCACCGGGAGTTCGACTATCTCGCTCCCGCCGATGCGGAACCCGCGCGCCTCAAGCCGGGGGTGCGCCTGCGCCTGCCCTTCGGCCGGCGTGAAGTGGTGGGCGTGCTGCTCGGCACCTCGGATCGCAGCGACGTACCTGCGCCTAAGCTCAAGGCGGCGCGCCGGCTCCTGGATGACACGCCGCTGATCCCGGCAGACATGCTTGCCCTGGCCCGTTGGGCGGCGGACTACTACCGGTACCCCATCGGCGAGGTGGTGCAGGCGCTCCTGCCGGTGCCGCTGCGGCAGGGCAAGCCCGCGAGACTCCCTGTGACGCCCTTGTGGCGTTTGAATGCAGCGGGCAGTACTGCCGATCTCAAGTCCCTGACCCGTGCCAAGCGCCAGCAGGCCTTGCACGCGCTCCTCTTGCGCCATCCGGCGGGCCTCACGCCTGCCGCCATCGCCGACGAACTGCCGGAACCCGCCGCGGCCCTGCGCGCACTGCTGAAGCGCGGCTGGCTGGACGATGCCTCCGCGGAACATCAGGCCGGCGACAGCGCGCCGATGCCGGTGATGACCGGCATCACCCAGCTCAATCCGGCGCAGAAGCAGGCGGCGGCGGAGATCGCTGCTGCGCTGGGTTCCTACCGCGCCTTCCTATTGGACGGCGTCACCGGCAGCGGCAAGACCGAGGTCTACCTGGAGGCCATCGCCGCTGCCATGGGCAACGGCTTGCAGACGCTGGTGCTGTTGCCGGAGATCAACCTCACGCCCCAGACGCTCGCCCGCTTCCGGGCACGTTTCGGCAGCGTGGCTGCATTCCATTCCGGCTTGAGCGAGGGAGAGCGCCTGGCCACTTGGCTCGCTGCCCGGGACGGCACGGCCCCGGTGATCGTGGGGACCCGTTCGGCCGCGTGGTTGCCCTTGAAGTCCCCGGGCCTCTTCGTGGTGGATGAGGAGCACGACGCCTCTTTCAAGCAACACGAGGGCTTCCGTTACTCGGCGCGGGATCTCGCGGTGGTGCGGGCGCAGCGGACCAAGGTGCCAGTGGTGCTGGGGTCTGCCACGCCCTCCCTGGAGTCCCTACACAACGCGGCACAGAGCCGCTACACCCGCCTGGAATTGCCGGAGCGGGCGGGTGTGGCGCGTCATCCAAGCATGCGGCTCCTGGACATCCGCGCGCGGCCCCTGGTGGAAGGCATGTCCGATCTCCTGCTGGACGCCGTGAAGCGACATCTGGCGGCGGACGGACAGGTGCTGTTGTTCCTGAACCGGCGCGGCTATGCGCCCATCTTCATGTGCCATGACTGCGGCACCCCGGAAGCCTGCAAGCGCTGCGACGCACGCATGACCTTGCATGGCACGAAGCGCCTTGTGTGCCACCACTGCGGAGCGGAGCGGCCGGTGCCAGCCACCTGCGGTCACTGCGGGAGCACGGCCTTCGGCGCCATCGGCCAGGGCACCGAGCGTATCGAGCAGGCCCTCATGGAACTCTTCCCGGATGCGGGCGTCGCTCGCGTCGATCGGGACAGCACCCGCCGCAAGGGCAGCATGGAGAAGCTGTTGGAGGACATGCAAAGCGGTGCGCGCCGGATACTGGTGGGCACCCAGATGCTGGCCAAGGGCCACGACTTCCCCAACGTGACGCTCGTAGGCGTACTGGATGCAGACCAGGGCCTCTTCAGCGCGGACTTCCGCGCCAGCGAGCGCATGGCCCAACTCATCATCCAGGTGGCGGGTCGCGCCGGCCGTGCCGAGAGGCCCGGCGAAGTGCTGATCCAGACCCACCAGCCGGACCATCTCCTGCTGCAACACCTGGTGCGCGAAGGCTACGGCAGCTTCGCCCAAGCGGCGCTGGCGGAGCGCCGTCTCGCGGGCTTGCCGCCCTACGCCGCCCTCGCCCTGTTGCGGGCGGAAGCAACTGCACCGGCGGCGCCCACGGCCTTCCTCGAAGCCGCCCGGGAGCATCTGGCGCGACGCCGTGCGTCGGGCGTGACGCTGCTTGGCCCCGCGCCCGCGCCCATGGAAAGACGTGCCGGCCGCTATCGGGCGAACCTGCTGCTGCAGGCGTCCCAGCGCGCGCCCTTGCAGAAACTCCTGGCGGCGGCGCTACCTGAGTTGGACGAGCTGAAGCAGGCACGCAAGGTCAGATGGTCTATCGACGTGGATCCGGTCAGCCTCGACTAGCGCCTCTAAAAACGCGTCTTTGTGTTCCCTGGCGGCGTTGCGGCTGCCCTCGGAGTCCTCACGTACATCAAAAGTACGCTCCGGCTCCTCGGGCATCCGCGCCTTGCCAGGAAACAAAATCCATCGTTTTTAGAGGCGCCAGAACGCCTTTGTTTTACCTATGTCAGGCAACCGGTAGAATCAGCGCCGCATGAAACACGCTCTCGACACGTTGCTCCGCGAGACCTTGAAGGGCATGGGCTATGAGGCCCCTGCGGGCCCACTCGTCGAGCGTACCCGCGACCGCAAGCACGGCGACTTCGCCACCAACGTGGCCCTGGCGCTGTCAAAAGTCGCCGGCAGGAAGCCCCGCGACTTCGCCGAGGACGTAATCCATGCACTGCCGAAGAACGATCTGGTGGCGAAGACCGAGATCGCCGGTCCTGGCTTCATCAACTTTTTCCTGGCCCCCACGGCCTACCACGCCGACCTGAGGACCGTCCTGGCGCAAGGCGAGAAGTACGGCACCAACGATGCGGGCCGGGGCGCCAAGGCGATGATCGAGTTCGTCTCGGCGAACCCGACCGGCCCCCTGCACGTGGGCCACGGACGCGGCGCCGCCCTGGGCGACAGCCTGGCGCGCCTCTTGGAAGCCACCGGCTGGTCCGTGAGCCGCGAGTTCTACTACAACGACGCCGGGGCACAGATAGACAACCTGGCGAAGTCGGTGCAGGCGCGCTGCCTTGGCGTCGAGCCGGAACAAGAGGGCTGGCCCACCGATGGCTATCGGGGCGAGTACATCAAGGACGTGGCGAAGGCCTATCTCGCGAGAGAGACCGCCCACGCCGACGACCGGGAAGTGGTGGCCAAGGGTGATCCCAAGGATCTCGCCGCCATCCGCCACTTCGCGGTGGCGTATCTGCGCCACGAGCAGGACCTGGACCTGCGGGCCTTCGCCGTGAGGTTCGACGTGTATTTCCTGGAATCCTCCCTCTACAGCGAGGGCCGGGTGGAAGAGACCGTGAAGGCACTCGTCGAGCACGGCCACAGCTACGAGAAGGACGGCGCCCTGTGGCTCAAGACCACGGATTTCGGCGACGACAAGGACCGGGTGATGCGCAAGTCCGACGGGACCTATACCTATTTCCTGCCGGACGTGGCCTACCACTTGAGCAAATGGCAGCGCGGTTTTCACCGCGTCATCGACGTGCAGGGCTCGGACCACCACTCCACGGCCATCCGTGTGCGCATCGGACTGCAGGCGCTCGATGCGGGCATCCCCAAGGGCTGGCCAGAGTATGCGCTGCACCAGATGGTGACGGTGATGAAGGGTGGCGAGGAGGTGAAGCTCTCCAAGCGCGCCGGCAGCTACGTGACCTTGCGGGATCTGATCGACATGGCCGGGAAGGATGCCACCCGCTACTTCCTGGTGGCGCGCAAGGCCGACTCCCAGTTCAGCTTCGACGTGGATCTCGCCACCTCCAAGAGCAACGACAACCCGGTGTTCTACATCCAGTACGCCCACGCCCGCATCATGAGCGTGGAACGCCAGCGCGCGGAAAAGAAAATCGGGTACGACCAAGCCAACGGGCTCGCCAAGGCGGCGCGCCTGGATGGGGCGCATGAACAGGCGCTCATGACCGAACTCTCGCGCTATCCGGAACTGCTGGAATCCGCCGCCCGCACCCTGGAACCGCACCTCATGGCCCAGTATCTGCGGGAGCTGGCCGCGGCCTTCCACGGCTTCTATGACAACTGCCCGTTCCTGGTGGAGGATGCCGACCTCAAGGACGCGCGCCTCACCCTGGCGCTGGCCACGCGTCAGGTGCTTAGGAACGGCCTTACACTACTGGGCGTCTCCGCTCCGGATAGCATGTAGCTATGGCGAAAGACTACAAGAACAGCCCGAAACCCAAGGACAAACCCAAGAAGAAGGGCGGCGGCCTGCCGGGCTGGGTGTGGGGGTTCCTCGTCGGCATCTTGGGTGCCGTCGCCATCATCAAGCTGGGGCCGGTGCTGTACCAGGCGGAACTGCATGCCGGCAAGAAGGGCGCACCGAGCGCGCCGGTGGCCGCCGCGACCCACACCGCCGCCCCGCCCGCTTCCACCGCACCCCACTACGATTTCTATAAGATGCTTCCGTCCTTCCAGGTGGTGATCCCGGGACAGGACAAGGAAGTGAAGTCCGGCAACCCGGCGACGCCGGTGGAGCAGCCGGGCAACTACATCCTGCAGGTGGGCTCATTCCCGAACTTCGCCGACGCGGACAAGATGAAGGCGACCCTGGCACTGCAGGGCATCGAGTCCAGCATCCAGCAGGTGCAGGTGAACAACGGTTCTACCTGGAACCGGGTGCGGATAGGGCCCATCAAGGACCTGAAAGAACTAAACTCGATCCGCGCGAAGCTGGCCCAAGACCACATCGACCCTCTAGTCATTAAGCAATAAGAAGGTTCCGCGCCATCGGCGCGGGCGACTTTTGTCTTGGCAAAAGTCGCCAAGACCGCCCTCCCGGAACGCGGGCCGCGAAACGCGGCTTCCCTGCGCTTCTCGCTCGCTGCGATGCTCGGCGGCCTCCAGGGGTCCGGAACGAGAACCACCGGCACCGATGAGTTCTTCACCCCGTAGCGCGTGCCGGGCACTGGACTGAGCAAGGCAAGCCCCGAAGGGGGACGCCGCCCAGGGACGGCAGCGCTTCCGCATCCGGCATAGGGATTTGCCGTATGCGGAACTCCGCAGCGAAGTCCAGCGCGCTGGGAAGGTGCGGACTTGCGCACCCCGCGCTTCGGGCGAGCGCTTTTGGTTACTTTTGGCGCGCCAAAAGTAACCCGGCCCCAGGTGGGCCGGAACGGATTTCAACAGGGATGTTGTTCTGCGTGTGCGCGGTGGGTGAGCCGGACACGGCGAACGCGGTGCTTCACGGCTGGACACACGCGCCCTCTTGAATAATCTCACCGCGCAGGCGGCGAACCATCACTCTCTAATGACCTGCATCGGCGACTGCAGCCGCGCCTGCTGCCGCCTTCGGCCGGCGCGCCAGCCATACCAGCGCGATCAGCGCCACGAATATCCAGCCCGAGATCCAGGCGAAGTCATCCGTGGCCTGCATGAAGGACTGGCGCATCACCGCACCCGCGACTTCCGCGGTACGCTGCGCCGCATCCAGGCCCGGTGCCGCCACGTGGGCCAGGTTGGCCGCCGAGACGGTCTCGCTGATGCGTGCGTCGTGCAGGGCCTGGCGGTTGTCCCACAGGGAGATACCGAGCGAGGCGCCGAAGCCGGCTCCCAGCATGCGCAGGAAATTGAACAGGCCCGAGGCGCTGGCGATCTTCTGCGGCTGCACACCGGACAGCGCCATGCTCATGAGCGGCACGAAGAACAGCGGCATAGCCGCGCCATAGATGAAGCGCGGCCAGGCCAGCTGGCCTAAGGTCACGTCGGTGTCGAAATGCACCGTCCAGAAAGACACGCCGGCGAACACCACGAACGAAGTGGTGACGAGCCAGCGCGGGTCGAAGCGCTGCATGAGCTTTCCCATGAAGGGCGCCACCACCACCGCCAGGATGCCGATGGGAGCCGCGGCGATGCCGGCGTCAGTGGCGGTGTAGCCCATCTCGGTCTGCAGCCAAAGGGGAAATACCACCACGTTGGCGAAATAGGTGAGGTAGCCGAAAGTGAGGGCCAGCACCGGAAGCGTATAGCGCGGGCTCCTGAGCAGGCTCAAGTCCACCACCGGGTGGCTATCGGTGAGTTCCCACACCACCAGCGCGCTCAAGCCCACCAGCGCCACGATGGCGAGCGTCCAGACGGTGCCGGAGGAGAACCAGTTCAGCTCATTTCCCTTGTCCAGCATGATCTGCAGCGCGGCCACGCCCACGACCAGAAGCCCCAAGCCCACCCGATCGATGGGCGTCTGCAGCTTGTCGGTCTCGCGGCCACGCAGGGTGCTCCAGGTGAGCCACACCGCCAAGGCGCCGAAGGGCACGTTGATGTAGAACACCCAGGGCCAGCTGTAGTTGTCGGTGATCCAGCCCCCCAGGAGCGGCCCCACCACCGGCGCCACCACCGCGGTCATGCTCCAGATGGAGAGTGCGGTGCCGTGTTTCTCCTTCGGGTAATTGCTCATGAGCAGGCTCTGGGAGAGCGGGATCATGGGACCTGCCGTTACGCCCTGCAGCACCCGCAGGAACACCAGGCTCCCCAGGTTCGGCGCCAGGCCGCACAGCAAAGAGAAGATCGAGAACAGGGTCGTTGCCCAGAGGAAGAGCCGCACCTCACCGAAGGTGCGTGCCAGCCAGCCGGTCAAGGGCACGGCGATGGCCAGGGTCACCGTGAAGGAGGTGATGACCCAGGTGCCCTGGTTGGGGCTGATGGCGAGGTCCCCGGCGATGGTGGGGATGGCTACATTGGCGATGGAGGTGTCCAGGATGTTCATGAACACCGCCAGGGACACACCCAGCGTCAGTAGCGCCAACCTGAAGCCGGTGATCGGTGGATATTTACCGGTCATCGCCGACCACCGCGGCGGCCACCTTCGCCAGCATGGGGTGTGCACCGCCGCTGTTCGCGCGGATGATGTCTGCGATCAGCTGCTCGGCACCGGCCATGCGCTGCTCATAGACAGGCGTCGAGTACTGGGGCGCCGGCACCGGCGCCAGGGCCCGGCCGTCGTCGCCCGCGTGGGTATCGACGCTCACCTCCATGGACAGACCGATGCGCAGGGGATGCTGCCTGAGCTCGCCATCGGCGATCTGAACGCGCACCGGGACGCGCTGCACCACCTTGATCCAGTTGCCGGTGGCATTCTGGGCCGGCAAGAGCGCGAAGGCACTGCCGGTGCCGGCGTCCACGCCGGCCACCTTGCCGTGGAACTCCACGCGTCCGCCGTATACGTCGGCGTGCAGGGTCACGGGCTGGCCCGGACGGATGTGAGAGAGCTGGGACTCCTTGAAGTTCGCGTCCACCCAGATCTGCGACAAGGGCACCACGGTGATGAGGGAGGCGCCGGGAGCGACGCGTTGGCCGATCTCGACCTCACGCTTGGCCACGTAGCCGGAGACCGGCGCCACGATGGTCATGCGCTGCAGGCCGAGATAAGCGGCGCGCACCTCGGCGGCGGCGAGCTTCACCTCGGGGTTGTCGGCCACGCCGCCCTCACCCAATTCGGCGTGCAGCGCAGTGATGGCCTGCTGATCTTCTGCCAGCTCATGCTGGTCCACCTGCACCTGGGTCCCGCTTTGCTGCAGAGCGCTATCGGAGAAATAGCCGCGCTTGTTGAGGGCCTGATGCCGCTGATAGTCGGAGCGATGTTGGCTCAACGTGGCCTCTTGGGCAGCGACCTTGGCGGCGAGCTGCTTGTCGTTGGCATACAACTCTTCCACGTGACGCACCGTGGCGGCCAGCTTGGCCTCCGCTTCCTGCAAAGTGACCTTGGCATCGGTGTCATCCAGGCGCACCAAGACCTGGCCTTGGCTGACCTCGTTGGTCTCGTCGGCGAAGATCGCGGTGACGGTGCCTTCCGCCTCCGCCGTCACTGGTACGCGGTTGCCGGCCACGTAAGCGTCGTCGGTGCTTTGTTGACGGCTGCCCACAGCGAACCAATAGACGCCATAAGCGACGGCCGCCGCGGCAAACACGCTTCCCAGCGCCATGAGGCCGCGCTTGCGCATCAGCAGCCGTTTCTGCGCGGCGGGATCGATGGCTGGAGTATTCGGCGAAGTCTGGTTGCTGTCGGCCATGGTCTTCTCCTGATCTTTCATTTCAAATAGTTGACTGTTTGGTCAACACGCGGGTAAAAAAATCCGCGAGGCCCATGCCCCGCGGTCTCAATCGTTTCAGGCGCTTCGCTTCTCGGGTGCGCGTGCCTCCGGCACGGCTTCCAACAAGCGCAGCACTTGCTCGTAGATGCCCTTCAGCGGCTCCGGACTGTCCTGGATGCGGGCTCTTGCCAGCGCGCCCTCGAACAGCGAATACACCGCCTGGGTCGCCGCTTCCACGTCGTCCACCTTGATCAGACCCTCACGCTTGGCGTCGTCGATGGCCTGCACGAAATACTTGCGCTTGCGGGAGAGCGCGCGGGCCGCAGCCTCGCGCACGTCCGGCTCCACGCCCTCGCCCTCGATGGCGAGACGGAAGAAAGCGCAGCCCAAGAGCGTGCCGCCCTCGCGCTTGATGTCCGTCTGACGCTTGTAGATGCCCTCGAAGTAGCGCTTGAGGCGCTCCAGGGGCGGCACGCCTTCGGCGAAGGAGGCCTCGATGATGGGGCGGCTGTTGGCCTGCCACCAGGCTTCCAGAGCCGCCTTGGTGAGGTCGGCCTTGGACTCGAAGTAGTGATAGAAGCTGCCCTTCTTCACGCCGGCCGCCTCGCAGATGGCATCCACGGTCACGGCGTTGTAGCCCTGTTTCCAGGTCAACTCGTTGGCCGCCTTCAGCAGGCGTTCGCGGGCATCACTGACTCGACCCATGGCACTCCACCTCGAACTGCTAACGACTATAGTTGACTAGTTAGTCAAATTCAAGGCTTGGCCCGGAAATGCCTTATAGCCATTAAAAATCAACAAGTTATGGGGAAAGCTGACCCAAAGTCAGCTGTCTCCGTCCTCACCGCCTAGCTGCCTGAAGTCGATGCCCAGAGAGTTGAGCTTGCGATAGAGATGGGTACGTTCCATGCCCACCCGCTCCGCGAGCTTGCCTACCTTGCCGCCGCACAACTGCAGCTGTTGCTCGAGATAGGCCTTCTCAAACTGCTCGCGGGCCTCGCGCAGCGGCATGGCCAGGATGTCCTGCTTGATGAGGGATTCGCCCTCGCCGGCCGAGAGCGGCGCCACCGCCTGCTCCACTTCTTCCAGGCTCACCTCGCCGCCATCTCCCAGCATCAACACCCGCTGTACCAGGTTGGAGAGCTCACTCAAGTTCCCGGGCCAGGGATAGTTGCGCAGCCGGTTCTGGGCCGCGACGCTGAAGCGCCGGTATTTCAGTCCCTGCGAATCCACCAGCAGGTCCGTGTAGTAGCGCAGGAGATCCGGCACGTCTTCCCGGTACTCGCGCAGCGCCGGCACCCGCACCTGCACCGCCGCCAGGCGGTTGTAGAGGTCGCGGCGGAACAGACCCTGGTCGAGCTGCGACTCGATGCGCGGCTCGGCGGCCGAGAGCAACCGCACGTCGATGGTATGGGCGATCTGGCTGCCGACGCGGGTGAAAGCGCCCTGCTCGATGACGCCAAGCAGCGCCGCCTGGCCTTCGCCATGCAGGTCGGAGAGGTCGCCCAGGAACAGGGTGCCGCCCTTGGCCTGCTCGAAGCAGCCGGGTGACTCGGCGCCTTCGCGGCCACAGAGGGCCTCCAGCATGTCCCGGAGCTGCATGCCCGCGAGCGACACCGCGACGAAGGGCCCGCCGGCCCGCGGCCCCATGGCATGCAGGTAGCGCGCGAGGGTCTCGCGGCCGCTACCGGCCTCACCCACCAGCATCACCGAGGCCTCGTGCGGCGCGAGGCGCCGCAACTGGTCGCGCAGGGTCTGCATGGCGCGGCTCTTGCCCACCGGCTCAAGAGCGGCGCGCCCGCGCCCCGCATGCCGGCCACGCTTCTGCTTGCCGCCCTCCACCGCCTGCTCCACCGTGCGCAGGAGCTTGGCGAGCGAAAGCGGCTTCTCCACGAAGTCCACGGCGCCGAGGCGGGTGGCTTCCACCGCGGTCTCCACCGTGCCGTGGCCGGACATCATCACCACCGGGAAAGCCAATACCCCGTCGCGAGTCCACTCCCTGAGCAGGCTGATGCCGTCCATGTCCGGCATCCAGATGTCCAGGAGCATGAGGTCCGGCTCCGCATGGGCGCGGGCTGCGCGCGCTTCGGCGGCGTTGCCCGCCGTGCGCACCTCATAACCTTCCTCAGTGAGGATCTCCTGCACCATGCCGCGGATATCCGCTTCGTCGTCCACCACGAGTATCTGCGAGGCTTTCATTTCGCCTCCCTCCTGCCGCCTGCGCGGCGTTCAGTGTTCCCCAACAATTGGTTGCTGCGGGTGTGTTCGTTCACCGGCAGTCGGATGATGATCTGTGCGCCGCCCTCGATCCGGTTCTGCAGGCGGATGCTGCCGCCGTGCTCCTCGATCAGCTTCTTGACGATCGCAAGTCCCAGGCCCGTGCCCTTGGTCTTGCTGGTGACATAGGGCTCGAAGGCATGGCCCAGGATGGTCGGATCGAACCCGGGACCGTTGTCCTCCACCGTCACTTCGGCCACCTCCTCGGCGCCGCGCCGGAAATAATGGCTGACGATACGCACCCGCCCATCCTCGCGGCCCTCCAGGGCTTCATGGGCATTCTTGAGCAGATTGTGCAGGATCTGCCGCACCCGGCCTGCATCCGCGTGTATCGGCGGCAGCGCGGGATCCAGTTCCATGCTGACCTGCATATTGGCCTCCCTCACCCGGTAGAGCTCCACCACTTCGCGCACCAGCGCGTTCAGGTCGAATGCGCTCATCTCCAGCAGCGGTGCGCGCGCGTATTCACTGAAGGCATTGACCATGGACTTCATGGCCTCCACCTGCTGCACGATGGTGTTGGTCGCGCGATCCATCACGTCCGCGTCCTCGCCCTTGAGCTCGCCCAGGTAACGCCGGCGCATGCGCTCGGCGGCGAGCTGGATGGGGGTCAAGGGGTTCTTGATCTCGTGGGCCAGCCGGCGCGCCACCTCGCCCCAGGCGGCGTCGCGCTGGGCATCGATGAGCAGGGTAAGGTCGTCGAACACCAGCACCCGCCCCGGCGGCACCTCGCCCGTGGCAGGCAGCGTGGCGCAGCTCACCATGAATATGCGCCGTCCACTGGCGCTCTGCAGCACCATCTCCTCGCGCCACTCCTTGTCATCGGCATCCAGATGGCGGCGGCAAGCCGCGACGAACTGACCGAGCAGGGTGTCGTCGTTGGCGAGAGCGACGAGCGAGCGGCCCATG
>Ga0070714_100002769_pt1 | contig 12920 bp, 13 predicted proteins | sample LARL83metaG_FD_65450 | JGI IMG/M metagenome (GOLD analysis project Ga0070714, IMG submission 65450) | Corn, switchgrass and miscanthus rhizosphere microbial communities from Kellogg Biological Station, Michigan, USA - LAR L8-3 metaG | ecosystem: Host-associated > Plants > Roots > Rhizosphere ... | reverse complement strand
ACCGGCTGCTGGGGCATCCGGATCGGGATGTGCGAGTGCGCGCGGCCGCGGCCTGGGCGAGGTGGGAGGAAACCGTGCTGTCGCTGGAACCCACTGTTCGGCCGACCTGCTTCAGTGGACCGGTCGATGACAACCTGCTGGCCATGGTCCGGATCTGCGCGCACTACTACGCCCACTACGCGTGGCTGGCCGATGGCGAGCTGATCCGGCACGCGGGCCGACTGGCCGGCATTCCCGGAGTGCTGGTGCACGGCCGGCTCGATCTGAGTTGCCCGGCGGTGACCGCCTACGAACTGGCCAACGCCTGGCCCGACGCGGAACTGTTCATCTGCGACCAGTCCGGACACCGCGGCAGCCCGGCCAAAGGCGAGTACGTCCGCGCCGCCCTGGCCCGATTCGCCGACCGGCGCTAACTGGCCACCTTACGTGCGCCCCGGTGCACAGCGGTGTGCAACAGGCTCTCGTGGAACCGGCTGATGAGGTAGCCCGGACACACTGGCGTGTATCGGTTTGCACACAGGCGCTGAGCTCTCGCCGACACTTCTGTTGGGCGGCCAGGCCCTCGACAGGTCTCAGCTTCCCTTACTCCGCCCCGAGCGGTGAGGACTTTCCGCCCCGCCGACCGACACGTGATCGTGGCAGGCTCGTACCGGCCGCCCTGGCATGTCCACACGATCGGAGTACCCCTGTCATGACCGACCTGCGTGCCGGCACTCCCGTGACGCGATCGTTCGACCCGACGACGCTGATCCGCATCGGAATTCTCGCGCTGCCTGTGGGGAACGCCCTCAAGCTCGTGGGCAACCTCGGCACGTTCAACAGCGTGGGCTACGGCATTCCCGCCGGCACCGAATCCGCCGCGGCCGCCGCGCCCGGATACATCCTGGGCAACATCTTCGGCAGCATCCTGCCGGTCGTGCTCAGCTTCTTCGGCGTGTTCGCGCTGTTCGGCTACCTCGCCGGCCGCGCTCGCCGGCGCATACTCGTGTCCGCCCTGGTGTGTTCGGTTATCGGCGCCGGGATCACGTTAGCTGCCCTGGGCGTGATCACCTACGCGATTCCCGCGCTGGCCCACGCCTACCGGGCCGGTGACACCGGCGCGATGGTGGTTGCCGATGGTTTCTTCACGTGGCCGTGGGGCGCGATCCTCTATCCCGCGGTGTTGTTCCCGGTCGGTCTGATCCTGTTCTGTGTCGCGTTGTGGCGTTCCACCCCTATCTCGCGCGTCGCGATCGCCGTTGCCGGATTCTCCGGCGTGTTGATCGCGATCCCGGTCCCGATCCACTCGATCAGATTGGCCGGTGGTGTGCTCGGCCTGGTCGCCGGGGCGTGGCTGGCCTTCGCCATCCGCCGCGACCTCGCCGCGAGCCCCCGATGACGACCTGAACCAACCCCGGGGCCAGCGAACAGGTCTCAGGATCCAGTCGAGCCAGCGTGACAACGGGCTATATGGTCTCGTCGGGGACGACCGGGAGTGTGAAGCGCACTCGAACGCCGCGATCGAGTGGGTCGACCGAGACCGCGCCACCGTGCGTTTCGACCACCTGGCGCACGATCGCCAGGCCGAGGCCGGAGCCGGGCATCGAGCGGGCCTGCGCCGAGCGGTAGAACCGGCCGAACACGAATGGCAGGTCCGCTTCGGGAATGCCCGGTCCCTCGTCGCTGATCGAGAACTCGCCGCCGGCCACGGTTACCAGCACCCGGCCGCCCGGCGGACTCCACTTCACCGCGTTGTCCACGAGGTTGCCGATGGCCCGTTCGATCGCGTCCGGGTCGACGTGCACCAGGCACGGCGACAACGCCGTCTCGAACCGCGGCGCGGACACTCGTTTCGTGGCCCTGGCGATCACCGTATCGGCTACCAGGTCCAACCGGGTGTCCTCGGTGCGCGCGGTGTCGCTGCCGTACCGCGCGAGATCGATCAGGTCGTTGACCAGCGACCGCAGTTCGCCGGCCTGTTCGATCGCCTCCCGCACCAGCATCGGCGCGTCGGGATCGCGCAGGCCCCGACCGTCGGAGAGCAGTTCGAGATTGGTGGTCAGGCTGGTCAACGGCGTGCGCAACTCGTGCGACGCGTCCGCGACGAGTTGACGTTGGGCGTGCAGGGAGTCGGCCAGCCCGGTAATCATGGCCGCGAACGACCGACCCAGTCGGCCGATCTCGTCGCGGCCCGTGACGTCGATCCGGGCGGTCAGGTCCTGTGTCGCGGTCACCTGCTCGATGGTGTCGGTGAGCACGCGCACCGGCCGCAACACCCGCCCGGCCGCCAGTCGCGCGCCGAACCCGGCCAGCACACCGCCGGCGGCGGTGAGCACGACCAGCAGGATGGCCAGCCGATTGAGCGTGGTCACCTGGTCGGTGAGCGGCCGGGCGACCCGGATCGCCATGCCCACCGTCTTGGGCATCGGCGCGGTGTAGACGCGATAGTCGTTGCCGTCATAGCTGGCGTCCTGGAAGTACGCCGCCTGGGTTCGGTCGGCCACGGCGAGGTCCTGGTCGGTGATGTCGAGGAAACCGTTGGTGGGACCGGGAAGCATCGGCGGGTTGAGGAACTGGAGCAGAGTGCTGCCCAGATCGATCACGCCGCCGGTGGGCAAGGGTAGGCCGGCGTACTGGGCTTTCTGTTTCAGTTGCGCGGCGACGGTTGGCGCGTCGTTGGCGGCCTGTACCAAGGATTCGTCGGTCTGGCCGCGCAGATTCGCCTGCAACAACGGGTAGAGCACCAGCGAGGCCAGCGCCAGCGCCACAATGACGACGGCTCCGCCGGCCAATCCCACCCGGGTGCGTAACGTCATGGCTGTTCCCGCAACACGTATCCGAGCCCGCGCACGGTCTGGATCAGCCGCGGCTCGCCGGCCGCCTCCAGCTTCGCCCGCAGGTAGCTGATGTAGACCCACAGCGCGTTGGACGCCGGCCCGAAGTCGTAACCCCACACCGACTCGAAGATCAGCGTACGAGACAGCACCCGGTGCGGATTGCGCAGGAACAAATCCAGCAACGCGTATTCGGTCCGGGTCAGCTCGATCACCCGATCGCCACGGCTGGTCCGGCAGGTGGTGGTGTCCATCTCCAGGTCGGCGAACCGCAACACCTCCTGGGTGGCCCCACTGCGCCGTAGCAGCGCACGCAGCCGGGCGCGTAACTCCTCCAGCGCGAACGGCTTGACCAGGTAGTCGTCCGCTCCGGCGTCCAGCCCGGCGACCCGGTCGTCCACCAGGTCACGGGCGGTGAGCATGAGAATCGGCGTGTGGTCCCCGCGCCGGCGCAGCCGTCGGCAGATCTCCAGGCCGTTCGGTTCGGGCATCAGCACGTCCAACACGATCACCTCATGCCGAGCCCGGCCGAGCTGGTCCAATGCCTGCGCGCCGTCGGCGGCGACCGACACCTGGTAGCCGTCCCGGTGCAGCGCGTGCGTCAGGGAGCGGCGCACCGCCTCGTCGTCGTCGACCACCAGCACCCGCACGCCGTCAGTATTCACCGCGTCGGTCCGGGCCTCCCCAGCCCGGACCGATCGCGGATCGCGGTCACTTGGTGGGCGACCCACCAGCCAATTCCCGCTTCACGTCGACGATCACTGCCAGCAGTCGAGCCGGCGTGATCCCGAGGCTCTTGGCGATCGCCACGAAACGCGGGTTCGCGGTGATCGGCCCCGACCCGGGGTCGAGCTTCGACAGTTGGTCGAATACCGTGCGCGCCCGCGCGGTGGAGATGTGCAGGTCCTTGGCCAGCAATGCGATGATCTTCGCGTCCGGCGCCCCTGGCTTGCCTTTCTTGCCCGCCGCGGCCAGCTCCGCCAACGCCTGTTTGGCCTGACCGACACTGACCCCCAACTCCTTGGCGAACCCCGCCAACGCCGCCTGCTCGGACTCTCCCTTCCCTAGCGCCTGCTTGAAGTCGCCCAGCGCTGTGACCAGCTGTTGCACGCTGACGTGCAGACTCGCCGCCACTTTGATCAGCACCGCGTCCATGCCTGGCTTCCCCGGTTTGCCGGGCGCGCTCTGGCTGGGCGTTGCGGCGGGGCTGGTGGACGCTGCGGCGGTCGTCGCCCCGGCCACCGTGGTCAACGTGACAACCGCTAATGCGGCGGCCACGATCCTGCTGCGAATCCCCATCCGGTCCTCCCTCGTCCTGCGACGCCGGGCGTTCCGGCGCTGCGGCAAGCAGACCAAGCGGGACTCAGCGTTGCTTTCAGCGAACCTTGGAATCGCCTTACAGCAGATCCGACGGAGCTGTGCGCATGGTGTCAGGACGTCGTCATTGCCTTGGCGTGTGCGCTGAGCAGTTGCGCGGTGGTGTTGGAGGGGTTGGCGGATTCGTTGTCCCAGTAGATGCGGTAGCCGTCGAAGTCGGGGTAGTACGAGCCGTCGTCCACCCGGGAGGTGAGCAGCCAGAACTGGTCGCCCGCACCGCCCATGTCCTGGACGGTCTGGGTCCAGGTCCGGTAGGCGGCGTCCCGGGCGGCGACGTCCGGGATTCCTGTGGTGGCGTTGATCGACACGCCGTACTCCTCGATCACCACCGGCTTGCCCAACGTCCGGCCGTCGCGGATGTGGTCGGTGATCCACCGCACGCCCCAGGCGGCCGGGTCGGTTCCCGGCTTGTTCGACGGATTCTCGCCCCATCCCTGGGGATACAGGTGCGCGGTGCCGTAGTCGATCGTGGGCAGCGCCACGAAGTCCTTCCACCGATCGCCCTCGAACGTCGAGTACGGGTAGTCGCTGTTGTTCGGGTCGCCGTAGAAGCCCTCGTCGCCGACGGCCACCAACTGCCGGGGCGCAAGGGACTTCAGGTATGCGCTCATCTCGGTGATCCAGGCCAGCAACCGTTCCCCGGTCTTGTCGCTGCGGCTGCGGGGTTCGTTCGCCAGCTCGAAGGTCATGATCGTCGGATCTTCGTTGTACCGCAGGCCGGTGTAGCGGTTTCGCCGGTGGGTCACGAACCTGATGTACGCCCGGTAGCAGTCCTTGATCGACTGCGTGCTGTAGAACAGGTCGTGGTTGGTGCCGGCGCCGAAGGTGTCGTCGGGCAGGTTGAGGAACCACTGGACGTACTGTTGCATGCCGCCGTAGTCGGGCCAGTTGTTCACCAGCGCCAACACCAGGTGGATGCCCAGTTGGCCGGCCCGGAACACGGCGTAGTCCAGCGAGTCGAACGCTGCCTCGTCGTAGACGAACGGCGCCGGTTGCAGCGGTGTGTAGCCGTGGCCGGACCCGTCGGCGAACGCCCAGGCACGCACGACCGGCAGGGACATCGCGGCGGCGTCGTTGAGCGCGTTGTCGATCATGTAGTGCGACCGCTGATGCAGGTAGTACGTATTGGTGCCACCGAATCGCAATGGCTTGCCGTCATGCCAGAACTGGCCATTGTGGACGGTGACGAACGACGAGCGACGACGGGAGTCCGGGGCCGGTGACGCGGCGGCCGGTGACGCGGTCACGGTGGCCAGCCCAGCGGCGCCGGCCGCGGCGAGCAGGGTGCGGCGGCTGGTGCCCGGTCCGGTCTGGTGCGGGGTGGGTCCGACGGCCATGGCAGGCCCTTTCTGGTAGCGGTAATCCCCGCCGAAACACAAGCACTATACCGGTTAAGTGTCAATGACGAGCCTGATTGCTGCGAACGGGAGCTTGACACTTAATCGGTATAGGCCAACGCTCTGGCTATGACCGTATTCGGCGACCGGCGATTGATGACGATCATGGCGGCGATGGTGTGCGTGGCCCTGGGGACGACAACTGCCTCGGCGTCCATCGGCTCAGGCAGGCCGGACCAGGGCCGCTGGACAGCCAGTTGGGGCGCGAGTCCGGTGATCGGGTCCGCCATTCCGGGATCCACGTGCCCGGCCGGCGCCGGGCTGACCAATCAGACGGTGCGCAATGTAATTTTCCTCAGCACCGGCGGCGATCATATTCGCATTCGGATGACCAACACTTTTGGCGATGCGCCAATGTCGATCAGCCGGGCCACGGTCGCGGTACAGGCGAACGGCGCGGACGCGGTCCCCGGAACACTGCGGGAACTGACCTTCCACCGCCGGTCCGCGATCACCCTGGCCGCCGGCGACCGCCAGTTCAGCGACCCGGTCGCACTGCGGGTGGCGCCGCTGTCCACCATCCTGGTCAGCGTGTACGTCACCGGCCCGACCGGCCCGGTGACCAATCACCCGTTCACCGCCCAGGGCAACTTTCTGGCCACCGGTGACGCCACCCGCCAGGTCAGCGGCGCCGGCTATACGGACACGCCGTGCTGGATGTTCGTGGACGGAGTCGATGTGACCGCGGCGCGCCGGGTGACCGGCACGGTGGTCGCCTTCGGCGACTCCATCACCGACACCGCGAACACCACCGGCAACGCCAACCATCGCTGGCCGGACTTCCTGGCCCGCCGACTGGACGCGGTACACGGCCCAACCCTGTCCGTGGTCAACGCGGGCCTGGGCGGCAACCGACTGCTGGCCGACCGCCCGGGCTCGCCCTACTACGGCGTCGCCGGTCTGGCCAGGTTCGGCCGGGACGCACTGGACCAGACCGGCGTGCGCGCGGTGATCCTGCTGGAAGGCATCAACGACATCGGCTTCAGCGCCAGCGCGTCCGACATCATCGCCGGCTACCAGCAGGTGATCGCCATGGCGCACGCACGCCATGTTCCGGTCTTCGGCGCCACCGTCACCCCGATGCGCGGTTCGATCATCTTCACCGCCGACCGGCTGCAAACCTGGCTGGACGTCAACGCGTGGATACGAACCAGCGGGGCATTCGACGGGGTGATCGACTTCGCGGCCGCCACCGCGGATCCGGCCGATCCGACCACGCTCAACCCGGCCTACGACAGCGGCGACCACCTGCACCCCAACGACGCCGGGACACAGGCGATGGCCAACGCGGTCCACCTGCGGATGCTGCTGCGCGCCTGCGGCCGGGCGGTCGTCTGACCACGGCGCTCGTACGTTTTCACGCGATCTCGGCATGTCAGTGCTGTTGTCGAAACCAGGTCAGTACCTGGGAAGCCGCGCGCCGCGCCGACTCGGAGTGTCCGACGCCACCGACGTCCACCACGGTCGTCGGCACGCCGCGCGCGGTGAAGTCCTGCCGGCACTGGGTGGTGTTGGCGGGCGCCACCTGCTCGTCGCCATCTGCGAAGAAGAACCGGACCGGTACTCGTGGCCGCCAGTCGGAGCAGGTGTTGTCGTTGGCCCGCAACGCCGCCAGCAGTCGGCCGGTCGGATGTTCGATCTGCCTCAGATATGCGGGCGTGAGCAGTTGCTGCGGTGTCGCCGGCAGGTTTGGGAAGATCGCGCGCTCGTCGTGCTGCCCGTCGTACAGAGGCGGGACGGTCTTGTCGTACGGTGCCTGGAAAACCTCCGCCGGGTTGTCGTAGATGCGGTACACCCGCTGCCAGGCAGTGAGCAGGTAGGCGACGTAGTAGGTCGCGTCGGCCTTGTCGAGTTGGCTGATGGTGAACGCGGCGGGGATCTCCGCGTTCTGCAGGTGGTACGGGCCGCTGATCGGCGCGACCGCCGCGAGCCGCAGGCCAGGTGTCGCCCCCGCCTGTAGCGCCCGACCGAGGCCCATGGCCACCACAGCGCCCTGGGAGAACCCGGTCACCAGCACGTTCTGTCGCAGTTGGCGGCCCAGTCGGTTGCCTGCGGTTCTGGCCGCTTCGAGCATGTCCACCGACGCGTCCGTGGCGTCGGCGACGTCGAGGTAGGGGTGTAGGCCAGGCCCGGTGCCCAGACCGACGTAGTCCGGGGCGACCGTGGCATAGCCGGCCGAGGAGAACAGGAACGCCGCAGTGCGATCACTGCCGGTGGCCACCGACGGTGCCTCGTCCTTCCCGGCCATGGTGCCGTGCAGATAGGTGATCACCTGCGGGTTCCGGTTCCCGGTGTCCGGCAGGACGAACAGGCCGCTCGCCGTTGTCGGCCGACCGGCCGCGTCGACGGTGCGATACGTCAACCGGTAGGCGTGCGCGGAACTGCGTACCTGGCTCGGATCGAAGGCGAATTGCCTCGCACGCAGATCCTCGGTGATCTGGGTCGTGGACTCCGCGCCGAGCGGCGTGCTGCTCAGCAGGGTGCCGCGTCCGCCGTGTGCGTTGTCGACCTGGTGCGCTACGAGGGCTGACGCGGTCTGCGCCGGCGCGGCGAGGACCAGCCCGGCGCAGACCACCGCCGCGATGATGCCACTCCACCAGCCGGTGGGTGTGATGTGTGTTCTCATGGGACAGACGCTAGGCAGCGCGACTTCGGCCCGACAGCAACCTGTCACCACCATGACGGTAGGGCAAACTCCACTGTGCACAGGCTGACGCGGCCGACCAGCGCCGCCGTGTCCGTTTCATCCGGGCAGTGCTGAGGTCTGTTCGTGTGTGGCGGGTCACCTGCCGGTTGACCTCAAGCGTGCTTGAGGTTCCACGCTGATCAGCGTGGAACGCGAACTGGTGCGGACGGCGAAGTCCGGGTCCTGGCGTGAGTTGCTCGGCGGTCGCTATGCCGCCGTGTCGGTGGTGCTTGCCGGTGGTGTGCTGGTCGAGGCGAGCAACGTGTACCTGACGACGAGTCTGTTGCCGAGTGTCGTCGCCGAGATCGGCGGTGCCCAGTACTACGCGTGGACGATGACGGCGTTCCTGGTCGCGTCCGTGATCACGTCGATGCTGGTCAGCCGGTTGCTCACCACCCGAGGCGCCGTCACGTCGTACGTACTCGCGGTTCTGATGTTCACGGCGGGCACCGTGGTCTGCGCGATCAGCCCCACGATGGCCACATTCCTGATCGGACGCGCGGTTCAAGGCCTCGGCGGCGGCCTGCTGGCGGGGCTGGGATACGCGCTGATCCAGCGCGCGTTGCCGCAACGGCTGTGGGCACGCGGCGGCGCACTGGTATCAGCGATGTGGGGAGTCGGTAACGTCCTTGGTCCCGCTGTCGGCGGCCTGTTCGGACAGCTCGGGGCGTGGCGGCTCGCCTTCGCCGTGCTGGCGGCGGTGGCCTTGGCGCTGGTCGCGCTCGCGGTGCGGGCGATCCCGCGCACGGCGACGGGTCCGTCCGCGACGCCGATCCCCTTCGGGTCGCTGGTGCTGCTGACGGCTGCGGTCGCCGCGGTGAGTCTGGCAAGCATCGTGTCCGGCATCGCCACGGCGTCGGCGATCGTTGTGGGCGTGGTGCTGGTGGCCTGGTTCCTCCGGCACGAGCGGACCGGGCGGGCGAGCGTGCTGCCGAAGGTGGCATTCGACGTCCGATCGCCGCTGCGGTGGGTGTACGTCACGGTGGTGGCGTTGGCGTTCGGCCTCGGCACCGAGGCGTTCATCCCGCTGTTCGGCCAGAAGATCGGCGTGTTGCCGCCGCTGGCCGCGGGATTTCTCGGCGCGGCCTTGTCACTGGGCTGGTCCGTGACGCAGATGCTCAGCGCGAACGCCACGACGGCACGTTCGGTGCGCACGCTGGTGATTGTCGGCCCCGCGGCACTGGCCGCGGGCCTCGTCGGTTACGGCGCGTTGCAGGACACCACGTCGGCAGGGGTGGTCGCATGGTTCGCCGTGTTGTTCGTGGCCGGCAGCGGTATCGGTATGGCGTTCCCGCATCTCACGGTCGCGGCGCTGGGCGCAACGGACGACGAGGAGGAGGGTGCGAAGGCGGCCGCTGGCATCAATACCGTCCTGATCATCGCGAACGCGTTCAGCACGGCCGCCGCGGGCGTGTTGGTGAACCTGGGAACGGACATCGTGGCGTCGGCGCACCACCTGATGTTCGGCTTCGCGGTCGCGGTCGTACTCGGCGTGTTTCCCGCCATGGCGTCCATGCGCCGCCCATGACCGTCCGATCAACTGTCCACAGTCGCTGCGGCCGGATCGATCGACGTGGCCAGCCGCCTGCTCGATCTCGCGACCGACGGTATTCGGACTCTGCCCGCGTCCAGCGACCACCGATGAATGCGCTCTCATGTCGCTGGAGGTGTGTCGCGGCATGGTCATCCTTGGTCGGTCAACGCGCTGTTGGCCCGGCGCCGTCGGGCGAGCCGACGCAGGCCGATGACGTGCACGACGGCCAGCGCGGCAACCGCCAGCACCGCGAGGGTCCAATCCAGCCAGCGTGCGGCCAGCAGCACGGTCCAGGTGCCGATCACCAGGTGTGCGGCCACGGCCAGCGTGATCAGGGCGATGAACAGTGGCAGCCCTCGGCGATCTCGCATCGACATCACAACCTCCCGACTCGTAGTGAACGTCTGCTCAGAATGATGCTATTCTGAGCAGATGTTCACTACGGGTCAAGAGAGAGGCGTTCGATGCCCAGGCCGTTGCCACCCGCGGTGCTGGCCGCCACCGGCGGTGACCCGGACGCGGTGCGCGAGTTGATCCTGGTGTGCGCGCGCCGGGTGATCCAGACGAAGGGCCTTGCCGCCGCCTCGACCCGGGCGATCGCAGAGGCGGCCGGCGTGTCCGGCGGAACCCTCTACAACTACTTCACCGACCGGGTCGAACTGGTAGCCAAGGCGATCGTGGCGCATGCCGGCGACCTGATCGGTGGTGTCGCGGACATATCCACCCGTGCGGGGCACGCCACCGTGCCCGAGAATCTGATGCTGTTCACCCGGCGCGCCGCGCGGGTGCTCGGCGAACTGGTGCCGCTGTTCGCCGCGTCCTTCTCCGACACTGACCTGTTGCGGGCGATCCGTACCGAACTGACCCGAACCGGGATAGTCAACGACCCCGCCCAGATCGTCGAGCGTTACCTGCTCGCCGAACGCGACCTGGGCCGCATCCGGCCGGACACCGACTGCCGGGCAGCCGCCGGGCTCGTGGTCAGCCTCTGCCACGACGACGCGTTCGCCCGCTACCTGTACGGCGGCCGCACCGGAGCCCGACCTCGCGACCGGGAGATCGCACTGATCACCTGGGCCCTCACCACTACATCGACTGAAGGAGAGTCATCGTGAGCCACATGGTCTTCGGGGCGGTGGCCGCTACGGCCGTTGCCGCTCTGGTGCTGGTCCTGCTCGTCCGTCTCGCCCTGCGCGCGCACGGCCGCGGACCCGCACACGGGAACAAGCCAGGCAGCGGGACGGTCCTGCGCGTGGTCGGCCGGACGGTCCAACTGCTGACTCGGGCCGGCGTCCGGCTGGGACCGGTGATGCTGCTGACCGTCGCCGGCCGCACCACCGGTGCGCCGCGCACCAACCCGGTCGACGTGTTCGTCCGGGATGGCCGGTACTGGCTGGTCGCCACGCACACCGCCGACGCCCACTGGGTGCGCAACCTGCGGGCGGCCGGCACCGGCACGTGCGCCGCGGTCGCCGTTCGCACTCCTTCACCGCGGTACAACTGTCCACGATGGACGCTGCCGTGGTGTTCAAGGAGGTCATCGGCCCGCGCCTGACCCGCCCGCTCGGCGGTTACGTGCTCCGGCAGACACTCGGCGTGTCCGGCGATGCCGGTGCGGAAGAGTTCGCCCGGGTTGCCGCCGAACATCCGGTCTTCGAGTTGGCGGTGACCGGACAACCCCTGGCCCCTACCGTCACCGGTCCGGTACTGGCCATCACGACGGGACTGCTCATCGCCACGGCACACACCGCCCTCGGCCTCACCGGGCGGCTCCACCCAGTCAACTGGATCAGCGGCGCGATCATCGGTCTGCTCCTCGCCGGCGGCGGCAACCACTGGCGCATCTTCGGCACTTCCCGCCACGCCCACTGACCCGCCGACGCACGAATCTCACACCGCTTCCGGCCGGAAACGATGCCGGGCTTGCCACCAGTCAACCGCGCCACCCCGTCGGCAACGCTCGCGCGCATGGCGACGTGCACCCGAGTCCGGTGTTGCGGCAGGATTCGCTCGACCGGCCGATATGGTGACGGACGACGGGAGCGGCATGGCCATGACGAGTGAGAGTGCGGCCAAGCTCGCTGTGCTCATCGACGCCGACAACGCGCAGCCCGGGATCATCGAGGCGTTGCTGGCCGAGGTGGCCAAGTACGGCACCGCTCATGTCAAGCGCGCCTACGGCGACTGGACCGGCACGAACCTGAAGGGCTGGAAGGACCACCTGCTGGCCCAGTCCATCCAACCCATCCAGCAGTTCGCCTACACCACCGGCAAGAACGCCACCGACGCCGCGATGGTCATCGACGCCATGGATCTGCTGTACTCCGACCGCTTTGACGGGTTCTGCATCGTCTCCAGTGACTCGGACTTCACGCGGCTCGCGGCGCGGGTGCGGGAGTCGGGGCTGATCGTGTACGGATTCGGGCAGCGCAAGACACCCAAGCCGTTCGTTGCCGCGTGTGACAAGTTCATCTACGTCGAGAACCTCACCTACCCGGACAGCATGTCCGCCCCGGCCGACGCGCCACCCCGGCCGAAACCGACCACGTCCGCGGCGCAGCTCAAGGGTGATGCCGCGTTGGTGGCGCTGCTGCGCAATGCTGTCGAGGCCGCGTCCGACGACGACGGTTGGGCTCCGCTCTCCTTGGTCGGCAACATCGTCACCAAGCAGCGTCCGGACTTCGACTCCCGCACCTACGGCTACGCCAAACTCAGCGACCTGATCACCGCGACCACATTGTTCGACACGAACCGGCGAAGCCCCGGCGACAGCAAACCGGCGATCATCTATATACGCGACCGCCGGAGCCACGCTTGAATGCGCACCTGATTCGTAGAGAATGACATGGCCGTGCGTTCGGGACATCTGGGGTCCCGAACGCACGGTCCTGTTGTCGCCGGTACTCGGGGTATCAGAAGCCGGAGTGCTGAATGCTCAGCGCCAGCCAGCAACCCCCGACGCGGTTGTCGGTGTCCAGGCCCAGGGTCAGCGGCGCGCCGGCGGTCACCGTGTAGGCGTCGTTCCTGGGGAGGGCGCCGTGACACTGGTTGGGGTCACCGTCGGCCCAGAACTGGACCAGGAGTGCGATGTCCGTGCGACCGGACAGGGTGAA
>Ga0070714_100002768_pt1 | contig 12920 bp, 21 predicted proteins | sample LARL83metaG_FD_65450 | JGI IMG/M metagenome (GOLD analysis project Ga0070714, IMG submission 65450) | Corn, switchgrass and miscanthus rhizosphere microbial communities from Kellogg Biological Station, Michigan, USA - LAR L8-3 metaG | ecosystem: Host-associated > Plants > Roots > Rhizosphere ... | reverse complement strand
ATACCTAGAAAAGGCAGCAGCAGCATAATGGCTATCCAGAAGCGTGTTCCAGTCAAAAAGCTCACCGCACCCGAGGTCCTGGTGCGCAGAATCAGCCGCGAGGTTATCGCGAAGTTCGGTTTGCCGGCTGGTTCGAGCCCGGCGGATCCACTGGAGTTCCTTCTGCGGCTCGGCGCCGGCCTCTGGCCCAAAGACATCACCGATCACTGGGTGGCGGGCGGGGAAGACGACATGAAGGGCAAGCCGGTGCCTATCGATTTGCGCCTCGAAGCGAACAAGATTGCCGCGCGCATGGTTCGGCCATTCCTCACGTCCGCAGAGGTCACCGGTCCGGAAGGTGGCCCCATCGAATTGGCCGCGGCCGTCGTTAACGTCCAGGATATGATGAGGATTCCGGCGATGAAGAAGCAGATCGAAGCCCTCTCCCTGGAGATGAGCGGCATCCGGCGGCAGAAGATGCTAGAAGGGCATGCTACACTAGAGGCGACTGATACAACCGCGGTAACGATTTCTGACGAAGAAGAGGAAAATCATGGCTCTCCATCCGACCAACGCACAGATTCAGACGATCCTGGCGAAGACGGCCAGTAACATGAAACCCTACGAAGTGGCCGCGCTGATGGACGCTCTCAGCCGGACCGACAATGCATTTGGGACCGATGCTGGCGCGGGCGCGACCGAAAGCACGCTCGGCACTATCTTCCCGTCAGGTTCCCAGCAGTGGTAAAGGGTGGTTTTGGCGAGTCGCCCAACCCAAGCGATATCTGGGAATGAAGCGGGATGGAGCAGTCCGGTAGCTCGGCGGCCTCATAAGCCGTAGGTCGGAGGTTCAAATCCTTCTCCCGCTTCCAAATTTTATCGGAGGTACGTGTATGTGGTTGATGGTAGGCATGAGTTTCCTGGTCGCAGGTTTACTGTTGCTGCAGTGGTTCCGCTCCGCCAGGCCGGCGCCGATATGCTCGTGGGTGATTGACCGGAACGGTCGTCGACGCGATCGATCGACCGGCAAGTATTTGAAAAGGCCGAGTAGCTCAGTTGGTAGAGCAGTTGACTCGTAATCAGCAGGTCCTCGGTTCGATCCCGAGCTTGGCCTCCATATTTTCGCCGAACTGTGGCCTGTATGGTCTGCGTGCCTGAGAGGGATAGGCGAGACGGGGTTCCAGGAGTCCAAGGCTTGGAACTTAAACGGTAGGCTCTGGCCGCGCCCGAAAAGTTACATTTCATTTGCAACAGAAGGAGCCGTATGTCCAACTTGCTAACGACTTTAGGCCCGTTCCTGACCGGTGGCTTCAAGCTCGGTGCCTCGGCCATTCCCGGTGGAGCGATCGCGAGTACAGCTATGGCTTTCGGCGGTCCCCTTGCTACCTCGATTTTGAAAGCTATCGTGGCGGCCGAGCAGCATCATCTCGCGAAGGTTGCGGCAGCCGGCGGCACGCCAGTCACCGACACGCGACTGGAGCACGCGACTTCCTCGATCCTGGCCGCAATGCCTCTGATCGAAGCGCTCGCGGCAGCAACCGGGCATCCGATCCCGAACGTAGCAGAGTTTGAAGCATCGTTGCCGGAAACGATCACCGGCATCGTCAGCGCAATAAAGTCGCTGGAAAAGACCCTCGATTCCCTAGGAGTGAAACTGTGAAACTCTGCCAATATATGGGGAATTTAACGACTCTAAGCTTTTTCAAATGGCAGGTTGGCAGACAGTATTCTCCGGAGGCTGAGAGGGAGTGGTTGCTGAACGGGAGAAAGTTTCCTATCCGAGAGGATTTTATTATTTCGAGCAGCCGGTTATTTTTGCTGAGAGTTGAGATGTCTCACGGCAGGCACGACCCGCATCCACCTGAACTCCTATGGGCTTATGAATGCCCAGCATGGCTCGAAAAGTTTTTGGGGAAATCTAGTCTTGTCCTAAAGGGACATTGGAGGTTAGTATGAGCGCACTAAAAGACGCAGTTCTTCATCTGCTGCACCTGCAGACGCAGAGTGACCAACCCGGCGCCGCGCAGATCGCGAAGCGCCATCATGAAGCGGTGAGTGCGGAGAGTGAGCCAGAGCCGGTGTATACGACCCTGGAAGTTACCGAGATCGATCCCGATCAACTGCATAAAAACATCGAAGCGATGGTGCACAGACTCGCTGAGTTGAAGCCCTTCGAAGATGGCCAGCGGATTCAGACGACTGTATTTCCGCAGACCGAGACCGTCACGTATCAAGACGGTTCTAGCGCAAGTGGCCCGGGTCCTTTGCCGAGAGTTAGTACTTCCGGTTCGCCGGCCGTGACGCATGGCCCTTTCCCTGTGGTCGCACCTGGCTTTGGTGACAAGTTGAAGAGCGGCCTGGCTGAAGTGGCCGGAGTCTTGGCGGTTGTGGCCGAAAACAAAAATTAAAGTAGCGGAGGTGCCCCGTGAATAAACTGCTGTTGCTCCTTGCGTTGTGCCTGCCGACGTTCGCGCAGTCGTACTGCGAACCCTTCCCGGCGCCGCGCAACCTCATCATCGTTCCGGCTGGAGCCGTCGATCCAGAGTTCCGTGAACTTGAAATGCTGATGCACGTCTACCAGCACAAATTCCAGATGGACAAGTGGAAGCTGACGCTGCACCTCACAACGCACGCAGTGATCGACGTCACCCGGCCCGGCGCTTTCGCGGTTACTGAGTGGGATTACGAAGCGCGCGAGGCTGACATCTACGTCATGCGCCTGGCTGAGTACACGCCTGAGTTCTGGAAGTCGTACGGGCTGAAGCCTCAGACTGAAGAGTGGAACAAGGCCGATCAACGCGACAGCGTTGTGCACGAGCTGATCCACGGTGTGATTAAGTACGCGAACGAAGAGTCCGCGGTCACGATGCTGACAGGAGCGATCGCGCCATGACCGACAAACAATTTCAGGCTGTGATGGACGACGTGCACGCGCTGCGCAAGAAGTGGTTCCCGATCCTCGGACTCAACCAGTGGCGCAATATCCCAATTGTGTTCCGTCGCGACTGCTCGTCCGACAAAGAGAACTCAATGGCTGAAGTGGCTGTGTCGTGGGAATACCGGCATGGCACGATTTTCATTTACGGTCCGAAGTGGTTCGAGTACATGAGCGCCAGCGAGTATCACTTCGTTCACGAGTGTTGCCACTTCCTGGTCGCGGAGATGCGTTGCTGGGGGCCGCCCACCGTACCATCCGAAGATTATGAGCGCCGCGTTCAACACGAAGAGCGAGTAGTAACAGATTTAGCGATGGCGTTCTTGAGAGCGAGGAAATCAAAATGAGCGATCAACCTAAACTTCGAAATCCCTTCCACAAACTAGGGAAATTTTCTTTTGCATTCTGGGTCTTCTGCAAGGAGTCCTGGTGCTGCCTGAATCTGTTCGCCGTGTATCAGCCCGTGCGCTACGCCGACGGTCACGTTGAATCGCAGAAGGTCTTCTCCATCGACTGCCCACGCTGGCTAGAATGCAAGCTGCCACGCTACAGTACCGGGCGGCGCAAATGAAAAACCTCGCCGCATACACCGAGCCGGGAAACCCTAACTATCCGCCATATTTCTCGGCGAACGTGTGCGATGACCACGTGGAGATCACGGTGCGCAATCATCTGCTCAACGGAATGTGCGGTGATACCGCTACGATCAAAGTCTCGCATGGCGCCTACGCCGAGATCCTCCGGCAACTGAACGAGTCCGCGAAGGAGCCATCATGAGCCTCATCGATATTTCCAAAGCCGGCAAAGATGCCGTCGACGAAGCCGCCAAAGTCCTGGTCCCGTCGCTGAATATTGACAAGGTCGCGAAGGACGCGGTTGATGAGTTGCATCTCGATACGCTCATGAAGTCTGCGATCGCCGCGTTGGATCCAATCTCGAAAGCCCGTGTCGCTGAACTGCTCGCCGGCCTGCGCTCGCTGCTGATCGGCCGCACCATCACTATCAAGATCAGTTAAGAAAAACTGTACTACGTCTTGCATTACGCGGCAAGCCTAAATCGGCAGAGCATCGAGCCGCGATCAAACGTTCCTGGATTTTACGGAAAGCGAGAATGTTATGAAATTGGCATTTTATAAAGCGGTTGCCGGAGGCACGTTCGACAAGATCATCGGTTGGCGAACCGGCTCCCCTTACGCTCATGTTGAAGTCTGCTTCCCTGAGATCCCCGCCGGCGCCGAGCCTCCGATTTCGAAGTACATGGAGGGCGATGGCAAGGAGAAGGGCACCCTCTGCTTCTCCAGCTCGCCGCGCGATGGTGGAGTTCGCTTCAAATACATCAACCTCGCGGATGGCAAGTGGGATTTGGTGAACGTCGCAATGCTGCCGACGCCCGAGATCCTGGCTGGAGTGCTGAGTTATGCCCAGACCCTGGTCGGTTTGGATTACGACTGGCTTGGGATCGCAGGGTTTGTTCTGCCGTTCGGCGAGCACGATGACAAGGATCGTTTCTGCTCCGAAGTTGCAGTAGATCTGATGCAGCACCCCGACGTATTCAGCCGGCTGTGGCCTCGTGTATCGGTTAATGTTCGAGACTTGAAAGCTTGGAAGACGAGCCCGGGAGCCCTGTACAAACTGGTGCGCCCCTAGTGAACTTCGACTTCCTCACCGACGAAGACCTGCAGGCTATCGACCAAGTTGGCTGGCGCAGTAGCCCGCTGGCTACAGCTACGCGCCTGGCTGCCGAGACGAGCGAAGACTACGCGCGTCCGATGCATCTCGTGATGTTGAGCGATGCGATCGTTGAAGCCGTCGAAACTGGTGGCCGCGTGATCGTCACGATGCCGCCGCGGCACGGCAAAAGCCATCTGACTTCGAACTTCACTCCACTCTGGTTCCTGGAAAACTACCCCGACAAGTACGTCATCAATTGCGGATACGGAGCTGAGTTTGCCTCGGAGTGGGGCGCCAAAGTCCGCGACATGATCAAGGACTTCCAGCACCTGCTGAGCTTCAACCTGAAGAACGACAGCAAGGCTGCGAACAAATGGAAGACGGATAAAGGCGGAGGGATGACCACCGCGGGTATCGGCGGAGGTGTGACCGGACGTGGCGCGCACTTGATGTTGATCGACGATCCGATCAAGAACGCGAAAGAAGCCGACAGCTGGCAATATCGCGAAGATCTCTGGAAATGGTACACGTCGGCCGCGCGCACCCGTCTCGAACCCGGCGGAGCCTTGATCGTTGTGCAAACCCGCTGGAACGAGGATGACCTCGCCGGCCGGCTGATCCGTCGAGCCGATGAGCCATGGAAGGTGATCAACTTCCCCGCGATCTACGACGAGAAGGCTGCCGCGCTCGGCCCGTGCCCGCTCGGCCGCAAGATCGGAGACCCTCTCTGGCCGGAGCGCTACAGCATCGAAGCCTTGAAGGTTTTCATGCGCACTGACGCGATGGTGTGGGAGAGCCTATTCCAGCAACGCCCGGGCGCCACCGCGGGCCTAGGGAACGTCTATTCGAGCTTCAACAGCGTCCGGAATTCGAGCAGGACTGTGACGCGCGATCCGTTTCTACCCCTAATCTGGTCGCTCGACTTCAACCGTGATCCTTTCTGCACGGTGATCGGGCAGTACATTGAGCGATTCGGGCCAATGTCGCACCTGACCAATGAGAAGCATGCCTTCGTCGAGATTATTGACGAGCTGTGCCTGTCTGACGCCGGTACCGAGGAGATGTGCGAAGCGTTCTACGCTCGAGTCCAGGAAATCTGTGGAAACCAGCAGCGCATCACTCTCGAGATTTACGGGGATCCAGCCGCGCAGTCGAAACACACCTCGCAGGTAGTGGGCTCAGACTATGACATTATCCGTAATTTCTTCAGGAATAAGAAGCAATTCGAAGTCCGAATGAACATCGCGCGCAAGGCGCCGGCTATCAAAGACCGCGTCAATTGCTTCAACGGGATGCTCTTGAATGCCCTCAAGGAAGTGCGGATGGTAATCGATCCGCGCTGTAAGATGCTGATTCGAGATCTCGAATCCGTCCGCTGGAAGCTTGACCTGAACGGAAACACGACCGGCCAGCTCAACAAAGCCCAGAAGGATCTGACTCACATTTCCGACGCCTGCGGGTACTTCCTGCACCGCCGGTTCGGCAACAAGACACAGTCCGGCGAACAGGCCGGGCTCATGCAATAGTGCTACTTTCCCGTCTTTCAGATACGCGAAGGTTGGATTCAAACGCTCGTTTGAATCTTGTCTGTAACCTCGGCCGCCGGGATAGCGTCTCGTATGATGGACGTTATGGGGCTTAACGTCCACTCCACTGGGCGCTATACTCTGTGCGCGGTAGTTCGCGTTTTATGCGAATTTCTGTCCATAGAATGTAGCGTTTTTCGGACAGGCTTGTAAGAAAAAAGTGGTAGTTTTTCTTGCAAGATTGTCCAGTTTTTCGACGGAAAACTTGACACAATTAGAGGCTAAGTCTATGTTAAACAAGCAGTTCTTCGTGGACGTCGAAACCACCGGTGTCGACCATAGGGTTAACGGGATTTGGCAGATTGCGGCTCGCGTGGTGATCGACGGGGAATGCGTCGAGACCTTCAAGCGCGAGATGAAGGTGTTCCCCGGCCAGATGGTGAACTCTAAAGCATTGGAAGTAGGCGGGATAACGATGGAACAGCTCCGCGGGTTCGAGGAGCCGACGGTCGTTTACGCCGATCTGATGAAGCTCATGAAGAAGTACGTCGATAAGTTCAACAAAAAGGACAAGTTCTACTTCATCGCCTACAACGCCTTCTTCGACAGCGAGTTCGTCCGCGCGTGGATGGGGAACAACGGGGACAAGTACTATGGAAGTTGGTTCTGGACCCCATACGTCGACGTCATGCAGCTGGCCGGCTTCGTCCTGGCAGAGTGCCGCGCCGAACTGGATAACTTCAAGCTGGAGACTGTCCTAGCGTACTTCGGCATCCCGTTGGAGAACGCGCACGACGGAATGTGCGACATTGAGGCCACCGAGAAGCTCTTCAACCGCTTCGTTGCAGACGGTTTATCTATGCGGCCCGCGGTCAAGATCGCTGCTTGAGTTGTACCCGGCTGCTATACTCAATACAGGCGTCCAGCCAACAGTTTCTCGTCTTCTCGGGAGTCACCCATGTATACCATCAGCCTTGGAACCGTGACGGTTACCACGCACGATACTGCGAATCCTCTCTCTGCAGTATTGGCCGCGCTGGGTTTGGCGGCCGATCTCAAAGTCCACAAGCTGAAATTCTGGCCTCTCTTAGGGAATACCAATCCCGTTTACGTGGGCCTGGCTGCCGGGGCGCCGGGGAATGTTGGCGCTACGATCATGGTTGGATCCACCGGGGTAAACGTGTTGCGCAAGGTGAGCAAACCGGCCGCGACCGGTCAGCAAGATCACGTTGTGATCGGTGGCGAAGGAAACTCAGTCCGTGTGGCCGACTACGCGGTCGATGTCACGACCGATGGTGAAGGATTCCAGATTTTCGCCGAGCTGGTGTAACCATGTGGCGCCTGCCACTGTTCTTGGTAGCGATGTCGCTGTTCGCACAGCCCTGCATCGAGCCTGGCTGTCTGCTGAATTTCAATGAGCATTACGATCGGTTCTTCCGGAAGTACATGGGGTGTGTTCCGCACGCGATAACGACTGACGATTGCCGGCCGAGCGAGGGCATCCTTGACGTGAAGGAAATGAAGGCATCGTGCGAAGCTGCAAAGAACTTGTTCGGCCTCCAAGGGAAATGCTAAATGTCACCGACTCCAACTACGAACCTCGTGCCCGAAGGCAAAGTCATAAAAGTCAGGGACGTCAATGCATTCAATCCCGAGTACGATGCAGTCATCGCCGACTGGTCTCGTCTCGCTCTGCTCTATGAAGGTGGATCGGCGATTAAGCAGCAAGCACCTCAGTTTCTCGTGAAGCGCCCGAAGGAATTGCCCGAGGTTTACCAGGCGCGCTGTTCGCAGTTTTCCTACCACAATATTCTCGGTACGTGCTTCGGATGGTACGAGGCTGCTTTGTTCAAGTCCCCGCCTATCGTGGCTCTGAGCCAGATGGACGGTACGATTTCAAAGCCCATGCCACTAGATGAAGCGACCGAAAGCTTCTACAATAATTTTCGCGGCAACTGCGATCGCAAGCGTACTTCCCTGGTGGATCTGACACGCGATTTGTGGAGCAATCTCGCGCTCTATTCCTGCGGCTACATTTTGGTGGATCTCCCGCCCAAGGTTGCCGATGGTGCTGCTCCAAAATCCCTCCTGGAACAGAAGCAAACAGGAGTTCTCGACAAGAGCGGTAAACCAGTCCCCCACCTGGTGTCATATTCTCCGATCAACGTCATCAACTGGAGCCTCGATAGTTACGGAATTCTCGAATGGGCCGTATTGCGCACGCAAGAGATCCGCGGGGCATTCCTTGAAAAGCGCCAGGTCGTGGACGTGTGGTTGTATTTTGACCGCGAACAATACGTCCGTTATGAACGAGTCCGCAAAGACAGCAGTGAGACGGGTTGGAAGGACACCGATGACGATCAACCTGTCACCATTGTCGATTCCGGCCCGCATGCCCTCTCGGCTTCCAAGATCGTTCCTCTGCAGCGCTTCGATGTACCGAGCGCTTTGTGGCTCGCCAATCGCGCGTATCTGCCTATCGTTGATCACCTGAACGCGGACAACACGTACGGCTGGGCTCTGTTCATGGCTAACCTTGCGATGCCTGTGATCATTTCCGACTCGGAGATGGCGCCGACGCTGACCGAGGCCGGCTTCATCCGGCTGAGCGCTGGATCCAGTTACGAATGGTCCGAGCCGAAGGGAACCTCTTTCCAACACGCTGCAAAGCGCGTCGAAGAATTGCGTCAGGAAAGCTACCGGTTGATGTACCTGATTTATCAAGGCCGCACCGCCAACGCTACAGCGGATGGCACGTCGGGCACTTCGAAAGAGATGGACATGATGCCCGCGCAGGACGTAATGAATGAGTTTGGTGACGTCATCGTTGCAGCAACGCAGCGGATTTTGGATCTTGTTGCGGCCGCGCGCGGGGACGACAATGTGCGCGCCCACGTGCGCGGAATGAAGTTCGGCAAGACTGCAACCCTGGAACAGATCCAGAAGACCGAAGCCGTGCTCAGCCTGGCGATCCCGAGCGAGACCTTCACGAAAGAAGTTTACAAGCAAGCCGCGGCCGAGTTCTTGCCGGATGCAAATCCGGAGATGTTGACGACTATTACTGCTGAAATCGAGAAGGCTCCGTCAATTCAGAAGCAGTTGACCGCGATGTCCCAGGCGCAGCAGGATCAATACCAAACGGCTTTGGAAGGATCGGTGGCAGGCTACGTGAAGACTCCGCCGACTCCGATCGCCAAGAGCCCACCCGTCGAGAAGAAGACCTTGAAGGTCGTAAACAACTAGGAGCCCGGCCATGAAGATCGTTCTGCAGCCGGAAGGCTCGGGATTGTGCGGTCAAGCCTGTGTGGCGATGGCAGCCGGCGTGAGTTTGCGCCGGGCTATCAAAGCTGTGGGGCATAATCGTGGCACCGATACGAAAGATCTTGTATTTGCGCTCCATAAGCTGGGAGTTATGTGCGCCAGCCGGTTGGTGAGAGTAAGCCGCAAGCGGCCTAATATTCCGCCGCGGGCGATTGTACACATCAACGTGACTAACGAGCAGCGCGACGATTCACACTGGATGCTGAATTGGGACGGGAAGATCATCGACCCTGGTGGTCGCTGGCCCGACGCCTACAAGAAGTGGAGCATCCTGAGCTATCTCGAGATTTTGCCGCCGGAGGAAACAGTATGTTAACGGACGAAAGAATGCACCAGCTCTGCGAGAACTGGCGCGAGGCTTTGAACCTGAAGGACTGGGCGGTGAACCTGCAGATCGTAGGCCATGGTATTCTCCGCGTCGGCGCCATGGGTGATTGCAACATGGTGGTCAATAAGAAGTACGCGACGATCCGCCTGTTGAGTGCTCAGCTCTACCCCGCGATGCGCGCGGCCGGCGCGCGGCTTGAAGCGGATGACGAATTTGAGCAGGAGCGCTGCCTGGTTCACGAGCTGATGCACTTGCATTATGCTCCGCTCGACAGCATGATCGGCAACGATAGTGTGGCCGAGGTAATCCTGGAACAGGCGATCTCCAGCGTGGACCGAGTGATCGTCGAGTTGGCCCAGGCAGCCCGCGGTTCGGCTATCATGGCGGCAGCAGCATGAACTCCGGCGTCTATTTGATCACGTGCTCGAAAGACCCACGGTTCTACGTGGGAGAGAGCATACGTCTTGATCGGCGCCTTAAAACTCACCTTGGTAATTTACGTAGTGGGAACCATGCGAATTACGCGCTTCAGAAGGCATGGGATTTGTATGGCGAGCAAAGCTTTACCTTTCGTATTGCTATTCGCGTACCTGCGGAAATGACGAAAGAGATGGAGCAGGCGTGGATTCGAGAATACTTCGCAAAAGGCATGTTATTTAACGTCGTAGATGCTCAACGTCCTAGCTTTAGCCCAGAGACAGCCTCCCGACTTTCTCTAGCAATGAGGGGCCGCAAGAAGTCGCCGGAGCATTGTGCTAATATCTCCAAATCGCAGAAGGGGCGCCTGCGTTCCCTCGAAGCCAGGAAAAACATGTCCCTGTCAGCCAGGAAACGCAGCCCTCTTCATTTACAAAGACTGGCTGACGCCCGAAAGGCAAGTATCGGAACGAAGCGTTCTCCAGAGGCCCGGCGACGTATGGCGGCGGCCTGGGTAAAGAGGAAATCTAAAAATTTGGTGGCATAGTGTATACTAAATTTAGATCGATTGCAAGAGGAAACCAAGTCCCTATGTTAAGAACTGATCAAGTTTTTGGAACGACCAGGTTTGACGCGCCGACCGACGATACACCAGTTACGCATAAGACGCTGAGCGAGGCGATGGCGAAGTTGCTGGGCACGGATTTGCCGGCGGCCATGAAGACTCAGTTCGAAGCGCAGAATACGAGCATTGCGGATTTGGTCAAGAAATTGACAACTCCGGTGACACCCCCGGTGACACCCCCGGTGACTCCGCCGGTGACTCCGCCGATCGTCGGCGATCCGGCGACGAATGCCAAGCTTTTGGAGTATGAGAATCGCATCAAAGCGTTGAACGACACGCAGAAGCAGGAGATCGACCTTCGCAAGGCCGCCGAAGCGCGCGCCGAGCAGGCCGATCTGCAGGGCGCGATCGATCGCGAGCTTGCGAAGTACAATTTTGCGAAGCCGGAGTCCAAGTTTGGGGCGGCAAAGCTGATCACACCCGAAATCGTTCGCAACGATAAGGGCGAGCTGATCGCGAACAACTTGCCCCTGGCCGACTACGTCAAGAATTTCTTGACGGTGGAAAACGATTACATGCTGGCTCCCACCACGACCACGGGGGGAACGGGCGCGGGCCGCGGGCCAAGCCGGCCGCCGGGTTCGAAACAGATTCAGATCGAAGACATTAAGCCTGGCATGACGGATGCGCAGTACACGGAGATTGCGCAGCAAATTTTGGCTGTGATGCCCTCGCAGAATTCAATGACTCAGGGTTAAAGCCTGAGTAGTAACAGCAGTCTTAAGTAGGCGTTGGAAGTACTCGCCGAATCGAAATAAACACGTTTGTTTTTCTCGATAAGGAGTCTTTCAATGGCCTCAATTACGTCTCAAAATGCGGCGCAGGCAATCGTCAAGCTGGTTGCGTCTCGCGCTCTTCCGGCACTGGAGCCCAACTTCATCATGGGCGGGCTCGTGAATCGTAACTTCGATTCCGACCTGGCCGCGCAGGGCGATGTGATCAACGTGCCGATCCCTGGCATCATGGTCGCCAATAACATTGCCGAGGGTGGCAGTGTGAAGACGGACAATCCCAACTTGGGCAATGCGCAGATCGTGTTGAACAAGCATGCGGAGAAGTCGTTCAAGATTCCCGACGTGACCAAAGTTCTGGCCTTCCCCGGCTTGCTGGACGCCTATATGACGCCGGCTGTGAACGCGGTGGCAACGATGATGGAGCAGGATTTGCTGGCTCTGTATCAGCTGCTCGACGCCAACGCTGCGGTGGGAACCGGCGCGGCTGGCCTGGGTTCGGAAGCCACGATCGACGCGGCCGAGCGCACGTTGTTCAGTGCGTACGTTCCCGAAGGTCTGAAGAAGTATTTGGTGGTGGGTGCCAGCGCGTATAGCGATATCCGCCAGCTGGGCCGTTTCACCGAGGCCAACAAGATTGGCAACGGTGACGCCATCCGCACGGGCTTCGTGGGAACGATCAAAGGGTTCGACATTTTCCGAACTCAGCTCGCTCCGACGGTTTCGACCACAACTTACAACCTGGCTTTTGCGTCTGACGCATTCGCCCTGGTTACGCGCCCGCTGCCGACGCCCGTAAACGGGACCGGTGCGATCGCGGAGTATGTGAACAAAGCCGGGTACGGCATGCGCGTGATCATGAGTTACGATCCGAACACGCTGTCTCAGCAGTTCACGGTCGACGTGCTTTACGGTTGCGGAGTTCTTCGCAACGTATACGGTGTTCAGGTCCTGAGCTAGTTCTCAGGCAGGAAGTAAGTGGGCGCCAGGGACAGATCTCTGGCGCCAACCCAATAAGGAGACCGCATGAACGTTACCGAGTATTACGAACAGGTTCACGAGTTTGAAGCGATGTTGAGCGAGGGTATTCTCTCGGGAAAGTTCCCCGGTCAACTGCAGGATTTTCAGGAGCTGCCTCGTCGGGATGGCTCGGGAGAAAAGTTTAAGCGCGCTCGCTGGGCGACCATGATTTCGGTTCTGAATCGAGATCGCGGGAGTTACGGTGGCCAGGTAACGAGCATGACTGTAACGCATGCCGCGCGCCGGATGGCCGAAGGCACGCACCGGGTGGCCACTGAACAAGAGATCAGGGAGTGGCACGAAAAGCAAGTTGCTCAGCTCGATGAGCGCAATGAAGCGTTCGTCACGGCTGTCATGGAAGGCAACT
>Ga0070714_100002767_pt1 | contig 12920 bp, 15 predicted proteins | sample LARL83metaG_FD_65450 | JGI IMG/M metagenome (GOLD analysis project Ga0070714, IMG submission 65450) | Corn, switchgrass and miscanthus rhizosphere microbial communities from Kellogg Biological Station, Michigan, USA - LAR L8-3 metaG | ecosystem: Host-associated > Plants > Roots > Rhizosphere ... | reverse complement strand
GCGCGCAGCGTGGCGTTGCTGCAGGCGTCACCACGGCTCCGGGCTATTATTATGGTTCTGGCTACTACGGAACCGCATTTCTCTCCCCGCCGGCTTGCGAATGGGTGGCACAGCGTTTCTGGGACGGCCATGGCTGGCGGGTCCGCCGGGTGCGAATCTGCGGCTGATTACGGCGAGATTCCGCGACAAGCAAAAGGCCACCCGCAGTAAACCGAACGGCCTCCGGGATCAAAAATCTGTTCGCGCTGAAACGTCCCTTAAGTCCCGGTGTCGCGATCCCGGACAAAGCCGCTTGCGGGTTGTGTTTACATTTAAGCGTTCCGCTGCGGAATCTTTGCAGGTGTGTTCTCGCGGTACACTAATCGTGGATCAGGCAAACAGCGCCGCACCGCTGTCGGTGCTTGCGCGCCGCGGCATCGGGATCGGCCAAAGGCCGACGCTCGACGAATTTCATGCCCAACCTCTTCCTTGCTTTATACCCACGACCCGCTGCTGTTCAGCGCGAGCGAGTTAGTAGTTTCTTAACGATAAGCGCATCAGCTTGTGCCGTCGTGTGTTCTTGAGTCACGTCGATGGTGATGCGATGAACAGACAAGATTGGCTGATGGCCTTGAGGACATTCCTTGTGGTGTATCTGATCCTTTGAGTGCATCAGACGACAGCGCGTTGCTCGATCTCCCTTATCACGATCTTTGGTCGCGCCGTCGGGCCGCTGCAAAGCCCTCGCCTCCTCCCACGGCACACGCATCCAAACGTCGCGCTCCGCGTTCGTGGTCAGGATCACGGGCAATGCCTTGGGACGGATCGGCGCGACGATTGCGTTCGAAGCGGCGGTCGGAAAACCATAGACGAGATGTGGACCGGGGATCGGCTTGACCTTCGTGCCCCGCTCGCCCTTGAACTCAATCCAATTGCCGGCGAAGACAAAGAGGCTGGGCAAATGGCGGGTATTTTGGTGGGTACGTCAAGCCGGCCAATATAACGGCACATCGTCGTGATCGCCGCTTTTCCCGGAACCAAAGCGGCAGGCGCAAGGTTGTCGTTGCAGTTCGGGAGCGCGGAGGCAACCCCGTTCCGGCAGTTTTCAATTCGGAAAGTCAAGCCGCTTCATTGATTCGCGCTCGCATCGCGAAGGAAACGGTTGTGCATGCCGACGAAGCGGAATCATGGGACAACTCAGATGAGCGTTTCGAGGTCAAGGGAATTAACCATCAGGAGGCATATAGCCTCGATGGCGCGCGCACTGACATGGCTGAAGAATACTTCTCTCGGCTCCGCCGCGCCTGGATCGGCATTCACCACCACATCGTCGGTTCGTATCTCCTCAGGTACGCGCAGGAGTCCTCATGGCGTGAGGCCAACCGGCGGGTCTCCAACTGGGATCAGGTGAGTCGTATTGCCGCACTCGCCTAAAGCACGGTAAATCGGTTGATTTCACGGGTTATTGGCAAGGGCTGTCTCCGCATCCAGAAATTCCGTTCCCGGCGGCTGAGGCGCGAGCTGGCGCAATTCCGACTGCGGCCACCCCATGCGGCAACTCTTGGGACGATGTGTCTCGACATTTCGTTGAACCTGCACCCGAAATCAACTATCTGCTACAAACACCGTCAGGATCGTTTTGCGCAGCCGCTCGACAGCAGTTGACGACCAGAAATTCAAAGAAGTTCGCTGTTGGGACTGAATTTCGGAACCCTCCGCCTGCGCGCTCGCCGGGATCACATTACCGAAGGATCTATCGCGATGAAATTTGCATCGCTAGCACTGAGTTGCTTGCTCACCAGCGCTTCGCTGCCCGCATACGCATCGGATTCGCTCTGTGACAACTTGATTGCTGTAGTACACGCTCAGTCGGCTAACACAGATGCCGTATTCATCCGCAGCTTCGCACCGGGAGATTTCGAAGCGCAACTTCCGCCCGCCCTAGCCTCGACAGCTTTTACCTATGACAACGCGGTCGCTGCCATCGCTCTGATCGCCTGCAATGATCTGAGCGATGCACTTAAGATCGGACGGGCCCTGTCTCGCGCCTCGCACTCGGATCGCGCCTTCCACGATGGTCGCATTCGCAATGCCTATCGAGCGGGCCCCGCGGAGGACAAAATCCCAACACCGCCCGGGTGGTGGGACGCGACGCGCAATCTCTGGTCGGAGGATCGGTACCAGGATGGCAGCTATACGGGCAATACAGCCTGGGCGGCACTGGCATTGCTGAACTTGTACCAAGCCACCAATGACGTAGGCTTTCGGGACGCCGCCGCCCGCCTGATAGACTGGGTTGTTACCAGCACGGTGTGCAGTGGATTCTTTTGCGGCGGTTACGATGGGTACGACGATCGACAGATCCGACTAAGCTGGATCTCCACAGAGCATAACGTCGATGTCGCGGCCGCCGCAGAATGGCTCGCACGATCAGGAGCCGGTGCCCGATTCACGAAAGTAGCGGAACAGGCGCGCGAGGTATTGAACCTCGCATTTCTCCACGACCATTTTGCGATTGGCATCACGCAGGATGGGACGCCCGCCACCGGCGAGCAATATGTACTCGATGTTCAGCTCTGGCCGTGGATGGCTCTGCCTGACGCTCCACCGGATTGGCGCAAGGCACTGACCTTCGCGGAAGAGCATCTCGCCGTCGCCGGCGGCTTCGATTTCAATGGCGATCGCGACGGCGTCTGGGTCGAAGGCACAGGGCAAGCAGCTCTTGCCTATCGCATTGTCGGCAATACCGCTCGGAACGATGAACTGGTGAAAAGCTTCGCTACCGACCTGACCCCGAGCGGGCTCCTGAATGCGACCCGCGTCTACGTACTTTCAACTGGCCTCACGAGGGGGACCAGCCCAGACGCACCGCCCATTGTTTATCACCGCCGCCCGCATCTTGCTGCGACCGCTTGGGCCATCCTTGCAGAGCGGGGTTTTAATCCGTTCACCGGCACTTTCGTCAAATGATTTTCGATGTCAATTGTAGTCAGCAAACCGCTCAGCGCTGGCGCGAATGATCGCACAATTCGAACGATCTAGTCCTTGCTCGGCAATAAGAAACAGCCGACCGTATCACGTACTGAGGCGGTCGCCCCTAACTCCTGCCGTACTGGTCTTGATCGTAGGCCTGCAGGATGCGAACAAAATCGGCCATGCTGGATTGATCTCGGTTTTCGACCATAGCCGCAACCTGAACATTGGACGCGGGCTGGCTCCCTTGCCAAAATCGCATTAGGAGATCGGCGACGTTTTTCATGGCGTACTCTCCGCACCCAACTGTGGCAGTAGACACAGATTACTGGAGCGGCAACGCGCCGCTCGATCAGGAGAAAGGCCAGGCGGCGGGCGCTACGCCGCCTCCTGCAACTGCCGGCTCGCAGGGCCGTTCCGTTGCCTTTCACTCTACATTCGAACGTAGCACCGAGCACTCGGTTGGCGCCATTGCGCGCGGGTATGAAGTGACCATACTAAGGTAGGCTCGGAGCAGTGAATCGGGATAAGTCGACCAAGCGTCGGTTTGATCACAGGTTCAGCTGGCATCGATGCCCCGCGACGTTGCTCGGCCGCGCCGACGAGTTGATCGAATAAGGACGTGATGTCGCCTATTGGCCCGAAGCTGAACTGCCGCTCGCACTGACGAATGTCCGCTCTCGAAAATAGCAGACCTTGTTATGACATTTTGATGCCGCTCTCCCAAGTTGCCCGGTCGGCGAAAGGAGCGTCCGCCAATCACTCTCTTGCGGCGAAAGACTTGCGCGAGGCAAATGGCCCAGGAGCACGATGATGGCCTTAACCTCCTGTTTACCATGTTTACCGTACTTTAATGATTGGCATGGTTCCGAACGTCGGTCGCCCAAATGGACGCATCCCTCTTAAGCAACAAAGAAAATCTTCTGGATTTTACTCGTTCTTCTCCGAGTGGTCACGGTGGGACGCTGCTGAACCTGGTGTTTCAAGCCGCCGAACTTCTCAGCGGATTGGAAGAAAAGGTCCGAGAAGCGGAAGCTCGCGCGCAATCTATGTGCAAAAGCGCAGCTGAGAGAGCAGAGCTTGCCGAAAAGCGCCTCGAAATCGCTGAAAAGGCACGACGTGATGTGATCAATAATGCTGAACGCAGGTTGCAAGATGCTTCAAGGGCATTGACGAACGCCGAATCTCGCATAGCGGCGGCTGAAGATAAGGTCATAGCACTTGAATTCCGTGCGCAGTCAGCCGAAGCCCAGCTGCATGAAGCCAAGCAGGCCCTTGTTCAAGTAGAAGAGGCTATCCGTGAACGGCTCCTCAATGAAAAAGAAGGATAACGTCAGCCGCCAAATGGGGAAAAATCAAGCGGCGTTTTTTAGGTGGCGGCGCAATTAGCTCGTGGGGTTCGACCCAAAGCGCCTTGGCAAGCTTCTCAAGGATTTTCAGACCAGCGTAGAAGCTGGCCTTTTCATGCTGGCTGACAGGTTTCTGCGTTTTGCCGGAAGTCCGCTTCGACCGCGACGGTGTCCGCTTCACCCTTGGCCAGGAACGGACTCATGCGTTGCAACAAATTCGGGGCAAAAACTCGTTGTCAGTCGTGCAGCGCCCTTTGCCTCTTTCAGATCGAGCGTGTCGAAGCCGTCGGCTGTGAGAAGTCTGCGAGCCCAAAAACGCCGTTTGCTTCTAGCGTTGCGACCACCGAAACTCTCGAGGAGTGGTACCGAGCATATCACGGAAATGACGCGCCAGATGACCTTGGTCGCAAAAGCCCACAGTAAACGCAATTTCCGCTAAAGAGAGATCCGTCTGGACCAACATCTCCCGGGCGCGCTCGACTCGCTTTTGCGTGAGATAGACATGCGGCGTCACCCCGGCGGATTGCTTAAATTGTCGCGCAAAATGATGCACTGATAGTCCGGCGACTTCAGCCAGAACCAGCAGATCGATACTTTCGCCGAAATGCGCTTCCACGTATTCCCGCACCCGACGCATCGCGCCGGGCGACAATCCGCCAAAGGCTTGAGGTGCTGGCGGCGGCGTCGAAACATCAATCGAGCCCAGGCGCGGGCGCGTGTGCAGGTTGCGGTTCGTTCGGCTGCTCGAGGCCGTCACAGGGTGATCGGGTGGAGTCACAAGCGCCGGCTGACTTTCATTGCTGCCGGCGATCACCAATCGCGCAGAGAAATCGGTCCGGTCCTGGCGCCGAAAGAGGCCGACGTCTCGCTCGAAGACCGACCACAAGCTGGTACCCGCCTGGAGCCCGCGATCATCCAGCATAAGGGACGTGCGCGCGACCCGGTTTGCGCCCACAACACGTTGGTTGCCATCAATCGCCAGCAGCATGCCTGAAGCGTCGCCATCCGGCGAAGGTAGCGCGACGATCCACTCTCGACGGAACTGCTCACGGAAAAATCGCTCTTCTATCGCGCGCGCCGATCGTAAGGTGAGCGCACCAGTCAGCGCATGCGCTCGTTCCGAGAGTTCAGGATCGATGGCAGAGACATCCAAGACTGCTATCAGTCGCCCATCGACGCCGAACACCGGCGCGCCAGAGCAGCTCAAGTTGATGTGTCTGGACCTAAAATGCTGGCTTCTGTGAACAGTGACAGGCCGCTCTTCGACAATGCAGGTGCCAATGCCGTTTGTGCCCTCCGCCTGTTCGGACCACATCCCGCCGAGCCAGGTTCCCCAAAATTCGAACTCGCTCGCCCGCGCGTCTTCACCGCGATGCGCGACCGCGACGCCCGAGCTATCACAGAACAAGACGGTATAACCAGCTTCACGAACCACCTTATATAATTGATCTATCTCCTCCTGGGCACAAAAGAGGAGCTTATCCAGCGGTTCGCGAAAAGGTTTCAACTCGGCAGGCGTAAGGATGCACGGCGCCTTGCTATCCAGTGGATCGAGGCCGTATTTTTTTGCTGACCTTTGCCAGGAGCTTGATACCCCCTCCATCCCCAGCGGAGGCGTCGCCCCCTCGGCAACCGAACAAATGCGTTCAGCGTGCCCCGCGATAGTGTCGAGTGAACTTGCAGACCTCTCCGAGAGTTCCATCACCGCACCTGGCTCGCTATGGACGCGCTCCTGGCGAGGGGCGCCGTCCAGTTTCCGACGGTGGCGACATGCGCCGCGGCGAACGGCGCCGCAGCTCCATTAAGGCAGCGCGGACACCCCAAAATGGCATTGTCGAAGCCCCTTCAAGGTACACCCCGCCGAGTACCCGAGCAATCGCCCAGGTCAAGCAGCTGCCTTCGTCCATTAGCGAAAGCGTGCGCAAATTACTGTTTCCGTTGCTGAACTTTGATAATTGAGCGCCCCGTCTCTGACAGCGCACACTGGCCAAAATTCCACTTAAAAAAGCAAAGGGCTCCGGGCCGGATCAAGTCCTTCCAAGAGGGGCTTGATCATTCGTGGGATGCTTATGCCATCGGACAGGCCTTCGCGGTCTTGAACTTCGGACATGCAAGGAGAGCACTATGATTGACACTGGACGTCTTGGTGCCGCGCCGAATGATCCTGAAAAAGCCTTTGATGCTGCACTAATCCAAACGCACGGTTTGACGCTTACCTCCGACGCCTTGCGCGAGGCGAAGGTCGATCTGGCGCACATCGACCGCATCGCGACGATGGGGCGGCTCACGGCCTCGGTGGCCCATGAAGTGACGGAGTCTAGTGCGGCGATAGTCGCTAACGCTCAAGCCGCTCGGAACTTTCTAGATCATCGACCGCCGAACCCGGACGAGATACGGCAAGCGCTCGATTGCATCGTGAGAGACGCTTATCGATCCAGGGCCGTGATCGAGCGGATCCAAAATCTCTTCAAGGAAACGCCGTCGAAGAAGCAGCGAGTGGAGATCAATGGAGCGATCCGCGACGTGCTTGAGCTGACGCATGGCGAGGTGGCGAAAAGCCGTGTCTCAGTGCTGACGCAGTTCGCGGAGCCCTCGCCGACTGTCCAAGCAGATCGGGCGCTACTGCAGCAAGTAATCCTCAATCTTATTATCAACGCAGTCGAGGCAATGAGCACCATGCGCGAAGGGTCGCGCGAATTGCTGATTTGTACCGAAAAAGCGGAGTCAAATAGCGCACTCGTGGCGATACGAGATTCGGGCCCTGGACTCGCTCCAAAAATTATCGACCGCCTATTCGAGGCTTTCTACACTACCAAGGTCCATGGCATGGGCATAGGCTTGTCCGTCTGCCGTTACCTCGTCGAGGCGCACGGCGGGCGGATATGGGCCGGCGCGAATGAACCTCGCGGCGCCGTCTTTCAGTTCACCTTGCCTCTACGATAGAAAAGCTGCCAAATCGATCATCCTCAATTCCGTCCCTGCGTTCGTCGGATCGCGAATCCAATAACATGCTGACAAACCAAGCTTCTTGCGAACCGTTGATTTTGGTTCCCGTTTGAAAGTCGAGCAAACCATCGTCTGTTGGTCGCGTAGAGGAATTTTCCGGGTCCAGAACGGGAGCCTCCAAGCGGCAGCGATAGAAACGTAAGCCCCCTACCCCGCGAATTCCTCAGGGGTCACAACTTCGAATGCGAGTTTGGTTATTCCCGGTCCGGTCCAACGCGCACCAGTTGCTTGCCGAAATTTGCGCCTTTCAAAAGACCCATGAAGGCGCTCGGCGCATTTTCAAGACCCTCTGTGACAAACTCCTTGTGCTTGACCTTGCCGTCGCGCACCCATTGCGACATGTCACGCAAGAAATCGCTCTGGCGCGCGGCGAAATCGCTCACGATAAACCCACGGAATGTCAGCCGTTTTGTCAGCGTCGCAAACATGAACCTAGACGCCCATTTCGGCGGTTTCGCTTCGGTGTCATTGTAATGCGCGATCAGGCCGCACACGGGTACCCGTGCGAAGTTATTGAGGAGCGGAAACACGGCATCGAACACCGCGCCACCGACATTCTCGAAGTAGACATCGATGCCTTTCGCGCACGCGTCCTTCAGCCTGGCTGCAAGATCAGGGTCCCGGTGATCGAGGCATTCGTCGAAGCCGAGTTCGCTTTTGACGTAGTCGCATTTTTCCTTGCCGCCGGCGATGCCTACGGCGCGTGCGCCTTTGATTTTGGCAATTTGGCCGACGGCCGAACCCACCGCGCCTGAGGCCGCCGCTACCACGACAGTTTCGCCGGGCTGCGGCTTGCCGATTTCGAGCAAGCCCGTATAGGCCGTCATGCCGGGCATGCCGAGCACGCCGACCGCGGTCGAGATCGGCGCGAGTTGCGGATCGATCTTGCCCAGCCCCCGGCCGTCGGACAGTGAATGGGTCTGCCACCCGGCACGCGACAGCACGATTTCGCCCTTTTTGAATGCGGCATTATTGGAGGCGATCACCTCGGAGACTGTACCGCCCTCCATCACTTCGCCGATCTGGACCGGTGCGGCATAGGATGCCGCGTCACTCATGCGCCCGCGCATATAGGGATCGAGCGACAGCCAAATCGTGCGCAGCAAAACTTGGCCCTCTCCGGGCGCAGGGACTGGATATTCCTCAACGCGGAAGTCGGATGGCTTCGGCTCGCCAACGGGACGCGATGCCAGGACGATGCGCTTGCCTTGTGGCATGGGTGCCTCCTGCAATTATCTGACGAGCGACATGGTAGCGAGGAAGCCGGCAATCAGGAAGGCCGCCGCCCAAATTCACGAGTCGGCGTTCGCTGCATTCCGATATCTTGCAGCGATCACAGGTGCAGTCACTACATTACGATGAGCGCTCTTTCGTTGATCCAAGTCAATCGGTCAGGCCGGCTTTCACCGCGAAGCAAATGCTTCGAACATGACCGCGCCCTCTTCAATGTCGTAACAGGCGCGACGGTCGATCGACGATTGCGCGTCGTCGTCGAACAGTTCGATCAAGAACAGCGGCCCATCGGCAGCGCCCCCGTTTGATGGGGCCTCCAGCATGCGGATCTCGTAGTTTCCAATCCACGCAAGCGAAATCATTCTCGCGGCGCCTTCGGGAAGGCACAAGAGATCGACGTAGGCTCGTGAAATTCGCAATTTGGTGAAGTTGCTTTCGGTTATCTCGCACACGATTGAAACCTCAACTTATTGAAGCTCCTTGCTTTCGCTCATCATCGGCGTTGCCTGCGTCCGGGCGTAAACTGCAAAAGCCTATTCAAAAGGGACGCGGCACCCCGCGCCCTTTGAATCGAGCTGCAAGTGATCTGCGGAAGGCTAGGCAGCGGCAAATATCGCCGCTGCCCAGTTAGATTGGCGCTAACCTTTTCCAAGCGGGACAGCGACATAGTGGGGCGCATCGCCGGTGCGAAGCCGCATCAACACGCTGCTCTTCTTCTCGGTGCGCGCAGCTTCGAGCGCCGAACTCACCTCGGCCGGAGTCGAAACATTCTTTCCAGCGACTTCCAGGATCACGTCCCCTTCCTTGAAGCCACGATCGGCGGCCGCACTCTTGGGTTCGACCTTCATGACGACGACGCCGTCCTTGCCGGCGCCACCGACCTTGGCCGCTGGCGCAATCGTCAAGCCAAGTCGCGGAACGTCGGCATCGTGAGACGATCCTTTACCGGTTTCAGCTTTGGCTTCCTGCCCGTTCGGCAATTCACCGAGCGTCAGATTGACGACCTTGCTCTTGCCCTGATGAAGGACATCCAGCTTGGCTGAGCTGCCCGGCGCGATACCGCCGATCACGCGGGCTAGTTCACGTGCATCCTTGACCGCCTGACCATTTACGGCAGTGATGACATCCCCGGATTCAATGCCTGCCTTGGCAGCGGGCCCATCCTTTTGAGACTCCGCTACCAACGCTCCCTCCGCCTTCTTCAGATCCAGGCTATCCGCAATATCCTGCGTCACCGGCTGAATCTGAACGCCGATCCATCCGCGACTGACGCTTCCCTTGTCCTTGAGCTGGGCGATCACGTTCTGCACGGTCGAGGCGGGAATCGAAAAGCCGATTCCGACGCTACCGCCAGACGGCGAAAAGATCGCAGTGTTCACGCCAATGACCTCACCCTGCATGTTGAAGGACGGGCCGCCGGAGTTGCCTTTGTTTACCGGCGCGTCGATCTGAATGAAATCATCATAGGGACCGCTTCCGATGTCACGACCGCTGGCCGATACGATGCCGGCCGTAACGGTGCCACCCAGACCAAAGGGATTGCCGACCGCGAGCACCCAATCACCAATTCGGGGCTTATCCGCGGAGAACTTGACATAGGGAAAGTCCGAGCCGCCTTCGATCTTGATCAAGGCGAGGTCGGTTCGCGCATCCGCTCCGATCACTTTCGCTGTGTAGGTCTTGCCGGCGTCAGTGGTCACCTCGACCTTGTCCGCTCCATCGACAACGTGGTTGTTGGTGACCGCGTATCCGTCGGGGGAAATGAAGAAGCCTGACCCCTGGCCGAGCATTTGGTGCTGACGCCCTTCACGAGGAATTTGAGGAAGCCCGTCGGGGCCACCGAATCTCCGGAAGAAACGCTCCATTTGCGAGTCCGAACTTTCATCGTTCTTGCCGTCAACCTCGGCGGTTTTCTCCTTCATCGTTACCTTGACCGAGATTACGGACGGTTTGACGCGCTCAACCATATCGGCGAAGCCCGCCGGCTGGGCGACCGAAGCCGTGCGCGCATGCGCAGCGCCGAAGAGGCCAAAGTCACCCAAGGAGGGGTTCAGGCTATTGGCAGTAAAACCCAGTCCGGCAACGACGGAAGCCATCAGTGCAATTTTTCGCATTGAAAGCAAAGAGCGCGTCTCCTTGCGGTGCAAGGATGACGCAGAACGATACGATTGGTAGTTCGTCATAGGAAAATCTCCAGCGTATAAATTCAGCGCGCGGTCGCTCGCCGTTATGGCGGTCGTAGATGCTGCGTCCCGCATTACATTACGCTGGCCGTAGAATTAATTTTTCGAAATGAATGGGAAGTTGCGCGCAACTTGCATAAGACCGAAGCTTCCGCGCAGTGAAACGTCAATTGGAGTGGTGGCCTGAGATCAAACGCAGAAAGTTTGAAAAAGTGAGTATTTGGCAGCTGTTTTGTAGCTGCCGGACGAGCTCTCACATCGGCCAAAAACAACTCGACTATCGCCACAGAGCCACAGCACCTGCGATTGCGGCAGAACGTCACGGGCTTGAGAACGCGGCCCGTTCGGCGCAAACTATTTGGCGAAGCTCTACGCGCCGTCGGGAAGAGACTCCCAGCAAATCAGCCGCTCAAGTCGCCGTTCGTGTTTACGTCGGAGCGCGGGGCACCATTCACTACAGCGGGCTTTGCGCGCATGGTGGAGCGTGCCGGAGAAGCCGCAGGGCTGAAGTTCAAGGCTCACCCGCACATGCTACGCCATGCCTGCGGCTTCGCTCTGGCCAACAAGGGACACGATACCGCGCCTTGCAGGCCTATCTCGGCCATCGAAATATCCAGCACACGGTTCGCTACACCGAGCCGGCGCCGGATCGGTTCAAAGACTTCTGGCGCGCTTGACGTGCTCGGAAGCACGCCCCGAAGCATGCTTTTCGCGCTCAGACCAGGGGGAAAATTTTTGTTTTGGGACCCAACTGATTTTCGCAAGCGCATCGACAACGGCAGGGATCATTTCTGGCCGGGTGGGATCGCTCCAGTGGCTTGATCCTGCAAAGGTGGCTCGCTGCTTTCAGTTGCCGTAACGCTGCTTCTAAGCTGGTCTGGCGCCGCACAGTCACCGGCCCAAAGCTTAGTACCCCGGATAGTCCCCACGAGGGTGCAGCCGACCGCCTTCGGCTTCATCCGAGCCGCCGACTTACCGCCCCCCGTTGGAGTCTTAGACGCGTCCTGAGCATACACGCTCGTCGAAAGGATTAATGCCGCCGCAAGCAGAAACAGCTTCATGTACCATTCCTTCGCCCTTTAGCCCGATCTCGACCAACCTGTTCTGTGCAGCACCGCGATAAACTCCCGCTGGCGCTGATGATCATCTGGCTTCTTTCGGAACGCCCATGTCGCCCTAACTTGGGTCAGGGAACATTCACAGGCGGGTAGGCCAATTCGGAGCGGCCCCGGTCCACGCTTCGCCCATCCGTTTGGCGATAGCTCGCTTAGAATCTTGATGGTCGCGGCGCGGCGCGCTTTCTGTTTCTTTGTTAGTGCCATGATTTCACCTGCCAATCCGCCAGCAACGAAAAACGCAACCCTGGCCGGATCAAGCAAAGCGAAGCACCAGGATAGTCCGCGCAGAATATCATTGCCGCCGCCCATGGTGCAGAACACGCACGACCGGCGCGCCGCTTGCCTCTGGCCAAGCCAACCGCGACGCTCTCAGAGAGATTTCCGAGGCAGTCGGTTGCGAAAGGCATCAACGGCATGAGCCATCAGCACGCCGATGCTCAGAATGAAGGACGTTCCCACAACAGCAGCAGAAAGCATGAGCGATCTCCCTCGGTCTAAATCCATAAAAGAGGACGAGCACATGCACAGTCAAAAAAAATTCGGGGATCGAACGAGAATTGACCGAGATAGGTGCGCATTAGCCACAGCGACCTGTCTGCAACACCCGGAACGCCCAACATGGGCTTTGAGGGGCTGGTCTCGAAGCGCCGTGATCGGCCCTATCAAGGGTGGTGGGTCGAACCACTATGAGCGCACCCGATAGATCGAGAGTTCTGATTTCGCGATTAAGAACGTAACGGTCACACTTCTTCCGCCGAATCAGCGCTTTGCTTCTATCCAGCGAATAGCGAGGGCTGCCGCTTGAGTGAAACGGCAACGTCGTTCAATTCGCTCGGGGTGCTTGCGCTCCCCTATGTCGGACAGCGCAATGACCACCAGGACGCAGTTGGGGCAGGATTAGGCGTGACCGAGTTTGCACAAGAGGGAAGAGCCTCGGATGAAGTTCGTGAGCTGTGGCGCTGGGTCTTGAAAAAGCTTGTCGAGGGGTCGTTAGATCATGAGCAACACGCAAAAAAGGCGGCGTGCTAGCGAAACGCGCTGCACGCGACGCTCGCTGGTGGAGCTTACCGCGGCGGCGA
>Ga0070714_100002765_pt1 | contig 12924 bp, 13 predicted proteins | sample LARL83metaG_FD_65450 | JGI IMG/M metagenome (GOLD analysis project Ga0070714, IMG submission 65450) | Corn, switchgrass and miscanthus rhizosphere microbial communities from Kellogg Biological Station, Michigan, USA - LAR L8-3 metaG | ecosystem: Host-associated > Plants > Roots > Rhizosphere ... | reverse complement strand
GGATATTCGCCCGCCACGCCGCGAATTCCATCGGTCCCGAAAAGCGTGCGCGCCATTATTTAGTTTCCTGAGAAGCGGATCTTTCGAGCGTCACCTTGAGCGTGATCGCAGTAGGTGCATCCAGCCGCACCTGCGCGTCACCGACATTGACATGGGTGTGAAACTCGGCCGAGCTGACGACGCTGCTCAAATCCACCGGGTCGGTCCACACGCGATCGATTCTCCTTACGCGCTCTTCCGGCCCGCGAATCCGGATGTTTTCCGGCTCCAGAACGTAGGCTCGAATGCGATAACCGGCCTGCGGCGGCTTGGAATAGCGCGGGAAGATCTTCACGCTCTGCGACGCGAGGTGGTCGAAACGCAAGGTAATCTGCGATGGCACGGCGCGGTAGAACGAGACTCCGGAAGGGAGACTGAAATTGGCTGCACGAATGGTGTAAGTCCGCTCGCCGGCGTGCGCGTCCCCGAGGTCGAGAATCATGGCGGCGTTGGTCAGGTTATCGCGCGAGAGGCGGCCGGAGGGTCCACGAATTTCCAGGTGCACTTGATCCGGCACGGCGGAACCGATGTCCAGATCGTCGGGAATGTTCTTCAACTCAACGGGAACCGAGAGCGATGTCGCGAGTTCCGGCTCCCGCGCGACGGAGATCCAGATAGCGACCGCAATCGCGAGAGACAGCAGCTTCCAGCCGAGATTTTGCGTGAGGAGCTGCTTCATGACCGGTCAAAACTCGATTCGCCCACAGCCGGAGGTCGATGGGTTAGGTCCGCTGAAGTCCGCATGTCGCCGCGGTCCAGTCGCCCGGTAAGCAATTGTTCCACACGCTCGAGGGGAACATCCAGCTCAATCTCTGAGAAGGCCGCGATGGAGATTCGCCCCGTCTCTTCTGACACCACCACCGCCATGCAGTCCGACTCTTCGGTGATTCCCAAAGCGGCCCGGTGTCGAGTTCCAAGTTCGGTGACCAGCAGCGGATTGGTAGTAAGAGGCAGGAAGCACGCGGCGGCGGTTATCCGGTCGCCTTGAATAATGACGGCCCCGTCATGCAGCGCGCCGCCCGGGTGAAAGATGGAGCACAACAGGTCGCGCGAAATGGCCGCGTCCAGATTCACTCCGCTCTCCACAAAGGTCCGCAAGCCCAACTTCCGTTCCAAGACAATCAGCGCTCCGGTCTTTCTTTGGGAAAGATGAGCGACCGCCAGTAGGATCTCCTGCATCAGTTCGCGCCGCTCCAGTTGCGTTACTCCCAGAAACGGGCGGCGGCCCAGCCGCGCCAGCATACGCCGCAGCTCGGATTGAAACATGACGATCAACGCGATGGCGGTGTAAGGCGCCAGCGTCGCCAGGATGGTCCGCAACACCTCCAGCTTGGCCCAGATGGCTATGAAATAAATAAGGACCAGGATCCCCATGCCCAGCAGGATATGTACCGCGCGCCGGCCGCGTATGATGACCAGCAACTGGTAAATCAGAATCGCCACCACCAGGATGTCGATGGCCGAGGTAATGGTGAACTTCGGCATTTCCGAAAACGGGAATGAAAGAAATTGCACCACTTACTAATCTATCGCAGCCCAACAGGGGACAAAGTACAGCGAAAAACCTTAGTACCTATCTTTTAGTCCCAGACCGTCCGATAGCCCATTGAAAGGTTTAGGGTGGCATCCATTTCCATATTCGCGTGCGAAGCACAGCCGGTCGCAATTGAGGGGCTGCAGAAGGTCCTGGGGGCTTGTGATGACCTGGTTCTGGCCGGCACGGTGTCGAGAATCACCGACGCTCTCGACGCTATCAGCAGCCTTCGGCCGGACGTGGCTTTAGTGGACCTGAGCGCCGGTCTCGCGCCCGCGATCCGCCTGGTGACCGGGCTGAAGACGGCGGCGGTTCCCACGCACGTCGTGCTCTGGGTGGTGGACTTGCCCGAGATGGAAGCATTTCGCGCACTGCAGATGGGCGTTCGCGGCATCCTCAAGAAGACACTTCCGGTGGCGAAACTGCTCGAATGCCTGCGTGAAGTGGGCGGCGGAAAAATCTGGATGGATGATTCCGAGCACGTCACTCAGTTCATCCAGCGCAAGGAAGCGTCGCGCCTAACGCCACGTGAGAAGGAAGTCGTGCGCCTGATTTGCCGCGGGATGAAGAACAAGCAAATCGCGGAAAATCTGCATATTACAGCCGGCACCGTCAAAGTGCATTTGATGCACATCTTCGAGAAGACGGGCTTGAAAGACCGGCTGGCTTTGGCTGTCCATGGCCGCGAACTGGTAGGCGTCGAAACTCAGACCAAAGAAGCCACCACCACCGGTAACGCCTGACGGTCGAGCGCTGCCGCTAAAGCGCTCTGACCAATCGGTCGATCAACTGAGAGGCGCTTCTCTACGCTCTGCTTCGCGAATCGGTAGGCAAAATTTTTGGCAAGCTCCACTCAATCACTTCCGGCCGCTGTATCGCCAGCCTTAACGGACCAGACTCGAATCGCATCCGCACCTTGGAGCCGGGCTCTGGTGCCGTCATTCTCAGACTGCTTTTTCATGGCCCTTATCGCCTGGCTGTTTGTGTGCGGCGCCAACGGTTGGAAGGCGCTGCTGATGGACGGCGATACCGGCTGGCACATCCGCACCGGTGAGTATATTCTTGCGCACCACGCCGTACCCACTCAGGATTTGTTCTCGTTCTCCAAAGCCGGCCAGCCCTGGTTTGCGTGGGAATGGCTGACCGATGTGTTGTTCGCGGGCTTATTCAGGATTGGAGGGCTGAAGGCGATCGTGCTTTTCGCCGGCGTCATGATCGGCGCGTACGCCACGGTGCTTCTGCGGTACGCGGTTTGGCGGGGAGCCAACGGATTGCTGGCGGCCTGCCTCTGCTTATTCGCCGTGGGTGGTTCCTCGATGCACTTCTTGGCTCGGCCGCACCTCTTTACCTTGTTGTTGCTGCCGGCCTGTCTGTGGCTGGTGGAAGCGGATCGTCGCCAGAACACTCCCTGCCTGTGGCTGCTCGTTCCTATCACACTGCTATGGACCAACCTGCATGGCGGCTTCCTGATATTTATCGTGTGCCTGGCTCTATTGGTTTGTGGCAGCGCTACGGAGGCCATGCTCGGCCGTCCACGCTGGGGGGCCGTTCGCAGATATTCGACGCTCTTCGCCGCCTGCTCAGCCGTGACGGTCCTGAACCCTTTTGGCATCGGTTTGCATGTCCACATCCTGGCGTACCTGCGCGCGGATTGGATCAAAGACCTGGTCCAGGAGTTTCAAGCACCAACCTTTCGGAACGAAGGCCAGTTCCAGTTTGAAGCGCTGCTGGTGGCGGGGTTGGTTCTGACCGGAATACTCTTGCGACGGCAGCGGGTGACAGAAGCGCTGTGGCTGCTTTTCCTGGCTCACTCTTCCCTTATCAGCGTGCGGCACGCTCCTCTTTATGCAGCCGTGGCCGCACCGCTGATCGCTTCCGAGGTAAGCGCCTGGTGGAAGAGCCAAGCGGCGGAACGCAAGAAATCGTCGATTCTCAACATACTCCACCAACTAGGCGAGGACCTGACTCCCAACTTTCGGCGGAGCAGCGTTTGGCCGGCCCTGGCGATTGTCGCGCTGGTGTTCGTGGACGCGCCTGTCAAGTGGCCGCGCGACTTTCCGAGCGAAGCTTTCCCCATCGCCATGGTGCATGAGAATACTAAGGTTCTCGAGTCCGGCCGGCTGCTGACGACCGATCAGTGGGGCGACTATATCATCTACTCCTTCTATCCTCGGCAGAAGGTTTTCATTGATGGGAGGAGCGACTTCTACGGTGAATCGCTCGGTACCGAGTACCTACACCTACTTCAAGGAGCATATGACTGGCGGGTTATCCTCGACCGTTGGGGCTTCGATGTGGCTCTGCTGCCGGTGCAGTGGCCCCTGGTGCAGATACTGAAACTCGACCCCTCATGGCAAGTAATCAAAGACGATAGCCACTCCATCCTGTTTCGGCGACTACGTCAACAAAGCCAATCCGACTAAGTAGATCCACCCCCCACCCGAGCATCCACCGTACTAAAGAAAACCCGGCGCCACGCTAATGAAAACCTCCCATTTTGCCGAATCATAAAGCAGGAGACGGACGGGCATGAGAACCAAGCTGAACCTCGACGGTTCAAATCGGCGTGTGGTGGAGAGGCTGGGTATGCCGGGCCTGTCTAGCGGTATGCCGATGGAGTGGCTCGATGCCGGGAACTGGCGATTACCTTCCGGAAAAGCTCTGGCAGAGTTCGCGCTGCAGGCCGGTTTTCTGGCGCCGCTGCTGTTCCGGGCGGAGCGGTTTCCGGGAGAAGCCTCAGTGGGAGAACCGGCCGTGCCGGCTAGCAGTAAGCATTTTGGAAAAGGGAGTAATCGGTGACGGCGCAAGCCTGGATTGCGGGTGTGGTCGGAATCGCCGCCATCGTGGACGATCTGGCGCGTCGCCAGATTTCCAACTGGATTCCCTGTGCGGCCTTGGCCGCGGGGTTGATCCTGCAGACGGTGAACAACGGTTGGCGCGGAACGGGATCGGCGCTGCTCGGTACCATCACCGGCGCCGCAGTGTTCTTGATCTTCTACTTGCTTGGTGGCATGGGCGGGGGAGATGTGAAGTTGATGGCCGGCTTTGGCGCGGTCTTAGGAGTGAAACAGCTTTTGGAAGCCGCCTTGTGGACGGCTGGTTGTGGCGGTCTGATGGCGGTCGTGGTGATCGCCGCCAGTCAGCTTCGGCAATTGTGGGCGGGACGGACACAGCTGCATGCGGCCAACGCCGCGGTCTCCGACCCCGACATCCGCACTCGGCGAGAGTCCCTACCGTACGCTCCAGCGATCGCGATCGGAGTCTGGCTGAGTCTGGTTCCGAAGACATGACGGCAGTGTTTGCATTCCAGTTCCCGATAGGGGTGGGCAGGAGAAAAGGATATGGATCGTAGATTTCTAACCGTGTTGGGCGTGAGTCTGCTGTTCGCGCTTGTAATTTCGAGCGTTTTTTATCAGATGACGGCGCGCGCCGGCAGCACCAAAAAAGCGGAGCCAAGCGACTTGAAGGATGTGGTGCTGGCAGCCCGTCCCTTGTCGGTGGGCACGACGGTAAAGCCGGCCGATCTCAAGCTCGGCAAGGTTCCGTCCGCGGCATTCCCCAAGGGCGCGTTTAGCAAAGCCGAGGAAGTCATCGACCGGCCCGTGATCAGCAACGTCCTGATAGACGAACCGGTACTCGAAGGACGGCTTGCGGCGCGGGGAAGCGGTCAGGGCCTGGCGCCGATCATTCCGGTCGGAATGCGCGCGGTCACGGTGCGCGTCAACGATGTCACCGGAATTTCTGGTTTCGTTCTGCCCGGCATGAGAGTAGACGTTCTGGTGACCGGACGGCCCCCCAATAGCGACGGAACCATCACCGCCACCGTTCTGCAGAACATGGTGGTCCTGTCCGCTGGAACGGCCATTCAGGCAGACACTCGGGGCAATGCCATACAGGCCGCCACCGTTACGTTGCTGGCGACGCCGGAACAGGCCGAAACGTTGACGCTGGCCAACACAGAGGGCCGCATTCAATTAGTCTTGCGGAACGGCAGTGACCAGACCATCGAAAAAACGGCGGGCCGTGAGGTGAGCGAATTATATGGCGTTCGCCCGGTACATAAGAAGCCGGCGTCGGACGCGCCCGCGCCACCCCGGCCTCGTGCGCAGCCCGTCGCGGCTGTCGTCGCGGCTCCTCCGCCGCCACCTCCTCCGCCGGATCAAATCGTCGTGATCCGCGGAACCACTAAAACCGTCGAAGTCGTGGGCGTAAACCGCAACCCAGGGGATAAGTAACCATGCAAAGTAGAAAAGGTCTATTCTTCGCACTCCTCGCGCCGGCGCTGCTCGTCTTAGCAGGCGCCTCTTCCGCTTCCGCTCAAGGCGGCCCGGAGGATGTAAGGCTGACGGTCGGCAAGAGCGTCGTCATTGACTATCCGGCCGACATCTCTCGAATCTCTACCAGCAACCCGGAGATCGTGGACGCCTCCCCGGTTACAGGCCGGGAAGTGCTGGTTCACGGCAAATCTTTCGGAACAGTGACGCTGGTGGTCTGGAGTAAGACCGGCCAACGCAATTTCTACAACATCACGGTGGAGCAGAATCTGGAGCCGTTACGAAAACTGTTAAAGGATACCTTCCCCAAAGAAGAGATCCATGTTCAATCCTCCCGGGAATCTCTATCGCTGACCGGCCGGGTCTCCAGCAAGGAAGCCGGCGACCGTGCCGCCGCGCTGGCGGCCCCCTTCGGCAAGACGGTCGTCAACAATTTACAGTTCAATACTCCAGTCGTCGATAAGCAGATTTTACTGCGGGTCAAGTTCGCTGAACTCGACCGGACGGCCTCTACGCAATTCGGCATCAATCTAATTTCCACGGGAGCCACCAACACGATCGGACGCGTAACCACTGGTCAGTTTCCCGCTCCCTCCGCCCCGGCAACGGTCGGAGGTGGAGGTACAGCCGCCAACCAAGCTACCTCGACCTTTTCAATTTCCGATGCGCTGAACATCTTTGCCTTTCGGCCGGATCTCAACTTGGCAGTCTTGATCAAAGCCCTACAGGCCCGCAACCTGCTCCAAATTCTGGCCGAGCCAAATCTGGTCACAACCAACGGTAAAGAGGCTAGTTTCCTGGTGGGCGGCGAGTTTCCGATTCCAATTCTGCAGGGTGGAGCAAACTCTGGCGCGGTTACAATTCAATTCCGCGAATTCGGCATCCGGCTTACCTTTAATCCCGTAGTTACGGAAAACAATACCATTCGGTTGTATGTGAAACCGGAGGTCTCTGCGCTGGACTTCGCGCATGCCGTTTCTTTCAATGGATTCACGATCCCGGCGCTATCCACTCGCAGAATGGAAACCAACATCGAGCTCGGAGAAGGGCAGAGCTTCGTGATTGGCGGCTTGATCGACAACCGGCTGACCGAGACTATCTCGAAAATTCCTGGTTTGTCCAGCCTCCCGATCCTCGGCAACCTCTTCAAGACCAAGGAAGTGGACCGCAACAACACGGAACTGGTCGTTATGGTGACGCCCGAGATGACTATGCCGCTACAGCCCGGGGAAGCCAAACCTATGCCGGTGATGCCGCGAGATTTTCTGACGCCGCTCACTCCCTCCAATCAGGCTGATCCGTACGCCACCAAGCCAAAGACCGGTGGGAGGTCGAAGTAGGACGTGTTGAAGAACGGACAGAAGGCGATGAGGGACATCCGATGACAGCCCGAGGACCGGTTCTGACGGCCTTGTCGGTTATACCCGACCGCGCGTTAGCCAGCCAGTTCTCACTGGCAATCGAGCGCACGCGCGCCTTCCAGATCCTGTCGGACTTCAAATCCTATCCCTCCCAGCAAACGCTCGAAATCCGCCTGCGTCAAACCAAACCCGACGTAATTCTGCTGGACTTAGTCAGCGATCTGGATGTGGCCTGCGAACTGATCCGCAGCGTGAATGCCCTCAACCTGCAGACTCACGTGGTGGGGCTGCACGTCCGTAACGATTCCGATGCTATTTTGCGTTCGCTGCGAATGGGCGCCAGCGAATTCCTGTACGCACCCTTCGATCCTGACACCCAGACGGAGGCTGTAACGCGCCTCCGCCGTCTGCTGCAGCCCGAACCGGCCAACGACGTTCAGCCTGGAACGATTATCGCCTTCTCCAGTGCCAAGCCCGGGTCAGGCGCATCCACCCTGGCCGCTCAAACCGCCTTCGCGCTGCGCCGAACCACTTCCAAGCGCGTATTGCTGGCCGACTTCGATTTGATGGGCGGAATGATCGGTTTCTATCTTAAATTGAGCCATTCCAAGTCGTTACTGGACGCACTTGAAACCGCCGATCAGCTCAATGAAACCCTATGGTCTTCTTTTGCGGCCTCGGCCGACGGCGTGGATATTCTTCCCGCTCCTGAGACAGCCTACGCAGGCGGGGTGGACCCGGCACGGCTGCATGCCGTCTTGGAATACGTACGCCTGAACTATGACTGGGTGGTGATCGATCTGCCGGTGGTCTTTCAGCGCTTGAGCTTGATGACGATTTCCGAGTCGGACCGAGCCTTCCTGGTCTCGACCTCCGAGCTCCCCAGTCTCCATCTGGCGCGCAAAGCAGTCAATCTGCTGGATCAGTTGGGTTTTCCCAAGGATCGTTTTCAGATCATGGTTAACCGCATTAACAAACGGGATGAAATCGGGGGAGCGGATTTCGAAAAACTCTTTAACTGCCCGGTTCACTCGCGCGTTCCCAACGATTATTTTTCACTGCACCGGGCCGTAACGCTAGGCCAGCCAGTGGATGGACATTGTGAGCTTGGCAAGGCGATCCAGAGTCTGGCGGAACGGCTCTGCGGCAATGGATCCAACGACCGGAAGAAACCCGCCGTGACGGATTTGAAGGCGGTACCTTCGGCGGTTTAGTAAAGACTTTCTATGTTCCCGAACCTTGAAACCAAATCGACGCCGCAGATCAGCTGGGAGCAGCGCCTTCTGAAGAACGGCGGCAAGTCCAAGGGCGCACTGAAGCCCGAATATCAAGAACTGAAATTTACGCTGCATCGCAAGCTGGTGGACAAGATCAATCTGGAAGCGCTGGCGACGATCGACAACCAGCGTGTTCGCAGCGAAGTGCGCCAAGCCTTGATCTCGCTCATCGACTCGGAACCGACGCTGCTCAGTTCGCTCGAAAAGCAGCAGATCTGCGATGAAGTACTGGACGAAGTGTTTGGTTTGGGGCCGCTCGAGCCGCTGCTTCAGGACCCCACCATCTCCGACATCCTGGTCAACACCTTCAAACAGGTGTATATCGAGCGCAAAGGCTTGCTGGAGCTCACGACGGTAAGTTTCCGCGATAACCAGCACCTGTTGCGGATCATTGACAAGATCGTCTCCCAAGTAGGGCGCCGCGTGGATGAATCCACGCCCATGGTGGACGCGCGGCTGAGCGATGGATCGCGCGTGAACGCCATTATTCCACCCCTGGCTGTGGACGGGCCGCTGCTATCCATCCGCCGTTTCAGCACTGACAAGCTGATGCCGCCCGATCTGGTGGACCGGCGCGCCACCACGCAAGGCATGATGGAACTGCTCGAGGGCGCCGTCAAGGCCCACCTCAACATCATCATCGCCGGCGGTACCGGCGCTGGTAAGACCACGCTGCTCAATGCCCTTTCGGCCTTCATCTCTCCTAAAGAACGCATCGTGACCATTGAAGATGCCGCGGAACTGCAGTTAAAGCAGCCACACGTGGCGCGACTGGAAACCCGTCCGGCCAATCTGGAAGGCAATGGCGCCGTCCGTCAGCGCGAACTACTGGTGAACAGCTTGCGTATGCGACCCGATCGCATCGTGGTGGGCGAGGTCCGCGGCGAGGAAGCCCTGGATATGCTGCAGGCCATGAACACCGGTCACGATGGTTCACTAACTACCGTCCACGCCAACAGCCCGCGTGACGCGGTTTCGCGGCTGGAAGTCATGGTGTCGCTGGCCAATTCGAACATGCAACTGGTATCCATCCGGCAGCAGATCGCCAGCGCCGTGCACCTGCTGGTGCAGGCCTCGCGCATGAGCGACGGCTCGCGCCGCGTGATCAACGTTACCGAAGTGACCGGCATGGAAGGTGACGTGGTGACCTTACAGGACATTTTCGTATTCGAGAAGCGCGGTTTGAATCCGGACGGGCGCGTGGTGGGTCGCTTTGCCGCCACTGGCATTCGTCCGAAGTTCTACGAGAAGCTGCTGGCGGCCGGGGTGCGGCTCCGCACGGATCTGTTCGATGAGGTGGTGGAGGTCTGAACGCTATGTTCCTGATCATTGCCATCGCGGTTTGGGTTTGCGCGCTCGTGCTGTGGTGGCTGTTTTCCAATGCTTTTCGCCATTCCGATATGGACCGGCTCAAGAGCCGGCTGCTGGGCGGCAACAAGCCGAAAAAGGCCAAGGTAGCTGGTCCGAATGCGTCGCTGATTCAGACCGACGAGAACAACGCGCTGTTATCGACGAAGTTTCTGAAGCGCTTTCAGCTCCAGACCAAGTTGCAAGAGTTGCTCGAGCAGGCCGGGATGAAATGGAGCACGCACCGGCTGGTCAACACTTGCCTGCTGGCCTTTATAGCCAGTGGGGCGGTAGCGTGGTTGTTCTTGCCGGCACAGTTCCGACGGTTCGCTTACGTTCCAGCGCTGGGAGTAGGCTCGATTCCCTTGCTCATGGTGCTCCGTAAACGGACGGCCCGGATGGCGCGCTTCGAAGAGTTGTTCCCGGAGAGCCTGGAATTCGTGGCTCGCTCCATGCGCGCCGGGCACGCCTTTTCGGTTTCGCTCGAAATGATTCATCGCGAGTTTCAGGAGCCGCTAGCGGGCGAGTTCCGGCGGACCTTCGAGGAGCACAATCTCGGCTTGCCACTCGATGTGGCATTGCAGAAGCTTGCCAAGCGCATTCCGTCGCTGGACGTGCACTTCTTCGTCTCCGCGGTGCTCTTGCAGAAACGCACCGGCGGGAACCTGGCGGAAATCCTGGACAAACTGGCCTATGTGATCCGTGAGCGCTTCAAGCTTCGCGGCCGGATCCGAGCCATCAGCGCGCACGGCAAAATGACCGGGGGCGCGTTGACCTGCATTCCCATAGGAGTAGCCGTGATCATGTTCTACGCCAACCCCGATTATGTCCGCTTCTTCTTCCTGGACGACGTCGGCAACCTCATGCTGGGAGGCGCCGTGGTTTTACAAATGATCGGGTACGCCATTATCCGGCAGATCGTGAAAATCGAGGTTTGAGTCATGGTCATTCTCTTTAGCTTTCTCATCTTCTTGCTCTTTGCGGCTGGAATGTCCTTTGCGGGCATGAAGTTGTACGTCAAGCCCAAGGAAGCCATCGAGCGCGTCGCAGGTACTGGCTTAGAGGGGCATGAAGGCGCGCCAGTGCACCCCAGTCTGGTGTTTCATGACATCGTCAAGCGGCTGGGAGCCCTGGTTCCGGCCTCACCGAAGGATGTCACGGTGATGCAACGCCGGCTGATCCGCGCCGGCTATCGCAATCCTAACGCACTAAAGATTCTTTACGGCGCCAAGCTGGGGTTTGCGGTTCTTATGCCGGTTATGGTCGGAACCGCAGTTCTCAACTCATCGGCTGACCAGACCAACAAATTCGGAGCTATCCTGGCTTCCCTGGCAGTCGGGTTCTTCGGCCCCAATGAGTATGTTCGGATGGCCGCCAAGCGCCGCCAGAAACAGATCCATCGCGGGCTTGCTAATTCGCTCGACCTGCTGGTGGTTTGCGTTGAATCCGGCCTGGGGCTCGATCAGGCGATTCTGCAGGTGGCCAAGGAACTGGAGCATGCCCATCCGGAAATCAGCGAAGAATTCGCAATTGTAAATCTCGAACTGAAGGCCGGCAAGCGCCGGGCGGAAGCATTGCGCAACCTGGCGGACCGCACTGGGGTCGAAGACCTCAAGAAGCTGGTGGCGGTGTTGATTCAGGCCGACCGCTTCGGAACGGGCGTAGCGCAGAGTCTGCGCGCGCACTCCGACTATATGCGAGTGCAGGCGCGGCAGATCGCTGAAGAAAAGGCTGCCAAGCTGGGCGTCAAGCTGGTTTTCCCGATCTTTTTTTGTATATTGCCCTCCTTATTTGTGGTCACGGTGGGGCCGGTGGTTATGCGTATCATCCGGGAGCTGCTCCCGATGATGAACAACATGTAGCGGAATTGATTTCGCGGGAAAGGAGAAAGAACGATGGATAGCTCGATGATTCGCATCGTTTGCGCAGTAATGGCAATCCTGTTTCTGGGGTTGATCGTTTTGCGCCGCAAAAAGGGCGCTGAATAGCGTCTGGCGCGCCATATCGGCAGTTAACAGCGCCATGCAAGAAGGCATGACATGGCGCTTGCCAGGTGCGCAAGTTGGTGAAGACTGAGGCGCGGCCTGCCCGTAGTCGCGCCTTGCTACCAGTTCCGGCTGGACAAACTGGAAATTTGTTTTCTGGGAGTTAACTGTATGCTGAGCAAGTCTTATTGGTGGAAGACCGCTTTGGCCGCGTCGCTTACCGCGGCGGCCTGGGGAGCAACCTTCGGTAACGTGGTGTCCATCGGAGGACACGCCTCCGACCTGGCGCTGGATGAACCTCGCGGCGTGCTCTACATCGCGAACTTTACCGCTAATCGCGTGGAGGTGATGTCTCTCGGCAGCAACGCCATCCAGACGTCGATCAACGTAGCCTCTCAACCGAGCGCGCTGGCCCTTTCCCCCGATGATCACTACCTCGTGGTCGCGCATTTTGGAAACTCGGTGGCGCCGGCCTCGCCCAGTAATGCAATCACCGTGATCGATCTCACCACCAACGGCAAACAGACCTTCGCCTTAGGACACGCGCCGTTGGGAGTCGCCTTCGGCCTGGACGGTCTGGCTTTGGTGGTCACCACCAACGAATTCCTTCTGCTTGATCCGGCCTCCGGCACAACGACCCAGCTTGATACGATCGCCGGCGTCAGCGCTAAGACACTGCCCCAGCCCGCCGGCAGCTTTCCGACCAACATCGTCGCGGCTTCCGTTGCCGCCTCGGCGGACGGCACGAAAATCTATGGGTTCGGCGATACGTTGATGTTCAGCTACGATGTAACGTCGCGAACCCTGCACGGGGGCCTGTACACCTCCAGTCCCACGCTCGGACCCCGCGCCGTTAGTGTGAGCCAGGACGGCTCCTACTTCACGATGGGATGGACCTTGAAGGATCCCTACTTCTACAATGTGTCGCAATTCCCAAACATTTCGGGCGCTCTGAACGTTGGCACCAGCGCCATCGACTCGACCCGCAACATTATCTACGCCCAGATGTCTCCTCCGGGCGCGCTGCCTGCCCCCACGATGCAAATCGTCGACTCCGACAACCTCACGGTGCGCAACGTGGTTAATCTTCCCGAGAATTTCGCGGGT
>Ga0070714_100002762_pt1 | contig 12941 bp, 9 predicted proteins | sample LARL83metaG_FD_65450 | JGI IMG/M metagenome (GOLD analysis project Ga0070714, IMG submission 65450) | Corn, switchgrass and miscanthus rhizosphere microbial communities from Kellogg Biological Station, Michigan, USA - LAR L8-3 metaG | ecosystem: Host-associated > Plants > Roots > Rhizosphere ... | reverse complement strand
CCCATCGTGGTCAGGATATCGCGCACCGAAGTCGCCGCGGCCAGCCGCACCGGCGCGCCGCCCAGGCCAAGCCGCACCGCCCTGAGCCGCACCTGCTCGGCCGATTCCTCGCCCGACACATAGACGACCTGCTGCCCGGCGCCGGCCACGCGCGCCGCTACCTGAAGTAGCAAAGTCGACTTGCCGATGCCCGGATCGCCGCCGACCAGCATCACCGAACCGCGGACGATCCCGCCGCCAATCGCCCGGTCGAATTCCGCCAGCCCGCTCGGCAGCCGCTCAGGCAAAGCGGTGGGAGTTTCAAGCCCGACCAGCGGGATCACCCGGCCGCCGCCCTGAAGGTTGTGCTTGGCGGCGAAGATGCTCGACACCTCCGCGCTCTCCTGGATGAGCGTGTTCCACTCGGCGCAGTCGGCGCACTGGCCTTGCCAGCGTGACGAAACCGACCCGCAGGCCTGACAGACATATCGGGACTTTGGCTTGGCCATTGCGCTGCGTAACTGATCCCGTTTCGTTCTCCTAGCCCCAACCGAGCAGCAGCAGGGCAGACCTGGGGCGCGTTGGTTGATATGCCGCGCACATGAACGGCATCGCCCTCGCCCCGATCGGCATCCTGCTGATGGTCGCTTGCCTGATCGCGATGCTCTCGCGGCGGCTCGGGCTGCCGTACATCGTCGGCCTGGTCGTCGCCGGTTTCCTGATCGCTTTTCTCCCCAACAGCCCCGATTTCCCGTTGTCGCGGGAGCTGATCTTCAATGTGCTCCTGCCCCCGCTCGTGTTCGAAGCCGCGCTCCAGCTCGACTGGCGACGCTTCCGCGAGGAGTTGCCGCTGACGCTCGTCCTCGCCTTTTTAGGGGTGGGGATTGCTGCAGCCGTCGCGACCGGCGGCATGCACTGGCTGCTCGGCTGGAGCTGGATCGGAGCGGCGCTGTTCGGCGTGCTGATCGCGGCCACCGATCCGGTGTCGGTAATCGCCGCTTTCCGCGAGATGGGATGCCTGCCCCGCGTGTCGATGGTGGTCGAAGCGGAAAGCCTGCTCAACGACGGTGTGGCGGCGGTAGGCTTCGCTGTCGTCTCGGCGGTCGCCGTGGGCGCGAGCCCGAGCGCCGCCAGCATCGTCCCCGCCTTTCTGTGGACGCTCGGGGGAGGAGTGCTCATCGGCCTCGCCGTCAGCGCTGCCATCCTGTTCATCGCCGGCCGGACCGAAGATCCGCTGGTCGAGATCACGCTAACCACGGTCGCCGCCTACGGGTCGTTCCTGATCGCCGAGCATGTTCATGCCTCCGGCATCATCAGCGCGCTTGCATCCGGGCTGCTGATCGGCAGCTTCGGTACTCGCTTCCTTTCCGACCAAGGGCGGGAGCGCGTTCGGTGGGCGTGGGAATATTTCGCTTTTCTCGCCAACAGCTTCGTGTTCATCCTGATTGGAATGAGCGTCGCCAACCAGCCGCTGCACCGGCTGGGTGCGACGGCGGGCGTAGCGATCCTGCTCGTGCTCGCCGGACGCGGACTTTCGATTTACCCGCTGTCGGCGATGTTCCGCTGGTCGCACTGGCGATTGCCCTATTCCTTTCAGCACGTGTTGTTCTGGGGCGGGCTTCGCGGAGCCCTCGCACTCGCGCTGGCGCTTGCCGTCCCGCCGACGGTTCCGGAACGTTATGCGATCATCCTGACGGCGTTCGTGGTCGTTGGCTTCTCGATCCTGGTCCAGGGATTGACGATGCCGTGGCTCATCCGGAGCTTCGGCCTCGCTCGAAAACAGCCGGGCGGCGAGTAGGTTGCCGCCCCGCAGCGCTGAAGCTACCCGGATCGGCGTGAGCCTTCTTCCCGAACCCCTCCGAATCCCCGCTTTTCGCTATTTCTGGCTCGCCCGCCTGACCTGGACGATCGGCAGCCTGGCGATGGTCATCGTCATCGGCTGGCAGGTGTACGACATCGCTCGCCATACGATGGGGCTCAAGGAGGCGGCATTCCGGCTGGGCCTCATCGGGCTGGTCCAGTTCGTCCCTTTGTTTCTCCTCACGCTGGTGACCGGCTGGACGGCCGATCGTGTCGACCGACGCTGGATTGCCCGTGCTGCGGTCGCGCTTGAGTTCGGCTGCGCGGTCGCTCTGGGATGGCTGGCCTGGGAGCACTCGACCACGCTGATGGACCTTTACACCGTCGCGGCGTTGCTCGGAGTAGGAAGGGCGTTCGCCGGGCCGGCGCTCGGCGCACTAGCCCCCAACCTCGTCCCGCGCGACATCCTGCCGCGAGCCATCGCGCTCTCATCGATGTCGTGGCAGACCGGCGCGGTCCTGGGTCCCGCCATTGGCGGCTATCTCTACGCATTTGCGCCTTACGCTCCCTATGCGGTCAGCGCGGTGTTGTTCGCCATCGCTTTCGCGGGGCTGCTTGCAATTCCGCCGATTCCCCGGACAGGATTGGCGCGGGGCGCCAATCCCTGGAAGCAGATGGTCGATGGGCTGAAGTACGTCCGGCATAATCGGCTGGTACTCGGAGCGATCAGCCTCGATCTGTTCGCCGTGTTGCTCGGCGGAGCGACCGCGATGCTGCCGGTCTTCGCGCGCGACGTGCTTCACGCCGGTCCCGAAGGGCTCGGCCATTTGCGCGCGGCGCCGGCCGTCGGGGCAACGCTTACCGCCGCATTCTTTTCGGTGCGGCCTCTGAAGCACCACGTTGGCGTGAAGATGCTTGCCGCGGTGGCTGTTTTCGGTGCGGCAACGGTGCTGTTCGGCTTCTCTCGCTACATGCCTCTGTCGCTATTCTGCCTGGCATTGCTCGGCGCCGCGGACATGTTCTCTGTCTATGTCCGGCAGTCGCTGATCCAGCTCTACACGCCGGACGAGATGCGCGGGCGCGTGGGGGCGGTCTCCTCGCTCTTCATCTCCGCCTCGAACGAGCTCGGTGAGACCGAGTCGGGTTTCCTCGGCGCAGTGATCGGCCCGGTCCCGGCGGTCATCGCCGGCGGTATCGGCGCAATTGCCGTAGTTTTCTTGTGGTCTTGGTGGTTTCCCGAGCTGCGGCTTGCAAAAAGCTTCGAGCCACCCGATTTGCGCCTCGCACCATAGAGGAGCCCAAGCGCATGAAGGCCGCCACTATCCTCGAGACCATCGGCAACACGCCGATCATCCGGATCAACAAGCTGTTCGGCGACCGCGCCGAGGTGTGGATGAAGTCGGAGCGGGCCAACCCCGGCGGATCGATCAAGGACCGGATCGCGCTGGCGATGATCGAGGAAGCGGAGCGCTCGGGCAAGCTCAAGCCGGGCGGAACCATCATCGAGCCGACATCGGGCAACACCGGGATCGGGCTTTCGATGGTCGCCGCGGTCAAGGGCTACAAGATCATCCTGGTCATGCCGGAGAGCATGAGCCTCGAACGCCGACGGCTGATGCTTGCCTATGGCGCCACGTTCGACCTGACGCCCAAGGAAAAGGGCATGTCGGGCGCTGTCGACCGTGCCCGCGAGCTGATCGCGCAAACCCCGAACAGCTGGATGCCCCAGCAGTTCGACAATCCCGCGAATGTCGAGGTTCACCGCCGGACGACGGCCCAGGAAATCCTCCGCGACTTCGCCGACGCGCCGCTCGACGCGATCATCACCGGCGTCGGCACCGGCGGCCACATCACCGGCTGCGCCGAGGTGCTGAAACCAGTGTGGCCAAACCTAAAGGTGTACGCGGTCGAACCCGCGCTTGCTCCGTTGCTTAGTGGCGGAAAGGCCGGACCGCATCCGATCCAGGGACTTGGCGCCAACTTCATTCCGAGCATCCTCAACACCGGAATCCTCGACGGAATCATCGACGTCGATGCTGGCGAGGCCAAGGAAATGGCGCGGCGTGCGGCGCGCGAGGAGGGCCTGCTCATCGGCATCTCGTCCGGGGCCGCGCTGGCGGGAGTCGCACAAAAGCTCCCGGAGCTTGGCGAGCATCCGCGAATCCTGACGTTCAACTACGACACTGGAGAGCGTTACCTGTCCGTGCCGGACTTCCTGCCCGACCAGGCTTAAGCGCCCGCTAACCTCGTCCGTTGAGCCGGCGGTTAACTCCGCCGGGGTACTGCATGGCTCCGCCTTGTGGGGGGCGGCCCCTTCGTGGCGTAGGTGGAGCCTTATGCGTCGTAACCTGTTCGGACCGTCGTCCGAACGCGAACTTCATGCCCCTGCTCGCGCATCCGCGCGAGAGGCGCTGTCGTTCGATCTCGTCGACCATTCTGAAAGCGCCGACCTTTCGCTTGCCGAACGAAGGCTCAGCGGATGGACGCTGGCGCCGTGGCTCCTGCTTGCCGGTCACTTCGCGGTCGGGATCGGGATGGTGCTGGACGCCCGTTCCAACGCCAGCCTCGGGACGCTCGCAAGCGCCTGCATTCCGCTGCTTCTGGCGCTTGGCCTCGATTTCAGCGCCGGACTGGTGACCAGGCTGTGGCGCGAGCTCAAATTGGCACCGCACACGGTCGCCCGGCTGATGTGTGGCTACATCGCGGGGACATCGACGCTCTGGGCGCTCGGGATTGCAGCGAGCAGTTCATTCCACGCGGTGGATTCGATTCTGGTCCCGGTAGCGCTCGCGTCCGGGTTCTTTCTGGCATCCATTGTCGCCGTAGCCTCTCCGCCTCTCGCCGTGATCAACGCCATTGTCGCGCTGTCGACGACCATCTTGTTCTCCGGCGACCCTGAAGCGACGTTCACCATCGACGTCGTCGCGCTGCTGATCGTCGGCTACAGCGTCCTGGTAACGCAAAGGACCTTGTTCGGCGGGCGCCACCGGTTGGGCATCGAACTCCAGGCCAAGAAGTCGCTCAACTTCGTCGAGGAATTCGAGAACAGCGGCCGCGGCTGGTTCTGGGAAACCGACTTCAAGGGCACTCTGTCCTATGTCTCCCGGCAGCTCGCCGACGACTTCGAGTGCGAGCCGGAGGCGCTGCTCGGGCGGCAGTTCACCGACCTTCTCTCGGTCGATTCGGGGGAGGATTCGATCGAGGAGCGCAAGACCCTCGGCTTTCACCTGTCGGCCCGCTTCCCCTTCTCGGATGTGGTCGTCCGGCCCGCGAGCGAGCAGGACGTCCACTGGTCGCTCTCGGGCAACCCCATTTTCGACGAGCGCGGCCGCTTCCTTGGATTTCGCGGGATCGGCACCGACCTTACCGAGCAACGGCGCTCGGAACGCGAGATCTCGCGCCTTGCGCGGTTCGATTCGCTGACCGGCCTGCCCAACCGCGCGATGATGCGCCAGACGCTCGATGAGGCCCTCCGCAACGCAGCACACCGCCAGAAGGGCTGCGCGCTGTTCATGATCGATCTCGATCGGTTCAAGAACGTCAACGACACGTTAGGCCACCCCGTCGGCGATGCGCTGCTGCGCCAGGTCGCCGAGCGGTTGAAATCGGTGATGGGAAATCACGGACAGGTCGGGCGCTTGGGCGGCGATGAGTTCCAGGCAGTGCTGCCCGGCGCCGCCGAATTCGGCCTCCTCGAGGCGCTCGCCCGAACGCTGATCGAGCAAGTCTCGCGCCCTTATGCGATTGAAGGGCATCGGGTCGCGATCGGGGCATCGGTCGGGATCGCCATCGGCGACCCGGGCCGAGCGAGCGCCGACGCGCTGGTCCGCAACGCCGACCTCGCGCTCTATGCCGCGAAGGCCGATGGCCGCGGCAAGCATCGGCTCTACGAACCCTCGATGCACAGTGAGGCCGCGGAGCGGCAGATCCTGGAGAACGATCTCAGCCAGGCGATCGACCGCGGCGAACTGTCGGTGCACTACCAGCCGGTCGTCCGCGCGGCCGCCGAGGAGATTTCCGGCTTTGAAGCGCTCGTGCGCTGGAGTCACCCGACGCGAGGACCGATCTCACCGGCGAAATTCATTCCGCTGGCCGAAGAAACCGGACTTATAGGCAAGATTGGCGAATGGGTTCTCCGAACCGCACTCGAGGAAGCCGTTCACTGGCCCGACCATGTCCGTGTCGCCGTCAACCTGTCGCCGCTGCAGTTCAACGATCCGACGGTCATCGACATGGTTCGCCGACACCTCGAGGAAACCGGTGTCCGCCCCGACAGGCTTGAGCTGGAGATCACCGAAGGGGTTTTCCTCGCAGACGGCGATTCGACCGACGAGACCTTTGCCAAGCTCAAGAAGATTGGCGTTCGCCTAGCTCTCGATGATTTCGGGACCGGCTACAGCTCGCTCGGCTATTTGAAGAAGGCGCCGTTCGACAAGATCAAGATCGACCAAAGCTTCGTTCGCGGGGCGGCCTCCTCGGCCAACCGCAACGCCGCGATCATCAGGGCAATCGTCACGCTCGCCGAAACGCTTGGCATGGACAGCTGCGCCGAAGGCGTCGAGACCCATGACGACCTGCAGCTGATCCGCGAACTCGGAGTCAGCATGATCCAGGGCTATATCTTCGGGAAGCCGTGCCCGGCGGAAGCCGCGCGCCAGATCGCCAACAGCATGACCATGACCGCCGCGGGCTTTGCCTGCGTCCGCGAGCCGCGTCACCGGCTGATGCGCCGGGCGCTCGCCTCCCTCAACGGAGAGACGGTGGAACTCAAGCTGCGCAACATTTCGTCGATGGGCGCGCTGGCCGAGTGCGATGTGTCCATCGCCCCGGACGCCGAGTTGGTCATCGACATCGTCGGCGTTGGACCCGTGCGCGGAATCGTCCGCTGGGCCCAGTCGGGACAATTCGGCCTACAGTTTGAGGGTCAGTTCGACCTCACCCGCCTGGCGCCCAAACGCGAAACCCCGAGCCACGTCGCGATGATGCGGCCGAGCTACCTCGAACATGGGGCCAAGTCGGAGCAAGCCTACAAGCCCGCGAAGCGACGGCCTCCGGCCCGATCCTTCCCGTAGAAGTCGTCGAAGTACACGATCGACGTCCCGCTCGGCACCGCCGTCAAATAGGTGATGTAGAGCGGCACGAGCTGCGGAAGATCGACCTTCTGCTCCGGCCTCGCCCCTTGCGTGCGGGGCGGGTGGCCATTGAACAGCCAGCGGGCAAAGCGGGGCGCATCCTCGAGCCTGACGCAACCGTTGCTCTCGAGCCGGGCGGCGTCCTCTATCTTCTCCTTCTCGGGAGTGTCGTGAAGCCAGATGCCCTCCTGGTTGGGGAACATGAACTTCATCTTGCCCATCGAGTTGGCCGGTCCGGGCCGCTGGCGCAAATTGACCTTCACTCGGCCTGCAGCGACGGCGTGCCAGTCGACCGACATCGGATCGAGGACGTGCGCATTCGGGCCGAACTGATCGACCAGGTCGTAACCCCGCTTCGTGAAATAGGCGCGGCCCTCCTTGAGAATAGTGGGCGCAAGCTTGCGCGAGGTGATGTCCGGCGGCGAGTTCCAATAGGGATTGAGCGCGATGTAGCGGATGTAGGCGTTCATCATCGGCGTTTGAGCAATCGGGTCCGGCCGTCCGGCGACCACGCGCATCGAGTCCACCACCTGCCCGTTCTCATACATGTAGAGGCGCGCTGCGGGCGGATTGACGATGACGAACCTGCCGTTGCCCGACGGAAGCGCGCGAGCGCGCTCCAGGTTCAGGGAGAGCAACCGCGCCTGATAGGCGTTGCTGTAGAGCCTGCTCGCGATCGCCTGCCGGAGCTTCGCGTAGATCGGGTTCATCCAGCCCATCTGGGAAACGTAATCGCCGAGTGACGGGGCGTGCGCGGCGGCGTTGAGCAGCGCGCCCGCAGATGCGGCCTCGGGCCGAAGCTCCTTGTCGACGTAGATGATGCCAACCGCCGGGTCGTGCTTCAGATCGCGGGTATAGGTGACGAAGGCACTGCTCAGCATCACTTCCGCGCGCTGCACCGAAGTGGGATTTCCGTTGCGAGCGTCGGCGAGCGCGCTCTGCAGCGCGCGGACATTGTACCGTCGCGGGTTGAGGTTATCGGCGGCAGCGCTGGCGAGGAGCTGGATCAGCTGAGGCGCGGCATTGCCGGCACTGGGGGCGAGCCACAAGGGAGCGCCTCCGCGCGAACGGTAGAAGTCGGCGATCTCGCTATCGTACGCGGCCGGGGCGGCAGGACGGGCCGATGCAGACGTGCCCGCGAACGGCGCCGTCACCGTCAGCCCGGCCGCAACGAGGCAGCCCGCGACAAATATCCCGCTTAGCGGCACCCGGCCGCGCATGAGCTTACCCATATGATCCTTCATCCCTGATCCGCGACCTGGCGCCGGAGAGCGCCCTCAACTCGCGAATAGCCGGACGGGCTTAGAAAGGGGAAGCTCTGACCCGCACCTGAACCGCAAAAAGAAAGGAGCGCCGACTAGCGACGCTCCTCCTTTACCAAGCTTGCCAATCGCTTAGCGGCGATTGATGCTCACGTTATAGACCTGCCCGTTCATACCGACATCGCAGCGGAAGCTTAGGTCCGCCCCGGCCGCATAGCCGTAGCCGGAAGCACCGTAGGCGCCGATGCCATAGGGGCCGTAGCCATTGTTGTAAGCATAGCGTCCGCTAGTGGCGAGACCGCGCACCCGGACGGTACCGTTGCCACGCGGTTCGGCGCGGGTGATCGACAGAACCTGGCCCCTCGTATTGGTGCCTAGCACAGCGCCGAGGATACCACCGATGCTGTTGCGGTTATAAAGTCGGCTCTGCACCGCCGCGCTGCACTGCTGCGACGCCATGTTGGTGTCAGCGGCGTAGGCGTAGCGGTCCCCGTAAGCGCGGCCATAGTTTTGGCCATAGCCGTAATTGTGATTGTAACCGTAGTTCTGGCTGTAGCCATAATATTGGGCGTTGGCAGGGACGGCGGCCGCAATCGCGGCGACGCCAGCACTCAGGCCAAGCAGTTTGGTGGTCATGGACATGACTGTTCCTCCGTCAGATGACTGCGTTTCTTGACGGATAAAACGCCTCGTCAGCGTCTGCGGCCCGACATTCGTCCTACGGCTGATGCAGGTCGTCGTCCGAACCTGAATAGCTGATAAACGAAAAGCGGCCCCGCGGCATGCGCCACGGGACCGCTCTCCAAAGCGCATAAACGTGCTTATTGGTACGTGGCGGTAACGTCGAACTGCGCCGAGTAAACGCCGCTGGGCTGGTTCGCACCGATGCCGAAGGTTCCGCCGACATACACGCTGTACACGCCGCCCGCCGGGATTGACCTGGTCGGAGCGGCACTGGCGCTGTCGAGAGCCAGCGCAGCCGGAATCGAGTTTCCGCCGTTCACGATGACGCCGCCGGCCGGCTGGCCAAGCGTGATCTGGACCGTCTTGCCAACCGTGCCCGAGCCGTCGAACTGCGCGCGGCTGAACCCGCCCGGAAGCGCGGTGACCGAGCCCGAGGTCGTGCGAACGCCGCTGTCCGGGTCGACGACGACCTGGCCCGGATTGTTGAGGTCAGGAGCAACCGTACCGAAGTCGAGGTCGGTCTGTTTGACCAGCGTTAGCGACTGGAGGACGGTGCCCTTGGCGGTGGCGGTAGCCGGAGCCTGCTGGGCGAACGCCGGGCTGGCAGCAACAACGGTGGCGGCGAGGGCCGCAAAGCAGACATGAAAGCGCATCTTGATTCCCCACTTTGAAAAATGTCGAGGTGGGTGCTTATGCGCGGCCGACCTTCACTTTCGTTGAAGGCTCGTGGTTGAAGCGAAATTAACTTTTCCCGTCAGCGTTCGTGACGGTTGTCCGCCTATTTACGCTGCCGGGACGAGGCGCAGTTGCGCCGCATTACTCTCCCCAACAAGCGCTTCGACACGTTGATCGTAACGCCAGGCAAGCTCGAGATGGACGCCGCGCGCTTTCCGGTTTGCCGAGCCCGCGGCCGCAGCGCGCTCCTCGGCGGCCCTACGTCGGTAATAGCCCAGATCCGCTTCCATACCCGCCACCCCCCGATGGCTCGGCCGCCCAACACCACATGCGAGTCGAGCGCCGGATTTGGAATATATCATTAAGCCCGACGTTAACCCACTTACTTAGGTTAGCCCGTTCACCGCCCGGTCCGGCGCTTTAACGTCAGAAGGCCTCGGCGGGGAGCTTCATCAGCGTCTCGGCGCCCGCCTCGATCCGCCGACGGAGCGCCGTTGAGAGCGGCAGCTCGCGTTGAGCGTAGAAGCGGGCGGTGACGAGCTTCGCTTCGTGGAAAGCAGGATCGCCGGTCGAGCCGGCCAATGCTTCGGCAGAGGCACGCGCCATCTTGAGCCACATCCAGCCAAGCGAAACGAGGCCCATCAAGTCCATATAAGGATAAGCGCCGGCGCCGCCGTTGTCCGGATCGGCCGTGCCATTCTGTGCGAGCCACATGGTTGCCGACTGGAGATCCTGCAGTGCTGGCTCAAGGGCTGCCGCGATCCCCGCTGGATCGTCCGCCGTCTTGGCATCCGTGATATCGCCCCCAAGGAGTTCGAAGAAGGCGCGAACCGCACGGCCGCCGTCCTTGGGGAGCTTGCGCCCGACGAGGTCCATTGCTTGAATGCCGTTGGTGCCTTCGTATATCTGCGTGATCCGGGCATCACGGACAAACTGCTCCATCCCGTGCTCGCGGATGTAGCCGTGCCCGCCGAGCACCTGCTGGGCATGAACCGCCGCCTGAAAGCCTTTGTCCGTGAGATAGCCCTTGATCACCGGAGTGAGCAGTCCGAGCAGATCGTCCGCCAGCTGGCGCTCCGCCTCGTCGGGTGAGCGGCGCGTCAGGTCCACCTGAAGGGCGCCCCAGAGCACCAGCGCTCGCCCCGCCTCATTCCACGCGCGCGATTCCATCAGCATCCGGCGAACGTCGGGATGGACGATGATCGGGTCGGCTTTCGTATCGGCCTCTCGCTCATCCTGACGAAGTGCGCGGCCCTGCCGTCGGTCCTTCGCGTAGGCGGCGGCGTTCTGATAGGCCACTTCGCCCTGGGCAAGCCCCTGAAGGCCAACGCCAAGGCGCGCGGCATTCATCATGATGAACATCGCCGCGAGGCCTTTCTCCGGTTCGCCGACCAGCCAGCCTTTCGCGCCGTCATAGTTCATCACGCAGGTGGCGTTGCCGTGGATGCCCATCTTCTTCTCGAGCGCTCCGCATTGAAGATTGTTGCGCTCACCAAGCGAGCCGTCCTCATTCACCAGGAACTTGGGCACGACGAACAGCGAAATACCCTTGACGTTGTCCGGCGCGCCGGCGCGCTTCGCGAGCACAAGATGGATGATGTTGTCGCTGAGATCGTGCTCGCCCGACGAGATGAAGATCTTGGTGCCGGTGATCGAATAGCTACCGCCGGGATTTTCCTCGGCGCGCGTCTTCAGGAGCCCGAGGTCCGTGCCGCAATGCGGCTCGGTGAGGTTCATCGTCCCGGTCCATTTGCCGGTGATCATCGTCGGAACGTACTTCTGCTTGAGCTCGTCACTGCCCTTGACGAGTAGCGACGCAATCGCTCCGGCCGTCAGCCCCTGGTACATCTCGAAGCTGTGATTGGCCGACAGGATATATTCGGTCACCGCCGTGCCTACGACCTGCGGAAGCCCCTGCCCGCCATATTCCTCCGGTCCGGTCAGCGTCGGCCATCCCGCCTCGACGAACTGCTGATATGCCTCCTTGAAACCCGGCGGAGTGACGACCGAGCCGTCGTCGTTGCGCTTGCAGCCAATCTCGTCGCCGATGCGATTGAGCGGCGCGAGCACTTCCGCGGCGAAGCGTCCGGCCTCCTCGAGGATTGCCTCGACGAGGTCAGGACTGGCGTTGGCGAAGCCCGGCAGGTTCGAATAGCGCGAGATGTCGAGCACCGAGTCGAGGATGAATCGCGTCTCGCGCACCGGCGCGGTGTAGGTGGGCATTGCTTACCTCCGTGTCAGTAACTCCTAGCTGGGCCGCCCAACGTTCGTCCAGCATGCATCCGCGGTTCATCGGCTCTCGTATTTAGGGCAGACTTGGAGACTCGCCGATGAAAGCCCTCGCCCTCATCCCGCTCGCAATGCTGGTTGCCGCTCCGGCGGATGCCGCCCCACGCACCGAGACCGCAGTCCTTGCCGGCGGCTGCTTTTGGGGCATGGAGCTGGTGTTCGAACATGTGAAGGGCGTCAGAAATGTCGTCTCCGGCTATGCCGGGGGATCGGCGCGCGACGCCAGTTACGATGCAGTGAGTTCGGAGAGTACCGGTCACGCCGAAGCCGTGAAGATCACTTACGATCCTTCGCAGATCAGCTACGCGCAGCTGCTCAAGATCTATTTTACCGTTGCCCACGATCCGACCGAGGTCGACCGGCAGGGTCCGGATTCCGGCCACAGTTATCGATCGGCCATCTTCCCCCAATCGGCGGATCAGGCCCGCTTCGCCAAGGCGTTCATCGCGCGCCTCAATGGAGCGCACATCTTCAAGGCGCCGATTGCGACCAAGGTCGAAAGCGGAGGCTTCTTTCCTGCCGAGGCTTATCATCAGGGCTATGGCCGTAAGCACCCCTACTATCCCTACATCCTGATCAACGACCGGCCCAAAGTCGCTTCGCTGGAGCGCAAATTCCCCGCACTTTACAAGGCATAAGCCGTCAAATCTTCACGCCTCGTCGATGGCGAGGGCGACAAAGGCGGCGGCGGCTCCTATATGGCGCCAACGCTACACGCGCTGGGAAGGCCGGGGTCCCAAGACATGCTGACGACCAATCCGTTCGACGACGACAAGCTGCGCGAGGAATGCGGCGTGTTCGGCATCTGGGGCGCCGAGAATGCGGCCAGCTTCGTCGCACTGGGCCTGCACGCGCTTCAGCACCGCGGACAGGAAGCGGCGGGCATCACGACCTTCGACGGCAAGCACTTCCACTCGCATCGGGCGATGGGGCATGTTGCCGGCAACTTCGATCGCGATGACGTGATTCGGCAGCTGGCCGGGCGTAGCGGCATCGGCCACGTGCGCTATTCGACCACCGGCGAGACGGCGCTCCGCAACGTGCAGCCGCTATTCGCCGAGCTTTCGGAAGGCGGCTTCGCGGTCGCCCACAACGGCAATCTCTCCAACGCGATGAAGCT
>Ga0070714_100002761_pt1 | contig 12941 bp, 32 predicted proteins | sample LARL83metaG_FD_65450 | JGI IMG/M metagenome (GOLD analysis project Ga0070714, IMG submission 65450) | Corn, switchgrass and miscanthus rhizosphere microbial communities from Kellogg Biological Station, Michigan, USA - LAR L8-3 metaG | ecosystem: Host-associated > Plants > Roots > Rhizosphere ... | reverse complement strand
CGCCGTCGCGGCGCTGGTCATCATCTACGCCCCGGTGCTGCTGCCGGCGGGCGTGTTCCTGGTGCTGGCCGCCCGTCCGGCCGCCCACTTCCTGGACCCGAAGAAGGCCCGCGTGGTCCGCACCACCCGCGGCGTGAAGAGCCCGGCCGCCAAGGCGGCCGGCGGGCGTCCCGGCAAGCCGGGCGAGACGCACCAGCCGCGCCGTCGTCCCGCCTCCCCCGCCCCCAGCTCCCGGCCTGCCCCGTCCCGCCGGGCCGGGCCCGCGCACACCGTCACCGTGAACCCGCCGAAGGCGTGGCCCGAGCTGGAGCCGTGGCGCGAGGCGGACGCCCTGCCGTGGGCCGGCGAGGACCGCGAGCCCGAGCCGCCCGAGTGGTACGAGGACGTGCCGAAGCGCCGCCGGGACCCGAAGCGGCCGAGCCGGCTGCACGCCTCGCTGTGCAGCGACTGCCTGGGCGGCGAGTGCAAGCCCAGCACCGGCGGACGGTGCCCCGCGAAAGGCTGCGAGTGCGCGGCCGACGCCCACGACCAGCCCCCGTTCTAGGAGCGCCGCCGTGAACCTGTGCTACATCCTGACCCTGCAGCTGCCGCCCCGCGGGATGACCCCGGCCGCGGTGGCCACCTACGCCGGCGTCGCCACCTTCGCCCCCGGCACCGGCCGCAACCGGGCGTACACCGAGCTGTTCGCCAAGTACGCCCGCCTGATGCAGGCCGAGGCCCGGCACTCGGCGGAGCCGTCCGTCCTGTTCTTCTCCCTCGAACCCGATGCCCTGGAGGCCTGACATGACCGCTATCAGCAGTGACGAGATGGACCAGGCCTTCCGCAAGACCCTGGCCAGCACCGGCCAGCACATCGAGGGCCTGCGCGTGCTGGACTGCGACACCTGGGGCAACGCCGCGCCGCTGGCCCGGCTGTGCTTCACCGGCCAGGCCGGCGGCTATTACGTGCACGCCGGCCTGGCGGCGGACGCGGGCATGCCGGCCAGCAGGTGGGAGTCGAAGGTCTCCGCCGTGTGGGTGCCGGAGCACGGCGAGCGACGGTACGCGCTGGACGTCACCCTGCGCGGGCCCGGCGCCCGGGACGGCCGGCTGCTGGCCGACCTGGTGCTCACCGCGGTGGTGCTCGACCAGGCCGACCACGGGGAGTCCTGATGAGCTACGGCCACGCGAACGAGCTGCAGCGGACCCAGCCGCCGCTGTCCCGGCTGGACTACCTGGTCAGCCAGCTGGGTGTCTGGGCGAACCTGAACCCGTCGCTGCGCTCGCTGCACAGCGAGTTCGAGACGATCGCCAGGCAGCTGCGCGAGGCCGGGGCGGGCAACATCCCGGCCGAGCTGGGACTGGAGCCGTACCGCAGGCTGACCGCCGAGGAGCGGATCGAGGCCCGGCACTGGCTGCAGGTGCTGAGCGAGCTGGCCCGGTCGGTGCGCAACGCCATGGACCCGGTGAACGGCATGCCCGCGGTGACGGTGAGCGCCTGGGAGGGCCAGCGCGCGGCGCTGACCAGGGACCTGGACGCGTTCACCGCGCGGGTCCGCGCGGGCACGCCGTCGCCTGGCGGCATCACTGATCGGAACGCCTGATGACCTTCTGCCCTGGCGAGGACGCGAAGCTGGCCCGGGAGCTGGACCTGTACGACCTCGCTTTCCTGGCCTGGTGCGGGGAGGACCCGGCCCGGGCGCTGGACCGGATCGGGATCAGCAGGCTGTCGGTGCGGCGCTGGCTCAAAGACCCGGGCAAGTACCTGCCCGAGGAGCCCGAGACGGTGCCGTTCTACACCGTGCCCGGCCGGGAATATATCCCTCCGGACCAGGAAGAATCTTCGCTAGCCTCTTGACTTGAGTCAGGTACCCCCGTAGGCTTGCCCTATAAGCAACCGACCCGAAGGGGCAGGCACCATGAACCGCACCGCTGCCGAGCTGGCCGACCGCAACAGCCCGTACTACCGCAAGTACCCGGGCACCTGCGACATCGACCTCACGCTGATCATCGCCGAGCGGATGGCCGAGGGTGACTCCCCGGTGACCGAGGCCTACCAGGTGCCGGACGAGTTCGCGCTCACCGAGGCCGAGCTGGCCGAGCTGCTGGACGACCGGGCTATCAGCGTGACCGAGGCCATCGACGCCGGCCACCCGCACGTGTACGTCCTGGAGACCGGCGAGGAGTCCGAGGGGATGCGCATCCTGGGCATCTACACCGAGGCCGGGCTGGCCCGCGGTGACTTCGCCGGCTTCGCCGCGGAGATGCTGGACCGGTTCGGCGCGCGTGACTTCGACCAGGTGCGCGCCGAAGGCCCGGCGCTCGTGCTGCAGCTGGCCTGCGACCAGCTGAGGCTCGGCCCGCAGCTGGTCACCACCCAGGCCCAGGCCACCCCGCGTGACAGCTATGCGATCGACCTCGCCTGGTCCGTCATCGACGCCGCGCTGCCGGCCCTGCCGCGCTAGCCTCCGCCTCCCGCAGCCCCCGACCTCCCGCCGGGGGCTGCGGGATTTCTCGTCTCTTGACACAAGTCAGGTGACCGCATAGGCTGGGACCCTACCGACCGAACCCCCGACAGGGAAGGCAGCACATGACCGGACGAGACCCGCTAGTCCTCCTGCAGGAGGCCCTGGATGACGAGGAGACGCGCCAGTTCCTGGCCGAGGTGGCCCGGCGCTGGCCCCGGATGGCCGGGGCGCACGTCGCCGACGTCCTGGAGCACACCACCGACTACGACCTGTTCCTGGACGCCACCGAGCCGTTTTTCGACGAGCACGAGGCCGAGCTGTTCTCGCTGCCCGACGCCCTGCCGGTCACCGCGGTGCTGCACCTGCTCATCATCATGGGCCGGGAGCTGACCATGGCGAACCTGCTCAGCGTCCTGGGCACGGCCGGGCTGCTGCCGGCGGCACCGTCCGTGCTGCGCTGGCGCCGGGTGGTCATCGAGAACGTGCAGGCCGGCTGGTCCGCGGATGGAGCGGACCTGCATTACCTGGTGTTCCGCCACCCGCAGGGCAACGGGTACCTGCTGACCCGGTACCCTCGCAACGGCCAGCACACGGCCGACATCATCAGCGCTGCGTCCTGGGCCGCCGCGATGACCACCGCGGACGAGGGCCGCCGGACGGCGGAGCTGTTCGAGGCCGGCGAGGACATCCCCGAGATCGGCTGGTTCCACGGCTCCCCGCCCCCCGGCCTGCGGCCGTCCGCCTTCGGGGCCCTGGATGCCGCGCACGAGACCGCCGACGAGGGCCCGGCCCCGGACGCCCTGACGGACCCGCGCTCATGACCGCCGTCGCGGAGTACACCCCGCCGCACCTGCAGGGCGCCCCGGCCACCGAGCCCGCCGACCTGGTGGGCTGGCAGCTCTACAGCATCGCCGGCGACGTGGCCGAGGCGGTGGAGAACCGGCGCGAGGACTGGCTGGAGATCCGCGACATGAAGCCGGAGCCCGCGCAGGACCCGGCGCAGCGCCGCGTGGTCATGCTGGCCGAGGCCGACGGCGGGCACGAGGTGGAGATCACCGTCCGGCTGACCGGCCGGCTCTACGCACAGCCCGGGGAGGGCTCATGATCCGCCGGACCGAGCTGCTGAACGCGGCGGCCGAGGCGCTGGAAGCCGGGGAGGACCCGCTGGCCACCCCGTTCCTGTCCGAGCACGGGGTGACGCTCGACGAGTGCGTGAGCCTGGCGCAGCAGCTGGCCATCGGGGCCCGGCTGGTCGCGTACGGCCTGGAGCACCCGCGCGAGACCGAGGGCCAGGCCGTCTTGATGTCGATGGCGAGGCAGCTATGACGGACTGCATCAACCCGGACCACATGTACGGGCTCCCCGAGGCCTGCGGCGGCTGCTACGCCGCGCTGAACGCCGAGCACAGCGCCCTGAACGACCGGTACATGAAGCTGCTGGAGGAAAACCGGGAGCTGCAGCGCAAGGTGGACGAGGCCGAGCACCAGGGCGACGTCATCCCGCTGCCCCATCCGGCGCACGCCGGCGCCGCCGCGTACGAGTCCACCGAGCGCGGGTTCGAGGCGGTGCAGGGCACCGACGCGCTGCAGGTGCTGCCGCGCAGCCGCCAGCCGTCCGAGGACGTCGCGGTGATCCGGATCTTCCAGCGGACCATGGGACCGTCCTCCGGGCGCGGCCAGCTGCTGACCCGGCAGACCGCCGCCGCGCTGCATGCCTGGCTCGGCTGGTGGCTGGCCAACGGCTGGCCGGGCGTGCCCCGGCGCTGCGGTGCCGAGCACAGCGAGCCGAAGGTGGCCACCTGGCGGTGCGACCAGGAACCGGATCACCTGGACGACCACGAGGGCCCGGCCATCGGCTGGTACAGCGCGGCTGGCAAGCCGGACCGCACCGCGTGGCCGCGGCCGGCTGACGAGCGCCGCGGGCTGTACGCGGCCGAGTTCGGCGACCACTTCGGCGGGTTCCTGGAAGCACGCCGTGGTAGCTGAGGCGGCGCACCAGCTGGCCGGGCTGGCCCGCCGGATGATGCACGTGGACCGCGAGTCCTCGGCCCGGTGCCTGACCTGCCAGCAGGATCTGTGCCGGAACGTCAACCCGGAACCCGCGGGCCGGTCGGCCCGCGGGCATGCCCGCAAGTACGGGCACCGGACCGAGGCCCGGCACGTGCAGGTGGTCCGCTACGCTCCGAGGCCTGACCCCCCGGGGGCATAGGTTGCTGGCCGGCCCCCGGGGCAGGCACCCCCCGCACGCCTCAGTATCCCAGCCGGGGCATGGATTTTGTATGCAGGCACCGTGGAGATTCGGGGCCCGTAAGAAAACATGCTCTTGACTCAAGTCAGGTGGACCGGGTAGGCTGGAGTCATTAACCACCGACCCACCAGGGCAGGACACCATGACCCAGGACGACATCAACATGATCGGCGCGCTGCTCAGCGCGACCGAGCGCGACCGCGAGCCCACCGCGGGCTGCCCGAGCGGGCGCAGCAGGTGGCACACCGCGGAGCGGCTGATGGACGAGGAGGACTTCGACCCCGGCGGCATCACCGAGCTGCACCGCGTGGCCGCCCGGCTGCAGCGCAAGGGCCTGGTCGCGGCGCGGACCATCATCGGGAGGACCCGGTGGGCGCTGACCGAGGACGGGCTGCGCGTGGCGAAGGCCGGCCGCCGGGCCGCGCGTGGCGAAGGCCGGCCGCCGGGCCGCGCGCCAGCTGGCCGGGCAGGCGGTCTGACATGACCGAGAACCTGGCCCAGCTGAGGCAGCGCCGCCGGGAGCTGGATTATCAGATCGCCGAAGCCGAGCGGCAGGGGCGCGAGCGCTGGAACACCGCCCTGGACCTGCTGGACGACGCGGTGCGGGCGCTGGCGGAGGCGCGCGGCCTGGCCGCCGAGCAGTCCTCGCGCAAGAACGTCCGCACCCTGGTCATCGGCGAGGTGCGGATCGAGCTGGGCTATATCGAAGAACCGTGGGGTGCCTGGCTGGCTGTCCAGCGCGGCGCGCTATCCATCGGGTTCGGCGCTGACGGGGACGCCCCGGGCCCGGCCCTGTTCACCGCGATGCTGCAGGCGCTGCTGGATGAGGAGACCGGATCATGAGCCAGGACCGCGGACTGCACGGGCTGAAGGCCGGCGACCCGATCGTCATCGTCAGCTCCAACCCGCAGAACGAGAACCCGCGCCGCCGGACCATCAAGACGTTCGGCCGGGTCTGGGTCACCACCTAGAGCGGCTTGCGGTACTCGATCGAGACCGGCGAGGATGCCGAGCACTACGGTTACCAGGACCGGGCGCTGACCGTGCCGCAGTACCAGGACCGGGTGGAGCGCCGCCGGCTGTTCGCCATCCTGGACCGCTGGGGCATGGACCCCAAGCACCGTTTCCCGGCGGCCGAGCACGAGCTGACCACTGAGCGGCTGGTTCAGGTGGCCGCGCTGCTGCAGACCTTCGAGGCCGAGGAGGCCGCATCATGATCAAGCAGTTCACCTGGGACTGGAAAGAGCAGCCCCCGATGACCGAGATCGGCGCCGCGGTGACCGCGATGTCTGCCAAGGGCCAGGTCTTCGCCTACCACCCGGACACTGACAGCGACTGCTACGCCGTCGTGCTGGCCGACCGCGAGCTGACTACCGAGCAGGTCAAGAGGATCTACGACTACCCGGACGCGGTGGTCCTGGTCGAATACTCGGTGGAGATGAGCCGGGCCGGCGCCTCGGTCGTCGAGAGCCTGAGCATCCCGCTGGCCGACCTCATCGGCCTGGACGCGACCAGGCGTGATGAGGTCGTCGGCGAGTGGGTGCAGGAGGCCGCGCTCAACGTCGTCAACTGGGGCCACATCGAGCTGGGGGAGATCGACGAGCCCGTGGAGGGCGGCGATGGGTGAGGGCCTGCTGGCCGTCATGGTCGGGGCGGCCGGCTCGGGTAAGTCCGAGCTGGCCGCCCCGGTCTTCGGGCCGGGGAACGTGGTCAGCTCCGACGCCATGCGCGCCCTGGTGTGCGGGAGCGTGTGGGCGCAGGAGGCGGCCGACCATGACGACACGTTCGGCATGGTGCTGCGGGCCACGGTGATGCGCTGCAGGCGGCGCCTGGTCACCGCGGTGGATTCCACCGCGCTGCTGCCCGGCTGGCGGGACCAGCTGCGCGAGGCAGCCGCCGATGCCGGCCTGCCCTGCGTGGCCGTCCTGGTGCCCACCCCGGTGGAGGAGTGCCTGCGGCGCAACGCGGGCCGCGAGCGCCGGGTGCCCGAGGATGTCGTCACCGCGCAGTGCGAGCGAGCGGCCTGGACACGCTGGATGCTGCCAGGCGAGGGGTTTACCGCGGTGCTGGCCGCCGACCCGGCCGCCAGCCTGCAGGGCCGGGCCAGCTGGCTGACCGCCCAGCTGGCCGAGCTGGGGCTGATGGCATGATCACGTTCGTCCTCGCGGTCACCGTCGTGCCGAAGCAGGGGACCACGCCCGCGGGCGTGGTCCCGGCTCTGCCGTCGCTCGACGAGCTGTGCACGCAGCTGGCCCCGCTGCTCGCCAGGGGCACCGAGCGGCACCAGCTGCTCGGCTTCACCGTTACGGAGGTAACCCAGTCATGAAGCCATCCGCAGATGCCGGGCGCCCGTCGTGCCTGGCCATGAACCCGAACAACCTGCGGGCGTCCGCCGCGCGCCGTGAGAAGCTGCTGGCCGCGTTCCTCGGCCTGGACGAGGACACCCAGGCCGACCTGCTGGAGGCCACCGAGACGATGGTGTTCCGGGCCGGCGGGGTGGACTCCGAGCGGGACGAGGCCCGCCGGATCGTCCGGCAGATGCACGCGGCCGCGGGCTGGGAGAGCCGGTGATGCTGAGCACCACGACGGACAGCGAGATCTGGAGCGCGGTCCGCAAGGCAGGCGAGGCCGCTACCGGGGACCGGATCGCGGCCATCCTGAACGACCGGCCGCTGCCGCCGGCGGGGATCATCACCGTGGCCGAGGCGGAGAAGCTGTGGCAGGCCGTGCTGGCCGAGTGCGAGCGCCTGGTGCCCGGCCAGGGCGCCTGCATGCGCACGGCGGGCGCTTACGGGGTCGACGGGCGCAGCTGCAGCGCGTTCCTGTCCCGCACCAACGAGGACGGGACGAGCACCAGCTGGTTCATCATCGTGCATCACAATCCCGGGAACCGGCCCGCGGCCCGGTGGCATGTGCAGGTGCACGGCCCGGCCACCGACAGCCATGACGAGGAATGGCAGCGCCGCCTGGACGGCGACCGGTCCCGGTCCCTGGTCTGCGGTCATCACTGGTACACCATCGGGCCGGGCAGCTCGGGAGGCTTCGGCGGGCACCGGTTCCGGTTCCGGAACCTGGCTACCGGCGAGGTCACCGAGTCCCGCGATATGTGGCACGGCGGGGTGATCCCGCCGGCCTGGCGCGAGCGCATCCCCGACACGCACGAGATGCTGGAAGGGTTCCACCCTGCCTACACGCCGGCCTGACTTGCCAATGTCACCCCTGTACCGTACACTTGACTCAAGTCAGGTAGACAACTTCTAAGGGGCAGGCACCATGGCAGACGAGAAGATCACCGGCCCGGTCAAGCGGGCGTTCGAGCGCAACCCGCTCGACGAGCCGGCGAAGACCGCGCTGCAGATCACGGGCAGCGTCACCAAGACCGATCACCCGATCGGCCGCGCCGACTACCGCGTAGACGCCGACTGACGACCGGGACCGCGGGGGCCGCTCCGGCGGCCCCCGCCGGGAAGGAAAAGATCTTATGTTCGGACGTGACCAGGACCCGCTGACCCGGGCGCTGAAGGAAATCAAGCGGGACGGCATCCGCCAGGCCCGGACCGCCGAGACTCGCGACGAGTCCGAGGACGGGTCCGCGCAGGCGCATTTCGCCGCGGACGCGCTGCGGGCGCTGAGGGGCAAGAACCGCGATGTCTCCTAGCACCGCGATGCGCGGGCGCAGCTACCTGCGCCCGGAGCCGTGGCAGCTGGCCGGGTCCCCCGCGGATGCCCGCTGGGGCGTGCAGGCCACCCGCTACCTCTACATGAACGGCCAGTGCCGGTACTGCGGCGAGCACGCCCAGGGGCCCGCCAGCAGCGTGACCGCGCACCCGCTGGCGCTGTGCCTGGCCTGCGGGACCCCGCAGTGCGACAAGCAGCGCGGCTGCCTGGTGTGCATGATCGGCTTCGTCGGCCGCGTCCCCTACGGGCAGAGCACCGCCTGCGGCTACGCCCGGTGCGGCAAGCCGGCCGTGGCCCGGGCGCCGCGCGTCGGCCGGGTCTGCACGCATCACCTGATCCAGGCCACGAGCCGCGGCCGCACGCTGCGGAGCCAGATCGACAACAGCGTGCGGCTGCGGGAGCTGGGCGGGCTGGACTGGCAGAAGCTGACCTGGTTCGGGCCCGAGCGCCGGTACGCGGTCCGCCGCTGGCACGACGACGGGCGCACCGGCTGGACGACCGGCCAGCACCGCGCCGGGTTCGAGACGGCCGGCGCGGCCGACCGCGAGGCAGCCGCGTGGAACGACCCGCGCACCTCGGACGGCTGGCACGCCGAGCGCGTGCTGCTGACTGACGAGGTGCGCGCCCAGATCGAGGACTGGGAAGGCCGGGCCGCCGGCCGGTCCGCGGTGGCGAGGCTGACATGATCACCGAGCTGCTGGCCGGCGGGGGGCTGACGGCGCTGGGGTTCGTCCTCGGCCGCCTGCCTTCCCGCCGGCGCGAGCCCGCGCAGCCGAGGCCGGTGTGCGGGTGCGGCCACCACCACGGCTACCACGACCCGAAGACCGGCCAGTGCCACGGGCTGATGGACGGCAAGGCCACCGAGTTCTCGAACTACCAGAGCCGCGAGCCGGTGGCGTGGGAGCAGGTGCCGTGTACCTGCCGCCAGTACAGCGGCCCGGTCCCGGTGGAGTCCTACTTCGCCCCCGAGCTGACCTCGGAAGGATGACCATGCTCGACGACATCCACCTGACCGGTGAGCAGGCCTCGCTGCTGGCGCACGTAGCCAGGCAGGCCGGCGGCACGCTGGTCTTCGACTACCGGGCCGACTTCGCCCCGGCCGGGCCGGTGTGCATCGCGCTGCGGGCCCCGTCCCCCGGCGTGCTGATCCGGTTCGGCGGCATGGTGGCCATCGCCCTGGGCCTGCCGGACCCGCTGCTGGGCCAGATGGCCGCGCGGGTCTGCGAAGACTTCGCCGGCAACGACGCGAGCCGGGTCTACTTCTGGCCGGGCTTTAAGCCGCCGCCGTCCCAGGGCCTGATCGAGACCGCGGACGCGCGGGCCCGCCACCTGGTGGCCGTGCACGCCAACGCCGCCGCGCTCGGCTGCGACCCGCTGGAAAACTGGGAGACGCATCACCGCGAGCACCACGGGCCCGGCGGTATCCGCAACCACCCGTACGGGGACCTGGGCTATGACCAGGCTGCCGTCGACGCGGTGCTGGCCGAGGCGGGGGAGGACGGCGACCTGGCCGTGGCGAGCCGCTACCCGAACCCGGAGGGATTCCAGTGATGACCGGGACCAAGAGCTACGAGCAGATGACCGACCGCGAGTTCTGGGCGGAGGTCCGCGGGCTGCTGGAAACGTGCCAGCGGCACCACCCGGGCACCACGTGGGCGGATCACGTGGGCTCGCTGGCCGACTACGTGCGCGCCGAGATCGAGCGGCGCGAGCCCCGGCTGGCCGCCAACCGGGCCGAGGCTCTCCGGATCAGCCGGGACTCCTGGAACCGGGAGCTGGCGAAGGGGACCGACGTCCTGGACGCCTGGTGCGCCCCGATGAGCGAGGCGGACACCGCGCGGCTTACCAGCTTGTGGGATTACTACCGCGGTGCGGTAGTCGGGATGACGCATCGTCATACCCGGCCGGAGGCAGTCTGATGATCCGCGAAGAGACGTTCACCCAGAGCCACCAGCCGTACGCGGTGAACCTGGCCAGCCTGCTGGTCACCGAGCGGAAGGACCCGACCGGCGGCGGAGCTGGTTACTTCCGGGCCGAGGTGCTGGCTGTGTGGTTCCGGCGCAAGCGCCCGCGCGGCGGTGCCACGGTCCTGACCCAGGCCTGCGCTGGCCGGCTGTGGGACTACCAGGACGCCGAGCCGGCCAACGCCAGGGCGTTCCTGGCCGCGCACACCGACGGCCGGTACGGCGGGGACTGCCAGGCCCGCTGGGACGGCATGGAACTGTGGGCCCCCGGCGCGACCGAGCCGGAGCGCGCGGAGTACCTGCGCCTGCTGCGGCCGATGCTGAAGGCCTACCCGGCCGTGCCCGACGGCTATGACGGGTGGTGGACGTTCCGTGCCTAAGCGACCGCGCCGCCGCGGAGGGCCGGGGCCGGGACGGCCAGGGCCCGGTCCGGGGCCGAACCCGTTCAAGACCCCCGCCGACCTGGCGAAGTGGGAGCAGGATCTCACCAACGCGAACGCCGCGCTGGACCGGATGGTCGACGAGACCCGCAAAGGCAGGCGCGGCCAGGGCAACGCCGTGGTCAGCGCGCACATCGCGGTGCTGATGATGGACCCGATCACCTGCCAGAGCCTGCTCACCGCGGCCATCGCCCGGCTGGCGTTCCCGCCGGAAGAGCTGCCCGAGCTGTGAGCATGTGCCGGTGCTTCCGGGCGCCGTGGTGCTACAAGTCCTACACCTGGTGCGAGCCCGGGCCCGAGCGCACCCGGACCGGGATGAGCGCAGCCGAGGGCGCGGACATCGAAGCGCTGAGCAAAGGCCGCGCCCTCCCCGGGCACCTGCACGCCTGCGCCAACACCGAGTGCGCGCACGCCAAGCTGTGGCACGAGCGGCCCAGCGGGACCAGCGCCCGGCCCGGCGCCCGGTGCGAGGTGGCCGGCTGCCCGTGCCCCGGCTGGAAGCCGCACGAGATCACCCGGCACAGCCTGGTGCGGCAAGATCCTGTCTCTTGACTCTAGTCAGGTGACCGGGTACGCTGGGGTCACCGACTAAGACAGGGTGAGGCACATGGGCGAGAGCATCAGGATCGGGAACCGCGGGCAGCTTCAGGAGCTGGCCGCCCGGCTGCGCGTGCGGCCGGACTGGCACGAGCCGAATGAGCAGGCCGTGACCGCGCAGGTGCACGGCACGCCCGGCGACCTGGACAACGCCGGCTACTGGGGCCACGACCGGGACGGGAACCTGGACACCTACGGGGACGGCAAGCAGGAGCTGTGGGTGGAGATCTTCGCCGACGGCAAGCCGGTGGCTGAGATCAACCTGGCTGACCTGCTGGCCTGGGCCTCGGAGCGGTAGCTGTGAGCACCACGGTCGACGACATCGAGCAGATCCAGTCTTGGATGCTGGACCAGGACACCCCGATGGCCCCGTGGGCGCCGCGCGAGGCGCATGTCTACTACCTGGAGATCACCTATCCGGCCGGCTCGCTGGCGCCAGGCTGGAAGCCGGCCGCCTGGGACGAGGCCGCCGCCTCGCTGAAGTGGCGGGCCCGGCGCAAGGTGGCCCGGAAGGGCTTCCGCTGGCCGCGCGAGCGGATGTTCCTGTCGTCCTCGGCCGCCTACAGCCGGGCCGGCTACCTCACCTGGTGCGGGGCAGCGGTGCAGGTGCACCGGTCCTACCCGGTGCGGTGGCCCTGGCGGCCGTCTGACGTCCAATTCGATGCCTCCGGCATCCCGCTGAGCAAGGAGCTGTCTGCATGACTGACGCACTCGACCAGGCCGCCGAAGAGGCAGGCCGGGACATGGCCTGGGAGAAGATCCGCGAGCACCTGCGCGCGGCTGTCCTGCACGAGCTGCCGCAGTTCGGCGGGCACGCACCCTATGGCCCGACGCCCACCGATCCGGACGCCTGGCGCCGGGCCAGCCCGGAGCAGCTGGCCGAGGCCATCGTCACCTTCGCCATGGCCGGCATCGGGCCGGTCCTGTCCCGCGAGCAGATCGACAACGGGCTGGCGCTGCTGCGCCGCGTCCTGGGCAAGGCCGAGATCGACCCGGCCAGGCTGGACTGGCACTCATGATCGTGCTGACCGACTGCTGCCAGGCCCCGGTCGGCACCGGGCATCGCGAAGACTGCAAGTTTCGCCGGGGCATCTGGACGGGCACCATGCCCGGCGCCCCGGTCTGCGAGCACTGCGGGGAGACGTTCGTCTTCACCCCCGCCGGGCAGCTGCGGCACCCGCTGCCCTGGTGCCCGCCCAAGCTGGCCGGGGAGCACCTGTCATGACTAAGACCTACACCGGCGAGCCGATGGCCCCGGAGCACCCGCTGGGCGGGATCTACGCCATCATGGACCGGCACGGCATGCTGCCGGACGACATCTTCTGCATCCGGTGCGCCAAGCCGCTCAACATGGACGGCGGCCACCCGGCCGAGCTGTACGCCGGCACCTTCAACGGGCTGTGCTACGGCTGTACCTCCGAAGGCCCCTACGTGGCCGCGGTCGCGCAGCTGGACGGCTGCCAGCGGGTCAGCTGGCCGCCGCCCTGCCCGAGCCACCGCCGGGACCGGGTGAGCCACTACGGCTACCCGGACTGCGAGAACTGCCAGGGCCTGGGCGCCACCGGCTA
>Ga0070714_100002760_pt1 | contig 12942 bp, 12 predicted proteins | sample LARL83metaG_FD_65450 | JGI IMG/M metagenome (GOLD analysis project Ga0070714, IMG submission 65450) | Corn, switchgrass and miscanthus rhizosphere microbial communities from Kellogg Biological Station, Michigan, USA - LAR L8-3 metaG | ecosystem: Host-associated > Plants > Roots > Rhizosphere ... | reverse complement strand
CCGCCTCGGCCGCGAGCTCACGGTTGGTCGTCGCGATGATGCGGACGTCCACGCGGATGGGAGACGTTCCGCCCACCCGCTCGAACTCCTGCTCTTGAAGGACGCGCAGCAGCTTGGCCTGCAGGTCGAGCCGCATCTCCGAGATTTCGTCCAGCAGCAGCGTCCCGCGGTTCGCGCGCTCGAATGCCCCCTCGACGCGCTTGATCGCACCGGTGAACGCCCCCTTCTCGTGCCCGAACAGCGCGCTCTCCACCAGCCCTTCGGGGAGCGCGGCGCAGTTCAGCTGGATGAAAGGACGGTCGCGCCGATCGCTCTGATCGTGGATCGCTCGCGCGAACAGCTCCTTACCCGTCCCGGACTCACCCTGCAGGACCACGGTCGCGCGCGTCGGTGCCGCGGTCGCCACCGTCTGCATGATGCGACGAATCGCCTGGCTGTCGCCCACGATCTGGCGCTCGTTCCGGAACTCCATCACCTCGCGCCGGAGTGCGTCGTTCTCGCGCTTCAGCCGCACGAGCTGCAACGCCTGGTCCACCGCCAGCTCGAGCTGCTGCGGCCGCACCGGCTTGGTGATGTAGTCCACCGCGCCGGCCTTGATCGACGACACCGCATGCTCGATGCTCGCATAGCCCGTGAGCATGATGAGCGGGATCTCGTACCCCTCGCGCCGGATCAGCGTCAGGAACTCGAGCCCCGTGAGCCCGGGCATCCGATAATCCGAGATGATCAGCTCGACACCGCCCTTCGCCAGCGCTTGCAGCGCTTCCGGCACGTTGCGCGCGCCGATCGGGTCGTGCCCGGCCCGACGCAGCGTGTCCTCGAGTATCAGCCCGACGGATGGCTCGTCATCTACATATAGAATGGTCGCCATGCTGATGGAGATCGGTGGCTGACGGTCGGGAGGAACGCGGCGCCGCCGTGTCCCACGGTCACGTGATGCTGGCGCTCAAGCTCCACGGGGGGAGGCTCGATACTCCCAGCATACGCTGTTGCCCAAGGGTAGGCAATATACGATGCGAGTCACCAACACACTCATCCAACGCAACGCCACGCTCACGCTGCAGCAGAACCTGCAGGCGGTGGCCAAGGCGCAGGCTCAGGTGAGCACCGGTCAGAAATACACGTCGTTCGCCGACGATCCGCAGGCACAGTCGTCGGTGATGCAGACGTCCAGTTCGCTCCGGGCGCTCGATCAGTACAAGCGCAACATCGACGACGCGACCTCGCGCGCGAACATGGAGGACTCCATCCTCCAGCAGCTCGGCGACAGCGTCACCCAGGCGACGCAGGTCGCGATGCAGCAGGGGAGCGCCACGTCGACTGCGGCCAATCGCCTCGCTGCCAAGGCGCAGATCGACGGTCTGATCGATTCCGTCGTCTCCCTCGGGAATACGAAGTACCAGAACACGTATCTCTTCGGCGGAAACGACGTGACCGATGCGCCGCTGTCCAATGCCCCGCCGTTCTACACTGGCGCGGCAGCCGATACCGGCTCGCACACCACCGAGATCGCGTCCGGGCAGATCTTCAAGTCGAACCACAACGCCAAGGAGGTCTTCCTCGACACGGGAACGCTCCAGGCGCTGAAGGATCTCTCGACGGCGCTCGGCAACAACGACGTGACCGGGATCAATAACGCTTCGGGTGAGCTCACCAACGCGCAGCAGGGCATTCAGGCGCTCGTCGGTGATCTTGGCGCGCGTGAGAATCAGCTGGAGAATGCCGGGTCCAACCTCGACGCGCTCAAGACGAATCTCACGACCTTCAAGTCGAATCTCTCCGAGGTCGATCAGGAATCGGCGATCACCGAGCTCGTCACGCGGCAGACTGCGTATCAGTCCGCAATGCTCGCCACGTCGCGCGTCATCGGGATGACCCTGACCGATTACCTTAAATGACCTCCGCCGCGCTCGCGTACTCGATGCCCAGCACCACCACCGTCGCCTCCGATCTCCTCGGCACCCTCAGCGTGGAGTCGAGCGCGGTCCTCACGTTCCCGAAGGGGCTGCTCGGATTCCCCGAGTGCCGCGAGTTCGTTCTCCTGCCGTCCGAGCGCGAGCACGTCTACTGGCTCCAGTCGGTCCAGTACGCCTCGCTCGCCTTCCTGCTCATCGACCCGTTCGTCTTCTTCGAAGGCTACACGGTCGATCTCGCGACCACGGAGCTCGTCCGTCGCCCGGGCGGTCCCGACGAGATCACGCTGCTCGCCATCGTGACGCTCCCACGCACGCGCGACGAGCGCCCCACGGCGAATCTGCAGGGCCCGGTCGTCATCGACCTGCGGCTGGGACAGGGGCAGCAGCTCGTGATCGCCGATTCGAGCTACGGCATCCGCGAAGCCTTCGATCTCTGAGGAGTCGACCCCTTCGCGCCTGCGGGGCGGCCCGGATCATCCGGAGCCGCCCCGCCGCGTTTCTGGGGCGGTGCGGTTCCGGACGCGATGCCGCTAAAGCTTTTCCCCGGCACGTCGATAAATAGTCCAGACGGCCAAACCGGCCGGCTACCGGGAGCAAGGATGCTCCGACACCATCTGTTAATGGAGTAACAGAGCAAATGCGTATCCAGACCAACCTCAACTCGCTGAACGCCCTTCGTAACCTGGGCATCACCGAGAACCAGCAGAACTCCGAGATCCAGAAGCTGTCCTCGGGCTACGCGATCAACCGTGCAGGCGATGACGCCGCAGGTCTGAGCATCGCGAACTCGCTGCGTTCGGCGGGCAAGGCGCTCGGTCAGGCTCAGAAGAACGCGTCGCAGGCCGGTTCCTTCCTGCAGATCGCCGATGGCGCCACGCAGACGCTGTCGACGATGCTCGATCGTATGCGCGAGCTGGCGACCGAAGCGGCGTCGGACAACGTGACGGACAACGACCGCGCGAAGATCAGCGCCGAGTTCACGTCGCTGCAGTCGGAATGGGACCGCATCGTGAACACGACGCAGTACCAGGGGCAGACGCTCCTCAACGGCTCCTTCGGCGTGCAGGATACCGGTACGCTCAAGGCCAACGCGGCCGTCGCCAACATCTCGCTCACCGGCGCGTCGGCGAGCAAGACGTACACGATCACCCAGACCGCCACGACTGGCGTGACGCTGAGCGACGGTACGACCTCGCAGACCGTCGCCACCACGGCCGGCACCGCCGGCGGCACGCAGCACCTGAACTTCGACAAGCTCGGCGTCTCGTTCGACTTCAAGGGTGTTCTCGGCGCGACCACGCTGAACGGCCTCACGGTCGTGACGGGCACCAGCCAGTCGGCCAGCTTCCGTGTCGGCTCGGGCACGTCGGCGAACGACACGATCTCGGTCGGCCTCGACGATCTTCGCGCCTCGACGCTCACGATCGACTCCGGCACGATCAACGTCAGCAGCTCGGCGAACGCGGCGACCGCGCTCACGAACATCAACTCGGCGCTCGGGAGCCTCAACACCGCCATCGGTAACATCGGTGCGGCCGAGAACCGGATGGACTACGCCACGGCAAACCTCAACTCGCTGATGCAGAACACCGCCGCGGCCGAGTCGACGATCCGCGATGCCGACATGGCGCAGGAGTACACGCAGTACACGAAGCTGTCGATCCTCCAGCAGGCAGGCACTGCGATGCTCGCGCAGGCGAATTCGAGCACGCAGAGTGTCCTGCAGCTTCTTCGGGGCTGATCAACGCGCAACCGGTAGCTCTACGGCAGCGGCGGAAGCCACGACGCCGTAGACGCCGGCCACGAGGCCGCAGGGATCTTCACGGGTCCCTGCGGGTTCGTTGCATACGGAGGAATTGAGAGATGACGAGTCCGGTAGGATCGTTCCCGGGACTGGGAAGCGGCATCAACTACCAGTCTCTGGTCGATCAGATGATTCAGGTCGAGTCGGCACCCGCGACGACGATGCAGTCGCGGATCGACTCGTACAACGCGCAGATCGGCGCGTACAAGAGTTATTCTGGCCTGCTCTCGACGCTCGAGACGGCGGCGAAGTCGCTGCGCGACGGCACCGCCTTCCAGAACGTCCTCGCCACCGTGTCCAATGCGACCGGCGCGAGCGGACGCTCGGTCCTGAGTGCGAGCGCGAGCTCCGGTGCTGCACCGGGCTCGTACGCCGTGCAGGTGCTGCAGACGGCGCAGGCGGAAAAGCTCTCCGGCGCGACGTTCGCTCCCGGCACGGCGGGCCTCGGCCTGTCGGGCGATTTCGTCATCAACGGCAAGACCGTCACGGTCGCCACGAGCGACTCGCTCTCGGCGATTCGTGACAAGATCAACGCACAGAACACCGGCGCGACGCCTACGGGCGTCAGCGCTGCGATCATCACCGACGCGACCAACGCGCAACGCCTCGTCCTCACCAGCACGAAGACGGGCGCGTCCGGCATCGACCTGGTGGATGGCTCGCAGGGCGTCGCGCAGCAGCTCGGCTGGATCGATTCGACCCAGAGCATCAAGCACGTCACGAGCGCCGGCGCGCAGAGCGACAACTTCTCGTCCGCGAGCGCGACCATTGCGTCGCAGCTCGGCCTCGCGACGGCGATCGGTCCGCAGACGGTGACCGTCGGCGGCCAGTCCGTCTCGATCGATCTGAGCAGCGACTCGCTCAACAGCATCGCCGGTAAGCTGTCCGCGCTCACCGGAATCCAGGCCACCGTGCAGAGCACGACGGTCAACGGTGCGACGAAGTACTATCTCGACGTTCGCAACACCACGAGCTTCGTCGATGCCGGGAACACGCTCGGTCAGCTCGGCCTCCTCAGTAGCGGGCGAAGCTCGGTCGCGCAGCAGTTGCAGGGCGCTCCGCTCACCGCCGGTGACGCGACGACGCCCGCGACTGGCTCGACGCTCCTGACGAGTCTGTGGAACGGCGGCGCGGCCTCGGGCGCCGCCGCGGGTGACACGCTCACCATCAGCGGCACGCGCGGCGACGGCAGCGCGGTCAACGTCACGTTCACCATCGGCGCGAGCAGCACCGTCAACGATCTGCTCACGGCGCTGAACGACCCGACGACCGGCTTCGGCGCCGGAACCCGTCCGGCGACGGCATCGATCGATGCGAGCGGCCACATCGCCCTCACCGACGGCACGGCGGGCCAGAGCGCGCTGTCCATGCAGATCGTCGCGCACAACGAGGGTGGCGGCCGTCTCGACCTCGGTTCCTTCGCCACGACGACCACGGGACGTGCCCGCCAGCTCGTCGCTGGCGCCGATGCCAAGTTCTCCGTCGACGGCGTCGCGTTCACGCGCTCGTCGAACACGGTGAGCGACGTCATCGCCGACACGACGCTGACGCTCACCGCCGCCGATCCCACCGTCACGGCGAACGTCACCGTCGATCGCGACCAGAAGAGCGCGCAGTCGGCGGTGCAGTCGTACGTCGATGCCTACAACGCGGTCATCGACTTCATCCAGAAGCAGCAGACGCCGGGCTCCGATCCGACGCAGAACCCGACGCTCTACAACGATTCGATCCTGCGCTCGGCGCGGTCCGCGCTGGCGACCAGCATGCTCACGACCGTGAGTGGGGCTCCGTCCGACCTGTCCACGGTCGGGATGGTCGGCGTGTCGCTGACTAAGGACGGCCACCTCACGTTCGACCAGAGCAAGTTCCAGACGGCGTTCACGACGCGCTTCGACGACGTCGAGACGCTCTTCATGGAGCGCGGCTCGTCGACGAATCCGCAGGTGTTCTACTCGTCGTCCACGCCGACGACGCAGTCGGGGACGTACGCGTTGAACATCACGCAGGCGGCCACGCAGGCGACGCTCTTGGGCACGGGCTTCAGCGGTACGTACGCCGACGATGGCACGCCCGACACCATGACCGTCACGGACGCGCAGCACAACACGGCCGTGCAGGTGCAGCTCACGAACGGCATGACGACGCAACAGATCGCCGACGCGCTGAACACCGCGTTCTCGACGCCGCAGCAGCGCGTCGTGCAGACGTCGAACGTCATGCTCGACGCGACGGGAACCGTTCCGGCCACGGCGAGCACGCTGATCAGCGATCTGCATCAGCCGGGCGGTAGCGGAGGCGGTGCGGTCGCGGGCGACAGTCTCACGTGGACCGGGGTGCGTCCGGATGGCTCGGCGTACAGCGGCTCATTCACGGTCGGGCCGCCGCCGGCCGCGACGGTCTCGAGCGTCGTGGCGGCGGTGCAGGCCTCGCTCGGCTCGAGTGCAACGGTCTCGTTCGCGAACGGCCAGTTCACGGTGACTTCGAACACCGCGGGCAACTCGCAGCTCTCCTTCTCGATCGCGTCCGACAACGCGGGTGGCGGCCAGCTCAACTTCGGCACCAGCAACACGATCGCGGCGGGACACGGCGTCGCAGGACTCACTGCCAGCGTCGTCAACAACCAACTGCAGATCTCCACGAGCAACTTCGGCAGCGCCGCGAGCGTGAGCGTCTCGTTCCAGGGTGGCGGCACCGACAGCACCGCGCAGCTCGGCCTCTCCACGACGCCGGCGACCGGGACCGACGTCCAGGGGACGATCGGTGGATACGCGGCGACGGGGTCCGGTCAGACGCTGCTCGGTGCGACAGGGACGCCCGTCGACGGATTGAGCCTGCTGTACACGGGAAATACGACCGGCGCCGCCGGCACGCTCTCGCTCACGCAGGGGCTCGGCACGACGGTCGATCGACTGCTCACGAGCTGGACGCAACTCGGTGGCACCGTCGATTCGAAGGAGCAGCAGCTGAACGACCAGGTCACCACGCAGCAGGGTCGTCTCGACGACTTCAACGCTCGCATGGACGTCCGCCGTCAGGCACTCCTCAAGGAGTACCTGGCGATGGACACGGCGGTTCAGAAGCTGAACGCGCAGGGGAGCGCTTTCCTCTCGTCACTCGGCTCCGGTAGCTCGAGCAGCTCCTCGAGCATCTTCGGTTGATGCGTCAGCGCAGTTCGGATCTTCCACTCCCAGCTCACGAGAAGGCCGTCGCCGCGCTCGACGAGTTCGACGCGACGGCGGCCGAGTACGTGGCGCTGCTCGACACGCAGCGCGCGCTGCTGGGACAGGGGAACGCGCTCGGCGTCGCGGAGTCCGTCGCGCGCGGCGATGCGCTCGCGCTGCGCGCCGCCGCGTGTGGACGACGTCTCGCGCCGATCCGCGAGGCACTCGCCGGCGCCGGCATCCGCGGGCCGCGCGCCGAAGCCGTGCGGCGGCGCCTGGAGCGGATGGCGCATCGGGCTGCGCTGCTTGGCTCGGCGGCGGCGGAGGTGGCTGCCCGGTGCGAGCGCGAGCGCGTGACGATGGGAAGCGAGCTGGCCCAGCTGCAGAAGCCCGCGGGGGGCGGTCGCGGCGGCGCGTATCGGTATCCGCCCGCTCCCAGGCCCACGGTCACGCTCGATACCCGGGGCTGAGCAGCCGCCGTGTGACCTCCGGACGCCTCCAGCGTCCGGTTCAAGTTTTCGGCGCGCTCTCCCGACACTGCCCACCATGGGATACAGCGCGTACACCGCGAAATACCTCGAGAACGACGTCATCAGTCGCCCGAAGGAATGGCTGGTGCCGTTGCTTTACGAGCATCTTCTCGCCCACCTGCGCCGGGCGCAGGTGCAGATCCAGCAGCGTGACTTCGAAGGGAAGGGGACGAGCCTCGAGAAGGCCTCGGCCATCGTGATCGAGCTGATGGGAGCGCTCGACCGCGAGAAAGGCGGAGAGCTCGCGCAGCGCCTGGCGGCGCTGTACGCGTACTTCGGCAGTGAGATTCTCACGATCGGGCGCACCCTCGACGTCTCACGGCTGGAGAAGCTGATCGGCATGGCGGGGAGCCTGCACGAGTCGTGGGTGATCGCCGCGCGGACCCAGTGGCCAACGGCTGGCGCCGGCGCCGACGCACGCAGCGCCGCCGAGCTGCGGTAGGCATGTCCATGGTGACCCCCGCTCGTGTCCTCGAGGAGAACCTCGACCGGGTCGTCGACTCGGTGCTCCGGACGCTCTCGGCGGGCGGGGTGACGCCGCCGTCCGCGGTGCCGGGCGAGGACGGGACGGCTGCGGATGCGCAGGTGCGCGAGACGATCGCCGATCTCTGTGGGCACGTCGCCTTCGCGCTGAAGTCGCTCGAGCCGCGGCCGCACGGAGTCGCCACGTACCACGCGCCCGTTCCACCGGCTGGCGCGCCACGCTCGCTCGACATTCGCCGGTGATGCTCCTTTCGACCGCACCACTCGAGACTCGGCTCTGACACGCCCGCGCGCCCGTAAAGTCGGGCTGGTGGGCGGTCGATATTTTGAGGCAAGGAGGAGGAATCCATGCAGGTAAACAAGACGCCGGGCGAGCTCGCCCGGACCGAGGCGGCCCAGCGCACGCAGCAGCCGGCCGCGCCCTCGACCACCGACGCCCCCACGCCGATCCGCCGCATCGATGCGGTGCAGATCTCGGACGCGGGTCGCGCGATGTCCGGAACAGACAACGACGGTGACGTCGACGGTTCGAGCGAATCCACCGAAGCCAAGGGACTCGATTCGCGCCGCACCGACGAGATCCGCGCGCGCGTGCTGTCGGGAGCCTACAACTCGGTCGAGATGGCCGACCAGGTTGCCCGATCGATCCTTCGTAGCGGAGACCTGTAGTCTCCACTGGTGTCTGGAGCCAAGCTCATGCGATTCCTCGTCGTCGACGATTCGGCCACCATGCGGCGCATCGTCGTGAACTCCCTGCAGCGTGTCGGCTTCACCGAGGTCGTGGAAGCCGCCGACGGCGCGGAAGCGCTGGAGAAGCTGTCGGGCATCGATTTCCTGATCACCGACTGGAACATGCCCAAGGTGAGCGGCGCCGAGCTGACGCGCGCCGTTCGTGCGCGCGACGACTGCCGCAGCCTCCCCATCATCATGGTGACGGCGCGCAGCGTGCGCGACGACATCCTGACGGCGATGGAAGCCGGTGTGGACAGCTACGTCGTGAAGCCTTTCACCCCGCAGGTGCTGCGCGAGAAGATCGACGCAGTGCTCGCATCCCGTGCCGCTGCGTAGCTCGTCATGCCCACCTCACGAATCGCGGAGGTGTTGTACGACTCCGAGACGGTTCTCCGTCTCGTGGACAGCGAGCTCGAGGAGCTACGCGACGATCCAGCGGACGGGCATCCGCTGGCGGTTCTCCTCGCCGTCATGCAGCGCGCGAACGCCGAGATCGCGTGCGTGCTGCGCGTCCTCCACGATGGTCGTGACGCGCTGGGTGAAGTTCCCCTGCGCGAGCTGCGCGACGCCGCCGACAAGCTGACCGAAGTCTCCACCGCGACGGAGACGGCCGCGCACCGGATCATGGACGGCCTCGACCGCGCGCAGGGAATGCTGGACACGCTCGATCGCCTCGCCGACGAGCCGACGGTGGACGGCGCGATCGAGGAAGCCACGCTGCGCGCGCGCTTGCGCGACGAGCTCTTTCAGATCGTCGGTGCGCTCCAGTTCCAGGACATCACGTCACAGCAGCTCGGCCACGCCGCGAAGATCCTCGGCGACGTGGGTCGGCGCGTACATGCGACGACCTCGCTCCTGGGCGGAAGCTGCACGGAGGCCGAGGGCGTGGTGGCGGAAGGCACTCCGGTATTCGCCGAATCCGCGTCGATTCGCGACGTGGGCGAGCGGCAGGCCGCTGCCGATGCGCTCTTCTGGGCCGAGCGCGGGCGCAAGACCGCCTGCTGAAGGCGGATCGTCGCGATGTTCCCGTACGTTCCCGCGCTCGGCGCCGCGGCCGCGGCCCAGGGCGCGCTGCTCGTTTCTCTCCTCCGTCGCGTTCGGAAGCTCAAGCTGAAGAGCGCCGCCGCTGCAGCCGCGAACGGCGCCGATAGCGCGAACGCCGCGGACAGCACGGTGCACGAAGCGCTCGTCGAGCGCGAGGCGCTGATGGCCGAGATGCAGCAGCTGCTGCGCGGTCTCGATCAGAAGGTGCGCGAACGCACCTTCGAGCTCGCCGAGGCGATGGAGAAGGCGGAGCAGGGCAACCACGCGAAGAGCGAGTTTCTCGCGCGCATGTCGCACGAGATCCGCACGCCGATGAACGGCATCCTCGGCATGGCGGGTCTGCTCCTGGACAGCGGGCTCACCGCGGAGCAGCGCGAGTACGTCGAGACCGTTCGCTCGTCGGGCGATGCCCTGCTCACGATCATCAACGAGATTCTCGACTTCTCCAAGATCGAGGCGGGGAAGCTCGAGATCGAGATCATCGACTGCAACGTCAGGACGACGGTGGAGGAGGTCGTCGAGCTCCTGGCGGAGCAGGCGGCGGCGAAGCACATCGAGCTCGGCTGCTACATCGACGAGTCGGTGCCGGTCACCGTCCGCAGCGATCAAGGACGCCTGCGGCAGATCCTCATCAATCTCGTGGGCAACGCGCTCAAGTTCACGCATGCGGGTCGCGTGTACATCCACGTGCGCGTCGCGTCGGAGACGCTCGATCGCGTGACGCTGCACTTCGCGGTGTCGGACACGGGAATCGGGCTCGCGGAAGAGGCACGGTCGCGACTGTTCGAGCCGTTCCAGCAGGCCGACAGCTCGACCACGCGCAAGTACGGCGGGACGGGGCTCGGGCTCGCGATCTCGAAGCAGCTCGTCGAGCTGCTCGGTGGCCACATCGACGTCACGAGCACGCCGGGAGCGGGGAGCACGTTCGCGTTCACGATCGACGCCGAGTTCGGCGCACGGCTTCCGGCGACCGCGTCCACCCTCGACGGTGCGCGCGTGCTCACGCTCGTGAGCGGGAAGCTCACGCGCGTGGTGCTGCGCCGATACGTGACTGACTGGCACGGTGTCGCCGATGGTGCACCGTCGCTCGCCGCGGCGCGCGCGCGACTGGAGGCGGCCGCGTGTGCGGGGACGCGATACGATCTCGTGCTCGTGGACCTCGCGGCGGTCGGCGGCGAGCCGGCCGCCGGGGCGCGGACGCTGCGCGCACTACGGCGTGAGTTCGAAGCGCAGATCGGCGGGATCGTCGCGTTCGTTCCGCCGCGCGCGAAGCTCGATGCCGCGACCGCGCGAGACGCGGGGATCGATGCGGTCTTCCTCCTGCCGCTCCGACCGACGCGCCTGTTCGGTGTCGTCAACTCGGTGCTGCATCCGGAGCTCGCGCCGCGTCAGCGGCACCTGCGGAGCGCGGATGCCGGGATGGCTCATGCGCGCATTCTCGTGGCCGAGGACAACCCGGTGAACCAGCGGGTCGCGACGCACATGCTCGCGAAGCTGGGGTATCGCTGCGACATCGCGTCGAACGGCCAGGAAGCGGTGGACATGCTCGCGCGCATCCCGTACGATCTCGTGCTGATGGACTGCCAGATGCCCGAGATGGATGGCTACATGGCGGCACGGCTCATCCGCGCGCGAGAGGAGACCACGGGCGGCCACACGCCGATCATCGCGATGACGGCGAACGCGATGCGCGAGGATCGTGCGCGCTGCCTGGAGGCGGGGATGGACGGCTTCATCCCGAAGCCGATCGCGCTCGAGGAGCTGGAGACGGCGCTGGAGTGCTGGGTGCCGGAGCACGTCCGTGCAGGGGCGCCGGCGCCCGTCGCGCCCGACCTGCCTGCAGTGGCGCCAATGGCACCGGCGGCACCGATGGCCGCGAGCGACCGCACGATGCCGCTGGCGGTGGATCCCTCGCTCGTCGCCACGCTGGCCGCACAGTTCGCCGAGGAGGCCGACGCGATCACGGCGAACCTCGACGCGACCGACGCGACGCGCGTCGAGCCGGCCGTGCTGCATGCGCTTCGCGAGATGAGCGACGACGGTGACGAATTCGTCGCGCATCTGATCACGACGTTCATCGCGGATTCCGAGGCGCGCATCGCGATGCTGCGGGATGCGATGGCCGCTCGCGATGCGCATACGTTCGAGCGTGCCGCTCACGCGATCAAGGGGAGCAGCGGCAACGTCGGCGCCGTCCGCATGTCCGCGCTCGCGGCGCGGCTGCAGGACGTGGGAAAGCGCGGCACACTCGACACCGCGGGTCCGGTGGTCGAGCAGCTCGCGGTCGAGCTGGCGTACGCCCGCGGCCGGCTGCAGTCGGAGTTCGGCGCTGCCGTTCCGGTGGGGTGAGGGGCACCGGCCCACGAAGCGTGCCACGCGCTCAAGGACGCGGGCCGCGCTGTCGATACTCGACAGCATGATCCAGATCATCGAAGACGATCCAGTCACGTGCCACATCCTCTCGACCCTGCTGCAGCGGCTGCGCTACACGCACTGCGAGGCGCACACGGGCGAGGAGGCGATGCAGCAGCTCAAGACGTGTCCGATCGATCTGGTGATCGCGGACATGGGGCTGCCCGACATGAACGGGCTGAAGCTGCTGGCCGAGAAGCACGCGCTCCCGTATCTGCGTGACATCCCGGTGCTGTGCTGCACCGCGCAGGCGGACATCGAGACGGTGGAAGCCGCGCTCGGACACGGCGCGATCGACTTCGTGAAGAAGCCGATCATGGTGCAGCCGTTCGCGGCGCGCGTGAACCGCGCGATGGAGCGCGCGCCGGTGCGGTGGGAGTCGTGGCGCGAGATGAACAAGCGCCTGCGCTTCTCGGGACGCTCGATCCAGCCGATGCTCGCGATCGCGCAGCAGGTGCTCCGCGAGCTGGATGCCGCGCTGGCCGACGCGCAGACGACGGACGCGAACCCGGCCGAGCTGAATGCGCTGGTCGCGCGTGCGCGCGGGGCCGCGGCGAACGTCGGCGCGCTCCGGACGGTGCAGCAGATCGATCGACTCTGGCAGGGACAGTGCGCGGCGCAGGACATCGAATACCTGCGTGCGGCGCTGCTCATCGAGCAGGCGGCGTTCGACGAAGCGATCGCCGCGCGCGCGGCGATGGGTGATGCGGCGCCCGAGCAGATCGCGAGCTGATCCGCTCACACGACCGAGCCGAGGGGCATGCCCGTTATATTGCGGGCATGCCCCTCGTCGCTTTTTCCGACATTCCCGACGACGCGCGGGTGTGGGTGTTCGCCAGCTCGCGGCCGCTGTCGGGTGA
>Ga0070714_100002759_pt1 | contig 12944 bp, 10 predicted proteins | sample LARL83metaG_FD_65450 | JGI IMG/M metagenome (GOLD analysis project Ga0070714, IMG submission 65450) | Corn, switchgrass and miscanthus rhizosphere microbial communities from Kellogg Biological Station, Michigan, USA - LAR L8-3 metaG | ecosystem: Host-associated > Plants > Roots > Rhizosphere ... | reverse complement strand
CGGCGCCAGCCGGCTTCGGCGCCGGCTGGCACCGTGCCGAGAACCAAAGATGGCGCTGACCACGTGCTCCGATGAGCAATTATGTCCTCAATGCTGCGAATTGCCGGTGCTTTCAGTGCTTTTGCTGCTCCGGCTCACCAGCCGACCCGGACGGGGCCCGCTGCCAGCTTCGGCTCCCGCCGTGCCGCCAGGCCCGCGGCAGCTCGCGCGCCGCGCGCGTTGCGGCCGCTTGCGGGCAGCCGGAACTCACGCCCCCATGGCACGATAGATGCAGCTGCGCCTCATCGTCCACCCGGCTGACTGAATACGCCGAGTCTGGCATTGTGAGCAGAGGGCCCGGCTATACGCGATATGAGCGTTATGGGTGAAGGCGAGGACATGGGCGCAGGCGACATTACGCGCAGAAACGGGGGGCGCGCCGCGCCCGGGCATGGCACAGGACGGCGTGGATCTGAAAAGCTAGCCGCGTGAACCCGCCGAGCCGACGATCCGACCCTCCTGGCCGGCCGGGCCACCATAGTCACTCCGGTCCTCCCCGGCAGCGGCCAGGCGGCACGTCCACAGCCGCGGCGCCGCCCAACGCGCTCTTCGCGGAGATGCTGCGGGCCGCGCGGGAGCTGCTGGCCGTGCGCAGCCCGCTCGACGCCGAGCTGATGGTGAGCGAGCTGCTCGGCACCTGGTGGGGCCAGCGCACCACCCGCCCGGGCGGCCGGGAGGTCCGGCGCAGGCGCGCCGACGTGGAGGAGCTGGTCGGCGAGGGCCTGGTCGCGTACGCGGCCCAGCAGGGCACCCCGGCCGCGCTGGCCCTGCTGTCCGGCATCGCCTGCCTGGGCACGCCACGGCAGGCGACCAGCGCCGAGCAGGCGGCCCTGGCCCTGATGGAGCGCGGCGTCGCCCGGCCGGGCTGGGCCGAGCACGTCGGCGCGGTGGTCGCGGCCGAGTGCTACCTGAACTCCGACGCCTACGGCGACCGCGACGAGGTCGTCTGCGTGTTCAGCTACGCCGGGCAGGAACAGCACGCGCTCGTGGTCGTGGTCGACTACAACGCGGGCGGGCTGGCCAGGGACGGCTGGGTCACCTCGCAGGTGGGCAAGCTCCTCGACTACTGCGGCCAGGCCGCGTCCACGTTCACCCAGGTCCCGCCGCCGCAGGCGCGCCGGCTCCTGGAGTCCGCGCTCGCCGTCACCGAGAAGGCCACCGACCCGCAGGTGAGCAGCTCGTTCCCGTCCTACCACGCGTTCATCAGGGCCCGGGTGCGCACCCTGCCACCCACGCTGTCCTGGCGGAACAAGCCCTCGGGCAGCGCCAGTGAAGAGGGAAGGGGAGGTGGGCGGGAGCCCGGCGTCCACCCGGGCAGCCCCGGCCTGCCCAGCGCGAGCCCGGGCAGCAGCGCCAGCCGGCGCCAGGGCTGGCGCAAGGACCGCCGGGCCATGCTGGCGGCGGAATTCCTCGCCTCCGACGAGGCCGAGGATCTCTCCGACCGGGAAGCGGCCAGCCGCTGCGCCGACCACATCGTGAACTACGGCTGCGACCAGGATTTCGGCCGCCCGCTGCGGATGAGCCCGGCCAAGGCCGAAACCTTCCTGCTCGACTGGCTGCCGCGCAAGGTGCTGCTCACTCCGGCCGACCAGCACGCGATGCCGCACGTGCTCGCCGCCTGGGTGCGCTGGACCGGCGTGCGCGAGGGCCGGGACACCAAGGCGATCGGCGCGACCCTGGACGCGGTGTTCGACTCGATGGGCACGTTCACCCGCGTCTACCGGGACCCGGTCTCGTTCGGCCTGGAGCAGCGGCTGGTGGCCCGGCTGCTGCCCGACTCCGACCTCGAGGCGCTGCCCCGCCGGGTGTTCGCGTTCGGGGTGCTGCAGGGCAGCTACCGCGGCACCGACCTGGCCACGCTCGACCCGGCCAGCCCGCGGGACCGCCGCATCCTGCTGGAGGCGGACCACGACGAGCCGTCGAACCGGGCCAGCGGCGACCACATCGACCGGCACCTGGCCCTGGCCGACCGGCTGTGGCGCGGCGACCCGCCGGAACTCTGGGATGCGGCGCAGCGCCTGCTCGACATCGGCGAGGACCGGCACTCGGTGCTGCACACGCTGATGGACACCATCCGGGCGGCGGACAGCGACGAGAAGAAGATCGCCGCCGCGCTCTACGAGCTTCCGCCGGAGGAGCCGCCGGGGTGACCACCGCGCCCGACGTCATCGACCTGAACGCCGATCTCGGCGAGAGCTTCGGGGCCTGGCGGCTCGGGGACGACGACGCCCTGCTGGCCATCGTCACCAGCGCCAACATCGCCTGCGGGTTCCACGCGGGCGACCCGCTCACGCTCCGCCGGGCGTGCGCGGGCGCGATCGCCCGCGGCGTGTCCATCGGGGCCCAGGTCTCCTACCGCGACCTGGCCGGCTTCGGCCGCCGCGAGATGAGCGTGCCGTCCGAGGAGCTCACCGCCGAGGTGCTGTACCAGATCGCCGCGCTGGACGGGATCGCCCGCACCGAAGGCGGCCGGGTCAGCTATGTCAAGCCGCACGGCGCCCTGTACAACCGGTGCGTCAGGGACCCGGTCCAGGCCGCGGCGGTCGCGGACGCCGTCCGGGCGTATAACCCCAGCCTGCCGCTGCTGGCCCTGCCCGGCGGTGCGGCGGTCCAGGCCGGGAAGGACGCCGGGCTCACCGTGGTCGCCGAGGCCTTCGCCGACCGGGCCTACCGCGCCGACGGCACACTCGTCCCCCGCGGCCAGCCGGGCGCGGTGATCAGCGACCCGGGCCGGGCCGCCGCCCGGGCGGCCTCGATGGCCACCAGCCACGCACTGGAATCCGAGGACGGGCAGCAGGTACCGGTGCGGTTCCGGTCCATCTGCGTGCACGGGGACACCGCCGGGGCGGTCGCGCTCGCCCGCGCGGTCCGGGAGGCGCTGGAACGGGCCGGCGTGCGCGTGGCGCCGTTCGCGTGATGCGGGCCAGGCGGGCCGGCGATGCGGCCCTGCTGGTTGAGGCGGAAGGCACTGCGCACCGGCTGGCTGCCGCCATTGAGGCGGAACGCATCCTCAACCTGGTCGATGTCATCCCCGGCGCGCGGACTGTGCTCGTGGCGACCGAGCCGGGCCTGGTCGCGCTGGATGAGCTGGCCGCGCGGATCGAGTCGCTGCCGCTGCCCCCCGCCGGGGCGGCCGCCGCGCGCGAGGCCGAGATCCCGGTGGTCTACGACGGGCCCGACCTGGCCGAGGTGGCCCGGCTGACCGGGCTCAGCCCGGGCGAGGTGATCGCCAGGCACGCGGCCGCCGAATACACGGTGGGCTGGATGGGCTTCTCCCCCGGCTTCGGGTACCTGACCGGGATCGACGAGCGCCTGGCCGCGGTGCCGCGCCTCGACGAGCCGCGGCTCCGGGTGCCCGCGGGCTCGGTGGCCGTCGCGGGCGGGCTGGCCGCCGTGTACCCGACCACGTCGCCCGGCGGATGGCGCCTGCTCGGCCGCACCTCGGCCGTGCTCTGGGACCCCGGCCGCGACCCGCCCGCGCTGTTCACGCCCGGCATGCGCGTCCGCTTCCGCCCCGCCGACGCAGATCTCCATGATCGTGGTGGGTTGCGGTCAAATAGCGCACCTAATCCACCACGATCATGGACTGGCGACGCCGGAATAGAGGTGGTGCGGCCGGGGGTGCTGGCGACCGTGCAGGATCTGGGGCGACCGGGGCTCGGGCATCTCGGGGTGCCGCACTCGGGGGCGGCCGACGCGCCCAGCCTGCGGCTGGCGAACCGGCTGGTGGGCAACCCGGAGGACGCGGCCGGCCTCGAGCTCACGCTGGGCCGGGCTGTGCTCCGCTTCGCGGAGGACACCTGGGTGGCGGTGACCGGCGCGCCCGTCCCGGTCACGGTGAAAGAAGGTGACGGCGCCGGGCGGCCCGCCGAGCCCGGTGCGGCGGTCCTGGTTCAGGCCGGTGAGACGGTGCAGATCGGCGCGCCTACGGCGGGTCTGCGCAGCTACGTCGCGGTCCGGGGCGGCATCGACGTGCCGCCCGTGCTCGGCAGCCGGTCCGCTGACCTGCGCTCCGGGCTCGGTCCCCCGCCGCTGCGGCCCGGCGACCGGCTGCCGGTGGGTGCGCCCCAGGGCCCGCCGCCGGGAGGCGCGGCCGGGACCGCGCCTGCGGTGCCGGCGGCGGGCGAGGCGGTGCGGATCCGGGTGGTTCCTGGCCCGCGCGACGACTGGTTCGCGGCGGGCGCGCTCGAGCTGCTCTGCGGCGCCGACTACACGGTCACCCCGGCCAGCGACCGGACCGGGATCCGGCTGGACGGGCCTGCCCTGCCGCGCGCCCGGCACGACGAGCTGCCCAGCGAGGGGCTGGTGACCGGCGCGCTGCAGGTCCCGCCGGGCGGGCGGCCGATCCTGCTGCTGGCCGATCACCCGACCACCGGCGGCTACCCCGTGATCGCGGTGGTCGCCACCGCCGACATCGGCCTGGCCGCGCAGCTGCGGCCGGGTGCCCGGCTGCGGTTCGCGGTCAGCTCGGGCTGAGCTCGCGGTAGGCCCTGAGCACGTCCTCGGCCGAGACCGTGGTCAGGTCCGCGGCGCTGGCCTCGTCGGTCATCTGGGCGATCCGCACGTCCCTGACCGCGCAGGCGCGCTCGAACAGCGAGCGCGCGAACCGGCCGTTGCCGAGCTCATCGATCTGGCCCTGCTCGCTGGCGTTGCTGAAGATCTCGTCCAGCACCGGCAGCGCGTCGGCGTCGAAGCTGTCCCCGGCCTGCTCCGCGATCACCTCGGCGATGCTGGTCAGCTCCTGCCCGGAGTAGCTCGGGAACGCGATCCGGGTGCTGAACCTGGAGCCAAGACCCGGGTTGCTGCGCAGGAACCTGTCCATGTCGGCGGTGTAGCCGGCCAGCACGATCACCAGCCGGTCGCGGTCGTCCTCGGCGCGCTTGAGCAGCGCCGCGATCGCCTCGGAGCCGAACGCGTCACCGCCCGAGTAGCCCTGGTTGTACAGCGCGTAGGCCTCGTCGATGAACAGCACCCCGCCCAGTGCCGAGTCGATCAGCTTGTTGGTCTTGATCGCGGTCGAGCCGAGATGCTCGCCGACCAGGTCGGCCCGGTGCGCCTCCACCACGTTCGGCTGGACCAGCAGGCCCAGGGCGGCGAAGATCCGGCCCAGGATCCTGGCCACGGTGGTCTTCCCGGTTCCCGGCGGGCCGGTGAACACGAAGTGCCTGGCGGGCGGCTGGCTGGCCAGGCCGTGCGCGTCGCGCAGCCTGGCCACCCGCAGCTGCGCGGCGATCTCATGCACCTGCCGCTTGACCGGCTCCAGCCCGATCAGCGCGTCCAGCTCGGCCAGCGCGCTCTCCAGGGTGGGCGTCTCGGTGTACCCGCGGAACCTCGTGGTCAGGTCCGCGAAGGCCTGTTCCAGGTCCGAGCCGCGCAGGGTGACCAGGTCGGCGGAGGTCGGCTCGGCCGCGGCGCCCATGACCCGCACGTCCCTGGCCTGGCCTGCCTTCTCCATCAGGCTGCGCACGAACCGCCCGTTGCCCAGCTCGTCCGCCATCCGCCTGCGGCCCACGTCCTCGAACATGCGCCACAGCACCGGCCGGGCGTCCGGGTCGAGCAGCTCGCCCCGCCGCTCGATGGCCAGGTCGGCCAGGGACAGCAGCTCGGCGGGCGTGTAGCCGGGGAACTTCACCCGCACGGCGAACCTCGACGTCAGCCCGGGGTTGCTGGCCAGGAAGTTCTCCATCTGCCGCTCGTAGCCGGCCAGGATGATGATCACGTCGTCGCGGTCGTCTTCGGCCCGCTTGAGCAGGGCCTGCACGGCCTCGGCCCCGAACCGGTCGCCCTGCCCGTCGCCCTCGTTGACCAGGCTGTACGCCTCGTCGATGAACAGCACCCCGCCCAGCGCCGAGTCGATCAGCTCGTTGGTCTTGATCGCGGTCGCGCCCAGGTACTCACCGACCAGGTCGGCCCGGTGCGCCTCCACCACGGCGGGCGTCTGCAGCAGGCCGAACGCGTAGAAGATCTTGGCGACGATCCGGGCTACCGCCGTCTTGCCGGTCCCGGGCGGGCCGAGGAACACCAGGTGCTGCATGGGCTTGTCGATCGCGTACCCGGCCACCGCGCGCCTGCGGGCCGCCTCGATCGACGCGGCGATGGAGTGGATCTGCTCCTTGACCGCGGTCAGGCCGATCATGTTGTCCAGCTCGGCCATGGCCTCGTCCACCGTGACCTCAGGCGGCCGGGCCCGGTCCGCCCCGGCCTCGGTCCCGGTCTGGGCCGGGCCGGCGTCGGCGTACTGGGCGCGGACCGCGTCCGCGGCCGTCGCGATCCGGCCGCTGCCGCGCGGGCGCCGTTCGCCGGGGCCGCTGCCAGGAGGCCGGCCCGCGCCGCCCGGGCGGCTGCCTGCCCCCGGGCGGGTCCCCGGCCGGGTCTGCGTGTCCTGGCCCGCTCCCCCGTCGTCGCGGGGCGTCCCTGACGACGGCGGCCAGCCGTACGGCGCGGCCAGGGCACCGCTCCTGGCCTGCTGGCGGCCGAACTCGCGCTCGTCCTGCCAGGACTTGGCCAGCCGCCAGCCCAGCACCACCAGCGCGATCATCCAGGCGGCCGCGGGCGCGGTGACCGGCAGGCTGGCCGCCACGTGCCACAGGATCACGGCTACGGGCAGCGAGAAGCCCAGCGCCCAGGCGGTGGTGCGGCAGGGCACGAACCAGCGGCCCAGCGACCCGGCGTGCGCGGCGGCGACCACCGCGAACGGGAGCACGAACAGCGGGAAGATCCACGGTTTGTACCCGCCGGACAGCCCGAAGGCGGATATCAGGCCCAGGCCCCAGGCGGCCACGGATAGCGAGGCCAGCACGCTCCGGTGTTCGGCCCAGATCGCGAACGGGGCATAAATGATCGCGAGCACCAGCAAGATCCCAGACAACGGAGCGAACAGAAATACCAGCGCCCCGATCAAAAGGATCTTGATAAGCATCGGCGCAGCGGAGAACCCCTGGCGGGTTCGGGTGATCACACCCTGCGCAAACCGCTTGCCCGGCAGGGACAGGGGCCCCGGGTCTGTCCGCATTTAACTCCCTCACGCTTGTCACCTGTATAGCGCATTCGCGTTCGCATACGAAGGCGCGCAATGGGGATGCGGCAAAGAAAATTGGTACCGAACGACCGCGGGGCGAGGTCATGTGGCGCCCGGAACGGCCGGTAAGAGCAGCGCGAGGCGGGGTGGCGTGGCGCCGGGCAGGCCCGGCCCGGGGTGCCTTGGCCCGGCCCGGGCATGGCACCATTGCCCAGGATTGGCCAGCAAAGACGTGGGCGGAGGGACATGGAAAGGATCACTGCTGATCTTCTAATTCCTGGCGCAGGGGCACCGGTGCGGGACGGCGTCGTGGTGCTGGACGGCCAGCAGATCAGTTACGCGGGCCCGGCCGCGGGGGCGCCCGACACACCGGGGGCGGCCACCAGCCAGGCCGCGGCGGTCATGCCCGGGATGTGGGACTGCCACGGGCACTTCCTCGGCTCGCGCACGTTCGACCTCGGGCAGCTGCCGCTGGACCCGGTCGCGCTGCGGGCGGCCAGGTCCGCCAGGGACCTGCGCGCGGCGCTGGACGCGGGCATCACCTCGGTCCGCGAGGTCGGCGGGCTGGGCGTCTACCTGGCCCGGGTGGTCGCCGAGGGGGTGCTCGACGGCCCGTCGATCTACGCCGCCGGCGCGGTCCTCAGCACCACCGGCGGACACGGTGACCTGCATGCCTACCCGCTGCCCTGGATGGATCAGTTTCCGTACCTGACCGGGCACGGCGGCGAGCTGCGCCTGGCCGATGGCGTGGACGACTGCATGCGCGCGGTCAGAGAGCAGCTGCGCAGGAACGCGCGCGTGATCAAGGTCTGCGCGTCGGGCGGGGTGCTCTCCGAGGTCGATCATCCGGTGCACCAGCAGTTCACCGTGGCCGAGCTGCGCACGGTGGTGGAGATCGCCGGCCTGGCCGAGCGCGCGGTCGCGGCGCACTGTCACGGCAAGCCGGGCATCATGGCGGCGCTCGAGGCCGGGGTCCGCACCATCGAGCACGGCACCTACCTCGACGACGAGGCCTGTGACGCGATGCGGGAGACCGGGGCGATCCTGGTGCCGACCAGGACCATCATCGAGGACATGCTGGCCCACCTGGACGTGGTGCCCGACTACGCGGCGGCCAAGCTGGTCGCGATCGCCGAGGTGCACGCGCAGGCCACGAACCGCGCCCTGGAGCGCGGGGTCACGATCGCGATGGGCACCGACATCGGTCTGACCGGCTCCGACCTGCCCAATTCCTGGGGCCAGAACGGAAGTGAGCTGCCTCATCTGGTCACGCTGGGCATGACGCCGCTGCAGGCGATCGAGGCGGCGACCGCGACCGGGCCGCTCACGCTCGGCCCGCAGGCGCCGCGCAGCGGGCAGCTCGGGGCCGGTTTCGACGCCGATGTGATCACCCTGGACGCCGACCCGCTGGCCGACATCGGGGTGGTCGCCGACCCGGCTCACGTGACCGGGGTCTGGGTCGGCGGCCGGCGGGTCAAGCCGCAGGCACGGTGACTGTGTAACCGGGTCTCGATCAGGGCTGACCGGGCCAGCGTTCCCGCCACGGCATCGCGGCCTCGATCGCCGCGCAGGCGGACAGGACCACCGCGTCGGCGTACCGCGGGCCCACGACCTGTACTCCGATGGGCAGCCCAGCGCGAGAGAAGCCGCAGGGCACGCTGGCCGCGGGCTGGTGCGTCATGTTGAACGGGAACGTGAACGGCGTCCAGCTCGTCCAGCGCCCGGGCCCGGGCGGCTCCGGGGCCTCGGCGCCTGCCGCGAACGCGACGATCGGCTCGGTGGGCGTCACCAGCAGGTCGTAGGTCTCGTGGAAGACGCCCATGGCGATGCCGAGCTGGGAGCGCTCGCGCAGGGCCTGCACGTAGTCGAGCGCCGAGTAACCCCGGCCGGCCTCGGCGATCTCGGCCAGGCCCGGGTCGAGCAGGTGCCGCAGGCCCGGGTCGGTGTCCTCGACCAGCTTGGCCGCGCCCGTGTACCAGAGCACGTTGAAGGTGGCGATCGGGTCGCCGAACCCGGGGTCGGCGAGCGTGACCTGGGCGCCGGACGCTTCGAGCGCCGCCACCGCGTCGCTGACCGCGGCGGCCACCTCGGGATCGACGGTCGCGTAGCCGAGTGCCGGGCTGAAGGCCACCCGCAGCCCCCGGACCCGGCCCGGATCGCAGCCCGCGGCGGCCGGGGCCTGCCGGTCCAGCGACAGCGGGTCCCTGGGGTCGGGTGACCCGAGCGCGTCCAGCATCAGCGCGGCGTCCGCGACCGTGCGGGCCATCGGCCCGACGTGGGACAGCGTGCCGAACGTGCTGGGCGGGTACACAGGAACCCGGCCGTGGGTCGGCTTGAGCCCGACGATGCCGCAGAAGCTGGCCGGGATCCGGATCGACCCGCCGCCGTCGGTCCCGACCGACAGCGGGCCCAGGCCGGAGGCGACCGCCGCCGCGCTGCCGCCACTCGAGCCGCCCGGCGTCCGGCCCGGATCCCAGGGATTGCGGGTCACGCCGGTGAGCGGGCTGTCGGTCACGCCCTTCCAGCCCCACTCGGGCGTGGTGGTCTTCCCCAGCAGGACCGCCCCGTGGCCCCGCAGATTGGCCACGGCGGGCGCGTCAACGGCCCATGGTCCCGCCGGGCTGATGGTCCGCGAGCCGCGCAGCGTCGGCCAGCCGCTGGTCAGCAGCAGGTCCTTGACCGAGGTCGGCACCCCGTCCAGGAGCCCGGCCGGCTCCCCGGCCTGCCACCGGCGCTCCGACGCCCGGGCCGCGGCCAGCGCCTCATCGGGGCGCACCAGGCAGTACGCGTTGACCGGCGGATTCTGCGCCTCGATCCGGTCCAGCACCGCCTGGGTCGCTTCCACCGGCGAGAGCTCGCGCCGCTGGTACAGCCCGAGCAACTCCACGGCGCTGAGCGCGGTGATGTCCGCCCTGGTCACGTCAGCCGCCGCTCGGCCGCCCAGCGGGTCAGCTGGTGCCGGGTCGACAACTGGAGCTTGCGCAGCACCGAGGAGACGTGGGTCTCCACCGTCTTGACCGAGATGAAGAGCTCGCGCGCGATCTCCTTATACGTGTAGCCCCGGGCGATCAGGCGCAGCACCTCCCGCTCCCGCGGGGTCAGCTGGTCGAGTTCCGGGTCAAAGGACGGGCTGGCTCCCCCGGCCGGGGCCGCGGCCGCGAACGCGTCCAGGACGAACCCGGCCAGCCGGGGCGAGAACACCGCGTCCCCCGCGGCCACCCGCCGCACCGCGTCCACCAGGTCGGGTCCCGAGATCGTCTTGGTCACGTAGCCCCTGGCGCCCGCCCTGATGACGGCGATCACGTCCTCGGGGGCATCGGAGGCGGACAGGGCGAGGAAACGCACCTGCGGGTGCGTGGCCTTGACCGCGGTGAGCACGGCCTGCCCGCCACCCCCCGGCAGGTGCACGTCCAGCAGCACGACATCCGGCAGCCGCTCGCTGATCAGGGCGATCGCGGGCTCGACGTCGTCCGCCTCGCCCACGAAGTCCACCTGGTCGCCGAGCTCTGACCGGACCCCGGACCGGAACAGGCGGTGGTCATCGACGAGGAAGACCCTCGGCTTGTCCCCGGTCACGGCGCGGGCGGCTGGCGTGGTCATGCCCGGCTCGGCTGGCGTTCCCCGGCGGGGCGGGGCATGGTCAGCGACACCTCGGTGCCCTCCCCCTGCGTGCTGCGGACGGTCGCGGACCCGCCACGGCGGGTCATCCGGGCGTGCACGGACTCGGCCAGTCCCTTCCTGTCGCTGGGCACCGTGTCCGGGTCGAAGCCCTTGCCGCGGTCCCGCACGAACACAGACACCTGGGTGGGCTCGACCTCGGCGAAAATCGAGACGACCTCGGCGCCTGACCACTTCACCGCGTTGACCGTGGCCTCGCGCGCGGCGGCGAGCAGGGCGTTCAGGTCGTCGTTGAGCTCGCAGTCCCCGACCGTGACCGCCTCGACGGCCACGCCGTGCTGGGCCTCCACCTCCTGCTGGATGAGCCGTATCCCGGCGGCGAACGTGGTGTCCTCGTCCATGGAACCCGGCGCCCGGCCGTCGAACAACCAGGACCGCAGCTCGCGCTCCTGGGCCCGGGCCAGCTGCACGACCCGCTGCGGGTCATCGGCGCGGCGCTGGATCAGGGCCAGCGTCTGCAGCACGGAGTCATGGACCCGGGTGGCCACCTCGGCCCGCTCCTCGGCCCGGATCCTGGCCTGGCGCTCGACCACGAGGTCCCGGGCGATACGCAGCCACCACGGGCCGAGCAGCCCGACGATCGCGACCGTCATCAGCCCGACCCCGATCAGCGGGAGCAGGTAAGCGGCCGGGCGGGTGTGCCCGGACAGCAGCAAGCCCAGGCCGATGACCAGCAGCACCACCAGGACCACCACGCGCAGCACGGTCCGCGCCCGGCTTCTGTTTCCCGGCCCGGGTTCCCCGGCCGCCGTCAGCAACGGCTGGGCCAGGCGCTGCATCGTGGCCCGCTCGTCCTCGGGGGCGTTCCTCCAGATCAGCACCAGGCCGATGATGGTGATGACCTGCGGCCAGGCCAGGTTCGCGAACCAGCCGGCGCCGAGCACGGACGCGATCAGCAGCACCACGGCCAGCAGCGACAGCAGGCCAGCACTGAGCGCGATACCCCGGCGGTCGGTCAGGGCCTTGCTTCCGATGCTGCCGTCCGCGTCGTCGGCGGGCATCACGAGCCACGCCACCACGTAGCACGCCGCGAGGAAGCCGCTGGTCGCCAGCGTGCCCACGACCAGGACGAGACGCACCACGGTGACGTCAAAGCCCGTGCGCAGCGCGAGGCCCGCGGCCACCCCGCCGGCCAGCCCTTCCTCACGCGCGCGGCGCAGCGGCCCGCTGCGCCGCGGGCCCCTGGCCCAGGCGAGCCGGTCACGGTGCCGCCGGCCGCGGTCGGCCAGCCAGCCGTTGGGTTCGTCCACCTCTACATCATCGCGCCAGTCCGGCGTGGGTGGCTATCCGGGCAAACCCCGGTCCCGCGGGCCAGGCCTCAGGGTCGGATCAGGGTCGGGCCGGGGGTCTTCCCGATGGTCTGGCCGGGCCCCCGGCCGCAGGCTGGAGCCATGAACACAACCGCTGCACCAGAAGCCAGCAACCAGACCGCCACCAACCCGGAGTCCAGCGTGACCACATCGCATCAGCTGTACCGCCCCATCGAGGGCCGGATGCTGGCGGGGGTCGCCGAGGGCATTGCGCGCTACTTCGATGTCGACCCGAACATCATCCGCATCGTCTTCGCCGTGCTCACCGTCATGGGCGGCGCGGGCGTGCCGCTCTACCTGGCCGGCTGGCTGCTCATCCCGGAAGAGGGCGCCGAGCAGTCCATCGCCAGCTCCTTCATCGATTCCCTGCAGTCCCGCTCGCGCTGACCAGGCTCAGTCAGACCAAGGAGGTCACACACAATGTCAGCGACGTATCGTGCGCCTTGGGCGCGCGGATCCGCATCCCGGCCCAGTGCCAGCCACGCCGACCCGAACATGCGGGTCTCCGACGCCGAGCGCGCCGAGGTCGCTGACCGCCTGTCCAAGCACTACAGCGACGGGCGGCTCGACGAGGCCGAGTTCAACGAGCGCATCGACCAGGCGATGCGGGCCAAGACCCACGCCGACCTGAGCGGGCTGCTCACCGACCTGCCGGCTTCCGAGGCGTCGGAGACGCCCAAGGCCGGCCACGCGCCGGGCACCGCACCGGTGCCGCGCCCGCGGCCCGCCCGCCGGAACCACCGCTTCCTCGAGCTGGTGCTCATCATCGTGGTCGCGGTGGTCGCCTGGAACGTCCTGGTGCACTCCTTTGTCCCGTGGCTGCTGATCGGGGTCATCGCGGTCCTGTGGCTGCTCTACGGCCCCCGGCGGCACCACCGGCCGTAGGCCGCCGCAGGCAG
>Ga0070714_100002756_pt1 | contig 12952 bp, 14 predicted proteins | sample LARL83metaG_FD_65450 | JGI IMG/M metagenome (GOLD analysis project Ga0070714, IMG submission 65450) | Corn, switchgrass and miscanthus rhizosphere microbial communities from Kellogg Biological Station, Michigan, USA - LAR L8-3 metaG | ecosystem: Host-associated > Plants > Roots > Rhizosphere ... | reverse complement strand
CGGGGCACGCGCGAGGCGGCGATCTGGATCTTCTCGCCCGTGCTCGGGTTGCGGCCCTCGCGCGCGCTGCGCTCGGCGACGTGGAACTTCCCGAAGCCGGAGAACGTCACCTCGCTGCCGCGCTTCAGCGCGTCCTCGATCGTCTGGAGGACCGCGTCGACGGCATCGCCTGCATCCTTCTTGCTGAGCCCGCTGTTCGCGGAGACCTGGTCGACGAACTCGGATTTCGTCACGTCTTCCTCCTTCGAGGTGTTCGGGGAGCGCCGAAGCTAACAACCCTCGCGGACGGGAACAAACCCGAATTGCCCGTGCTGACGGGGAATCTCATGTTTCCGGATGCTCGCCAGCCACGGTCGCGAGCGCGTCGGCGGCGGCCCGCAGGTCGTGCTCCAACAGCGGACGAACCGCAAAATCCCCTGCAATCACCGCGATTGCGCCGCCGTCGCGCACCCGTGCGACGAGCAGGTCGCCGGCCGCCGCGACCGCCCCGGGCGGGCTCGACGCCAGCAGCTCGCGGACGCGCGCCACGATCGCCTCCTCGCCTGCCAGCGGCTCGCCGGCGGGGTCGAGCACGACCGCGGCGCGCACGTCGAGCGAAAGCTCTCGCAGATAGGCGAGCGCGAGCGCGGGCGTCAGGGGAGCCGTCATGCCGGCAGGCGAGAATACGCGAGTGCCGCTCTCGCGCATCGCATGGCTCGTCACCGTCGGGAGCTGCCTGATCGGCGTCGTGCTGCTGCTCGCGAGCGGCTACGTCGGCTACGCCGCGGTCGTCTTCGCGGTCGCCTGCTCGGCCGCGATCAACCTGCGCTAGCGGACCGATGAGGCCCCTCGTCGCCGGGCGCCGGCCCGCCCTCGGCGCGCGCCCACTCCGTCCCGGGCCGCACGCGGTCGGCCGGCTCGAGGTGGATCAGCACGTCGGCGCCGTGCAGCCGCGCCGCGATCGCGTCCTGGATCGCGTGCGCGATCTCGTGCGCCTGCTCGAGCGTCGTGCCCGCCTCGAACTGGAGGTGCAGGTCGACGTAGCGGCGCGCGCCCGCCCGCCGCGTGCGCAGCTTGTGGTAGCCGACGACGCCGCGATCGCCGAACGCCACGACCTCGGCGTGGATCGCGGCGCGCTCGTCCTGCGGCAGCGCCTCGTCGACGAGCACGCGCGTGGAGCCTGTCAGCAGCCGCACGCCGGCCGTCACGATCGCGCCCGCGACGAGCAGCGCGACGACCGGGTCGAGCCACTGCGCGCCGGTCAGCTGCACGAGGGCGAGCCCGGCGAGCACCGCGAGCGACGTGTACGCGTCCGTGCGCAGGTGCGCCGCGTCGCCCTCGAGCGCGGGCGAGGAGGTCGCGCGCGCGGTGCGCGCGATCACGGCCGAGACGACGAGGTTCGCCGCGGCGGAGAAGCCGACGACGGCGATGCCGAGGCCGAGATGGTCGACTCTCCCGCCGGAGATCAGCCGCCGCAGCGAGGCGAACGCGATCACGCCGGAGCCGACGAGGATCAGCATGCCCTCGACCGCGGCCGCGAGATTCTCGATCTTGTCGTGGCCGTAGCGGTGAAGCTCGTCGGCCGGCTCCCCCGCCTTGCGGACCGAGAAGTACGCGACCACGGAGGCGATCAGGTCGATGCCCGAGTGGATCGCCTCCGTCACGATCGCGACCGAGCCGGTGATCGCGCCCGCGAGCAGCTTGAGCGCGATCAGCGTCAGGTTGGAGGCGATCGAGAGCGCGGCCGCGCGCCGCTTGCGCGGCGAGTCCTCCTGCTGGAGGGCGCCCGCGCTCATGGCCTTAAGTCGGGCAGCGACGCCAGCAGCGCGCGCACGGCGCGGCCGCGATGGCTGATCGCGTCCTTCTCCGCGTCGCTCAGCTCCGCCATCGTGCGGTCGGGTGCCCCGTCGTCCGGCAGGAACGCCGGGTCGTAGCCGAAGCCGCGCTCGCCGCGCGGCTCGGCCGCGAGCGTCCCCGTGCAGCGTTCCTCGAACACGCGCTCCTCGCCGCTGGCCGGGTCGACGTAGGCGATCGCGCACACATAGGCCAGCGGGCTGCCGGCCGGCGCCTCGCGCAGCAGCTTCGCGAGGTTCTCCTCGTCGCTGGCGTGCTCGCCGGCGTAGCGAGCGGAGCGAACTCCCGGCCGCCCGCCGAGCGCGGCCGCCTCGATGCCGGAGTCGTCGGCGATCGCGACGCGGCCGGTCGCCGCGGCCGCCGCGCGTGCCTTGCCGAGCGCGTTCTCGGCGAACGTCGCGCCATCCTCGGGCGGCAGCTCGACGTCGTCGGGCAGCGGATCGATCGCCGGGACCCGCGCACCCGTCCGCTGCGCCAGCCGCGCGAACTCGCGCAGCTTGTGGGCGTTGCGGGTCGCGAGCAGCAGCCGCACCGTCAGGCGCGATCCACGGCCGCGTCCTGACAGGCGCGCAGCCGTTCGATGCCGTCGGCGGCGAGCGCGAGCAGCTCGTCCAGGTGAGCGCGCGAGAGCGGCGTGCGCTCGGCGGTGGCCTGCACCTCCACGAGGCCGCCGTCGGCGGTCATGACCACGTTCGCGTCGACTTCCGCCGTCGAGTCCTCGGGATAGTCGAGGTCGAGCAGCGGCACGCCGTCCACGATCCCGACGGAGACGGCGGCGACGCTGCCGGTCAGCGGCACGCGCGCGAGCGCGCCGTCGCGCACGAGCCGCTCGCACGCGAGTCGCAGGGCGACCATGCCGCCGGTGACCGAGGCGCAGCGCGTGCCGCCGTCTGCCTGCAGCACGTCGCAGTCGACGTAGACGGTGCGCTCGCCGAGCGCCTGGAAGTCGACGACGCCGCGCAGCGAGCGGCCGATCAAGCGCTGGATCTCCACCGTGCGTCCGTCGGAGCGGCCCTTGCTGATGTCGCGCGCCTTGCGTTGGCCGGTGGACGCGGGCAGCATCCCGTACTCGGCCGTCACCCAGCCTCTGCCGCCGCCGACCATCCAGCGCGGCACGCTCTCCTCGACCGACGCCGTGCAGATCACCCGCGTCTCGCCGACTGAGATCAGCGCCGAGCCGGTCGCGCTGCGCACGAAGCCGGGCTCGATCTCGACCGGGCGCAGCTCGCCGGGCGCGCGGTCGTAGCTGCGCTCCACGCTCGTCGTGCTGCTGCTCACGCGGCCACCTCCACGGGGGTCAGGGTCACCCGCTCGACCTCGCCGAGCGGCATCTGCAGGAAGCGCGTGCCGAGCACGCGGAACGAGTCGGCGTCGCCGGTCGTGTGGAAGCGGTAGGCGCCCTCCGCGCTGCGCGGGTCGAGCAGGTCGCGCGCCGCGAGCGTGCGCTCGACCGCGCGCGCGACGCCCTCGCCCGAGCTGACGAGGCGCACGCCGCGTCCGAGCATCCGCTGCAGCATCGGCGCGACAAGCGGATAGTGCGTCGAGCCGAGGATCACGGTGTCGACCTCCGCGGCGCGCAGCGGCGCCGTGTAGCGGCGCACCGTCTCCACGACGCGCTCGTCGAACGGGAAGCCGCTCTGGATGATCGGCGCGAGATCCGGGCACGGCACGCTCTCGACGTGCGCGTGCGCGTCGCCGGCGGCGATCGCCGCCGCGAACGCGCCGCTGGCGACCGTGGCGGGCGTGGCGAGCACGCCGATGCGCCCGCTGCGGGTCGCCTCGACAGCGAGCGCGGCCGCCGGCTCGATCACGCCGAGCACGTCGACCCCGCTGCCCGCAAGCCGCTCCCGCAGCAGCGGCAGCGCGGCGGCGGTCGCCGAGCCGCAGGCGACGACGAGCAGCTTCGCGTCCAGCGCGAGCAGGTGCTCGGCGATCTCGAGCGCGAAGCCGCGCAGCTCCGCCTGGGTCTTCTCGCCGTAGGGGAAGCGCGCGGTGTCGCCGAGGTAGACGAAGTCCTCCGCCGGCAGCGCGACGAGCAGCTCGTGCAGCACGGTCAGTCCGCCGACGCCCGAGTCGAAGACGGCGATCGGTCGCTCGCGGTCTGGCCCTGGCATGGGCGACATGGTGTCAGAGGCGGAAGCGAACCCGCGGCGCGCCGGCCGCGCCGCGGGTCCCTCGTCACTTGAGCTTCGTCAGCGCACCTCTGATCTGGCTGACGATCGCCTCGGCGATGCCGCCGGTGCCGAACTTCGTGCCCTGGGTGGCGGCGACGACGCCGGCGAGCAGCGCTGCGACGAGCAGGATCAGGCCGACGTACTCGACCGTCCCCTGCCCGCGCTGTCCGTGCCACGCGGCCGCCACGCGCGCGTGCGTCCATCCCGTCAATCGGCAGATCACTCCGTCCCTCCTTGGTCGCTGGACATCGCACGGGAGCTTCGGGCCGACCGCTGCGACAGCGCTAGACGCAATCTGCAACGAGGGACGCGCAGGGGTACGCTGGCGCAGCCGATGCGTGCGCTCGTCGTCACGAACATGCATCCGAGCACCGCACGCCCGGCGCTCGGGCGCTTCGTGGCCGACCAGGTCGCGGCGCTGCGACGCCTCGAGGACGTCGAGGTCGAGCTGTTCGCCTTCCCGCCCGGCCTGCGCTCCTACCCGCGCGCCGCGCGTGCGCTGCGCCGCCGCTACCGCGGCCAGCGCTTCGACGTCGTGCACGCGCACTTCGGGCTGACCGCGTGGCCGGCGCTCGCGGTGCGCGGCGCGCCGCACGTCGTGACGTTCCACGGCACCGACCTCGCGCACCCGCGCTCGGGAGCCCTCAGCCGCGCGGCGCTGCGCGCCGTCGCGCTCGCGGCGACCGTCTCGGCGTCGCTCGCGCGCGAGCGGATCCCCGGCGCCGGCCTGCGCCGCCGCGTCGCCGTGCTGCCGTGCGGCGTCGATGTGACGCGCTTTCGCCCGCTGCCGCGCGGCGACGCTCGCACGCGGCTCGGCCTCGATCCCGACGCGCCGTGCCTGCTGTTCCCAGCCGACCCGGCGCGCGCGGAGAAGCGCTTCGACCGCGTGCGCCGGCTCGCCGGCGAGGTCCCGCTGCTGACGCTCGGCGACGTGCATCCCGACGAGGTGCCGCTGTGGGTCAACGCCGCCAACGCCGTGCTCGTGCCCTCCGAGCGCGAGGGCTTCGGGCTCGCCGTGCTCGAGGCGCTCGCCTGCGACGTGCCGGTGCTCGCGACGCCGGTCGGCGTCGCGCCGCTCGCGCTCGACGGGATCGCCGGCGCGCACTGCGGGCCGTTCGAGGAGACCGCCTGGCGGCGCGCGCTGGAGCCGCACCTCGCCGCCGCGGACCCGCGCATAGCCGGCCGCGGGCGCGCTGAGCTGTTCTCAGCGGACCGGATGGCGGAGCGTGTGCTCGTCGCGTGGCGGGCGATCGCGGCGCAGCGCGGCGGGACCGGGAGGGACGCTGGCTATACTCGCCGCCGTGGCGCCCGCCGTGCAGGGAGCGCGGCGTCCCCCGACTGATGAGCGGCATGTTTCAACGCATCGCGCGCCGGCAGACGGACCGCTCTGACGAGCCGGTCGCGTCGCAGACCGCCGGCGAGCCCGAGCGCACCGCGCCGACCGCGGGCGCAGAGCCTGAGCAGCCCACGACTGAACACCCGCCGGTGCAGTCGGACGCCCCCACCGAGCGGATCGACGTCGTCGCGCCGCCGGCCGCGCAGGGTGCGCCGCCCGACCCCGAGCGGCAGACGGCCCTGCAGCCGGCCGTCGCGCCGCCCGACGGACCGCCGCCGAAGATCGACCTGCGCAGCCGCATCGCGGGCGTGGAGGCCTCTGCCGCCCCGCCGCCGAGCGCGCCGCCGGCGCCCTCCGCGCCCACCCCGGTCGCCGCGCAGGCACCGGCGACGAGCGTCGAGCAGCAGCCCGCCGGCGCGCAGACCGCGCCCCAGCGGCCGGGCTTCCGCGCGCGCGGGCGCATGCGCCGACGGCTGCGCTACCTGCGCCGTCTGCGCGAGCTGCAGGTGCGCGACCTCGGCGGCCTCGTGTTCGACCTGCGCCGCTTCGAGCGCAAGCGCGACGACCTCGTGCTGCAGAAGCTCGACCAGATCCGCGCGTGCGACGACGAGCTGCGCGCACTCGAGCGCGCGCTCGGCGAGCGCCGCGACCTGCGCGACGTGCGCGAGCCGGGGATCGGCGGCACCTGCCCGCGCTGCTTCGCGATCTTCGGCAGCACCGACCGCTTCTGCGCGAGCTGCGGCGCCGCGCTCGGCGGTCGGGTGCAAGGTCCCGCCCAGACCGCGGAGGTGCCGCTCGCCCCGCCGGCGGGCGAGACCGGCCCGTGAGCGCGCTGCGAGCATCCCACCTGACGCCGGGCGCGCTGCTGTGCCCGCGCTGCGGCAGCACGCTGCGCGAGGATCAGAGCTGGTGCCTCGAATGCGGCCTGGCGGCGCGCACGCGCGTCCATCCGCCGCCCAACTGGCGGCTGCCGGTGCTGCTGATCTGCGTGGCGCTCGCGCTGCTCGCGGCCGCGATCGCGGTCGGCCTCGTCGCGCTGGTCGGCAATCCCAGCTCCAGCGCGCCGGCGGCGACTACCGTGACCACCGTCACGGCGCCCGCGACGGTCCCGCCGGCGACCGCGCCGACCGAGACGACGCCCTTGCAGACGGCGCCCGCGACCACGCCGACGATCCCCACGACGACCGCGCCGCCCGTCACGACGCCCACCGCGACGACGCCGACGACGCTCAGAGGGCTGACGGCTCCGAGGACGTCGACGACCGGCACGAGACCGACCGGCGGGATCGGGTAGCCGCCCGTCAGACGACGGCGAGCGTCGGCCAGTGCTCGCCGAGCCGCGCCAACGCGGCGCGCGCCTCGGGCGCGACCGGGACCTCCTCGGCCGGCGGCGGGTCGTCGGCCGTCAGCACGCGCAGGGTCGCGGCGGTCGAGGCCGCCAGCGCGCGCAGGTCGTAGCCGCCCTCGAGCACCGCCCCGACCGGCGCCTCAAGCTCGGCGGCGAGGCGCCGCACGGTGCCGGCCAGCGCCGCGAAGCCGCCCTCGGTCAGCTCGACGTCGGCGAGCGGGTCGTCGCGGTGGGCGTCGAAGCCGGCCGAGATCAGCACGAGCTGCGGCTCGTACGCGCGCGCGAGCGGCGCGACGACGTGCTCCAGCAGCGAGCGGTAGAGCGCGTCGCCGGCGCCGGCGGGAACGGGCAGGTTGACGGTGTAGCCGAGCCCGTCGCCGCTGCCGACGTCGCTCGCCGGCCCGGTGCCCGGATACAGCGGCCACTCGTGCAGCGAGACGAACAGGACGTGCGGCGAGGCGTGGAAGGCGGCGTTGGTGCCGTTGCCGTGGTGGACGTCCCAGTCGAGCACGAGCACGCGCTCCAAGCCGTGCGCGTCGAGCGCGTGCTGCGCCGCGACGGCGACGTTGTCGAACAGGCAGAAGCCCATCGCGCGGGCGGGCTCGGCGTGGTGGCCGGGCGGGCGCAGCGCACTGAAGCCGGTCGGCGCCGCCCCGCTGCACAGCAGGTCGACGAGCCGCACCGCGCCGCCGGCCGCGCGCAGCGCCGCCTCGTAGGAGGTTTCCACGACGATCGTGTCGGAGTCGATCGACCCGCCGCCGGCCAGGCACAGCTCCTCGATCCCACGCACGTAGCGCTCCGGATGCACGGCGGTCAGCGTCTCGGCGGCGACGCGCGGCGCCTCGACGCGCTCCATCCCGAGCCACTCGTGGCGCGCCAGCTCGGCCTCGATCGCGGCGATCCGCGCGGGCCGCTCGGGGTGCGCCCCGGTGTCGTGCTCGAGCGAGGCGGGATGCGAGAGGTAGACGGCGCGGCCCATGTCGGTGCGAGTACGGTACTGCCTCGGAATGGCGCCCCCCGCAACGATCGAGGCCGACGTCGCCGTCGTCGGCGCCGGCGCCGCAGGGCTCTATGCCGCGCTGACCGCCGCGTCGGCAGGCGGCTGCGTCGCGCTCGTCAGCGCCACGCCGCTGGCGCAGTCGGCCAGCTACTGGGCGCAGGGCGGCCTCGCCGCCGTGCTCGCCGTCGACGACACGCGCGAGCGCCACCTCGAGGACACGCTGCGCGCGGGGCGCGGCACCGTCCGCCGCAGCGCGGCGGAGATCCTCACGAACGAGGCGCCGGCCGCCGTGCGCGACCTCGAACGGCTCGGCGTGCGCTTCGACGCCGACCGCCGCGGGCGCCTCGCGCTCGGGCTCGAGGGCGGCCACTCGGTGCGCCGCATCGTGCACGCGGGCGGCGCCGCCACCGGCCGGCGCATCACGCGCCAGCTGTCCGCGCTCGTCGCCGAGCATCCCCGCATCGCGGTGCTCGAGGACTGCCGCGCGACCGCGCTGCCGACCCGCGCCGGCCGCTGCGCGGGCGTGCGCCTGCATGACGAGCGGGTCCTCTCCGCGCGGGCCGTCGTGCTCGCCACCGGCGGGGCGGCGGCGCTGTGGTCGCGCACGACGAACCCGGCCGGCGCGGTCGGCGCCGGGATGGTGCTCGCCCACGCCGCCGGCGCCGCGCTCGCGGACCTCGAGATGATGCAGTTCCATCCCACCGCGGTCGCGGGGCTGAACGGCGCCGACGGCTTCCTCGTGACCGAGGCGGTGCGGGGGGAGGGCGCGCTGCTGCTCGACGCCGGCGGGGAGCGCTTCGTCGACGAGCTGGCCCCGCGCGACGAGGTCGCGCTCGCGGTCGCGCGGCGCATGCGCGACACGGGCGCCTCCTCCGTCGGGCTCGACATGCGCGCGGTCGACCCGGCGCTGTTCCCGAACGTCGTCGCCGTGCTGCGCCGCAGCGGGCTGGACCCGTCGCGCGAGCTCGTGCCGGTCGCGCCGGCGGCGCACTACACGATGGGCGGGATCGCGACCGACCTGGAGGGTCGCGCGACCGTCCCCGGCCTCTACGCGGTCGGCGAGTGCGCGTGCACGGGCCTGCACGGCGCCAACCGGCTCGCGTCGAACTCGCTGAGCGAGTGCTTCGTGTTCGGGCGGCGCGCCGCGCTCGCCGCGCTCGCCGAGCCGCTCCCCAGCGCGGCGCCCGAGCCGGGGCCCGGGCTGGCGCGCCCCGAGCTGAGCCCGGCCAGCCGCGACGCGCTCTGGCGCCGCGCCGGCATCGAGCGCGACGCCGAGGACCTGCGCACGCTGCTCGACGACCCGCACCCGCTCGTGCGGCTCGTCGGCGCCTGCGCGCTGGCGCGCGAGGAGAGCCGCGGCGCGCACCTGCGGCGCGACTTCCCGCAGCGCGATCCGGCGCTCGACGAGCACCACACGGTCGTCCGCGCGGACGACACGCCGGTGCTCGAGCACTGGGCCTGATCGCCCGGCCCGCCACCTGACGAACGACGGCGTTTGTTCGCATTCTGACAAGCGAACGCGAACGTTTCGACTTAACGTGCGGTTAATAGTCCAGAGCCCTGAGCTTCACAACCCGGTGAGATGCTGCGCCGGCCAAGGGGAGTCCGGCACGGGGAAATCGAAGGAGAGGGCAGAGCCGTCATGTATCGCTTCAGTCGGGCGATCTATCGCGAGCTGGCGAGCGAGATCGTCGAAGACAGCCCGGGCAGCATCACGGGCGTCACCAACCACGAGCGCGTGCTGCGCGCGTGCGAGGCCGCGATCGAGCGCCTCGCGACCGACCGTCACTACTTCGCGCGTCCGGCGAGGACGCTGTTCATGGACATCCGGCCCTACTTCCCCATGTCCTCTCAGGCCCGGATATACCGCGTCATCGAGCATTACGTCGCGCTCGCCGACGAGTTCCTCGCCCGCCAGCCGATGACCGGCTACGACCTCGCCGGCAACCCGCTCCAGTGCCGCGCGACGACCCGCAAGGGCACGCCGTGCCAGCGCATGCCGCTGCCGCACAACGGCTACTGCCCCTCGCACCAGCACCTCGCGGAGACCGAGGAAATGCGCGAAGAGCGGGAGCTGGCGGCCGCGTAGCCGGGCGGGCGCACGCGGCCGCGTAAGCTGGCGGCGTGCTGCTGGGAGTCGACGTCGGCGGGACCTTCACGGACGCCGTCCTGCTCGGCGACGGCGTGTTCGTCACGGCGAAGGCGCCGAGCACGCCCGAGGACCAGTCGCTCGGAGTGATGGCCGCGGTCGAGGCGGCGCTCGCGCGCGCGGGCAGAGCCCCCGCCGACGTGCGCGTGTTCGCCCACGGGATGACGGTCGCGACGAACGCGCTGCTCGAGGGCAGAGCGGCGCGCACCGCGCTCGTCGCCACCGAGGGCTTCACCGACGTCGTCGAGCTGGGACGCCAGGCGCGCGCGCAGCTCTACCGCCTGTGCGCCGCGCGCCCGGCGCCGCTCGTGCCCCCCGAGCTGCGCTTCGGCGCGCCGGAGCGGATGACGCCCGACGGCCCGCTGCGCCCGCTGACAGCCGACGGTGCGACCGCGCTCGCCGAGGACGTCGCGGCGGTCGCCCCCGAGGCCGTCGCCGTCGTGCTGCTGCACGCCTACCGCCACCCGCGACACGAGATGGCGATCCGCGACGCGCTCGCGCAGGCGCTGCCAAACGCGCACGTCTCGCTCTCGCACGAGGTCGTCGGCACCTTCCGCGAGTACGAGCGCGCCGCGACCACGGAGGTCGACGCGGCCCTCTCCCCCCTGCTCGGGCGCTACCTGCGCCGGCTCGCCGAGCGGGCGCGCGCCGCCGGCCTCCCCGAGCCGGCGATCATGCAGAGCAGCGGCGGCCTTGCCGACGTCGCGAGCGCCGCCGCGCACGCCGCCCGCACCGTCCTCTCGGGGCCGGCCGCGGGAGCCGCCGGCGCCGCCTTCGCCGCGCGCGCAGCCGGGGCCGAGCGCGCGCTGTGCCTCGACATGGGCGGCACCTCGGCCGACGTCTGCCTCGTCCACGACGACGCGGTCGCCGAGACGGGCACGAGCGAGATCGCCGGGCGTCCGGTCGCGCTGCCGACGCTCGACGTCCACACCGTCGGCGCCGGCGGCGGCTCGATCGCCTGGCGCGACGCCGGCGGCGCGCTGCGCGTCGGCCCGCGCTCGGCGGGCGCCGTGCCCGGACCGGCCTGCTACGGACGCGGCGGCGCCGAGCCGACCGTCACCGACGCGAACCTGCTGCTCGGCCATCTGCGCGACGACGTGCCGCTCGCCGGCGGGATCGTGCTCGACCGCGCCGCCGCCGAGCATGCGGTCGGCGCGCTCGCGCGCGAGCTGGGGCTCGATCGACTCGAATGCGCTGCGGGGATCGTGCGCGTCGCCAACGCCGAGATGACGCGCGCGCTGCGCGTCGTGAGCGTCGAGCGCGGGATCGACCCGCGCGAGCACGCGCTGATCGCGTTCGGCGGCGCCGGCCCGCTGCACGCGGTCGCGATCGCGCAGGAGCTGGGGATCGAGCGCGTGATCGCGCCGCGCAGCTCGGGCGTGCTCGCCGCGCTCGGACTCGTCGTCGCCCCGCACCGGCGCGACGCGCAGCGCAGCGTGCTGCGCGCGGGCGCCTCGCTCACCGCCGAGGCCGTCGCGGCCGACGTCGCGGAGCTGGCGGCCGCGGCGCGCGCGGCGCTCGGCGAGCCGGACGCACAGGTCGCCGCGACGTACGAGCTGCGCTACCGCGGCCAGGCGTTCGAGCTGGCGATTCCCTTCGCCCCCGACGCGCCGCCGGCCACGCCGGAGGTGCTGCGCGCCGCGTTCGAGGCCGCGCACGAGGAGCGCTACGGATATCGGGACGCGGAGGAGCAGGTCGAGCTGGTGACGGTGCGCGTGAGCGCGACGACGCCGGCGCCGCCGAGCGCCGCGCCCGCACACGGTGGACCGCCTGCGGGCACGACGCTGAGGGGACCGACCATCGTCCCGCTGCCCGAGTCGACGCTCGCGATCCCTCGCGGCTGGACCGGCACGGTGCGCGAGGACGGCGCGATCGACGTGCGGCGGGACGGCGGAGGCGCAGCGGGGTGAGCGTCGACCCGGTCGAGCTGCAGGTGATCCTCGGCGCGCTGCGCGCGACGTGCGAGGAGATGGGCGCCGTGCTGATCCGCTCCGCGCACTCGGCGAACATCAAGGAGCGGCGCGACGCCTCGACCGCCCTCTTCGACGCCGCCGGCGAGATGGTGATGCAGGCCGAGCACATCCCGGTCCACCTCGGCGCCATGCCCGCGGCCGTCGCGGCCGTGCGCGACGCGGATCACGCGCCGGGTCGCGCGTGGGTCCTCAACGACCCCTACAGGGGCGGCACGCATTTGCCGGACATCACGGTGATCACGCCGGTCTTCACGACCGACCGCGGCAGCGGGGAGCTGCTCGGCTTCGCCGCCTGTCGCGCCCACCACGCCGACGTCGGCGGCCCGACGCCGGGCTCGATGCCGGCCGACAGCCGCACGCTCGCCGAGGAGGGCGTCGTGATCGAGCCCCAGCCGCTCGACGACGCCGCGACCGCGCGGCTCGTCGCGCAGATGCGCCAGCCGGCCCAGCGCCGCGCCGACCTGCGCGCGCAGCTCGCCGCCAATCGCGCCGGCGTGCTCGGGCTGCAGCGACTCGCCGCGCGCAGCGGCACGGCGACGCTGCGCGCGGCGATGGCGGAGGTGCTCGACTACGCCGAGCGTCGCACGCGCGCGTGCCTCGCCGCGCTGCCCGACGGCGCGCGCAGCGCGCGCGACGTGCTGGAGGCCGTCGAGGGCGACCTCGAGCTGCGCCTTGCGGCGACGGTCGAGGGCGAGCGCCTGATCCTCGACTTCGCCGGCAGCGCCGCCCAGCACGGCGGCAACCTCAACTGCCCGCTCGCCGTGACGCGCTCGGCCTGCTACTTCGCCGTGCGCGTGCTGACCGACCCCGACATCCCGCCGTGCGCGGGCGCCTACCGGCCGATCGAGGTGCGCGCGCCGGAGGGCTCGCTGCTGAACGCGCGCTCGCCCGCGGCAGTCGTCGCCGGCAACGTCGAGACCTCCTCGCGCGTGGCCGACCTCGTGCTGGCCGCCTTCGGCCGCGCGCTCGGGCAGGGGACGATGAACAACGTCACGCTCGGCGACGAGCGCTTCACCTATTACGAGACGATCGCCGGCGGCCAGGGCGCCTGCCCCGACGCGGACGGCCCGAGCGGCGTGCACGTCGCGATGACGAACACGCTCAACACGCCGGTCGAGGCGCTCGAGCTGGAGTTCCCG
>Ga0070714_100002753_pt1 | contig 12959 bp, 16 predicted proteins | sample LARL83metaG_FD_65450 | JGI IMG/M metagenome (GOLD analysis project Ga0070714, IMG submission 65450) | Corn, switchgrass and miscanthus rhizosphere microbial communities from Kellogg Biological Station, Michigan, USA - LAR L8-3 metaG | ecosystem: Host-associated > Plants > Roots > Rhizosphere ... | reverse complement strand
TGCAGAAAGCCAAGGAGCATCTTCGCAACACCAAGGACTTGAAGGGGCATCGCGAACTCGCGGCCAAGCTCGTGGATCAAGCGATCAACGAGACGAAGCATGCGATCGACGAGGATTAGACTGGGATCTGCGCGTCGCTTGCGGCTTAGCGCACACCCGCCTCGCGAAGCCGCAAGCGGCGATGGCGCGGGATTGCGCACGGCGTGCCGTCGACTTAGTCAGACCGTTACCCAGCTCTTTGCCGCGAGCGCACAGAGTTTGCTGATGATCGCGAGTTGCTCGTCGGATGCGCCAATGGGGATGGAAATGCGCATGGCGCGACGATTCCAGCCCATCATTTCTTTGAAGAACGGCTGCGGATTGCTGTTTTTGGGGTCGATCCGTTCGATCATCAGGAGGTCTTTCGAATCGGCCATGCGATAGGTGTTGGGCATGACCGGGCCGGTTAGAAGTTGGCGCTCCAGCGCCTCTTCCACCACATCATCCGTGTAAAGCGAAACCTGTCCCTCGGCATCATGCAGTGCAAACACCTGCATCCGATACCGGCCATCCGGCACATAGAATTGGAGCGCGTGTCGGCCGAAACTCTTCGTATGATCCGGCGCTAGCGTCATCAAAATCGAAATGAGATTCTGCCACAGCCGTGCATGTTCCGGCGCATTCTGCAAATCGCAGATCGCCAGATGCTTCTCCACATTGACCCGATCCCTGGGCCCCAGTCGCGATAGGACCTCCTCAAAATGAAGAGGTGTCGCAAGAGCGTCCTCAGCCGCGGCAAATGATGGCCAAACTTGTGACATTCCGACGCTCTCCAAATGATTCGTCGATTTAACAATGAATCATAGGAGTATGTAGCGCCTGGAATTCCAGAAATATTCCAGTTGCCGATTATTGATCGACCCAGCAGACTCGTCTGCAACATCAGGATGAAATGATGAATAGGGCGTGTGAGCGGATCATCGGATGGTCTCCGTGAATGGCTCAATACCGTGGTCGCTGAAAGCGACCACGCCACTTTCGTTCGATCAAGCTTTGAAACGTTTCACGATAATCGAATCGTTCTGGCCACCGAAACCGAAGCTGTTCGATAGCGCCACATCGACCTTCGCAGCCCGCGCTTTATTCGGGACGTAATCGAGATCGCATTCGGGATCGGGATTATCGAGATTCATCGTGGGCGGGAGGATGTTGTCGCGGATGGCTAGGACGCAGGTGATCAGTTCCACGGCGCCGGCGGCGGCGATGAGGTGGCCCATCATGGATTTAATTGAGCTGATGGGAACGCTCTTGGCATCATCGCCGAAAAGGGTTTTGATCGCGGCGGTTTCGTTGCCGTCGTTTTCTTTCGTGCCCGTGCCGTGGGCGTTGATGTAGTGGATATCGCGCGGGGTGAGCTGCGCATCGGCGAGGGCTTCGGTCATGGCGACGACAGCGCCCCGGCCTTCGGGATCCTGGTCGGTGATGCGGAAGGCGTCGGCGGTGGAACCATAACCGACGATTTCGGCGAGGATCGGCGCGGCGCGTTTCTGGGCATGTTCGAGAGTTTCGAGAATGACCATGCCCGCGCCTTCACCGAGCACGAAGCCACCGCGCTGGGCGTCAAAAGGCCGCGAGGCACGGGCTGGAACTTCGTTGGCAGTTGAAAGGGCGGTGAGGCGGTTGAAACCCGTGACACCGAAGGGGTGAATCATCGAATGCGCGCCGCCCCCGATCATGACATCGGCATCACCACGACGGAGGATTTCGGCGGCTTCACCGATCGCCTGCGTCGAAGCGGCGCACGCGGTGAGGCAATTCATCGCGGGGCCGCGCGCGCCGGTGAGCAGCGCGAGATGCGAGAGGGGCATGTTGGGCTCCTGCTCGAGTTCGCGCACAGTGCTCATTCGTTCGAACGCGAGCTGCGCCCATTTCACCGCGTCGATCTGGTTCGTTTCGGGTTGCCAGGAATTCAGCGCCGCGGCGGTGAAGGCTTCGAAATCCAGCGAGCCTTCGCCGGAGCCGAGATAAATACCGACGCGATCGAGATCGAGATTGGCCGAGTCGAGCTTGGCGGATTTCCAGGCTTGAGCGCAGGCGCCGAGAGCAAAGGCGGTGTTGCGGCCTACGGATTGATGCTGCTTCAGATCAGCCACATGATCCGCCAAAACGTAATCCTTCACCTCCGCGCTGATGTGGGTCGGAAAGGTGTCAGAATCGAAGAGAGTCGTGCGCGAGATGCCGGATTCGCCATTGAGCAGGCGCTTCCACACATCCTCGATGGAGTGACCCATCGGAGTGATCCAACCGATTCCAGTGATGACAACTCGATTCATTTGATCTCTTAACGTGGCGTTGGCATCCTGCCCACGCGCTTTCTCAAAAAAAAATTTATCTTCCAAGTTCAATGCCAGCTCATTCCAAAATCGTTATCCAATGCTTGTCCGATCTGATGCTTCGCGACAATCGGTAAAATCTCAGCCGCCCACCGAATCTCAAGGACACTCCAACTCACTACTTGCCGATCAATTTGCAGTGCAAGCTCTTCATGCAGCTCATCCAACTCCTGAGCGATTTTGCCAAGTGAGACGCCCAGTTCAGCAACCCTCTTTGAACGTTCTTCGTTGCTCATGCCGATTGCCTTTATATCAACTTTAGAAGTTGTAGCCGCCTTTTTCAGAGCGGCTTTTACCTGAAAAGGCAAGAAGGACGACGCCGGCAGCAGTCAAAATCGCGCCGGCACGTAAGTCTGCAAAGAGCAGAAGTAAACCAAAGGTGAGTACGATCAGCGCCAATGTGAGCCGAATCCAAGCGGGGACGGATGTAACAATGGCAGTCAGAAGTTGAGTGAGCATCACTACCTTCCTCTATATTCGCTTAAAAACCAACGCCGCATTCTGCCCACCGAGGCTGTAGACGGAGGACACCACAACATTTACCTCGGCATCCCGGGCCTCCGCCCCGACGTTCAGCTTCATGTTATCGATTGTCTTCTTCGTATTCACCGCACCGGGAACGCAATTCCCATGCAGACACAAAACCGCCGCCGCGGCGTCAGCGCCGGAACCCGCGGCCAAACTGCCGATCTGGCCTTTGATCGGTGCAAACGCGACTTTCTCCAGCGCCGGCCCGAATGCCTGCTTCAATCCCGCCAGTTCCGCGCGATCGTGCGATGGAATTCCGAGGCCATGGGGGACGAGCAGGTCAACATTGTCGGCGCTGAGCTTGGCATCGGCGAGCGCTTTTGTGATGGCCTTGCCGTATGAATCGCCGGTTGGGGAGGGCGTTGTGACAGAATAAGAATCCTGGCTGGCGCCGAAGCCGACGATCTCGGCGTAGATTCGCGCGCCGCGTTTTTTCGCGTGCTCGTATTCTTCTAAAATCAGGAGACCACCGCCTTCGCCAACGGCGGTGCCCGCGGCGTCTTTGTCGAACGGCCGGACGGCTGTCGCGGGGGAATCGTTGGATGTTTCGTTCACGCGCTTCAATAGGCATTGCCGCATCAGGCCCATTGGCTGAACTTTTGATTCGGCGCCGCCGCAAATAGCGAGGTCGGCGTTGCCGCGCTGGATCGTGCGGAAGGCTTCACCGATCGCAAGATGCGATGAGGCATCGGCGCAGGTGATCGTATTTGAGGGCCCCTTGAGCCCATGAATGATCGTCACGTGACACGCCAACATATTCGGAAGATATTTGAGCAACCAAAGTGGCGTGAGTTGGCCCATGCCGGTCGTGCCCCAGGCGGTGAGGTCGAGGCGATTACCGTCGCGGGCCGCGTGCATGGCGGCGGTCAATTCGTTTAGATCGACACTGATCAATCCAGCGCCGATGTTGCAACCAAACCGGTCGCCATTAAATGTCGGTGTCTCGGTGTAAGCTTTGGATTGAAGGCCCGCGTCTTTGAATGCGTCGTCCGCGGCGACTACCGCGAGTTCGATATCGCGCGCCATCACCTTGGTCGCTTTGCGATAGCTCTTGGGGACATAGTCGCCGATCTTAAATGGCGGAACCTCTCCCGCGATTTGTGAAGGGAATCCACCCGGGTCGAACGCGCTGATGCGCTGCACGCCCATCTTCCCCGCCAGCAGGTTCTCAAAGAACGCCTTGCTGCCGATGCCGATGGGCGAAACCACGCCGATGCCTGTGACGACGACTCTTCTCATTACTGTAGGGTGGGCTTTAGCCCACCAGTTAAGGGCGCGGTGGGCTGAAGCCCACCCTACATCAAATCTTCACATCCGTGCTATTGCGGTACGTTTTCAAAAGTTCCGTGAACTGTTCTGTGAAGACAAAATTATGTTCCGGAAATTCCATCCCCGCCATGTTCTGATCGATGTGGCTAAACATCAACTCGATCTCAGCAATGACATTGCCATCACACGTGACGGTACCACTGGTCGAAGCGCCTTGTTCATTGAGTTGCTCGATCTTCGCATTGAACAGAATCGTTTCGCCCGGCCGGATCAGGCGATGAAATGTCGCCTTCCCCACTTTGGCCAGGATCACCTTCTCGGCAAAGTTGCGTGCCTCACCGACCAATATCCCCGCCGTCTGCGCCATCCCCTCCACGATTAACGAGTGAGGAACAATCGGATAAGCGGGATAAAGATCGTGCAGATGCTCCTCCGCCAGCGTCACATTCTTCAGCGCAGTCGCGGAAGTCCTCGGTGTGAATTCGACGAATTTATCGATCCAGATCCAACGCATGGAATAGTTGCCAGTGATTAGTTGCCAGTTGCCAGTAAAGACCAGTTGCCCTTCTTCACTGGCAACTGGCAACTACCAACTTCCCTACGCAGTCTTCAGTTTTGATTCCACATAATTCACAATCGCGTCCACCGTGAACAGCTTGCTCATATTGTCCACGCGCGGGTCCTTCTCAAACTCATCAAAATTCGAGTGAGGCATGCGTTTCTTCAATTCCGCGATGCCTTCTGGCGTCAGCTTGCCGTTCTGCACCACGGTGGGATCACTCGTCATATTCTCCGGAATCATTTCGCCGCGCGGGATCTTAATTCCGAAAGCCTTCTCCAGTCGGAACATGATGTCCAGGAAGTCGATGCTCTCCGCGCCGAGGTCGTCGCGAATCACCGCCGTCGGTGTGATCTCCTCCTCATCCACCCCTAGCGCATCCACCAGCACGCCCTGAACCTTCTTGTAAATTTCTTCCCGAGACATTGCCATGTGATTTTTCCTATTCCAACTGTAAAGCCGCGGATGTTATCCGCGGTCCGCTACGACCATCCGTCGCCGGCGCGATCAAACTCCACCGACTGCGATTATGCTCTTTCAACTTCCCGTCGATTTTTTCATCACCCAGATCGAAATACGCCATCTCGATCCGCGCTGTAAACGCCGTCTTATCGTTTACTGTCCCAATAACCTTAAACGACGTCTCCTTCATCAGCTCCGCTTCGATGCGCAAAAAATTACCCGGCGCTACAAAATTTCCATATTTCACATTTCGCGCTTCCTTCAATACCGCAAACGATCGCGCGAAATCCGACCGACGATGCAACAACCAACCCGCCGCCTGCGTGGCAGCCTCCAGCATCATCACACCGGGCAGAACTGGAAAACTGGGGAAATGGTCCGCCAGATATTCCTCTGCCAGGGAAACAAATTTCACCCCGACGATCTTCCCGTCGGTTACAGCCTCGATCTTGTCGATCAGATTGAACTTCACTCGCTGATTCTGCCCGTGTTTAAGAATCGCGTCTTTTAAGGCTGCCGCCCACGGTTTGCAAGCCGAACCACCAATTCCGCTCCCGCAGCTTGACATCGGCTCACAGACCGGCAAAATACTCGACTCGAATTATTTACGGAGCAAGCAAGCGATGTACGCGATCATTGAAGAAGCCGGCCAACAGTTCAAAGTCACCGGTGGCGACACCATCCTCATCGACCGCGAGGTCGGTGAAAATGACAAGACCATCACCTTCGACAAGGTCCTCCTCGTCGCCGGCGAAGGTTCGCCGAAGATCGGCGCACCGCTCGTGGCGAATGCCACGGTGACCGCTGAAATCCTCGGCCCCGCGAAGGGCCCGAAGCTGACGACTGTTAAGTACCGTCGCCGCAAGGGGTACTATCGCACGCTGGGGCATCGCCAGCACTACACCAAGGTGAAGATCACGGGCATCAATGCCTGATCCTTCGCACCGGCATGTGGCACTTCAGTGCCACTGATTCAATTAAAAAAGAGCGGACCATCCACAGCGGATGGTCCGTTTTTGTTTTCCTATTCGTAAATATTACAAAACCTCAACCGCCCGCGGATACGACCCCAAGACTGTCAGTTGCAGGCAATGTTTCCGCGCATTGTCGATTGCCTTTTTCATTGCCGGATCGTCGGTGTGGCCCTGGGCATCGATGAAGAAATAGTATTCCCAGTTCACCTTTTTGCTCGGGCGTTTTTCGATATCGGTGAGGTTGATGCCAGCGTCGCGGAATTCATCCAGCACCTCGGCGAGGGCGCCGGGTTTGTGGGCGGTGGTGAACATGATCGCGGTTTTGTCGTCGCCGGTCTTTCGCGCGGGTTCCCGGCCAATGACAAAGAATCGTGTGACGTTGTCGGGGTTGTCTTCGATATTCTCGAAGAGAATGTGCAAATCGTAGAGATCCGCTGCGTGCCTGGAGCCGATCGCGGCGACGCCGGGAATTTCCCGCGCCATCTTCGCGGCGGCGGTCGTACTTTCTACCGGAACGTGCGCTCGGTCTTTCGCGGTGGCGGACAACCAATCGCGGCATTGGCTGAAAACCTGGGCTTTGGAACAGATTTTATTAATCTTTTCCCAAGGCTCCTTCGCGAGCAGATTGTGATGAATAACCATCAGCACTTCGGCGCAGATCTTGGCGGATGAATGCAGGAAGGCATCGAGCGTATCGACGACTCCACCGCCGATGGAATTCTCCACCGGGACGAGGCCGTAATCGATGTGACCGCGAATGACTTCTTCGAACACACTGGGGATTTCGGCGAGTGGAACATATTCGACCGAGGCGCCGAATTTACGTAAGGAAGCCGAGTGCGAGAATGTCCCCTCCGGGCCCAGAAAGCCGATCCGCAGGGGCTTTTCCAAAGCGAACGAACCCGACATTAATTCGCGATAAACGGCTTCCAGGCAGCGATTGGATAACGGCCCATGGTTTAGTTGCCGTACTTTTTCCAGGACCGCTTTTTCGCGATCGGGCGCGTAAATCGGTGTGTTGGTCTTTTGCTTATGGTGGCCGATTTCGACCACGATATTGGCGCGCTGATTAAGAAGATCCACGATTTCGGCATCAAGCCCATCAATCTTGGAGCGCAGTGAATTGAGCGGTTCGTCTGCCGGCATCTCAATGGTTTTAGCCGCCCAGCACCGATGCGTCAAAATTGGGAGCGCCGGCGGAATTGCGGCAGATCAATCACATGCCGCGCTTGACGACCCCGCTCGCATGCCAATACTTTTCTCCTTCTGCTTTTTTTGAAAGGACGCATGGCCCGCACGATTGAACATCCGGCTCTCAAGCCTCTTAAAGAGAAGTTCCCGAATCTCAAGCTCCTCGTCTGTGAATTCCGCGACATGGTGACGGTCGTCGTCCCGCGCGAGGCAATCGCGCAGGTCTGCACATTTCTGCGCGATGAACCTTTGCTGCAATATAATTTGCTCGCGGAAATCAACGGCGTTGATTATCTGAATTATCCCGGTGCGACGCATCGCTTTGGCATCAACTACGGCCTGACCTCGATCAAGAACAACTCGCGCCTCTGGCTGAAGGTGTTCCTCGATCCAGAACGCGACACGGCTCCGAAGACGGCCCCGCGCGACGAAGAAATCTTCGACGAAGGCGACCCGGGGCTGAAGTTGCCCTCCGTCGTCAGCATCTGGCCCGGAGCGGACTGGCTGGAGCGAGAAGTGTACGACATGTTCGGGATCATTTTTGTCGGTCACCCGGACCTGCGAAGAATCCTTACGTGGAATGCGTTTGGGTCATATCCCCTTCGGAAGGATTATCCGCTGCGAGGAATCGGCGAGCGCGAAGATTATAAGATTGTGACGCGCGAAGGAGCGTAGGCCATCAATGGACAAGCGCAAGCTCCTCCAGAGAATTCTCTCCGGCCCTCACAACGTACGGTTCGCTGAGATGGTGAGCATTGTGGAAGCCTTTGGTTTCCGGCTGCTGCGGACGTCGGGGAGTCATCACATTTTCGGACGCGAAGGCCTGCGCGAGCAGTTGAACCTGCAGAATGTCGGTGGAAAGGCCAAGCCTTATCAAATCCGACAGTTCATTAAGATCGTTGAGCGGTATAATCTTCAATTGGACGAATCATGAACGACTACCACATCAACATCTTCTTCAGCAAATCGGACGGGGGATACATTGCCGATATCCCGGACCTTGAGGCGTGTTCGGCGTTTGGCAAAACTCCCAAGGAAGCATTGCGACAAGTGGAGATTGCCAAGAAGGCGTGGATTGCCGCTGCGAAGGCGACAGGCAAGGCGATTCCTAAGCCTCGGTATCGTCCAGCGATTTATCAGGCGGCGTCCTGATATTTTAGAAACTACGCCGCCAGCTTGCGAACATTCTTTAGACCGCGTGCCTCCCGTTGCACGTGCCACAGGTCGTAGTTCTGTTGCAGATTTAGCCAAAGCTCCGGTGTCGTTCCCAAGGCGATTGACAGCCTTACCGCCATTTGGGGAGTCACACGCGCTCGTTCATTGACGAGCGTTGAGACGGCCTTGCGCGATACTCCCAATGCCTTGGATAATCCGACAACCGTGACTCCGAGCGGCTCCAGATATAGCCTCTTCAGAATTCCGCCAGGATGCGATGGAGTTCGCTGTGTTTTCATAGTCACCTGCTAATGATAGTCCACATAATCGACGTCGCGCGCGTTGCCTTGATTGAAACAAAAAGTGACCCGCCAATTTCCGGAAACCCGCACGGCCCACGATCCTCGAAGGTTTCCCTTCAACGGATGAAGATGTGCACCGGGAAATGCCATGTCACTTGGTTTAGCGGCCGCATTCAGGAGGTCCAGGATATCGCTGAGCTTTTGTGCATGGGACGACTCAACGCCTTTCGCGCTTCCGGTCTCGAATAGCAGGCGAAGTCCCTTGTGCCGGAAGCTCCTGATCACTTTCTAAGAGTGTAACCAAACAGGTTGCGCAGTGCAATACATTACTCAGCCGCTTCTTGAAAGTGGCGAGTTGCTCCCAACCCTGCTTTAATACGTTCAGTATGTTCGAACCCATCAACGATCGTCGTTATCTCCTGCCTTTTAAGGTCTCCCGGCTGCCGCAGCAGTTTACGGATGTGCTGGTGATCGGGGGCGGTGTCGCGGGGCTTCGCGCGGCGATCGCGGCGACGGATGCGGGGTGTGATGTTCTGGTTTTAACCAAAGACACCATCGAACAATCCAATACGTGGTACGCGCAGGGCGGGATTGCGGCGGTGCTTCAGCCGCTGGATTCGATTAAGTCGCATGTCGATGACACGCTTGTTTGTGGGGCGGGGCTGTGCGATGAAAACGCGGTGCGAATCGTGATTGAGGAAGGGCCGCGGCGGGTGTTGGAGTTACTGCAATGGGGCGCGCATTTCGATCGGAAACCCGGCAATCCGTATGACCTCGCGTTTGGATTGGAGGGCGGGCATTCTTTTGCGCGGATTGTGCATGCGTATGGTGATGCGACGGGGCGAGAACTGGCGCAGACTCTAATTAACGCTGTGCGCGCGAAAGAAAATATCCGCGTGTCCGACAATAGTTTTTGCATCGATCTTCTGACGGATGAGGGGCATTGCATTGGTGCGCTGGCGTTGATCAATGGCCAGGTCAACGTCATCTGGGCGCAGCAGGTAATTCTCGCGAGCGGCGGGGCGGGGCAGCTTTATCGCGAATCGACCAATCCCAAAATCGCCACGGCCGATGGGCATGCGATGGCGTACCGCGCCGGGGCGGCGCTTCAGGATATGGAGATGGTGCAGTTCCATCCGACAACGCTGTATGTTGCGGGCGCGAGTCGGGCGCTGATTACTGAAGCAGTGCGCGGTGAAGGCGCTTACATGGTCGATCGCACCGGCTATCGCTTCATGAAGGATTATCACGAATCCGGCGAGCTGGCTCCGCGCGATATCGTCAGCCGGGCGATTGTCGAGCAGATTCGCAAGACGAACTTTACGCATGTTTTCCTCGATGTTCGCCATCTCCCGGCGCAGCAGTTTCGTGAGCGGTTTCCGCAACTCGCGCTGCTGCTCGATCAATTTGATATTGATCCCGCGAAGGATCTGATTCCGATTCACCCGGCGACGCATTACATGATCGGCGGTGTCGATGCGGATGAATATGGGTTGACCAGTCTGCCCGGCCTTTATGCCGTCGGCGAGGCTTCCTGCTCGGGATTGCACGGCGCTAATCGGCTGGCGAGTAATTCACTGCTTGAAGGGTTGGCCTTTGGCGCTCGCGCTGGTGAGCACGCGGCACAGACCTGCCATTCCGAGAAGACAAAATTCTCCCAGCACCTGGAACATAAGATCGCGCCCAGTTCCAAAACGGAACTCGATCTGGTCGACGTGAAAAGCTCGCTGCGGAGCGTGATGTGGCGCAATGTTGGTATTGAGCGCACCGGCGATCGCCTGACGGAGACGCGGGAGATCATCGCGTTCTGGTCGCGCTATGTGATGGACAAGACTTTCGATCCCACAGCCGGCGCGGTGGCCGCGATCGCGGGGTGGGAGCTTCAGAATATGCTCACGGTTTGCGCGCTGATCACCACGGCGGCTTACACGCGCACCGAATCGCGCGGCGCTCATTATCGCCTGGATTATGCGCAGCGGGATGATGCGCACTGGCGGCTGCACCTGCTTTGGCGCCGGCCGATGGAGACACCGATTCCGTCGCCCGTGCAATAAAAAACCGGCGGTTGGGCGACCGCCGGTCGGTGGGGAAGGGACAGGAATAATCAAATCACACTGTTACTCTGCGCCGGCGATGCGTCAGCACGAGCGCTCCAGCGGCGACGAGCATCGTCGATCCCGCGGGCTCGGGGACTGCGGCGAACGTCGGCGGACCACCGGGGCTGGAAGCCGCGGCGAACGTATAGTTTACGCTAGCCGTCGCGCTGGCCTGGGTTTGGTACGAGAATGCGAGATTCCCGCTGCCACCAATTGTCGATTCACCAGCAGCGGTGGCCGGCAACGAAATCGTCTGTCCCGCGAACGATGCGGTGAAGAGCGCCAGATCGGCCGGCAGTTTGGAAATAACGGAATTTGAGGCCGTGCCACTCAATCCAGTCAGTGTCTCGCCCGATGTCCCGGCGAAATCCAACTCATCGTCAAATGCAGTTGCATGCCTGAGAGCCGACACCGTGGGAATGGTAATCAGGATCTGCGAATTGTCCGGGCGGAACAATCGTTCGGATGCCTGGAGCTTCAGCGTCACATCCGAAGGCTCACTGTCCAGACTTTCGTACGCAGCCGTCCCGGTCACGAAGCCTCCGAGGCTGAACTGAATGCTTGTCAATTGCCCCAGCGATGGATCGAATTTGGGGAAGCTCAGGTCTGCCGACCAGTTCGTGTCGGTCAGCGGGAATGACTGAGTGTACGTGATCACACCGGCCCGCGCCGACGTCGCCACGCTCAGAGTCACCGCGGCCAGCACAAGTTTCGCAAAACGCTTCATGAGCAGTTCCTTTCCGGACTTTTCGTTCTAGAGAATCGTTCTGCGATGATTTCCAATTCATTGGCCGTAAAGCCAAATGAAAAATGGTTTTTCCCGGGTCTGATAAACTCGCGATTTCTGCTGATTATCGGGTAAATCTGAATAATTCTGGCCTGCCCACAAATTGAATCGTACTTTCCAGTCGAACATGAAAATCGCATGAATTCCCAACCCGAGTTGGGCTATGGGTCATGCTCTCGCCAGAAATCGAAAGGACCAGAAAATGCACGCAGCCAGCAGCGTCAAGGGTAAACGTCGTCATCACCATCACCGCAAGCACTCCCGTCGCCGGGTGGCGCACCTGGAGCATCTGGAAACGCGCGCGATGATGAGTTGCACGAGCATCAGTGGTTACGTTTACAACGACGCCAACAACAATGGTCTGCGCGGTGTCGGGGAATCCCGCATTGCCAGTACACCGATTGCGCTGAAGGATTCGGCCGGGAATATCGTGGCCACCACGATCACCGACGCCAACGGCTTTTATGAATTCGATTCCGATCCGCGCATCGACACGAGTTTGCACGCTCTGAGTTATTCGACCAGTTTTGCCAATACGCGTACGAATTGGACGCAGCAGGGAACTTTGCCGCAGTTCGATCCGGCGCTTGGGACTTTGACATCCGTTGAGATTGTCCATTCGGGCACCGTTGTGGGACGAATCCGCGTTGAAAATACCAGCACATCCAGCGCTCAGACGATTAGCGCCACGATCGGTGCCTCGATCACGTTGACGGCTCCGGGGGCGAGTGTTCCCGTGGCGCCGACGTCGTTTGCGGGATCGTTCAACGCAACCAAATTCGACGGTGCGCTCGATTTCGCTGGAACCAGCGGTCACGACTTCGGTTTCACAACGGCGACATCCACAACGTCGGCGATCCTCACCGCAAATACCGCGGATTTGTCGGCGTATATTGGCACGGGCGCGATTTTGATCAGCGACATCGCGGCGGGCACTTCGGCGGCGACGGGCGGTGGAAATTTCGCCGGGGCAGTCACCACGACGGCATCGGCTGACATCACCGTCATTTATCATTACATCCCGGAAAACTGCATCGCGCCCGGCGCTTACACCGTTGTGGAAACACAGCAGCCCGCGGGCATGCTCGATGGTCAGGAAACCAGCGGCAATGTCACTGCAATTCCAAACAGCGCCGGTGGTCCTGACTCCATTCCCATCACCCTCGGCAGTGTCAATTCGACCGAAAACAACTTCGGCGAAGTCACGCCGGCGTCGCTGTCGGGTTTTGTTTACAGCGATTCGAACGACAACGGCGTGAAAGAA
>Ga0070714_100002751_pt1 | contig 12960 bp, 8 predicted proteins | sample LARL83metaG_FD_65450 | JGI IMG/M metagenome (GOLD analysis project Ga0070714, IMG submission 65450) | Corn, switchgrass and miscanthus rhizosphere microbial communities from Kellogg Biological Station, Michigan, USA - LAR L8-3 metaG | ecosystem: Host-associated > Plants > Roots > Rhizosphere ... | reverse complement strand
CGACTTCGACTCCAAGCCCTGGGGCCTTGGCGAGTTCGGCACCTGCTCGAACGCCAACACCGCCGCGGCCAACGACTTCTACCTGCAGGCAAAGAGCGCTTTCGAGGCCGGCACCTACCCAAGGCTGAAGATGTACCTGGTCTTCGCCTCGAGCGGCGGCCCCAAGGCAGGCCCCGGCTGCCTGAGCAACTACAACAACTCCGGCCAGCCCGACTCCGCCAAGCAGGCCAACTTCAACGAGTTCGCCAAGGCCGTGCTGTCACACCAGTGACGGCACAGCCGGGGCCAGCGGGGGTTCCGGGGGGGTCGCCCCCCCGGGCCAGCAGCGTCACTGCTCGACCTGGCTTGCCAGGATCCTGAGCACGTCGCCCACCGACGGCACCTCACCATGCCGGCGGCGGATCAAGTCGGCGATCACGCCGGTCCAGCCCGTCTGGTGCGACGCGCCGAGGCCTGCCCCGTTGTCGCCGTGGAAGTACTCGCTGAAGACGATGTTGTCCTTCCACGCCGGGTCGTTCTGCAGCCGGTCCACCTGCCCGAAGCAGGGCCTGCGACCGTCCGGGCCGACCAGGAACAGCGAGATCAGCCGGTCGGACAGGTCGGCCGCGACGGCGTCAAGCGCGAGCCGTTGGCCGGATCCGGCCGGGTACTCGACCGTCAGCTCGCCGGAGAAGAACCGGTGGTAGCGCTCCAGGGAACTGATCACCAGGTAGTTGAGCGGCATCCAGAGCGGGCCCCGCCAGTTGGAGTTCCCGCCGAACATGGGGGTGGTGGACTCGGCCGGCTCGTAGTCGATGCTCGCGTGTACCCCGTCGGCCGAGAACACGTACGGATGGCCGCGGTGGTAGGCCGACAGCGCGCGCAGCCCGTACGGGGACAGGAACTCGCCCTCGTCGAACAGCCGGGCGAACAGCCTCTCGATGCGGTCGATGCCGACCACGGACAGCAGCAGCCGCTGGTGGCCGGGCTGACCGCGCAGCACGCCGAGTTGCTTGAGCTTGTCCCGGTCCGACAGGCCCTGGCGGTCGAGGAAGTCAGCGAAATGCTTGCCGACCGTCATCGACCGGTCCAGCGTCACCTCGTCGACCACCGCCACGGCCAGGGCGGGGATCATGGCCACCATGGACCGGACCTGCACCGGCGTCTGGGCCCCGTCCGGGGTGAGCAGCCTGTCGTAGTAGAGCCCATCGGTGTCATCCCACAGGCCCTGGCCCTCCATGGCCTCGCTGATGGCGGCGAAGTGCTCCAGGAACTTCATCACGAGGTCGCCGGCGGGCCGTCGGCCACTGCGGTTCAGCACGGCGGCGATGCCCGCCATGGCCACCGCGTAGAACGCCATCCAGCCGGTCGCGTCGGACTGCTCGAGCACGGCGCCGGGCGGCAGGTGCGACCGGTCGATCGGGCCGATGTTGTCCAGCCCGAGGAAACCGCCCTCGAACAGGTTGTTGCCCTCGGCGTCCTCCCGGTTCACCCACCAGGTGAAGTTGATGAGGAGCTTGTCGAAGATCCGGCTCAGGAAGTCGAGGTCACGGCCGCCGTCGATGGCGAACACCTCCAGGGCGGCCCACGCCTGCACCGGCGGGTTCACGTCGCCGAAGTCCCATTCGTAGGCTGGCAGGGCCCCGTTGGGATGCTGGAACCACTCCCTGCAGAGCAGGATGAGCTGGTACTTCGCGAACCCCGGATCGACGTGCGCCAGCGCCACGCAGTGGAAGGCCAGGTCCCAGGCGGCGAACCAGGGGTATTCCCACTTGTCCGGCATCGACATGATGTCGAACGCGTTCATGTTGCGCCAGCGCGCGTTGCGGCCACCGCGCCGGCCGGGCGGCGGGGCTGGCTGGGCCGGGTCCCCGTCGAGCCAGCGGGCCACGTCGTAGTAGTAGAGCTGCTTGCTCCACAGCATGCCGGCGAAGGCCTGCCGCATGACCGCCGCCTCGTCGGCGGTGGCGCGCTGCGGTGTCAGCTCGGCGTAGAACTCGTCGGCCTCGGCCCGGCGTGCGGTGACGACCCGGTCGAAGTCCGCACCGAGGGCCGTGGCCGCGTCCCGCGCCGCGGTGCCCCGCGGCGCGGTGGCTGGCCGCAGCCGGAGCCGGACCTGCGCGGTGCCGCCCGGCGGGACCGTCAGCCGGTACCAGGCGGCGCACTTGGTGCCGCGGCGGTCCGGGTTCACCGTGGCGGTGCCGTGGATCACATGGTCCCCGATGCCGTCCTTGGGATAAGGCGTGTCCGAGGGCACGCCGAACAGGCGGCTGCTGTTGGTCTCGTTCTCACAGAACAGCAGCCCGGGCGCTGTGCCGTCCGGAGCGTTGCCCGCGAGCAGTTCAAGGGTGCCGAGGAAGGGGTGCTCGAGCCGGGCCGACGTCTCCGCGGCCGCCTCGATGACCGGCTTGGGAGCATCCTGATCCCAGGACCAGGTGTTGCGGAACCAGGCGGTGGGCAGCACGTGCAGGGTGTCGGCACTGGGCCCGGCGTTGGTCACGGTGATGGCCACCAGCACGTCACCCGGGTCCGCCTTGGCGTAGCAGACCTCGGTGATCCAGTAGCGGCCGGAGTCGAACACGCCGGTATCGAGCAGTTCGTACTCCGCGTCGAACCTGCCGCGCCTGCCGTTCTCGGCGATCAGGTCCTGATAGGGGAACGCCGCCTGCGGGTAGTGGTAACGCCAGCGGTTCCACGCATGGCTGGGCAGCGCGTCCAGGTACCACCAGTACTCCTTGACGTCTTCCCCGTGGTTGCCCTCCGCACCGGTAAGCCCGAAGGCCCGCTCTTTGAGAATCGGATCCCGGCCGTTCCACAGTGCCAGGCCCAGGCACAGCCGCTGCTCGATGTCACAGAACCCGGCCAGGCCGTCTTCTCCCCACCGGTAGGCACGGGACCGGGCATGGTCGTGCGGCAGGTAGGTCCACGCCTCGCCGTCGGGGCTGTAGTCCTCGCGGACGGTCCCCCACTGCCGCTCGCTGACGTAGGGCCCCCACTGGTACCAGGGCCCGGCCTGGCGCAGCCCTTCCTCGAGCCGCCCGAACGCCGCGATCCGCTCGCTCTCCGCCGCCATGCCCAGCCTCCCCATCCTGCCCCGGGCCGGTGGAAGCCCGCCCAGCTGCCATTATGGGTACCTGCCTGACGGGCCCGGCTCCCCCCGGCCGGGTGACCGCGGCACCACGAGGCCCGACTCGTACGCCATGACCACGGCCTGGGTGCGGTCCCGCAGCCCCAGCTTGGCCAGTACGCGGCTCACGTGCGTCTTGACCGTCTCCTCGGTGACCACCAGCCGCGCCGCGATCTCCGGGTTGGACAGGCCCTCGGCAACCAGGCGGAGCACCTCGGTCTCGCGTGGCGTGAGCGTGGCGAGCCCGTCGGTGGGCGGGGCGGCGGCCGCGTGCGGGCGCAGCCGGGCGAACTCACTGATCAGGCGGCGGGTGACGGTCGGCGCGAGCAGCGCCTCGCCGGCCGCGACGACGCGCACCGCCTCGAACAGCCGTTCCGCGGTGACGTCCTTGAGCAGGAAGCCGCTGGCACCCGCGCAGAGCGCGTCGTAGACATACTCGTCCAGGTCGAAGGTCGTGAGGATGAGCACCCGCGGCCCGCCGCCGGCCATGCCAGCCAGTTGCCTGGTCGCCTCGATTCCGTCCGTGCCCGGCATCCGGATGTCCATCAGGACCACGTCGGGATGCAGCTCATGGCAGATTCGCACCGCCTCGCCCCCGTCGCCGGCCGTGCCGACGACCGCGAAATCCGGCTGGGTGCCGAGCAGGCCGGCGAACCCGGCGCGCACCACCTGGTGGTCATCGGCCACCACGATCCGCACCGCCCCCGCCTCGGCGCTCATCCGGCCATCTCCTCCGCCTTGGCAGGCAGCCTGGCGGCGACCAGGAAGCCGCCGCCCGGGGCCTCGCCGGTGCGCAGTTCACCGCCAACGGCGGCGGCGCGCTCCCGCATCCCGGCCAGCCCGTGGCCTCCGTCCGGCGCCGCCAGCGGCGGCCCGGGGCCGTTGTCCCTGATGCGCACCGCGAGGTGGTGGCCGGCATGGTGCAGTTCCACGTCCACCGCGGCGCCCGGCGCGTGCCGCCGCGCGTTGGTGAGGGCCTCCTGGACGATGCGGTACGCGGCCAGTTCCACACCCGGGTCGAGGGGCGGCAGCCGGCCACGGACGATGAGCCGCGCGCCCGCGCCCGAGGCGTCCCTGGTCGCATCGAGCAGCTCGGCGAGCTGCTGGAGGCCGGGCTGCGGCTGCCGGCCGGCCACCTCGTCGTCGGCGTCCTCGCGCAGCACGCCGAGCAGCCGGCGCATCTCGGTGAGCGCGGACCGTGCGGTATCACCGATCGCGGACAGCCGCTGCGCTCCGGCGGCGGGCATGCCAGCGGTGGTCAGCCGCGCCGACTCCGCCTGCACGGCGATCATGGAGATGTGGTGGGCCACCACGTCGTGCAGCTCCCTGGAGATGCGCGCCCGCTCGCCGCGCGCCGTGTGCTCGAGCAGGGTGCCGGCGATGACCTGCCGGGCGGCGCTGTGCGCGACGGCCTCGCTGCGCGCCCGCCGGGCGATCCCGGCCCAGGCGGCCACCGGCGCGAGCCCGACCAGCAACAGCAAGGCGACCCCGGCCGAGCCGTCCAGCGGATGGGCCAGCGCCACCACCAGATAGGGCATGGCCGCCGCCGCGGCCAGCGCCGCCGGGCCATGCCGGCCCAGCCGGTACAGGGCGACGGGCTGGGCCGCCAGGCCCGCGACGGTGAGCACATGGAAGGCCGCGAGCGAGACCACGGCGGCCGCGGTGACCACCAGGGCGGCAGGGGCAGGCCGGGCCCAGAGCAGGCCCAGGGGCACCGTGGTGACCAGGGCGGCCAGCACCAGGGCGCTCGACGTCGGGGCGCCCGGGGCCGCAGGGTTTCCGATGGCCCGCGCGAGCGTCCCGGCCACCGCCAGCGCTCCCAGCAGCGCCCCGCCGGCGGCAGGCGCCAGCGGGGCCGCGGCGATGTGCCGGGCCCGGCCGGCCCATGTGCCGCGCCAGTCGCCCACGGTGTCCATCCAGCTCATTGTCGCCGCTGGCCGGGAACGGTTGCGTCACCCCTGCCCGCCAATGCGCCATCCCTCCTGTGGGGGATGCGGCGCGCCCGTCTCCCCCGGGCCAGCGGCGCCGAACACGGCTCCCTGGCGTGACGACCGGGACGCCGGCGCTTGCCTAATGTGCCTGGCATGGAAGCGACCATCGAAGTCACCGGGCTGTCCAAGAGGTTCGGCCAGACCGTGGCCCTGGACCAGCTGTCCTTCACCGTAGCCCCGGGGCAGGTGACCGGGTTCGTCGGCCCGAACGGCGCGGGCAAGTCCACCACGATGCGGGTGATCATGGGCCTGGACGCGCCCGACGCGGGCGGCGCGCTCATCGGCGGCCGTCCGTACCGGAGCCTGCGCGACCCGCTGCACCATGTCGGGGCGCTGCTCGACGCCGGGGCGTTCCAGCCGGGCCGGCGGGCCCGCAACCATCTGCTGTGGCTTGCCCACTCGCAGGGCCTGGGCGCCCGGCGGGTGGACGAGGTGATCGAGCAGACGGGCCTGGGCTCCGCGGCCCAGCGCAAGGCCGGCGCCTACTCGCTGGGCATGCGGCAGCGGCTCGGGATCGCGGCGGCGATGCTCGGCGACCCGCCCACGCTGCTGTTCGACGAGCCGTTCAACGGCCTCGACCCGGAGGGCATCGCGTGGATCCGCGGATTCCTCCGGTCGCTGGCCGCCGAGGGCCGCGCCGTCCTGGTGTCCAGTCACCTGATGAGCGAACTGCAGGACAACGCCGACCACCTGGTGGTGATCGGCCGCGGCCGGCTGGTGGCCGACACCAGCGTGGCCGAGCTGCTCGCGGCCGCATCCCGGGACCGGGTCACGGTCCGTACCGCCGACCGGGCGCAGGCGATGGCCGTGCTGACGGGCGAGGGGGCGACGGTCGCCGTCACCGGCACCGAGACCGTCACCGTCTCCGGCCTGCCGGCGCAGCGCATCGCGGAGCTGCTGGGCCGGCACGACGTCCCGTTCTCCGGACTGGCCGCGCATCGCGCGTCGCTGGAGGAGGCCTACATGGAACTCACCGCCGACGCCGTCGAGTTCCGCGCCGTTCCCGCCATGCGGGAGGCGTGATGACCGCCACGATCACGCCGTACCGCTCGGCCCAGCAGTCCGGGCACGACGGCTTCGCGCAACTGCTGCGGGCCGAGTGGACCAAGTTCCGCACCATGCGGGGCTGGATCATCGCCATGCTCGCCGCGGCGGCCGCCACCGCGCTGGCCCCGACAGCCCTGGCGGGCATCGCGAAGAGCAACGACCCGGAGGTCTGCGCGCACGGGCTGTGCCAGGTGGAGAGCAGCACCGTCGCGACCGGACCCGACGGCGAGGCGGTCTCCGACAGCTTCTACTTCGTCCACCAGCCCCTGGCCGGGAACGGCAGCCTGACCGTGGCGGTCGGTTCGCTGCGCGGCACCGGGCTGCCGCCGTTCGTGCCCCGCAAGTTCTCGCCGGCCCCCCGCACCCAGCCGTGGGCCAAGGCCGGCATCCTCGTCAAGGCAGGCACCAGGCCGGGATCGCCGTATGCGGCGATCATGGTTACCGCCAGCCACGGCGTGCGGATGCAGTACGACTTCACCCACGACATCGCCGGGCCGGCGGGCTCGGTGCGGGCCGCGTCGCCGCGGTGGCTGCGGCTGACCCGGGCGGGCGACACGCTCACCGGATACTCCTCGGCCGACGGCAGGCACTGGACGAGGGTCGGCACGGTGCACCTGGCCGGGCTGCCGGCCACCGCTCAGGCCGGGCTTTTCGTCGCCTCGCCCGACTACACCGTCGACACGCAGAGCTTCGGCGGCGGCGACCAGGGGGCTGGCGGCCCCACGCAGGCCACCGCCGTGTTCGGCAGCGTCACCCGGCGGGGCGACTGGCCGGCCGGCGCCTGGACCGGCGGCCACGTCGGGCCCGTCGGGCAGCCGGCAAAGGTGAGCGTCACTTGCAACGGGTCCGCCTGCGGGTCTGCGCCACCCAAGCCGGACCGGTTCCGGCAGTCCGCCGGCACGTTCACCGTGGCCGGCTCGGGCGACATCGCGCCGTTCGAGCCGATCGTGGACCCGCTCCAGGTGGCGCTGTACGGCACGCTGTTCGGCGTGATCGCCGTCATCGCCGTGGCGGCGGTGTACATCACCGGCGAATACCGGCGCGGCATGATCCGCACCACCCTGGCCGCGAGCCCGCGGCGCGGGCGGGTGATCGCCGCCAAGGCCATCGTGATCGGCTCGGTGACGTTCGTCGCCGGGCTGGCCGGCGCCGCCGTCGCCTTCGTGTTCGCGGAGCGCAAGCTGACCGCCCTGGGCTGGGCGCCGCCGGTGTGGCACGACTGGTCGCTCACCAGCCAGGTCGGGGTGCGGGTGGTGGTCGGCACTGCCGCCCTGATGGCGGTGACCGCGCTGCTCGCCCTGGCGGCCGGCGTGATCACGCGGCGCAGCGCCGGGGCGGTCACCGCCGTCATCGGGCTGGTCATCGTCCCGCTGGTGGGGGCGGTCGTCCTGCCGACGGCCCCGGCGGCATGGCTGCTGCGGTACACCCCCGCGGCCGCGTTCAGCCTGCAGACGTCCACCCTGCGGTACCCGCAGGTGAGCACGAGCTGCATCCCCTACCACGGCTGCTACCCGCTGACCCCGTGGGCCGGCTTCGCGGTGATGTGCGCGTGGGTGGTGCTCGCCCTGGGCATGGCCGCCTACCTGCTGCACCGGAGGGACGCATGAGGCACACGCTGCACGCGGAATGGACCAAGCTGCGCACCGCGCCGGGCACCGCCATGCTGCTGGCCGCGTCCATCGTGCTGACCGCGGGGGCCAGCGCGCTGGCGGCCGCGATCGTGGCGTGCCCCGGTTCGTGCACCGCGGACACCACCAGGCTCAGCCTCACCGGGGTCATGCTCGGCCAGGCCACCGTCGCCACGCTGGCGGTGCTGGCGATGAGCAGCGAGTACAGCACGGGCATGATCAGGGTCACGCTCGCGGCCATGCCGCGCCGGCCCGCCCTGCTGGCCGCCAAGGCGGCCGTGCTGACCGGGGTGGTGCTGGTGGCGGGCACGATCGCGGTGGGCGCCTCGTTGCTGGCCGGCCGGGTGCTGGAGCCGGGCAACGGGTTCACCACCGCCAACGGCTTCGCGTCGCTGTCCCTGGCACACGGCCCGACGCTGCGCGCGGCCGCCGGCTCGGTGCTCTATCTCGCTCTTGTCGCCCTGCTCAGCCTCGGCGCCGCGACCGCTTTGCGCGATTCCGCGGCGGCTATCACGGTCGTGCTCGGCCTGCTCTACGTCTTCCCGATCCTCGGTGACGTGGTACTGAACCCGGTATGGCAGCACCGGATCGAGCGCTGGACACCGATGAACGCGGGCCTGGCCATCCAGGCCACCAGGAACCTCGGCACGCTGCCGGTCGGGCCGTGGGCCGGGCTGGGGGTGCTCGCGGCCTGGACCGCGGTGGCGCTGCTGGCCGGTGGCCTGCTGCTTCGGCTCCGCGACGCCTGACCCCGCTGGCCTCAGGCCGCCCTGGCTACGACCACCTCGGCGCCCCGCTCGGGCCAGAAGCACAGCAGCCCGGTGATGCCCGCGGCCGCGGGGATCGGGTCCGGGTAGCTCCACACGATGTCCTCGTGCACCTGGCCGGCGACCTCGGCCGACCAGTACGAGGCCTCGCCCTTGTAGGGGCAGGTGCTCTTGGTGCTGGTGGGCCGCAGCAGGTCGGTGCGCACGTCCTCGGCGGGCAGGTAGTAGCGGTCGGGCAGGCCGGTCTCGGCGAGCACCACGGCCCGGCCGGAGGAGGCCAGCTTCTCGCCGCCGAGGAACACCTCGACGTGCTGGCCGGTGGGGGTGATTGTGATCTGATGCCCTGAAGCCATGTCCGTGCCAACCGCGCCCCGGGCAGGTTGATTCCGCTCAGGCGACGACCCGCACGGCAGAGGAGCCGTCGGGCAGGCGGCGGACCTCCAGCCGCTCCGGCACGCGTTCCTTCAACTCGGCCAGGTGGCTGACGATGCCGATCACCCGGCCCCGGTCGCGCAGGTCGTCGATGACGCCCATCACCTGGTCCAGCGTGCCCGAGTCGAGCGAGCCGAACCCCTCGTCGATGAACAGGGTGTCCAGGTCCACTCCCCCGGCTTCGGCCCTGACGACGTCCGCCAGGCCCAGGGCCAGGGCCAGGGAGGTGTAGAACGTCTCCCCGCCGGACAGCGATGCGGGGCTGCGCTCCTCACCGGTGTGCCGGTCGGCCACGGCCAGGGTCAGCCCGGAGCGGTCCCGCCTGGCCTTGCCCTCGTCGGTGCGCCTCAGCTCGTACCGCCCCGAGGACATCGCCGACAGCCGCACGTTGGCCGCCGCGACCACCTGGCCGAACCAGTGCCGCAGCACATAGGTGGTCAGCGCGACCCGCCGCTGGCCCTCGGTCCCGCTGGCCAGCCCGGCCAGCCGGATCACCGCCTCGGTCTCCTCCTCGACCCGGTCGTACTCCTCCTCGGCATCCCGGACATCGCCGCTGCGATGGGCGAACCGCTCGGCCTTCACGGCCGCAGCCTGGCTGGCCGCCACCGCCTCCCGCTCGGCGTGGCGGGCGAGGGCCAGCCGCGCTGCCGACGCCTCCGCGTGGGCCGCAACCTCCCCCGCACGGCCAGGGTCGAGGCCGGCCAGGTCGGTCGCCCGCACCGCGGCGGTCAGCGCGGCCAGTGCCCGGTCCCAGGCGCTCACCTGGTCGGCAAGCGCGGCCTGCTCCGGCGGGGCGAGCGCCGCCGCTGCCGCCTCGTCCAGCGTGGCGAAACCACGGGCCAGGGCCTGTCTTCCGGCCCGGTCCCTGGCCCTGGCCTCATCCGCGAGGCATGCCGCGAGTGCGTCCAGGGCCCGCCCCAGCGCCCGGTCCGCCTCGGCCGACCGCCGCAGTGCGGCCTGCCGCGCGGCCACCGAGGGATGACCCTGCGCCGCCTCGCTCAGCTCGGCGCGGAGTCGGTCAAGCGCGGCCCGGGCCTGCCCGGCCTGCTCGGTGGCCACGGCTGCCGCGGGGGCGGCGGCGCGCAACTCCACTGCCACTCCCTCGGCCTCGGCCCGCACGTCCGCGAGTTCGGCGTCGAGCCGGGCGGCCTCCTCCCGCGCGGCCTGCGCCTCCGCGGCCGCACCAGCCAGCCGGGCGGCCTCGGCGGCCAGGCTGGCCACGTCGTGCCCGTCCGCCAGCGCCTCCTCCGCCGCGGCCGCCCTGGCCAGTTCCGCGTGCTCCTCCTCGGCCCGCCTGCGCCCGGCCTCCGCCGCCTCGCGGCGCTCCGCGGCCTGCCCGATCTCGTCAGCGGAGACCACGGGCTCGCACGCCGCGGCCGGCTCGGGATGCGCGGCCGAACCACACACCGGGCACTTCCCGCCCTCGGCGAGCCGGGCCGCCAGTTCGGCCGCCATACCGGTCAGCCGGGCCTCCATCAGCCGCTGGTGCTCATCCACCGCATCCTGGTGGGCCCCGACCGCGGCATGGGCCGCGGCGGCGCTCCCGGCCAGCTGCGGGGCCAGCTCGGCCAGCCGCTCCGCCGCCGCACGCTGCCGGTCTGCCACGGCCAGCCGCTGCTGTGCCGCCTCCAGCCCCGCTCCGGCGACCCGCGCCTCGCTGAGCTGGGTTTCCAGCGTCGTGATGCGTCCTGGCAGGTCGTGCCTGGCCTGTTCCAGGGAGGCGACCTGCGCCTCGGCCGTGGCCGCCGCCTCGTCCAGCCGGTTCAGCCCGGCCTCGGCGGCGGGCAGGCCCTGCTCGGCAGCAACGGCACGCTGCAGCGCGGCGGCCTCGGCCTCGGCAGCCGCGGCCCTGGCCGCCGCTTCCGGCCCGCCCCGGCCGGCGAGCGCGTCCTGGCCGGGCTCGGGGACCAGGGCAGCCAGTGCACCGGTGGCCGCGCGGGCGGCGGCGGCGGCCTCGGCGACCGCATCGAGCAGCGGCCGGACCGGCTCGGCGTGCCTGGCCGCGGCCAGCCTGCCCGCCCGCCGGTCATGCTCGGGCCGGGTACCCTCGTGCGCCCGCAGTTCCGCCAGCGCACCGGTCAGCCTGGCCATCAGGTCCGCCTGCCGCCGCGCCTGCTCGTCCGCCGCCACCGCCCCGGCCACCGCGGCGCTGGCGGCCTCCAGTTCCGCCTCGGTGACCGCCACGGCCTGCGCCAGCCTCTCCTGCAGGTCCTTGAGCCAGGTGTGCCGGTCGGCGCGGGAGTCCTCACGCGGCTCCGCCTCCGTCACGGCGTCCAGCCCGGCCGCCTCGGCCGCCGCCGACACGGCCAGCCCGATCGCCCGGTCCGCACGCTCCCTGGCCCGGGTCGCCTCGGTCCGCCGCGTGGCCAGCTCGGCGGTGATCCGGTCGTACAGGCTGGTGCCGAACAGCTTGGTGAGCAACCTGCGCCTGTCATCGTCGCTGCTGCGCAGGAACCGGGCGAACTCGCCCTGTGGCAGCAGCATGACCTGGGTGAACTGCGTGCGGGTGAGGCCAAGCAGCTCGCTGATCACCTCCCCTGCCTCGGCCTTGTTCGCCGACACGCTGACCCAGGCCGTCCCGTCGCGCCGCTTCAGGTGCACGCGTGCCGCCTCGGTGGTCATCCCGTCGCCACGCTTCTTCGGCCGCCGGTACTCCGGGCTCCGGGTCACCCGGTACCTGACGCCGCGCAGCGACCACTCCAGCTCGGCCTCGGTGGGTGCGTCCGGGGCGGCGAAGTGCGAGCGGAGCCTGTCGTCTGCGGCATCCGCACCGGCCAGGCCACCGTAGAGGGCGAACGTGACCGCGTCGAGCACGGTGCTCTTGCCGGCCCCGGTCGGGCCCTCCAGCAAGAACAGCCCTCCTTGCGCGAGCCGGTCGAAGTCGATCACCTGCTCGGTGGCGTAGGGCCCGAGCGCCGTCATCCGCAGCCGGTGCAGCCGCATCACGCACCACCTGCCCGGGCGGGGACCCGCAGCCCGGCACCGGCCGCCTGCCCGGGGCCGTCATCACAGGCGTGCTGTGCGGCCTCCACCACCGCCCGCAGCACCGCGCACTGGGCCGCGTCCGCCGGAGCGCCGGCCACGTACTCGACGAACGACTCACAGATCTCCACCGGGTCGGCCGCCTTGGCCAGCCGGGCCAGGTCGGCGTCCGGCGCGGTCAGTCCCCCGTCCGGGTCGAACTCGAGCGCGATCGTGTGCGGCCACTTCTCGCGCAGCCGCTCCATCGGCGCCACCGGCCGGGCCGGATCGGTCAGCACCACCTTCACCCAGGCGCCGGCCAGGTCGGCGAGGTTCCCGTCCGCCAGGGCGAGCAGGTCGGCGAGGCGGCCGCGCACCTCGCGCAGCGGCCGGGGCACCGGCGTGGCCAGCAGCTGCGTGGTCACCTGGCCGTCGCCGTCGATCTCGGCGAGCGTGACCGACTTGGCCTGCTGCTCGGAGAACGAGAAGGCCAGCGGCGAGCCGCAGTACCTGGCCGTGGTGGTGCTGCCCGGCACCGGCACCCGCTGCTGGCCGTGCAGGTGGCCGAGGGCCAGGTAGCTGCACCCGGCCAGCACGGCGGCGGGCGCGTCGCCGATACCGCCGACCCTGATGTCGCGCTCGGACTCACTGGGCTGCGCGCCGGTGAGGAAGGCGTGCGCGAGTACCACGGTGCGCGCCAGCCCGCGGGCGGTGGCATCGGCGCGGATCCGCTCACCCGCCGCGGCGAGCACGGACGCGTGCGAGCGCCCCGCGCCCAGTTCGTCCATGACCGCGTCGGGCAGCAGGTACGGGATGCCGTAGATGCCGGCCGCGCCGTGGGCGTCGGAAAGGATCACCGGGTGGTCGATGTCGGTGACCGTGGTGCGCAGATGGATCCCTGCTCGCTCGCTGAGCGCGGAACCGAACCCGAGGCGCACGTATGAGTCGTGATTGCCGCTGATCAGGACGACCGGGATGGCTGCCTCGGCGAACGCGGTGAGCGTCCGGTCGAGCAGGGTCACGGCCTC
>Ga0070714_100002750_pt1 | contig 12961 bp, 11 predicted proteins | sample LARL83metaG_FD_65450 | JGI IMG/M metagenome (GOLD analysis project Ga0070714, IMG submission 65450) | Corn, switchgrass and miscanthus rhizosphere microbial communities from Kellogg Biological Station, Michigan, USA - LAR L8-3 metaG | ecosystem: Host-associated > Plants > Roots > Rhizosphere ... | reverse complement strand
TGCCTGGCCAGGGCGGAGACATTGTCCTTGATCGCGCCCAGGTCGATGAGCGCCTCCGGGTGACCATCCATGGACTCCAAGTGTGCCAGGACCAGCCGCGATGGTTGGATGGCCGACCCGAGCGGATGGCATCAGGTGAAGGTCGCCCGGCGGAGCCGGGGCCAGCCGCGACGGTCGGCCGAAGGTCGGCCCGAGCGGATGGCACGCAGGGGGGTCTGGGGGGGTCGTCCCCCCGAGGCAACACTGTGATAGGCACAGAGGATGGCTGAACTCATTCCCCGGCAAGTACTCTTCGGCAACCCCGAGCGGATAAGCCCGCGCATCTCCCCGGACGGAACCCGGCTGGCGTGGATCGCGCCGCACGAGGGTGTCCTCAACGTCTGGGTTGCGCCTGCGGGCGCCGAGGCCGGGGTGGACTGGACCGCGGCCAGGGTCGTCACCGACGACACCGACCGCGGCATCCGGATGTTCGCCTGGGCGCACGACGCCCGGCACCTGATCTACCTGCAGGACACCGGCGGCGACGAGAACTGGCGGCTGCACGACGTCGACCTGGAGACCATGCTGCGGCGCGACCTCACCCCGTTCGAGGGCGTGCAGACCCAGGTCATCGCGATGGAGCGGAAGTTCCCGACCGAGGTGCTGATCGGGCTGAACCGGGACCGGGCCGAGCTGCATGACGTCTACCGGCTCGACCTGGTCACCGGCGAGCTGACCAAGGAGGTGGAGAACCCCGGTTACATCGGCTGGGTGGCCGACGCGCAGCTCGCCGTCAGGGCCACGGCGGCCCCGCAGCCGGACGGCAGCCTGGTGTTCCTGGTGCGGGACAGCGCGGAGGCGGACTGGCGGCCGCTGCTGACCATTCCCGCTGAGGACGCGCTGACCAGCGACCCGATCGCGTTCAGCGAGGACGGCGGCTCGCTGCTCGGGACCAGCTCGGTCGGGGCCGAGACCGCCAGGCTCATCCGCATCGACGTGGCCACCGGCGCCACGGAGGTCCTGGCCGAGGACCCGCAGGCCGACGTGAGCGACGTCCGCATTCATCCGGACACCCGCGAGCCGCAGATCGTGACGCTGCTCAAGGACCGGTCCGAGTACCTGGTCCTCGACCCCTCGGTCGCGGAGGACCTGGAGGCGATCCGCGCCCTGCACCCGGGCGACCCGGTGTTCTTCGGCGCGGACGACGCCGACACGACGTGGCTGGTCGCGTTCACCAATGACTCCGGGCCGGTCTCCTACTTCGCCTACGACCGGTCCACCAGGAAGGGCCACTTCCTGTTCGAGTCACGGCCGGAGCTGTCCAGCTACGAGCTGGCCCCGATGGAGCCGTTCTCGTTTACCGCCAGAGACGGGCTCACGGTGCACGGCTACGCCACGTTCCCGCCCGGTGCCGAGCGCACCGGCCTGCCCACCGTGCTCAACGTGCACGGCGGCCCCTGGGCCCGCGACTCCTGGGGCTTTGATCCCGAGGCGCAGTGGCTGGCCAACCGCGGCTACCTGTGCGTCCAGGTCAACTACCGCGGCTCGACCGGCTACGGCAAGGCGTTCGTCAACGCCGGCGACCGGGAGTGGGGCGGCAAGATGCAGGACGACCTCACCGACGCTGTGGCCTATGTCACCGGGCAGAGCTGGGCCGACCCGTCGCGGGTGGCCATCTACGGCGGCTCCTACGGCGGCTACGCGGCCCTGGCCGGCGCTACGTTCACCCCGGATCTGTACCGCTGCGCGGTCGACATCGTCGGCCCGTCCAACCTGAAGACGCTGATCGAGACGATCCCGCCGTACTGGGCCCCCATGATCGCCCAGTTCCACCGCCGGGTCGGGGACCCGGCCAAGGATGCCGACTTCCTCTGGTCCAGGTCCCCGCTGTCCCGGGCCAGCAGCATCAGGATCCCGCTGCTGATCGCCCAGGGCGCGAACGACCCGCGGGTCAAGCAGGCCGAGTCCGAGCAGATCGTGGCCGCGCTGAAGGACGCCGGGATCGACTACGAGTACATGCTGTTCCCTGACGAGGGGCACGGCTTCGCCAAGCCGGAGAACCGGCTGCGCTTCTACGCCGCGGCGGAGAAGTTCCTGGCCCGTCACCTGGGCGGCCGCACCGAGGACTAGCCCGCCGGGGCACCGGAGGGTCAACGCGGTGGTGGGCACCGCGCCTGGGGCAACAGCCCCGGCGCGGTGCCCACCATGTGGTTGGCCTGGCGGTTGCGGCCTAGGCTCCCGGCATCGGCTGGACGCCGGCCAGGTCCTCGCGCGTGACCCGGACCATGGTGATCGTCACGATCAGCGCCAGCACCATGATCCCGGCCGACACCACGAACCCGCGGGAGAACCCGACCGACAGCGCGTGGTCGAAGATGGCGACCTTCGCCTGCGCCGCGCTCAGGTGCGACGGGTGGCCCGCCTTGGCCGCCGCGGCCGCGGCGGCGGTCGAGGACCGGATCGTGTTGGCCACGACCGTCCAGGCCACGGTGCCCAGGATGGCCAGCCCGATCGAGCCGCCCACCTGCTGGCCGGTGTTGACCAGGCTGGAGGCCACCCCCGCGTCCCGGTCATCGACCTTGGACAGGGAGACCAGCGTGACCGGCATGAACAGCAGGCCCAGGCCAGCCGCGGTGACCAGCATCGGGCCGAGCAGGCCGCCCGCGTAGGTGCTGTGCTCGTCGATCTGGGACAGCCAGAACATGCCGCCCGCGGCGGTCGTCGAGGCGGCGATCAGCAGCGGCCTGGCCCCGATCCGCGGGACCAGCTGGCTAGACAGCCCGGCCATGGCCATGATCACGGCGACCATCGGCAGGTAGGCAATGCCCGTCTTCAGCGCGCTGTAGTGCCAGACCTCCTGCACGAACAGCGTGAGGAAGAAGAACATGCCGAACATCGCGGTGCCGATGCAGAGCATGACCAGGTACGCGCCGGACCGGCTGGTGTTGCGGAAGATCCGCAGCGGCAACAGCGCGTGCTTGCTGCGCGACTCGATAAAGAGGAACGCGGTGAGCAGCACGACAGCGGCGGTCAGTGAGGCCACGACCTTGGTGTCGCCCCAGTGCGAGACACCGTTGACGCTGGTCGCCGCGCTGGACAGGCCGTAGACCAGGGAGGCCAGGCCCAGGGTCCCTGTGATCGCGCCGGGCAGGTCGAACCGGCCCGGGTGACGCTGCGACTCGCCCAGCGCCCGCGGGGCCAGCAGGGCCACCACGACGCCGATCGGCACGTTGACAAAGAACACCCAGCGCCACGACGCGTACGTGGTCAGTATGCCGCCGACCAGCAGGCCAACCGCGGCGCCGCCGATGCTCATCGCGGCGTACACGCCCATGGCCCGGTTGCGCGGCGGGCCCTCAGGGAAGTTGGTGGTGATCAGCGACAGCGCGGTGGGTGCGACGATTGCGCCGCCGACACCCTGCAGCGCGCGGGCCGCCAGCAGCCACGCCTCCGAGTTTGCGAACCCGCCGAGCAGCGAGGCCACGGAGAACAGGATGATGCCGGCGATGAACACCCGCTTGCGGCCGAGGATGTCCCCGGCCCGGCCGCCGAGCAGCAGCAGCCCGCCGAAGGTGAGCGCGTACGCGTTCACCACCCACTCCAGCCCGGTGCCGGTGAAGCCGAGCGCGGTCTGGATGTGCGGCAGAGCAACGTTCACGATGGTCGCGTCGAGCACCACCATCAGCTGAGCGGTTGCGATGACGGCCAGGGCCAGGCCGAGGCGGCGGCGCCCTTGCTCAGTCTGGCCATCGGCGCCGGTGCCGATGCCGGGTGCCCGGAGGCTCCCGGTTTCGGACTGTGCGGTGGACATGAATGTCTCCTTGCTGAAGAGCGTGCGAATCTAAGCTCGCAGCGGTCTGCGCCACGACGAGCACTTATTTAGGACTTGCCGGGCCGGCAGCACTCATCGCCCGACGTCTTTCGTCTGGCGGCCCCGTCTGCGCCTTATGCAAGCGGGCTGCCGTCTGGCTGGTCCGCCGACTCGCGGTCTGGCGGGCCGCCGGCCCCCCGGGCCGGGTCAGCCAGCGGGCTGAGCGGTCATCAGGGTTTCGCTCACCTCCCCCGCCCCTTCGCCCCCGGTCTGCGGCGGGGTGGTGGCCGGACTCGTCATGCTGCCCGCGGCCGCCGGCGTGGTGTGGCCGGCCGCACCGCTCTCCGCGCTGATCATCTTCCTGATCAGCCCGAGCAGGCAGGCGCGCTCATCCTCGTCGAGGGCATTGCGCCAGGGCATGCCCGCGCTGAACTCACGCTCGACCTTCTTCCGCAGCGCCACGCCCTCCTCGGTGAGCACGAGGTTCTTGATCCGGCGGTCGGCCGTGCTGGCCTCCCGCCGGGCCAGTCCCCGCTTCTCCAGCAGGTCGGCGATGGCGGTCACGAACGATGGGTCGCAGTGCATCTGACGCCCGAGGTCCCGCATGGCCATGGCGGAATCGAGCACGTGCAGCGCCTTCAGGCAGAAGACCGGAACGCCGAAACGCTGCGCGATCTGCTCGCCCCGCGCGATCAGATTCACGATCAGCTCGCCCACGGCGTCAACGAGTTCCGAGTCGAGCCGGTCGGCCCTGGATCTCGTTCCCATGTGAACCTCCTGGGCGGCCCGCGTGGTGCCGGGCCTGAACGCCTGAGTCGCTAAATCGTTGAGTAGCTCAAACTTAAGGCATCTAGACTGAGCGAGTCAATCTTTTATTAGCTCAAATATCTCAGAGGCTGACGGCCTCCAGCCGCGCCCCCGACCGCGCCCCGGACCCCCGGTCGGCTTGGCCCCACGGCCTCCACGAGGTATGGCAACAGGTCACGGCCGCAGGATGTTCCGCCGGGCGGCGGTCAGCCGGGAGCCTGGGTCACCGTGCGGGTGGCCGCGGCCAGGGAGCCGATGATGTCCGAGGCGCCGATCGGCGCGCCCTCGGCGGCCAGCCGGGCGGCGATGCCGTGCAGGTACGCCGCGGTGACGGCGGCGTGCTGCGGCTCCAGGCCCTGGGCCAGCAGCGAGCCGGCCAGGCCGGTCAGCACATCACCAGAACCGGCCGTGGCCAGCCAGCTGGTGCCGGTGGGATTCACCAGCACCTCCCGGCCCGCGTCGGGCGAGGCGATCACCGTGGTGGAACCCTTGAGCAGCACGGTGCAGCCGAGCTCGGCCGCGGCCTGGGTGACGAACCTGAGGCGGTGCGCCTCCACGTCGGCCCGGTCCGCGCCGAGCAGCCGCGCGAGCTCCCCCGCGTGCGGCGTGAGCAGCGTGGGCGCGTCCCGGGCCAGCAGCCCGCGATGGGCCGCGAGCACGGTGATCCCGTCGGCGTCGACCAGCACAGGAAGGCTCGTCGCGAGCACAGCCCCGAGCAGCCCGGCGGCATCTTCGCCGGTGCCCATGCCCGGCCCCGCGGCCCACGCCTGGACCCGGCCCGCGTCGTCGATGACCTGCGCGCCGGTCCTGGCCGGGTCGATGACGGTGATCAGCGCCTCGGGCCAGTGCTCCCGGACCACGGCCACCGCGTGCTCGGCCGACACCAGCCGGACCATGCCCGCACCGCCGCGGATCGCGCCGCCGACGGCCAGCGTCGGCGCCCCGGTGAACCGGTCGCTCCCGGCCACGATCCCCAGCACGCCGCGCCGGTACTTGTCCGATTCGGCCGACGGGCGGGGCAGCCAGGCGGCGATGTCGGCCGCCTGGGGCGCCGCGGCGGCCGGGCGGCCGAGGTAGGGCGCCAGGCCGATGTCGACCAGCTCGGTCACCCCGGCGTGCGAGGCGCCCGGGTCGATCAGCAGGCCGGGCTTCCAGGTCCCGAACGTGATGGTGACGTCGGCCTGGACGGCCGCCCCCGCCACCTCGCCGGTGTCGGCGTCGATCCCGCTGGGCAGGTCGACCGCGACGACCCGGGCCCGGGCCCGCTGGGCGGCCGCGGCCAGCGAGGCGGCGGGCTCCCTGAGGCCGCCGCGGCCGCCGATGCCGAGCAGCCCGTCGATGATCAGGTCCGCGGCGGTGATCGCCGCGTCCGCGCCCCGGTCCGCCGCCTCGAGCAGCCGCCCGCCCGCGCCGCGCAGCGCGGCCGTCCCGCCCTGGTGCACCCGCGAGCCCGCGGCGATGGCGGTGACCCGGGCGCCGCGGGCGGCCAGCCGGGCCCCGGCGTACAGGGCGTCCCCGCCGTTGTCGCCGCTGCCCGCCAGCACCACCACGCGGGATCCGTACACGGCTGCGAGCAGGCTCGCGCAGGCTGACGCCAGCCCGGCCGCGGCGCGCTGCATCAGCGCGCCCTCGGGCAGCAGCGCCATCAGCTCGGACTCGGCCGCGCGGACCTGGGCCACGGCGTGTGCGTTTCTCATCCCTCGGCCACCACCATCGCCACGCACATCCCTCCGTCATGGCTCAGCGACAGGTGCCAGGTCCGGATGCCCAGCCTGGTCGCGGCGTCGGCGACGGTGCCGCTGACCTGCAGCAGCGGACGCCCCACCGGATTGTGCACGATCTCCACGTCGGTCCACCGCAGGCCTGCGGGGGCGCCGAGCACCTTCGCGACGGCCTCCTTGGCGGCGAACGCCCCGGCCAGCGACGCGGCCGACCCTTTTCGTTCGCCCTGGGCGAACAGCCGGGCGGCCAGGGCGGGGGTTCTCCTGAGCGCCTCGGTGACCCGGGAGATCTCCGCGATATCGACGCCGATGCCCACGATCATGGCTCAAGCCTGCCATGACGGCCGTGGCGCACCTGGCGCGCCCGCCCGGCCGGCTCCGGAGGAGGCTGGTCACCGCCCCGGCCTGCGTTGGCCATATCCGGAACGGTATAAAGCGCCTGGCACGGTCCGGCCCAAACCTGAACCGGAGCAGGGGTTAGCGCCAGCGCGGCCCGGCCCAGCCTGGGCCAGGGGGTAAGAACCTGGCTGGTGTCAGGCCGATCCCGCGACCTGCCCGGCCGCCACCTGGAGGGGCGGGGGCACGGAGGCCGCGACCCGGGCCGGCGGCGCCACGGGGGCGGCGACGTCCGGGGTCTGGACCAGCCGGATCGGGCGCACCTTGCTCCGGGCCACGGCCGGCCTCTCCTCGGACCAGAGGTCGGGCAGCCGGTGCCGCACGGCGAACGAGGCGGCCTCGAGCCGGGAGTGCACCCCGAGCTTGGTCAGCACGGCCTGCAGGTGGGTGCGCACGGTGGTGCGCGAGACCCCGAGCCGCTCGACCATGGCCGCGGTGTCCAGCCCTTCCACCAGCATCAGCAGGCACTGCCGCTCACGGCCGGTCAGGTGGGCGGCGAGCCGCAGCGCGTGGTTGGGCTCGGGCGTGCGCCGCGGCGGCGCATCCGGCACATCGATGACGATCTCGCCGCTCAGCACGCGCTCCAGCGCGGACACGAGCGCGTCGATACCCCGTGACTGGTGCACATAGCCGGACGCCCCCGCGTCCATGGCCCGGCCCACGGCCTCGGTGGCCGGGTTGGCGCTGAGCACGACCACGCTGGTGCGCTCGCTGGCCTCGCGCAGCCGGCTGATGGTCTGCACGTCGGAGTCCAGCGCGACATGCCGGTCGATCAGGCAGGCGTCCGGCTGTTCCCGGCGGACAGCCGCGATCATTTCCGCGGGACTGCGGGCCACCGCGCCGGTCACGTAGCCATGCTGGACCAGCACGCTCGACAGCGCGTCGAGAAACACAACATGGTCATCACCGAGAACCAGTCTGGCCACCGGGATCACCCGCCAATCTCGGTGCTCGGCAGCACGGCAGCCGCAACTTCCCCCGGGCACCACGCCATCCCGCGGCGCGAGTCACGCGGGAGGCCAAGTGCCACGGGAACGCCGCGGCCAGGGTCATGCTGGCGACCGCACCCCCTGTAGAACGGAGTCTTCACAATTACTCGCCCCCGTGCCTGGCTGCCCGCCGCAGCGTGATCGCTGCCCCCGGGCGCCCAAGTCGGTTATGTCACATATTTTTCCCGATTCAGCCCCAGGCCTCTGCCGCAATCGGCAGGAATGATCTCGTTCGTTGGCCATCTGGGAGAACCGGCCCATGTGGTGAAGACGCCTTCGTACCGGAGTGCGTTTACAGGATCCCCACTCTGTATACCGAACGTGATCTACCGGATACGTGGAGTGCTAGCAAGGCTGGCCGTGGCTCCCGGGCCGTAGGCCCCGGTCAGCGCGGCCCGCAGCGATGGCTCGTCGCAGCGGTCCCCCAGGCGCTCGCGGGCCGCCACGGCCATGCGGGCTGCGACCTCGGGGGAGTCGAGCAGGTACCTGATCGCCGAGGCCAGCAGGCGGGGGCGCTGCGGCGGGACCAGCATGCCGGTCTCGCCCGGAATCACGAGATCGGACACCGCGTTAACCGTGGTCGCGATGACCGGGACGCCGCAGATCATGGCCTCGACCACGACGGTGGGCAGGCCCTCGTACCGGCTGGGCAGGGCGAAGATGTCGAACGCGGGGAGCACGTCGAGCACGTCCGTGCGCTCGCCGGCCAGGACCACGCGCGCGTTGCGCAGGCGGCTGGCCCGGCGGCGGACCCGCTCGGCGAGCTCGCCGCCACCCACCCAGACACCGATGACCCCGGGCCGGTCCAGTTCCTGCATCGCGGCCAGGAAGTCCTCCGGCGCCTTCTGGTAGGTCAGCCGTCCCACCGCGCCGACCACCGTGGCCTCGGCGGGCAGGCCGAGCTCGGCCCGGGCGTGCTGGCGCGCCTCGGGCATCTGCGCGCTCATGCTCGCCTTGATCCGCTCCGGGCCGTCCACCACGACCCCGATCGTGCGGATCCGTTCCGGCGTGAGCAGCTCGCGCCTGACCGCCTCCGCGGCCACGCCGGCCCCGACACACAGCCCCACATCGGTGATCCGGCCGAGCCGCCGCTCGATCGCCACGTACGCCCGCCGCCGCGCCATCGACTGGAACTCGTGGAACGGGAAGCCGTGATAGGTGTGCACGATCCTGGGCACGCCGGCCCGGTGCGCGGCCAGCCGGCCCACGGCGCCGGCCTTGGCGCAGTGGGTGTGCACCACGTCGAACCGCCGCTCCCGGAAGATCGCCTCCAGCTGCCGCCGCGCGAGCAGGTCGCTGCGCGGGGCGAGCACCTCGCGCACCGAGGGCTCGACCACGACCTCGATACCGGACGCCGCGGCCTCGCCGATGAGCCTCCCGCCGCTCCCGGTCACGATCGTCGGGGTTACCGCCTCGACGTCCATGGCCTGGGCGCCGCGCAGCGCGAGCAGGCCCGCGCCGCCCTCGAGCCGGGTGATGACCGTCGCCACCCGCAGCGGCCGGTCGCCGCCGGCGCCGCTGATGAGCCCAGGCGCGCTCGAACCTGCCTGGTAGGCGACCATCGCGATCAGCGCCCGCCCGGCCCGGCCGGCCGGAACGGCAGCGGTGTCGGCTTGCTGCCGCCGTTGAGGCTGGGCCGCTCGGGTGGCCGCAGGCCGGCCGCCCGCGCGACCCGCACGGCCTCGAGCCTGCTGTGCACGTCCAGCTTGCTGAAGATGCTGCGGGTGTGGGTGCGCACCGTGTCGGTGGAGATCAGCAGCTCCTCGGCGATCTGCCGGCCGCGCTTGCCCTCCGCCATGCTGGTCAGCACGTCACGTTCCCTGGGGCTCAGCACGTCGAGCGGGTCGCTGTTCTCCTTGGCCTTCCTGACGTCATCGCGCAGCTCGCGCAGGATCTCGCCGAGCATCTCCGGCGGGAACCAGGAATGGCCCTGGCACACCCCGCGCAGTACGGTCTCCAGCTCGTCCGCGCCCTGTTCCTTGGACACCCAGGCGGACGCGCCGGCCCGGGCCGCCTCGACGGCATGGGCCACGTCATGGTCACCGCTGACGACGACCACCTGTGCCGACGGCCACGCCGCGCGCAGCCGCTGCAGCACCTCGCCGACGGCGAAGCCGAGCGGCTCCACCTCGATCAGGATGATGTCCGGCCGCAGCCACCGGACCACCTCGGGCAGCTGGGGGTCATCGGTGCTGCAGCAGCCGGCCACCCAGAGATCGGGCGCGGTGGACAGCCGGGAGGCCAGCGCTTCTGTGACCATCCGGTAGTCGTCGACCAGAAGGAGTCTCCGCACGTCCACTAGCCCACCATCCCGTGACCGGATGGCTTTGTCCTCATACAGATGAATGAGAGTCCCTCATCTTGATACGGGGGAATGAGGACGCAGCGCCCTGACCAGCGGCTACCTTGCGTGAATAATGGATTACACTGCGGATACAACGCGTTCTGCCGGCGCCTTACGGCCAGTTGCAGAGTGTAATCCCGGTCACAATCCGTCGACCGGAAGAAACTGCGATCAGGGCGCCAAGCGAGCCACATGACCCGGGCCCAGAGCGGCACCGCTGGAGCAGCCCGCCGTTATCGCGGAATTCTCGGTTTCCCAGTAACTGGGCAGCCCGTCGTACGGGTTTGACCCGGACCTATTGGTCACGTATACATAGCCGGCGTTCCGGCTCCTGGACAACCTGATGGCGTGGTTTACCTGCGAGTCTGCGGTGGCATAGATGGTGTTGGCAAATCTGGACGGGCTGTAGCGGTAAGCCCAGCTAGGCACGTGGATGCCGGTGTAGCTGGTATACGGGCCCTCGAATGCCATCACGACATTGCCGACTGACATGTAGCCCTCGGCCGGGTAACTGCCCGGGTTGAGCCAGATCGAGGACCCGTGGTTAATGCCATGGATATAGCTGGACAGCGCCCGGTAGTAAGGGAGCTGGCTGCTCTCCCCGCGGACCTCATCGAGGAAGATATCGGTAACGCCGTACCAGGCCTTGTAGTTCCTGACATCTGCCTCAATCTGGCCGAGAGGGCGCGCCGCGAACGCAGTAGACGAATAACCGAGGATAGTGACCCCGGCCTCCTTGGCCTGCCTGACTACAGACTGGAAATGCGGTTCCGGTGCTGTGCCAGCGCCCATCCCGGAGATATCCAGGATCATGACCTTAGGCGCGGGCTTGCTGTGCGCCGCCTGAGTCCAGATTCCGGACCCGTAGAAAAAGGCCGGAACGAATGCGTTCTGGCAACGTGAACTGCTGGGCGCGGCGGGGCCGCCGCTCAGCAGCTTCGCGGTAACGCCGGCCGCGGCCCCGAGCACCAGCACCGCCACGATGACCACGATGGTCACCGGCCTGGACACCGCCGAGCGCAGCTTGCGCTTAGTGTCACCCTGCTGAACTCGTTTCTTTACTTTCTGCCAGTCTTCCGGCGGATCCGGAGTCATCGACATTGCTGCATCAGCCCCATACGGCCGCCCTTAACGCAACCACGGCGACACCGGCTCCAGGCCCGCGGCGGGCAGGCAGTCGTAGGGATTGACCCCGCTGCGGTCGGTGATATAAACACAGCCCGCGCGGCGCCGGACGGCCAGCAAGAACGCATGGTCATGGTGCTCGGGCGGCACCGAGTACACGACGTGGTAGAACTGGTCGGCGGGCCGGGTGCGCGTCCAGCGCGGCACGGCCAGCTGGAGGTAGGCACGCCAGGGACCCTCGAAGGTCCCGAGCACGTCGGCGTGCTCGGCGTACGCCTCGAGCGGGTGCGCGCCGTGGTTGAACATGACCACGTGCGCGCCCATGTCCTTGGCGTGGCGCGACAGCGCGGAGTAGTAGCCGAGGTGCTCGGCCGAGACCGACACGCGGTCGAAGCAGACGCCGGCCACGTCGTACCACTGCAGGAACAGGCCGAGGTCGGCCAGGGCCTCGTGGCCCGAGCGCCGGCCGTAGTCGGAGTCCACGTACCCGGCCACCGCCACCCCGGCCTCGCGCAGCCGGTTCAGTGCCGGGTAGAAAGCCGGGTCGGGCTCGGTGCCCGGGCCGTTGGCCACGTTGAGGATCACCAGCCGCACCTGGTCCGGGTGCTTGGCCAGCTGCTCCCAGTCGTCGGGACGGACGTCGGGCCGGAAGTAGGCGGGCACGATGAGCTTGGGCACGGCCAGCGGGGTGCGGTCCGGCGTGGTCCGGAGCGGGGTCCTGAGCGAGGACCGGAGCCTGAGCCTCACTTGCTTGCCTCCCACAGATCGGCCAGCGACGCGGCCAGGTCGTGGCGCGGCTGCCAGCCCAGGTCCTGGCGGGCGCGTGCGATGTCGGCCTGCTGCCAGAGCAGGTCGCCGGAGCGCGCAGACCCGGGCGCATCCTCGTGCACCGGGCCGGAGTACCCGCTGATCCCGATCAGCTCCTTGACCAGCGTGCGGGTCATCACGCCGATGCCGCTGCCCACGTTGATCACCGGGTGCGGCAGCGAGGCGGCAGCCGCGGCGGCGAGCACCGCGGCGGCCACGTCGCGCGCGTCGACGAAGTCCCTGACCGCATCCAGCGGGCCGAGCCGCACGTCGCCGCCGCCGGCCAGGGCCTGGCGCAGCTGCGCGGCGACCCGCCCGGGCAGGCTGCTGCCTGGTGCGCCGGCGCCGACCGGATTGAACACACGCAGCACCACCGCGTCGAGCCCGGCCGCCCGGCCCAGCTCGACCAGCCGGGTGCCGGCCAGCTTGGTGGCCCCGTACGCCGCGGCGGGCCGGGGCGGCGCGGCTTCGTCCACGGCCTCGCCCGGCTCCACCCGCCCGTACTCGGCCGCCGAGCCGAGGTGCACCAGCCGGGCCGGCGTTCCGCCCGGCAGCGCTGTTCCTCCCCGCAGCATGGCCCGGACCAGCGCGTAGGCCCCGGTGACGTTGGCCGCCGCCAGCACCTCGGGTTCGCCGGACGTGGCCCCGGCGCAGTTGACCACCACGTCGGGAGCCACCGGGGCGATCAGCCCGGCCAGCTCGGCCGGATCGGCGGTGGCCAGGTCGAGCCGGAGGTGCTCAGGCGAGCCGGGCAGCCCGGCCCGGCCCGCGGTGACCACGGCCATCCCGGCCCCGGTGGCCTGCTGCCACACGTGCCGGCCGAGGAACCCGCTCGCGCCGATGACCAGCAGGCGCATCAGGCCTCCTCCAGGCCGGCGGGGCGTGCCGCGCGCACCGGGGGTTGCGTGTTCACTGGGCCTCGCTCACTGGTGGTATTCGTTCAGCTTGAACCGGGCCAGGTTCGCCGGGTTGCGGAACCACT
>Ga0070714_100002749_pt1 | contig 12962 bp, 12 predicted proteins | sample LARL83metaG_FD_65450 | JGI IMG/M metagenome (GOLD analysis project Ga0070714, IMG submission 65450) | Corn, switchgrass and miscanthus rhizosphere microbial communities from Kellogg Biological Station, Michigan, USA - LAR L8-3 metaG | ecosystem: Host-associated > Plants > Roots > Rhizosphere ... | reverse complement strand
CTGGTGCACGACGCGCACAAGTTGAAGGCAGGCGAAACGGTTCTGATTCACGCGGCGGCGGGGGGAGTCGGATTGCTTTTGGTGCAGATGGCGCGCGCGATCGGGGCGAAGGTGATCGGGACTACTTCGAGTGACGACAAGGCTAGGCTGGCGCGCGAGGCCGGAGCGGATGAAGTGATCGTCTTCACGCGCCAGGATTTCGAGCTCGAGGTCAAGCAGTTGACCGGTGGCAAGGGAGTCGAAGTGGTGTACGACGGCGTGGGCAAAGATACCTTTGAGAAGAATCTGAACGTGATGAAGCTACGCGGCATGCTGGTGATCTACGGGATGTCGAGCGGTCCGGTGCCTCCGGTGGATCCGGCGCGGCTGGCGGAGAAAGGGTCTCTGTTCATGGCACGAACCACGCTGGCGCATTTCACCGCAACGCACCAAGAATTGCTGGCGCGCACCAGTTCGCTCTTCGGGATGATCGCCGAGGGAAAGCTCAAGGTGCGGATCGCGAAGACGTATCCGCTGGCGGACGCTCCGCAGGCCCATCGCGACATGGAAGCGCGGATGGTGGCAGGGAAGTTGCTGCTGGTACCGTAAGGTCAGACGATGCGAAGACTCGGGAAGTCGCGGCTGTAGCGCCGGGCTTGGAGAGTCATAAGACGGTCGGCGCGCAATAAGGCATGTGCTCCGATGACGAAATCCCCTAACAGGCGCTTGGGCGAATCTCCACCCGACCGACGCCGCCGGTCTGCATAAGCCGCGAAACTTGTTGCGGCCTGTCGCCAAACCGCTTCCCCAAGGTTAAAGTCCACCGCGATACCCGTCTCTCTCAAGAACCGTTCCACAACGTCCTGCGTCATCGAGGGGTGCGCGATCGACTCCGCAAACACTGGCGCACAGATAACCAGGCCTCCCTGAGCGCGTGCCTCATCCAGCGAGGCAGAGATGTCGCGAGCAGTAGGTTCATTTGACCAGAGCGCGGAAAGGATATTAGTGTCGAGCGCGGTCCTCATTTGCGGCGGCGGTCCTTGCTGTGCTCAGGGTCGCGCAAGTCTTCCTTACGCGAATCGTCATCGCGCATTTCCGAAATCCAGGCGTCAATCCCCTTTCGCCCGCCTGGAAATGCACCCAGAATGCCGCGGTATTTCTCGAAAGGATTTGGGCCAGAGCGGGCAGGACGGATTACGGTGCGCTCCCCCTCGATGACGAAATCGACCCGGTCCCCCGTAGAGAGACCCAACCGGTTGCGGATCTCTTGCGGGACGGTGACTTGGCCTTTGCTGCTGATTGTGCTGGAATATTTCATTCTTGACTTCTTTACCTTACGGTAAGGATAGCAATCTTTACCATCAAAATCAAGTTCCAAGCCAAAGGCAATAACACCCGTGGTTTTAGCGCTGGCGAGAGTATCCGCGTATGTACTCTGGCACCTCTCTGCCCGCTTCCAGCTTAGGGTCACTGATCGGCTCGCCGGCTTTCATCTCAAGTGGGATCACTCCAGCCCAGGTCGGAAAGGCCAAATCTTCCGCGTCGTCGATGGGCGGGCCGAGGCGGACCTTCGCCGAAAATTCTTCGATGGGTACGCGCAGCACCGACGTCGCTTTCAACTCACGTTCGTTGGGTTGGCGCGAGTCGTCCCAGCGGCCGGGCAGAATGTGTTCCGACAGAGTGCGGAGCGCTTCGAGCTTTTCCGCCGGGTCATCCACCAGCATCGCCTTACCCAGAATTACGACCGAGCGATAGTTCATGGAGTGATTGAAAAGCGAGCGTGCGAGTACGAGTCCTTCGAGCAGGGTGACGGTGACGCAAACCGGCACCCCCTCTTTCAAATTGCGCAGCATGCGACTGGCGGCCGAGCCGTGAATATAGAGGCTCGCGTCTTTGCGGCCGTACGAAGTCGGAATGACGAACGGGTGTCCATCGGCGACGAAGCCGACGTGGCAGAGGAATCCTTCGTCGAGAATGCGGTTGGCCTCTTCGCGATCGTAGACAGCACGATCGGCTTCGCGAACCACACGGGTGCGCGTAGTGGGATTTTGAATTTCAGACATTGGGGAACGGACTCCGGGCAAGCGCCAAGGATGGATGAAGGGAAAGTGTAACACCGGGCGTCGGGCGTCAGGCGTTGGGGGAGAATTTCTGGAAGGGAGACTTTCTTTGCGCTCTTTGCCTGATCTTAGCGTCCTTTGCGTTTCAGGCTTTTCTGCTAATTCGGGCACAAGAGCTTTTAACCGCTAAGGACGCTAAGAACTGTCGCTAAGCACGCTAAGAAAAACACGCCACGCCTAACGCCTGTTCTTTTACCAGTTTAGTTTCATGGCGAACTGGAACTGGCGTGGATCGTATGCCGAAGTGGCTTGGCCGGCGTTGGTGAATAGCGGGCTGACTGCAGCCACGTTCATTTTGTTGGCGACGTTGAACATGTCGACGATCAGATCCATGTTGAAGCGTTCACCGAAGTTGATGCGTTTGGAAACACGAAGATCGTCGAACACCGTCCAGGGAGTGATACCGGCGTTGCGGCCCAGAGTGCCGTCCAACTGGAGCAGCGTGGGCACGGTCTGAGTCGCGACGAAAGCCTGAAGACAGGGTTCTTGCAGCGTCCCGGTAGGGGAATATTTCGAGGAGACCGGTGCGAAGCCCGAAGCCGTGCAAATCGGATTCGCGGTTGTGTTAGGGCGGCCGGTCAATGACGACAGTTGGAGATTGTTGCCATTGCCCGTAATGATATTAAACGGACGACCCGAGGCAATTTCGAGCAGAGGAGCGAAGGTCCAGTCGCTGAAGAATTTCTTGGCGAACCCGCTGCCGCCCAACTTGCCCGTTTGATACACGCCGCTGAACACCAGGCGATGGCGCTGGTCGAATAGCGAAGTGGAGCGGTCGAAGCCCGGGTAGTAGCTGTCCTGCGGAGTCAAAGTGGACTGCAGATCGGTGGAATCGTCGATGGAGTGCGACCAGGTGTAGGAGGCGAGAAATTCGTAGTGGTTGCTGAAGCGTTTGCGCAGATTTGCGCTGAAGCCGTGGTAGATCGAACTGCCGTTCGAGAAGTTGGCGTCCATGTCGCCGAACGGAACGCATCCCGTGTAAGCCGGCGGCGTTGGATTGCAACCTACGTTAAACCCAGGCTGCGTTTGAAGGACCGCTAGCGCTTGCGGGATGCAGCCGGGTTCCACAACTCCGATGGACGGATTCAACCCACCGGGCCGGAAGTAGTTCATGAGCGCTGGATCGACATAGGGGAAAGGTCCCAAGGGGGAAGTCGGTCCACCAGGGTTGCAGCCGCTGACCGTAAAAGGGCTAGCGGGTGGGGGAGGGCTAAGCGGATCGATTTGCTGGAGGATCACCGCATCGTAGTAAGCCGACTCGAAGTTTGCCGTCATCAGATCGCCGCGGATGGTGTTGGCGTTGATCGGGCGGTTAAGATGGCGTCCGCCGTTGAAGTTGTACGCGAGACTCAGTGCGAAACCGTGGCCGAGATCGCGCTCCACAGTCACGTTTGCCTGCTGGGCATAGGCATACACGAAGTTCTTCGCCTGCGGATAGCCGAAGGGTTGGAAGGCGAGCGGCAGAAACGTGGGATTGGAAGAGGTTACGTCGAGGTAGTTCTGGTTCAGGAATACGGATTGAGGAAAGTTCAGAGACTGGAATTGTTGCTGATCGGGCAGATACCCAAGATTCGCATTCGCCTGCGGGAAGGGCGAGGGTGCGCACTGCGGGAGATTCTGCAGGCCCTGAAAGATCGGGATCGCATTCAGATTGGCTGGATTACCTGCGCCACTGCAGGGACTAGTGCCCGCAAAGGCCAACTGTCCGCTGGAGGATCCGTCTGAGGCGTCGCCAAGAAAGTATAGGCCGAGCAAGGGATGGTCAAAGAACATGCCGTAAGAGGCGCGGACCACGGTCTTGCCGTCGCCCTTCGGATCCCACGCAACGCCGATGCGCGGCTGGAAATTGTTTTTGTCGGTCTTAATCCCTTTTTGCAGCCCCAGAGTGTTATAGGCGGCGAGAGCAAGCCCCTGCGGCGGCTTGAACGTGGGAGGAATCTCCACGTCGTAACGCACGCCATAGTTAAGCGTCAGGTGCTGGCTGGCGCGCCACGAATCTTGCCAGAAGAATCCGATGGGAATGTTGTGGAAGGTATCACTCGGGCTACCCAGTCCTTGGATGAAGTCGCCGGGCAGTCCCGCGCCGTAGGCCTGCACGGCGGAAAGGCTGGGGAACGATGGCACATTGAGAGATGCGGGGAACGAAAATCCTAGATTCGCGGCGCTGAACGAACCGAAATCATAAACGCCGCCGTAGTTGACAGTGAATGTAGCGTTCAGCGGCAGATAGTTGATGTCGGCCCCGAACTTGAAGTCATGACGGCCAACGGTCCAGGAGAAGTTATCGGCGAATTGATAGCGCTGCTCTACGCGCTGAATGTAGGAGTAGGGTTCACGTCCGAAGTACGCGAAGCCGGGAATGTTGACAGCCGGGTCGGAACCTCCGGGGATCGACGTGTTGTAGAAGTACGACAATCCGCGGCGGGCGTACTGAAAGCGGAACTCGTTGACCTTGTTGTTGCCGAGAGTCCATGTGTCCTGCAGTGTTCCGGCAACGTCGCGGAAAGTCTGCTGCGACGTGCGCGAGTATGCGTTTTGTCCGAAGGGCTGAGACTGGCCGCCGACTTCAATACCCGTCTGAGTGCTCGGGCTGATATTGACGCGCAGCATCAGGCGGTTATTGCTGTTCACATTGTGGTCGATGCGCAAGGAATACTTACTCGTTCCCTCGAATACTGGGAAATTCCCCATTTGCGATGCCAGCGTCTGGTAAGACGCCGGCGTGGGAGCGCACGGTCCGGGAGGAGCGCAGCTGGTAGGGAACCCCGACCAACTGTTGAGTCCGCCCGCCGTCAGGGCTTGGACCAGGCTGGTTGGCCATGTTCCCTGAACGGCTTGTCCCGAAGATGCTCCTGCCAGCGCGACGTAGGAGCCGACTGCATTGGCGTATCCCGGTACAGTCTGTTCGGCGGTGATTGTGGCCGGGTCGGTCAGGAACGTAATTTGATCGGAGGTAAGCGGCAAGGTTCCGAAGGGCAGGAACACCTGCGAAGTGTCGAAAGGTATTAGCCCGAAGTTGTTCTGGCCGATCGAGGAGAAGCCCGTTTCATGCCGCCGCGTGATTTCGTACGCGAAATAAAAATATGTTTTGTCTTTCTTGATCGGACCACCGAATGCCGCCCCGGCCTGCACTCGGGTGTAGGCCGGATTCGGAACCGTGCTGAACGGATTCACCGCCTGGAAGGCGCGATTGCGCAGATAGCCGAAAACATCGCCGTGAAAATCGTTGGATCCGGAACGCGTAATGATGTTGACGACTCCGCCCGATGCGCGTCCGTATTCGGCGGAGTAGCTGTTGGTGATGATCTGGAATTCCTGCACGGCCTCCTGCGACACGGTCGAGCGCACTCCGTTTACCGAGTTGTCGGTGGCGTCAACGCCGTCCACGTTGACCAGGTTCGAACGCGCGCGCTGGCCGCTCATGTTGAGTCCGGATGTGGGCGCGGCTCCGGTGTTGGGCGCGTTGTCGCGCACAACCTGCGAATCGGTCAGCGTGAAGTTGATATAGTCGCGGCCGTTGATGGGAAGATTGTCAATGCGGCGCTGGCCGATGGTGTCGGTCGTGGAACTGCGCGAAGTTTCGACGAGATCCGCTTGCGAATTGACTTCCACGACTTCTGTTCCACCCGATATCGAAAGGGTCACCGGAAGTTCGACCAATCCACCGACCGTAATAGAGAGCCCCGTGCTCTCCACTTTTGTAAACCGTGCGGCTTCGACTCTGACCGAGTAGTTGCCCGGCGGCAGCAATCGAACGCTATAGCCGCCCTGTCCATCACTGGTCGCGGTACGTTCCAGGCCCTTGGCCACGTCGCGCACGGAGACGGTCGCATCGACGACCGCCGCTCCCTTGGGATCTTTCACGGTGACGTGCAGGTCACCAGTTGCGACGCCGCCCTGGCCCAAGGCCATGCCCGAAAGCAGCAAGAAAAAAAACGCGACAGCGACGCTTCTCAAAGTGTGAATCATAGGGTTCTCCCTTGAACTCGCGAAGGCGAGCAGACAGACACTGTTCCCGCGGCGGGTTGCCGAAGTACGCACGAAGTAGTTTGGACCGGGTGTTTCCCGCTGGTTTTATATCAGAACCAGCGTCGAAAACAAGCCAGGAATCATCGGGGGTTGTTTCTAAGTAACCCCTGATGTTTTCCTGACTTATTGGGGGGAAGAGTGGCAAAACATCGAACAAATGTCTGTGATCCGGATCACGATCAGCGAAGCAGATCACCAGGTCGCAATACGTACTGGGGCAGCGGGATTCTGCAATCGGCCAAGCAGCATCGCCGAGCCGTTCACACGCTCGTAGCCGCTAAGAACCTGCCCGGCGGCCAATCCTGAGTTCGGCCACGCCAAGGCAATATAAATTCTCAACAGCGCGAATGTTGCGTTGCGCCGAAGTAAGAGCGCGTTGTCTACCAACTGCCGCGCTGCTTCTACGGTCTGTGCATCGCTCGCCGCCAGCGCATGTTGTCCAATGCGGACGAGAACGCCGGCATTCTGTCCCGCTGTCCATACATAAGCAGCCATGGCTCGCAGTCGTTTTCGTTGGACTGTGCGGAACTCGGTGCCAGACAACCGGCGGCGCAGATATTCATCCTCGGCCGGGTCGATGAGGTTGCGAAAGGCCTCGACGTCGATCGGCTGAATTCGCGCGGCAAGGCTCGCGCCTTCGGAAATCTGCAGGCTGCGTGAGCGCGCGAAAAGAAAAATGACGACGAGCGACAGTACGGCGACGACGACTAAAACGATGGCCAGACTCATTGGTGTATTAAACGCTCCAGTTCCCGGTTCCAGGTGGCGAGACTCTCCTGGGGTCCCAGATCTAACGACGGGGCATTGGATGGAACCGTGGTTATTCCTTCCACTTTCTGGGGAACGAGCAAATAGTAAAACCAGATCAGCACGCAGATGTGATAAGTGCCCATGTTGACGAAATCGAGGGCGACTCGTTTTGTTGGCGGCAGCACCGCATTCGCTGCCACAGCCCAAGTCGCGAGATGGACACAGGCTGATATTCCCAAGCCGAGAGCAATCCCGAACTGAGGTCGGCTCAAGGAGAGGCGGAAATACGATGAAAAAGAAAAAATGAAAACCAGCAGGCCGGCCTCGATCAGGTAGATCGCCTCCTCGAGGACATGCACTCCAGCGATATTTGCGAAGGGGCTGTCTTGCTGAGCGTATGCCGCTGCTAAGGCAGCCGTCAGAACCAGGAAAACGCCGACCGCGCGGATGAGGATCTTACCTAGTCGGGCGAGTGATGGGTATGCGCCGAACGCTTGCGCAAAAATTGCCGCGATCAGGATGAACTTGACCGGTCCTTCGATCAGCAGACTAGCCCGGACCGTGCTCCAAAACTCAGGTGGACTAACCCAAGGAAGAATGTCCGCAGCATATACCGCGAGTTCTGCGATCGCGCTCAGCCCCGCAAAGGCAAGAAAGGCCGAGTACTGCGTAGTGAGGCCACGCTTTACGATGAAGAACACAAGAACCAACAGCAAAAGGTTCGGCGCGACCCAAAGGTAGTGCCAAAGTAGTGAGTGCGCCTGGAGCATGGCCGTAGGCAGGGACTATATCGCGACTCGCTGCCTACGGCAACGCTCTAGTGATTCTTGTTCTGTTTTCGTAAGATCGGCGAGCTGGCCGTCACGGCGAGCAGGCTTTTCGTGCACAATATGTTGGTTTACGGCTTACACATACTATTGCCGCATCCGGTCGTTGTGGCGCCGCCATCGGCCCGGACTACGGTGGGAACCACTAAAGTGTTGAGAAACAGGATAGCTGCGCCTAGGACGAGTAGCAAACGTTTCACGGTTATCTTCTCCTTGGGACTACAAGTTGGACCGTGATAGTTTCATGTCTGGATTCGGAGGGCACAACAGACCGAAAGTCCCTTGAATGTTCGGAATTCGTAACAAGATGACCCTCAAATCAGCTCTGCAGGATCTGAAAGAGACCACCCTCGCCGCCGTCTCAGGCCTGCTGGGGAAGCTTGCCTATCTGGCTTCCTTGCGTCGGGCGCAAGGCCGGTACGAACACTGGGGGATGGAAGCGGTCCACGGGCCTGAGCCTGCCGAGCGTGCGATGAAGACGGCCCATGCCGAGATTGTGGCCGCGGTCCTGCGGACGCCACTGGCTTCTCTGGAAGAGGATCTCGACGAATCGAGCAAGGACAGCGGGCTTGCGCCGCACGCTTATTTGGAGGGAATGCGCGAGCAGTTCGAAGATTTACTTCCGGGCGAACGCAAAGACTCGCCGGCTGCCAGCCACCTTAGTTCAGTGCTGCTTGCCCTTTCGAATTTGAGGAAGCATCGAGGGCGTGCCACTCGGTCAATTTCATAGCTACGCCTACTACCTGTCCCAGCACTTCCGCATCTTGCGGATGCCTCAAAATGCGAACGGGAACCGGCGACAACGGATGCGACTGCAGAATGATGTCTTCGCGTCGCATGCTGCACCAGCAACAAGTATGCCCTTCGCGGGTCTCCACGAAATAAATGGGACGCTCATATTCCGAGCGCCAGGAGCCCTCCACAACTTTATTCTTCGATTCATCCACCTGAATGAAACTGCCCGGGGGCAGAATGGGATACATGGTGAAATCTTGCGTGCCCACGTAACCGTAGGTGAAGGCGCTGGTGGCGAACTGTGCCAGATATGCGAACGGGACAAGTCCCCACTGCTCGACCATTCGACCCAGATTGGTGGTGCGTCGCTCATCGAACGCGGGATCCATGCGCAAGGGAACTTGCACTGCCGCGAGTCCGGTAAGAGCGTCGGAAACGTGCGATTTTGGTGGCGAAACCAATCCAAGATCGGCAGCAAGGTTGTTGAGGTCCACTCCGTACCAGGACATCAGCTCGCGGAGATCGCGACGGTAAATCACCGACAGCGTGTAGAGACGGTAGATGCTGGGTAAAATTCCTTTGGTCTCGATGTCTGACAATCGGCTGGGTGGAATGGAGTATTCTTCGTTGCGATACTTCTCGGCAACGCGTGCGCTGGAGTTCTCCACGTCACGCATTGTCAGGCCGAGTTTTTCGCGCAGGGTACGAAGGCTTTTTCCGGCGGGCAACATGCGGTGCCTCCAAGCAAGTGGGTGAATAATACCAAAGCTGGAAGGACTTGTGTCCACCGATCTTGTGTAAATTTCCAGGCGCCATTTACGTGTTACGAAATCCGAACACGCGCATCCCCTTGTCTGGCGGGCTTAATCGGAGCTCCTCCCTCTGGAACGCGCGACACTGACTGCTACGACAAGGATTGTGGATTTCCTGTGTTTGTTCGGATTTCGTAACAAACTCTGGGGGACGCGCTGGAACCAATGATCTTAGGCGTTCGCAGCGCCGCGGTCGAAAGGTGACTACTATTATCCCCCACGCGTCAAGTGCCTGCTTAAAACCTTCCAAAATTGCCTGCTAAGAACCTTCCAGAATAAGGATGACATTTGTCACGATTGGCACGTGATGGATGGCACTGGTGCGCCCGCCGCTCTTCCGCGATGATTGCAATCGTTGGCGGGAAAAGCGCAAAGGCTTCCCGCCGCCACAATCAAAATGCTTGTCGGGAGGCCCAGTGATCACCACCATCGAGCAGCGTGAAATCGCGAAAACTTCGAAGCAGGACCTCGTCGTGGCCAGCCTTGAGGGCGTCAACAAAAATTATGGCGACGTGCGGGCTCTTCGTGGCGTGAATTTTCAAGTGCGCGCCGGTGAGGTCGTCGCTCTGCTGGGACCCAACGGCGCCGGCAAAACAACAGCGGTGAAACTGCTGCTTGGATTGTTGCAGCCCAACGCCGGTAGAGTGCGCGTCTTCGGCGGAGACCCTACGAATCCTGAAAACCGGATTCGCGCCGGCGCGATGTTGCAAGTCGCAAAAGTTCCTGAGACGCTGCGCGTCCGCGAGCACATCGATCTTTTCTCGAGCTATTACGTAAGCCCCTTGCCAGCGCAGGAAGTTCTCGCTGCCGCCGGACTCGAGAAGTTGAGCGACCGAAAGTTCGGCGATCTCTCCGGGGGGCAGCGGCAGCGCGTGCTGTTCGCGCTGGCCATCTGCGGCGATCCCGACCTTATTTTTCTGGATGAGCCCACGGTCGGTCTCGATGTCGAAGCCCGGCGCAAGTTGTGGGATGAGATTCGCCGGATGGTCACACGCGGCAAGACTGTGCTGCTTACGACGCACTATCTGCAAGAGGCCGACGCACTCGCTGATCGTGTTGCCGTCATCAACAAGGGCGAAATCATTGCTGAGGGGACTCCCGCGGAGATCAAGGCGAAAACGGCGGGCAAGCGCATCCGATGCATCACCAGCCTCAGCATTGGTAGCCTGCGCCAGATTCAAGGCGTGACCGAAGTAAAAGAAGATCGTGAAGCGGTGGAGATTCACGCCGCTGAAGCCGAGGCGGTTGTCCGCGAATTATTGGCTTGCGACCGGCAGCTCTCGGGACTTGAGATCACGACTGCCGGACTGGAAGAAGCGTTCCTGGCGCTGACCCAGGATAACGGACGAGAAGCCAACTGAACCAAGCGGGCGCGCGAGCACCCGGAGGAGAAGCAATGAGCACCGCAACCATCGCATTGAGCAGTCCGCAGATTCAGCGTTCGCCGCGTCACACTGCGACGATCTATTTGAAGGAAGCGAAGTACGAATTCCTAAAGAACCTTCGCCTTCGCATGTACACGGCGTCGGTGCTGAGCTTCCCGATCATGTTCTATGTGTTGTTTGGGCTGGTGCTGAACGGGAAGCAGGCGATCGCGGGAACCAGCGTGCCCACCTATTTGATTGCGACCTACGGCACGTTCGGTGTGATGGGGGCGTCGTTGTTTGGCACCGCAGCGGGACTCGCCTCAGACCGTGGCCTGGGATGGCTGCAGGTGAAACGCGCCAGCCCAATGCCGCCCTTTGCTTACTTCATCGCCAAGGTGATGACCAGCATGGTCTTCAGCGCGATCATAGTTCTGGTGTTGTTCCTGCTCGGAATCACTCTGGGTGGAGTGCGCATGCCAGCCGCCGATTTCGCAAGATTGATGGGAACGCTGGTCGCTGGTTCTCTGCCGTTCTCCGCGATGGGACTAGCGCTGGGATATTTTGCCGGACCGAACTCGGCACCTCCGATGATCAACCTGATTTATCTGCCAATGTCGTTCTGCAGCGGACTGTGGGTGCCGTTCATGTTCCTGCCCAAAGTGGTGCAGCAGATTGCGCTGGTGCTGCCTCCTTATCATTTGTCGCAACTTGCTTTGGGAATCGTGGGCGCGGGACGCCATGAATCCGTGGCAACGCACTGGGAAGTTCTGATCGCATTCACCATGATTTGCCTGGGCGTGGCCCGGATCGGCTTTCAACGTGATCAGGAAAAAATGTATGGGTAGGTAAGTACTGCAAGGTTTCAAAGTTTCAGAGTTTCAAGGTTTCAAAGTAAACCCTCGACTCTGAAAGCTATCGCCGTGAAGCCTTAAGTCATTGAAAACCTTGAAACCTTGAAACCTTGAAACTTGGGTTCTTCACATGAGTGTGAATTCTAAAAAATCGATCGGTTGGACAAGCGTTCTCATCCTGCTTGGACTGGTCGCGCTATTCGCCGGAGTGAAATGGCTTGTGGTGCTGATTCCGGCGGCTATGATGGTTTGGTACGGCGTCGGTCCGACGCTACGGAGTGGCCGGAATTGAGCGGCAGGGTGACAATAGAGATATGCCACTAATGGAGTTTGAACGTCCGGAGCAGAGCGACGAGACTGCTGGTCCCTTTAAGGTGAAGTCGTGGAAAGCAATGTTCAGGGACCGGGAGCACGGATGGAGTCCTCTGCTCTGGGTCGTCTATCTCGGCTTCTTTTTTGTGGACCCGGTCGTGAATCATGCCAGCTTGAGCAGGTGGCTGCTCGACGGTCTCGGTGCCGTGGTTTTTCTTTGTCTGTATTTTGGACTCTTCGTCCTGGTGTACCCGCGGGCTCTGGCACACATTGCTGGAATGATGTTGCTGGGGATTTTGTATCTGCCGTATAACGGCGGCGCTTGTACGTTTTTCATCTTTGCCGCGGCGATGGTTCCGTTTTGCGTTGAAAGCCAGCGCGCGGCGGTTATCGGCCTGATCACGGTTGGAAGTATCGGAGCGGTCGAGTGCCTGTTCCTGCATATCACAGGCTGGGAGATGTTCTATGCCGCGCTGTTCCCGATGATCATCGGCGCGGGAAATACTTTCTTCGCCGAGCGCAATCGCATGAACCGCCGGCTGCGGAAGGCCAACGAAGAAATTGAAAACCTGGCGAAGGTCGCCGAGCGCGAGCGCATTGCGCGCGACCTGCACGACGTGTTGGGGCATACGCTTTCGGTGATTACGCTCAAGTCGGAACTTGCGGGCAAGTTGATCGATCGTGATCCGGAGCGGGCAAGAAAAGAAATCGGAGAAGTCGAAGAGATTTCACGGAAGGCGCTCTCCGACGTGCGCGACGCTATTAGGGGTTACCGTTCGCAAGGTCTTGTCGCGGAACTGGCTAATGCCAAGACCACACTCGAGACGGCGGGTCTGGCGGTGCAGTGTGACGCTGCCACCACGATGAAGTTGCCTGCAGTGCAAGAGAGCGTGCTGTCTCTGGCCGTGCGCGAGGCGGTCACCAACGTGGTGCGACATGCGCAGGCCCGCACCTGCCGGATGCGACTCGAGCAGCAGAACGGTTCGTGCCGCCTGGAAATTCAGGACGACGGGCGCGGCAGTTCCAACGGCGAAGGTAACGGCTTGCGCGGCATGCGCGAACGCGTCGAGATGCTCGGGGGCACGCTCCACCGCGAAACCGCAGCGGGCACAAAAATAACCATCACGCTGCCTCTCATAACGGAAATTTCACCCGAGAAGGAAAACTGTCCCAGCTAATG
>Ga0070714_100002748_pt1 | contig 12962 bp, 10 predicted proteins | sample LARL83metaG_FD_65450 | JGI IMG/M metagenome (GOLD analysis project Ga0070714, IMG submission 65450) | Corn, switchgrass and miscanthus rhizosphere microbial communities from Kellogg Biological Station, Michigan, USA - LAR L8-3 metaG | ecosystem: Host-associated > Plants > Roots > Rhizosphere ... | reverse complement strand
GCTTCGGGACGGCGTTCGCGATCGGGACGGCGCTCAACGTCGGCTTCGTGCTCATCGAGGCCAGCTTCGGCTTCGCCGCGCACTCGCTCAGCCTCGTCGCCGATGCCGGCCACAATCTGGGCGACGTCCTGGGGCTGGTCCTGGCGTGGGTCGCCGCGACGCTCGCGCGCCGATCGCCGACCAAGCATCGCACCTACGGGATGCGTCGCAGCTCCATCCTCGCGGCGCTCGGCAACGCGATCCTCCTCCTCGTCACCGTCGGCGGCATCGGCGTCGAGGCGGTGAGTCGGCTGCTGCACCCCGAAGCGGTCTCCGGCGCGACCGTGATCTGGGTCGCGGCCGCGGGGATCGCGATCAACGGCGCGACCGCCGCGCTCTTCATGCGTGGGCAGCACGACCTCAACGTGCGCGCCGCGTTCGCGCACTTCCTCGCCGACGCGCTCGTCTCGGCCGGCGTCGTGATCGCCGGGATCGTGATCTGGGTCACCGGGTGGATGTGGCTCGATCCCGCGGTGAGCCTCGTGCTCGCCGTCGTGATCGTCTTCGGCACGTGGCATCTGCTGACGCAGTCCATCAACCTCGCGATGGACGCGGTGCCGGAGTCCGTCGATCCGCACGCCGTCGAGGCGTATCTCGCGACGCTCGACGGCGTCACCGAGGTGCACGACCTGCACATCTGGGGAATGAGCACGACCGAGGTCGCGCTCACCGCGCACATCGTGCGCCCCGCGACCGCCGACGGCGACGACGATGCGCTCCTCCTCGGCGCGTGCAAGGAGCTGCACGACCGCTTCGGCATCGAGCACACGACCATCCAGGTCGAGCGCGGCCGCGGCCCGCACGACTGTCGCCACGCCAGCGCCGGCTCACTCTGAGTCGAGCCGGGGTCGAGCCTGCGTCGACCCTGCGTCGACTCAGAGTAGGGGTGAGTTCGCCACCGGCGGCGCGCAAACGCTCCGAGCTCGATGCCGACTCAGAAGACGATCGCGCCCGTGCTGAAGACCGTCGCCGGATCCAGCTTCAGCGCGTCCGGCTCGGTGCCTTCCACCCAGTATTCGGTGTAGCGCCGCGCGGGCGGCGTCGAATCGGTCGCGAGCTGGCCCGTGGCGCGATCGACCTCGCCCGGGATCACGCCGGTGGGCGGCGTCCACTGCACGCGCGGTGCGCCGCGCGCGCCGATCCAGCGCTGCACCAGCCGTCCCCACACCGGTGCGGCGAGTGACCCGCCCGCCGCACCCGGGATCGGCGTCGGCTTGTCGAAGCCCATCCACACGCCGGCGACGAGCCCCGGCGTCACACCGATGAACCAGGCATCCGTCGCATCGTTCGTCGTTCCGGTCTTCCCCGCTACCGGGATCGACGCGGGGACGTAGCGGCGCACCGACGTCGCGGTGCCACGATCGACGACGTCGCGCATCATGTCGCGCGTCACGAACGCCACGCGCGGATCGAGCGCCGGTGGGAGCGCGCGCACCGACGGTGACAGCACGACCTTCCCGTTCGGATCCTCGACACGATAGATGAAGCGCGGCTCCATCGGCGTGCCCAGGTTCGCGAACGTCGTGTACGCGCTCACGAGATCGAGCGGCTGCACCGCCGAGGCGCCGATCGCGCTCGACGGCACCGATGCGATCGGCGACGAGATCCCCATGCGACGCGCGGTCGCGATGATCGAGTCCATGCCGAGCTGCTGTCCCAGCTCCACGGCGACGATGTTGCGCGACTTCGCGAGCGCCTCGCGCAGCGTGATCGGTCCGAGGTAGCGGTGATCGTCGTCCTCCGGGCGATAGAATCGACCGTTGGGGAGCGGGATCGCGATCGCGGTGTCCTCCACGATCGTCGTCGGTGCCATCCCGTCCGCGATCGCCGTCGCGTAGACCACCGGCTTGAACGCCGATCCCGGCTGGCGCATGCCGTCGACCGCGCGATCGAACGCGCTCTTCGCGTAGTCGCGGCCACCGACGAGCGCACGCACGTCGCCGGTCGCCGGATCGAGCGCGACGACCGCGCCCTGCAGGTCGCCCGCGCCAGCGGGACCCCTGTAGCCCTTTCGCGATTCGAACGCCGCGACCTCGTCGTTCAGCGCCTCGTGCGCGGCGCGCTGCAGCAGCGGATCGAGCGAGGTGTAGATGCGATAGCCGCCGTTGACGACGGGAATGCCCGCGCGTTGTGCCTGCACGCGCACGACGTCGGTGAAGTAGCGCGCGGGCGCCGACATCCCGTAGTCCGGCGCGGTGACGAGCGGCTGCGCCTCCGCGGTGGCCGCCTGCTGCGGCGTGATGTAATGTTGCTGCGCCATCAGCGCGAGCACCGTGTTGCGGCGTTCGCGCACGCGGTCCGGATGCAGCACCGGATCGTACAGCGCGGGCCCCTTCGGCATCGCGGCCAGCGTCGCCGCCTCCGCAAGCGTGAGCTGGCTCGCCGGCTTCCCGAAGTAGTGCCGCGCGGCGCTCTCGATTCCGTAGAAGCCGTGCCCGAATGGGATGACGTTCAGGTACGCCTCGAGGATCTGCTCCTTGGTGTAGTGCTTCTCCATCTCGCGCGCCGCCTGCTGCTCGCGCACCTTCCGCTCGAGGCTCATGTCGTTCCGGTTGACCAGATCCGGATGCATGTTTCCCACGAGCTGCTGCGTGATCGTGCTCGCGCCGCGGCGCGCGCCCATGATGTCGTCCTTGAGCGCGCCGGCGATCCCGATCAGGTCGACGCCGTTGTGCTGGTAGAACCGCTGGTCCTCGACCGAGATGAACGCCTGTCCCACGTAGCGAGGGAGGGTCCGGATGGAGACGTTGGTCCGCAGCTCGCGTCCGATCTCGCCGATCAGCGATCCGTCGCTCGCGAGGACCAGGGTAGCCTGGGGCGGCGTGACGATTCGCCATGGCTCATTGGGACCAATACCCTGTGCAAGTAGTCCAATGAATGGCGATAATTGTAGCAAGGCGGCTACGGCCAGCGCGGCGATGCCAGCGCGGCGGCCTGAGCCGCTCCCCGTCACGTTGCTCATCCCTCGAAGTTAACGTTGTCTCCTCCGGCGGGCGGGGTGCCCGCTATCTCCTTATCATCCACGGTGTTAGGATACTTACATGGGTGCCCAGACTTCTCTGCAGGCTGATCGGAAGGATGTCGTCGCCGCGCTCGATGCCATCCGGAGGATGGTGCGCACCCTGCGCACGTCGGCCACCGACATCGAGCGGAGCACCGGATTGAGCGCAGCGCAGACGTTCGTGCTCGCGCTTCTTGCCGAAGAGCCCGCGGAATCGATGAACGACCTCGCGGCGCGGACGCTGACCGATCAGAGCTCCGTCTCCGTCGTGGTATCGCGTCTCGAAGCCAAGGGATTGGTCGAGCGCGGCCAGTCGTCGTCGGATGCGCGACGCACACGGGTTCGAATCACCGAGGCCGGCCGCGCGCGCCTGGCAGGCAGGCCGGTGACCGTGCAGGCACGGCTGATCCGAGCGCTCGAGACCCTGCCACCGATGGCGCTCGCGCAGCTGGGCGAGCACCTGACACACGTAACGATGCTCATGGGTAGTGCCCATGAGCCGCCTTCAATGCTCTTCGAGGAAGATGACCCGACCGGCACCACTTAACACCCCTCCGTTTTACGACGTCGAGCAGCGCCGCACCTTAGTCATCTCCCTCCTCGCCATCATCGTTGCCGCCGGCGCCGTCGGCGTCGCGCGACTGATGGTGCTCACGATCAGCCTGATCGGCCGCATCGGTTACGGCGGCAACTTCGACATCATCGCCGGCCATCCGACGGGACGGATGCAGCCCTGGATGATCCTCGTCCCGGTCGTCGGCGCGCTGGTCGTCGGCCTCATGGCGCGCTTCGGCACGGGCGCCATCCGCGGGGATGGGATCCCCGAGGCGATGGAGCAGATCCTCACGAACGAGAGCAAGATCTCGCCGAGCGTCACGTTCCTGAAGCCGCTCTCGGCGGCGATCGTGATCGGCTCGGGCGGTCCGTTCGGCGCGGAGGGTCCGATCATCGCGACCGGCGGCGCGCTCGGCTCGCTCGTCGGCCAGCTCCTCCACACGACGCCGGACGAGCGCAAGACGCTGCTCGCGGCCGGCGCCGCCGCGGGCATCACCGCGATCTTCGGCACGCCGGTCTCCGCCGTGCTCATGGCGATCGAGATCCTGCTCTTCGAGTACCGCCCGCGCTCGCTCGTCCCCGTGGCGCTGGCCTCCGCGGCGGCGATGGGGCTGCGCATGACGTACGAGAGCGGCGCGGGCGTCTTCGCGATGCCGCAGCTCACGCAGCAGCCGAGTGGCGAGGCGCTCACGGCGTACGTCGTCCTCGGCGCGATCGTCGGCGTCGCGTCGGTGATCATCACGCGCGGCCTCTACTGGATCGAGGAAGGATTCGAGAAGCTCCCGGTCCACTGGATGTGGTGGCCGGCGCTCGGTGCGATCGTCACCGGCGTCATCGGCTACTTCGAGCCGCGCACGCTCGGCGTCGGCTACGACAACATCCGGCAGATCCTCGCGGGACACATCCTCGGCTACGCGCTCCTCGCGCTCGTGCTCCTCAAGCTCGTCTCGTGGTCGATCGCGCTCGGCAGCGGCACGTCCGGCGGAACGCTCGCCCCGTTGTTCACCATCGGCGGCGGCCTCGGCGGAATCCTCGGCATGCTCTGCGTGCAGTGGTTCCCGGGACTCGGCGTCGATCCGCGCATCGCGGCGCTCGTGGGGATGGCCGCGGTGTTCGCCGGCGCGTCGCGCGCGCTGCTGACCTCCGTGGTCTTCGCGTTCGAGACGACGCTGCAACCCATAGGACTGCTGCCGCTGCTGGGCGGATGTACGGCGGCGTTCCTCATCTCGTCGCTCATGATGCGCTACACGATCATGACCGAGAAGCTGGCGCGTCGCGGGACCTTCGTGCCGACCGAGTACATCGCCGCACAGCCCGACGAGATTCGCCGGCACGACGCACGCGCGGTGCGCGAGCGGTATCTGGAGTTCCCGCTCGACCTCACGCTGCGGCGACGCCGCGAGCGCGCCGTCGCCGAGAAGCAGCGCACCACCGAGCTGCTCTAGCGACCGACCGCGACCACAGTCCCATGTCGCATTATGTTGTGCGGGAGGGCGTGCACGGGGCACGCTGCTCCCGCACAATTGTTTCCGGCCGCATCGGCCGCATCCATCTTCCGACCTCGCCGTGATCTCCGCCCAGGAAGCTCTGCAACGTCTGCGCGACGGCAATCGCCGCTTCGTCGAATCGCTCCAGAACCCGGACGCTCCGCCGCGTGAAGTGCGTCGGCACGAGCTCATCGCCGAGCAGTTCCCGTACGCGACCATTCTCGGCTGCTCCGACTCACGCGTTCCCGCCGAGATCGTCTTCGACGCCGGCCTCGGCGACCTGTTCGTGATTCGCGTCGCGGGGAACATCGTCGCGCCGTCGCAGGTGGGGAGCGTCGAGTTCGCCGCCGCGAAGTTCGGCACGCGGCTCGTCGTCGTGCTCGGCCACTCCAACTGTGGCGCGATCGCGGCGACCATCGAAGAGCTGCGGCAACCCGTCGAGAACCAGACGCGGGGGCTGCGCTCGATCGTGGAACGCGTGCGCCCGTCGGTCGAGGGATTGTTCAAGACCGAGCTGCGGAACGATCCCAAGACGCTGACGAGCGTCGCGGTGCGCGCGAACGTCGGCGTGTCGGTGAGTCACCTGCGCTACGGCTCGGAGATGCTCGAGCGGATGGGGCAGCAGGATGGGCTGATGGTCGTCGGCGCCGAGTACTCGCTCGAGACGGGCGTCGTCGACTTCTTCGACGTCGCTCCGCAGGCGCTCACACTCGAATGACCGCGCGGTACGTCGATCCGTCGCCGATGCGCCCGGCGCCGGCGACGCTCGAGGGACGCGTCGTGCGACTCGTGCCGATGCAGCGCGCGCACGTCGCGGCGATCCGCGAGGCTGCGGACTTTCCCGAGATCTGGGCATGGACCGCGGCGGGCCCGGTGCACACGCTCGCCGATGCCGAAGCGTACGTCGACTTCGCGCTCGGCGAGCAGGCCGCGGGACGCGTCATCCCGTTCGTCACGCTCGACCGCGCGAGCGGTGAGCTGATCGGGAGCACGCGCTTCATGAACATCAGCGCGCAGGATCGTCGCGTCGAGATCGGATCGACGTGGCTGCGGCCGGATCGCCAGCGCAGCGGCGCGAACCGCGAGGCGAAGATGCTGATGCTGCAGCTCGCCTTCGACGTGTGGGGCGCGCTGCGCGTGGAGCTCAAGACCGACACGTTCAACACGCAGTCGAGCGCCGCGATCGAGCGTCTCGGCGCGACGTACGAGGGGACGCTGCGGCAGCACATGGTCGTGCGCGGACGCGTGCGCGACAGCATGTACTACAGCATCCTCGACACCGAGTGGCGCGATCCGTCGCACCGCACGCATCAGCTCGCGCTCAGGCACGGGATCACGCCGGCACCGCTGTCGCCGATCGAGGCCCACCCGGCGCCGTCCACCCAGCACCGCCCACCCGCTCACGTCTGACGCCGATGCCGGAGTCGCGCACGTTCCGCTTCCACACGCTCGACGTCTTCACCGATCGCGTCTTCGGCGGGAATCCGCTCGCGGTGCTGACGGACGCGCGCGGCCTGACCGACGACGAGATGGCGCGCATCACGCGCGAGTTCAATCTCTCGGAGACCGTCTTCCTCCTTCCACCGGACGATCTCACGCACACGGCGCGCGCGCGGATCTTCACGCCGGGAAGCGAGCTTCCGTTCGCGGGACATCCGACGGTGGGAACGGCGTTTCTCCTCGTCGCCATCGGGATGGTGCCGGCGCAGGACGGCGAGACGCGCGTCATCCTCGAGGAAGGCGTCGGTCCGGTTCCCGTGACCGTGCGCGTCGAGCGCGGCGTGCCCGTGAGCGCCGAGCTCACGGCGGCTCAGCTCCCCGAAGTGCGCCGCGGCGCGCCCGACGTGCCGCCGCCGAGCGAGATCGCCGCGGTGCTCGGCATCAGCACCGACGCGATCGGTGCGGGTGCGCTCGCGCCGGCCGCGGTGAGCTGCGGCGTGCCGTATCTCCTCGTCCCCGTGCGCGATCTCGCATTCGTGAAGGATGCGCGCTTCGACAGGGCGGCGTGGGAGCGCAGCATCGCGCCGCTCTGGGCGCACGCCATCTACGTCTTCGACGGGAGCGCGGCCGAACGCGGACAGCGGATTCGCGCGCGGATGTTCGCGCCCGATCTCGGCATCGTCGAGGATCCCGCGACCGGCTCGGCCGCGGCGACGCTCGCCGGATATCTCGCGCTGGCCAGCGCGGAGCACGGCGACACGCGCGATGGCACGCTCGCGTGGCGCGTGGATCAGGGCGTCGAGATGGGGCGTCCGTCGCTGCTGGAGCTGAGCGCCGAGCTGCGCGACGGTGCGGTCACTGCCGTACGCGTCGGCGGAAGCGCGGTACTGGTGAGCGAGGGAACGCTGCGCGTTCCACGGGAGACGTCGGCGCTCGGCTGAGTCGGTCGGCGGTCAGTGGAACGACTCGCCGTTGGCGAGCATCTCGATGATCCGCTTCGTCCACCGCTCGCGCGTCTCGGCGCGCTTCGCGGTGGTGAGCCGATAGACGATGGCGTAGACGTTCGCGCGATTGAGCGTCTTGTAGAACGCGTACGCCGCGCGATTCTTCTTCAGCTCGCGCATGAACTCTTCCGGCGGCTCGGCGTCGCGATGCGCGACGTACGCCCGCTCCCAGCGACCGTCCGCCTTCGCCGCGTCGACCGCGCGCACTCCCGCGGGACGCATGCGACCGGCGGCGGTGAGACGCTCGACGTGTCCGGTGTTGACGCGTGACCAGACGCTGCGTGCGCGGCGCGGCGTGAAGCGCTGCAGGAACGACACGTCGTCGTGCGCGCGCTTCTGCCCGTCGATCCAGCCGTAGCAGAGCGCGCCGTCGAGCGCCTCGGCGTACGTCACCGTCTTCTCGCCCGATCCCTTCTTGAAGATGCGGAGCCAGACGCCCTCGCTCTTCTCATGATGCAGCTCGAGCCACTTCTCCCACTTCGTGGCGGTGTCGAAGGCGAGGATGGGAAGGTCGTCGGGCATGGGGGACAGGAGAGGGACGCGAGAGGGACAGGGCTGCACGAAGTCGCTCATGGCGAGCATCATCGTTCCATTCCCTACTCTGAGTAAACGCAGGGTAGACGCAGGGTCGAACCGGGGTGGACGACGCGTCGACCGCGGCTCGACCCCGGCTGCGCCTACCGGCACGCGCCCGGGGGTGTGAAGTTTACGTATGCCCCACCTCGTCCGCGTCGCGGTCGTTCAGTTCGAGCCCACCAAGGGCGACTACACAGCGACGCTCGGACGGCTCGAACAGTCGTTCGCATCGCTCATGACCGAGGGGGAGCGCCCGGACGTCCTCGTCTTCCCCGAGACCGCGCTCACCGGCTACTTCCTCGAGGGTGGCGTGCGCGACGTCGTGCGCACCGCGGCGCAGGTCGCGGACGATGTGCAGCGCACCTATCTCGCGCGCTGCAGCGGCGAGGTGGACGTCGTCCTCGGCTTCTACGAGCTGTTCGAGAACACGTTCTACAACAGTGCGCTGTACGCGACGATCGGCGGCGACGCACCGATCGTGCGGCACGTGCACCGCAAGATGTTCCTCCCCACGTACGGCCTCTTCGACGAGGAGCGTTTCGTCGAGCACGGCCTCGCGCTGCACGCGTTCGACACGCGCTGGGGCCGCGCGGCGCTGATGGTGTGCGAGGATGCGTGGCACTCGATCACCGCGACGACGGCCGCGCTGGACGGCGCGCAGATCGTCTTCTGCCCCTCGGCGTCACCGGCGCGCGGCGCGTGGCCGCAGCCCGAGGAGGCGGTGCGCGGACCGGCGAGCATCCATCGCTGGGAGCACATCGCGCGCGATCGCGCGGCCGAGCACGGGATGTACTTCATCATCACGCAGCTCGTGGGGAGCGAGGGTGGGAAGCTCTTCCCTGGCGGCTCCGTCGTCGCGGGGCCGAACGGCGAGGTGCGTGCGCGCGGACCGCTGTGGCACGAGGGATGTGTGCGCGTCGCGCTCGACCTGGACGACATCACGCGCGCCCGCGCGTCGTCGCCGCTGCTCGCGGATCTGCGCATCATGCTCCCGCATCTCGTGCACGCGCTGCACGAAGCCGCGCGTCGCGGTGGAGTGACGTCGTGAAGCATCATCCGCCGATCATCGACCGCGCGGGGCCGCCGCCGCTCGCGCTCGACGCGGAGCTCGCGACGGAGTGGCTCGTCGCGTTTCTGCGCGCGGAGTTCAGGCGGCGGAAGTTCACGAAGGGGATCGTCGGCATGTCGGGCGGCGTCGATTCCGCGGTCACCGGCTTTCTCACCGCGCGCGCACTCGGCGCGGAGAACACCATCGCCGTGCGCATGCCGTATCGAACGAGCAGCGCCGAGTCGCTCGAGCACGCGCAGCTCGTGATCGATGCGCTCGGGTGCGAGTCGCGCACGATCGACATCTCGGCTGCAGTGGACGGTTATCTGCAGAACGAGCCAGACGCCGATCCGTCGCGACGTGGCAACGTGATGGCGCGGATGCGGATGATCGTGCTGTTCGATCTCTCCGCCAGATATCGCGCGCTGCCGGTGGGAACCGGGAACAAGACCGAGCGACTCTTCGGCTACTTCACGTGGCACGCCGACGACTCGCCGCCGATCAACCCACTCGGCGATCTGTTCAAGACGCAGGTGTGGACGCTCGCGCGGCATCTCGGCGTGCCCGAGGCGATCGTCGCCAAGCCACCATCCGCCGACCTGATCCAGGGTCAGACGGATGAAGGCGACTTCGGGATCTCGTACCAGCGAGCGGACGAGATCCTCAACTGGCTGCTGAGCGGGTATCAGCCCGCGGAGCTGGTCGAGCGCGGCTTCGACGCGGCGGAAGTGGAGGTCGTGCGGCGTCGCCTCGCGTCGACGCACTGGAAGCGGCGGCTCCCGACGGTGGCGATGCTGAGCCCCACGGCGATCGGCGAGTCGTATCTGCGCCCCGTGGATTACTGAGTTACGCGGGTTCTACTCGGAGTCGACTCAGAGTAGAACCGGGGTCGACCGAGGGGAGTCGAAACGCTGGGGCTCCCAAGCGAAATCGCACACGTGTCGTCGTGATGCAACAACGTCGCGATCACGATACGGGACCGGTACGCGCAAGGCGTTGTCGCAGAACGGCTTAGCGAGGATGTTCCGGCGAGCTCATGCGGCACGTGCCCTGCTCCGAGGGCGCGTTCACGCTCCGCCCGGCTTCCGGGCGTCCTTCGCACGCCGGACCTCGACCCCTCTGATCGATGCAATCCTCTCACGCGCGCACCTTGCGGCTCGCTGCGCTCGCGGTGGCGCTGACCGCCTGCGCCTCCGAGACCATCAATTCTCCTGGACGCGGTGTCCAGCCTAGCAGGGACACCGGGCCGGTGAGCGATACCGGACACGTCGTCATCAGCCAGGTCTATGGCGGTGGGGGCAACAGCGGTGCAACGATCGAGAACGACTTCATCGAGCTCTATAACTCCAGCACCAGCGACGTCTCGCTGAGCGGCTGGTCGGTGCAGTACGGGAGCAAGAGCGGGACGACGTGGCAGGTCACGAACCTCTCGGGCACGATCGCCTCGGGTCATTACTACCTCGTGCAGGAAGCGAAGGGATCGGGTGGCACCGACACGCTCCCGACGCCCGACGCGATCGGGACGATCGCGATGAGCGCGACGGACGGCAAGGTCGCGCTCGTGAACACGACGACGGCGCTGAGCGGTGCGTGCCCGCTGGGCGCATCGGTGATCGACTTCGTCGGCTTCGGCGCCGCGAACTGCTACGAGGGCACCGGCGCGACGCCAGCGTTGAGCAACACCAAGGCGGCGATCCGCGGCAACAGCGGCGCGCAGGACACGAACGACAACAAGGCCGACTTCACGACAGGAGCGCCCGCGCCGCGCAACAGCGGCGGCACGAACACTGGCGGCGGGAGCGGCGGCGGCGGTGGCACCGGAACCGGAAGCGTCTCGATCTCGGGCGCCTCGATTCCGGTCGGCTTCCAGACGGAGCTCTTCGTCAACAACGGGAGCAAGGACAAGTCCGGGAACACCGTCGGCAGCAGCGACGTCACGTGGTCGAGCAGCAACCCGAGCGTCATCAGCATCGACGCGAACACGGGCGTCGTCACCGCGGCGACGGCCGGCAGCGTGACGATCACCGCGACGGCGAAGAGCGACGGATCCACCGGAACGACGACGGTGAGCGCATACACCGCGACGGTCTCGCCGACGGCGCGCATCGGCCACAACGTCGATGCGGGCACGCCGACCGACGCCGACGCGAGCAACGACGTCATCGTCGCGCGGCGCCAGTACACGCTGTCGTACAACCCCGCGCACGGCGGTCCGAACTGGGTGAGCTGGAATCTCGATGCGTCGCACACGGGGAGCAGCTCGCGCTGCAACTGCTTCACCGCCGACACGGCGCTCACGCGCCAGGGGATCACGGCGTACGACACGCACGACTGGATCAACGGCGGTGTGTGGTCGCGCGGACACATGTCGCCCTCGGCAGACTGGGCGGATGCGAGCGGCGACAACGCGCCGACGTTCTTCCTGTCGAACATGATCCCGCAGAACCAGACGGCCAACGCGGGCGCCTGGGGGAATCTCGAGAACGCGCTGCGCGATACCGCCGCGACGGGCGCGGAGATCTACATCGTCGCCGGTCCGATCTTCACCAAGGACCGCAGCGGCGCCGGCGTCGATGGCTTCGGGTGGATGAACAGCACCGGCCGCATCGCGGTGCCGGACTCGATGTTCAAGATCGCGCTCATCATTCACGGAACGCGCTCGCCGAGCAGCATCGACAGCACGTCGGAGATCACCGTGCTCGCGGTGAACATGCCGAACGACGCGAGCGCGACGGGGACGTTCGACCGCTACGTCACGACGGTGAACGCGATCCAGCGCTCCAGTGGCTACGACTTCCTCTCGGCGCTCCCGGACAGCATCGAGAAGATCGTCGAGGCGAACGACCATGCGCCCGCGACGACGCTCACGGCGTCGAGCGCGACGACGGTGAGCGCGGGGGCGCCGGTCTCCGTGGTCGGCAAGTTCAGCGACCAGGACGGCAAGGGCGACGCGCCATGGACGGTGATCTTCAACTGGGGTGACGGGACGACGACCAAGCTGACGCAGCTCGCACTCCCGACGTCGGCGACGCAGTTCGCCAAGTCGCACACGTACACGACTCCCGGGAATTACACGGTGACGTTCTCCGTGTACGACAAGCTCGGAATGGGCGGCTCGTCGACGCTCGCCATCACGGTGCAGTGAACCTTACCACCATCCACACTCGGACTCGAATCATGTATCGCAAGCTCTTCGCAGCCGCCACCATGCTCGCCGTGAGCGCGAGCATCGCCTCGGCCCAGAGCGTCTCGCTCTCGTCCAACGGCTCGCCCATCGGCGGCTTCGGCCCCGGCCCGAACGGTGTTCCCGGCGTGGGCCAGGTGTTCACCGCCGGCGACAACTATCTCACCAACTTCGGCTTCTTCCTCACGAACGATCCGAACACGGACATGAACGGCGTGGGATCGAACCTGCAGTTCCGCGCGTACGTCTACGGATTCGACGGCAGCACGGTGACCGGGACCGCGCTCTACACCAGCCCGGTCACGAGTGGCACCGATGCGACCGACTTTCAGCAGTACCTGTTCAACACGGGCTTCACGCCGCTCGTCCCCGGGAACATGTACGTCGCGTTCCTGAGCACGGCCGGCGTGACACAGAACGGCATCGGCTTCAACAGCTTCGCCGGCACGGACGACGCCTACTCGGGTGGCGACTTCGTGTTCGACTACGGCGATGGCAGCTTCACCGATCCGAACACGATCGGTGACGGTGGCGCGCCGGTGGCGTTCAACGCCGCCTTCGCGACGACGACGCCGGAGCCGAGCGAGCTCGCGCTGCTCGCGCCGGCACTGCTCGGCCTCGTGCCGGT